>ERZ779894.23-NODE-23-length-159689-cov-19.163424_pt1 | contig 159689 bp, 137 predicted proteins | sample MGYA00511587_ERZ779894 | MGnify/ENA primary metagenome ERZ779894 (study PRJEB29588, sample SAMEA2160490) | human gut metagenome | biome: human gut; feature: human-associated habitat; material: faeces | place: Denmark | collected 2008/2010 ... | reverse complement strand
CAACCGCCGTTTGAACAAGGCGGATTTTGAACAGACCATTTTAATCCCGATGGCGCAGGACAGTCTGGACAAATACCGTAAGGAATACAACAAAATGCTGCTCGACAAGGTAACGGGCGCAAGCTCCATCGTGCAGGATAAGTATGTGACGGTATCTGTCTGCAAGAAGAATATCGAAGAAGCGAGAAACTATTTTGCCCGTGTCGGCGCAGACCTGATTTCCCATTTCAACCGTCTTGGCTCAAAGTGCAGGGAACTTGACGCAGGGGAAAAGCTCCGTATCTTCCATGACTTTTACCGCACGGGAGAGGAAACCGCTTTTTCGTTTGACATGGTGCAGTCCATGCGGAAAGGTCACGATTTTAAGGATTATATCTGCCCCGATACCTTTGAATTTGAAAAGGACTGTTTTAAGATGGGCAATCGGTACGGGCGTGTGATTTTTTTAAGGGAATATGCCGCCTATATCAAAGACAGCATGGTGGCGGAACTTTGCGAGCTGAACAGGAACATGATGCTGTCCGTTGACGTTGTTCCCGTTCCCACGGACGAAGCCGTGAGGGAGGTGGAAAACCGTCTTTTAGGTGTGGAAACAAATATAACGAACTGGCAGAGGAAGCAAAACCAGAACAACAATTTTTCCGCTGTTATCCCCTATGATTTGGAGCAGCAGCGCAGGGAGAGCAAGGAGTTTCTGGACGATTTGACGACCCGTGACCAGAGAATGATGTTTGCAGTGCTGACGATGGTGCATACCGCCGATACCAAAGAGCAGCTTGACAACGATACGGAAGCACTTTTGACTACGGCACGGAAGAATTTATGCCAGTTCGCCGTACTGAAATATCAGCAGATGGACGGTCTGAACACAGCCCTGCCCTTTGGCGTAAGGCGGATTGACGCATTAAGGACACTGACAACGGAGAGCCTTGCGGTGTTTATTCCCTTCCGAGTGCAGGAAATCTATCACGAAAAGGGTGTGTACTACGGGCAGAATGTGATTTCAAAAAATATGATTATCGCCAACCGACGCCACCTGCTGAACGGAAATTCCTTTATCCTCGGCGTGTCTGGCGCAGGAAAGTCCTTTACGGCAAAGGAGGAAATGACGAACATCATTCTCACAGACCCTAACGCCGATGTGATTATCATAGACCCAGAGAGAGAATATTCGCCCCTTGTGAAAGCCATGCAGGGCGAGGTTGTCCACATTTCCGCAACGAGTGAAAATCATATCAACGCTATGGACATGAATTCTGATTACGGTGACGGTGCAAACCCCGTTATCTTAAAATCGGAGTTTATTTTATCCCTTTGCGAGCAGCTCATCGGCGGCGCAAGTCTGGGAGCAAAGCAGAAATCCATTATTGACCGCTGTACGGCAGGCGTTTACCGTTACTATCAGCAGGGCAACTATATGGGAACGCCGCCCACCTTGCAGGACTTCCGTGAGGAGCTGTTAAAGCAGAATGAGCCAGAAGCACAGGAAATCGCCCTTGCCATTGAACTTTTTACAGACGGTTCTCTGAATACCTTTGCTAAGAACACCAATGTGGACACAAAGAGCCGACTTATCTGCTATGACATTTTAGACTTGGGAAAACAGTTGCAGCCCATCGGTATGCTTGTTGTCCTCGACAGCATTTTAAACCGTATCACGATGAACAGGGCGAAAGGCAGAAATACCTTTATTTTCATTGATGAGATTTACCTGCTCTTTCAGCATGAGTATTCCGCCAATTTCCTCTTTACGCTCTGGAAGCGTGTGCGGAAATATGGTGCATACTGCACAGGAATTACCCAGAATGTGGACGACCTTTTGCAGAGCCATACGGCAAGGACAATGCTTGCCAACAGTGAATTTATCATCATGCTGAATCAGGCATCCACGGACAGGATTGAGCTTGCCAAGCTCCTGAATATCTCTGACTTGCAGATGGGCTATATCACAAATGTGGGCGCAGGACAAGGACTTTTGAAAGTCGGCAGCTCCCTTGTACCGTTTGTCAATCAGTTCCCACGCAATACGGAACTTTATAAGCTGATGACGACGAAGTTCGGGGAGGTTTAACCCGATGTGCAGTGCGGAACTTTTACGGGCGCAGGTTGAAACAAGGGGATTGCATGACCAGATTTATCATGCCGATTGTATGGAGTTGTTTGCACAAATTCCCGATAATTATGTGTCACTTATCCTGACTGACCCGCCTTATGGTATCTCCTACCAAAACCATTTTACGAGAAGGAAACACCAGATATTGGAGGGAGATACAGGGATAGACTATGAAAGGTTTGCATGGGAAAGCTACCGTATTTTGCGTGAAAATTCCCACGCTTATTTTTTTACCCGTTTTGATTGCTACCCGTATCATTATGAATGTCTGAAACAGGCAGGATTTACGGTAAAGAATTGTTTGGTAGTGGAAAAAGGGGTGGTGGGCGGAATTGGTGACTTGAAAGGCAGTTACGCTAACAATGCGGAATGGATTATCTTCTGCCAGAAAGGACGGCGGGTATTTCAGCAAACCCGTCTGCTGAAAAATCGAAAAAAAGAAGGGACACAATTTCAGCGAGGGCGGGAGCCGAGTAAAAAATATAAAACACGGTTTCCAGCCTGTTGGTTTGGAGAGGAATATCCAAAGTCAACCTATAATTCTATTTGGCAGAAGAAAAGCAAGATATATCATCCGACGGTAAAGAATGTGGAGTTTTTATCATGGCTCATACAGATTTCCAGTCTACCCCAAGAGCTTGTTTTTGACGGTTTTATGGGGACAGGAAGCACGGCTCTGGCGGCGATGATGAACAGCAGGAGCTATTTAGGGGCGGAAATTAACGAAAACTATTTTGCAGTTGCACAAAAAAGGATTAAGGAGGTATTGGAAAATGGCGGATATTAGGTTTCGCAATGCAGCCCATCGAGATTTCTTTCTGGACAACATGATGAAATGCAGGGTAAATGACTGTTATCACAGGGCATTTTTCTATGTCATGGGTATCGCAGGAGAAACGAGGGCGAATATCAATCGGATGTTTGACTTTAAAAATGACTGTATCATACCAGAGGGGATGCACGGCGGATGGCAGACAAGCGGAACCGTCAAGGTCTGCCGCCTTGCCTTTAATCTCTGGAACAACTATGTAGAAGAAGGACGGGAGCAGAGCTTTACCCCAGAGGATTTATTCTGCTGTGAATTTGCCCCGTACTTTGTAGAGGGCATCAAGGTCAGGTATCCCGAATATTGCAGGGATTTACCCACGCCTAAGAAGCAGACCGAGCATACACGGTAAATCAGAAAATCAAATGAGTGAAAGGAAAGTAAGCCTATGAAATTGAAAAAATATCAACCTATTCTCTGTGTTATCGCCGCCGCTGCCTTTTTAGGTACGGCGGCTTTTTGTGGTTGGCATATCTATGACCACTATGCACAGATGGACGAGCAGGCGGAATTGTTTGGGGAGCTTTCCCAATTCGTGGAAAATGCCCCTGTGAAGGAAGAAACGCCAGAAGATACGCCCGTCAGCGAGGGAGAGGATATACTTGCCCAATATGAGGAGCTTTATTTGCAGAATGAAGATATGGTCGGTTGGATTTCCATTGATGGTACGAACATCAATTATCCCGTTATGCAGACGAAGGATAATCCCAACTATTATCTGAAGCACAATTTTGAAAAAGAATACAGTGATTTAGGTGTACCGTATATCCAAGAGAATTGCGACATCCTTACAAGTGACAATCTGATTATCTACGGTCATCACATCACAGGGCAGAGAATGTTCGGCGCATTGGAGAACTACAAGGACAAGGGTTTTTATGAGGAACACAGGACTATCCAATTTGATACCCTTACGGAACAGGCGGAGTATGAAATCGTTGCTGTGTTTAAGACTGTGGCGTACAGTGCCGAGGGCTATCGGTACTATGACTTTGCGGATGCGGAAAATGAGGAAGAATTTGACGCTTATATCGGAAAATGTAAAGAGCTTGCTCTTTATGACACAGGTGTGACCGCCGAATACGGCGACAAGCTCATTACCCTTTCCACCTGCGAATACTCCGCCCCAAATGGCAGGCTTGCAGTGGTGGCAAAAAAGGTCGTGTGATTTGGCTGTAATCCTTCTGGGAAAGGAGGTTTTGCATGGCTGATATAAAGACCAGAGATGCAGTCAAAGGCACGATAAAGACCATAGACAAAGCCGCCATTGCCAGTGAGCGCATGAAGTCCGTCTATGCCAAAACAAAGGATAAGGCGGAGCAGGGGTATTATGCGGAGGAAGGCTCTGCCACCGAATATGCGGCAGATAAACTCTCTTATACCGCAGACCGTGTAAAAGACGAGGGTATCCATCAATTCAATAAGCAGGGGCAGAAATCTGTTCAGGCGACAAAAGGAAATATTGTTAAGGCAAAGGAAAAGGCGGCAGAGTTTCAGCAGAAACGGGCAGCAAAAGCCGCTGAGAAGAAAAAGGCACGGGCTTCTGCAGAACAGAACGGCTCACAGCTCCGAAACGGAACAGTGAGCCATTCTTCTGCTCCCGATACTTCTGCGGATGGGAAAAGCCAGTTGATAAAGACCCGAAGGCAAGGCAGAAAAACAATAAAGACCACCGCCCAAAATGCAGAAAAAACGGTCAAATCCACAGCGAAAGGGACAATCAAGACGGCAGAAAAAAGTGTAAAAACCGCACAGGCAACCTCGAAAACGGCGATTAAGACCACGCAGCAGACCGCTAAATCAGCGCAGGCGGCAGCAAAGGCGTCTGCAATGTCAGCCCAGAAAGCGGCGCAGGCGGCGAAAGTCACGGCAAAAGCCACAGCCGAAGCGACAAAGGCGACGGTCAGGGCGGCAGTATCCGCAGTCAGGGCGATTATCGCAGGAACAAAGGCGTTGATTTCTGCCATTATCGCAGGCGGTTGGATTGCCGTATTGATTATCCTGATTGTTGTCATGCTCGGATGTGCCGTGTCCTTATTTGGCGGCGGCAGCGAAAGCAATTCCTATACGCCTGTCAGCGCAGAGGTGGAAGCCTATGAGCCTTTGATACAGAAATACGCAAAACAGCATGGCATTCCCGAATATGTGGAGCTGATAAAAGCCGTGATGATGCAGGAAAGCGGAGGGCGTGGGAATGACCCGATGCAGGCTTCTGAGTGCGGTTATAATACCCGTTATCCGAACACACCCAATGGCATTACCGACCCAGAGTATTCTATCAACGTAGGCATCCAGAATTTAGCCGCCTGCTTATCTGCGGCAGAGGTGGAAAACCCGATTGATATGGAGCGTATCAAACTTGCTTTGCAGGGTTACAATTTTGGAAATGGATATATCTCATGGGCGAAAACCAACTATGGCGGATACTCCTATGCCAATGCGGTAGAGTTTTCTACCATACAGGCAGAACGGTTGGGATGGGAAAGCTACGGCGATACCCAGTATGTTTCCCATGTGCTTCGGTATTATCCATACGGGCGGGCGTTTACAAGCGGAGGCAATCAGGCGATTGTAGAGGTGGCTTTGACGCAGCTTGGCAATGAGGGTGGTCAGCCCTACTGGTCATGGTACGGATTTGATAGCCGTGAGGAATGGTGTGCTTGTTTTGTGTCATGGTGTGCTAATCAATGTGGGTATATTGAGAGTGGCATTCTTCCAAAATTTTCCCTTTGTTCGAACGGTGTGAATTGGTTTAAAAGCAACGGACAATGGCAGGATAAGAATTATGAGCCACAGGCAGGCGACATTATCTTTTACGATTGGAACGGAGATGGGACAACCGACCATGTGGGAATTGTGGAGAAAGCTGAAAATGGAATGGTTTATACAGTGGAAGGAAATACGAGCGATGCAGCTCATCCGAATGGAGATGTGGTCGCACAGCACAGCTATTCTATTGGCAGCAGTTTTATCTTTGGATATGGAACACCTGCCTATTAAAAAAGGCGAAAGAAAACCAGAGGTCATTCCTCTGGCTCTTTTGCCTTACATATAGCTTTCGCGGTTCCCTCAATAATTCTCATCTCTCTATCGTCAAAGGTATCGAGAAGTGCATCGACTTGTCTGCGTAGAGAACTTTTTTTCGTTTGCTTATCTAAAAATATGTATTCATCTGCCGATATATGGAACATTGTGATAAGTTGAACGAATAACTGAAAACTTGGATACTGCCCTTCATTTTCAACAGATTGGAGATGGCGTGGTGTAATATCAAGCTGTTCGGCTAACTGTTCTCTTGTTATCCCGCTTCGTTCACGGGCTGCCTTGATAGCTTGTCCTATCTGCATAAAGTCAAAATTTGCATCAATCTCATTCAAAATAGACACCCTCTTTCCGTGAAATATTACTTATATATTTTAAGGAAACAGGAATTCTTATTAAACGAGATACAATATCTTGATATAAGAGATAAAACTTCTTGTAATAGGAGATAAAATGCAGATATATAAAAAGGACAGAGAATTTTCTCTCTGTCCTGTAATCTGTAAAAATTATCTTCGTTGAGCCATTTTTCTATATTCATTTGGGAACAATCCTGTACTTTTTTTGAATATATTAGCAAAACGCCCTGCATTACTGTATCCAACAGCAACTGCAATCTGTTCTACCGTAAAATCAGTAGTTGTGAGCAAATTTTCAGCATGGCTTAACCGTCTTTGGCTAATGTAATCTGTAATGGTACAGCTATAAATCTGCTTGAATAATGTTTTAAATTTTGTTCTGCCCATACATGCAATACGGCAAAGATTATCAACTGAAATATCACAATTAAAGTGGTCGTTGATATAAGCGATAACATTTTCAAGAGATTTCATATCTTGTTTTGAAATCTGCACTTCCTGTACCTGTTTTTGCCTGTGATTGTAGTCAATAACAAGTGAAATTGCTTCTGCAACCTTTCCCTCATAAAAAAGTTTTGCCGCTATACCTTCGCCACGATAATTCCATATCTGATGTAACAGACTAATCATTTCTGGAAAATTATCAGTCCAAGAAATATTATGGAATGCTTCGTGTGGGGCAACATATTCATTCGGGAAACTCTCTTGCAGATACTTTTCATAATAAGCAGGCATGATTTCAATTTCAATAGTGCGGATAGGTATATTTTTATGTATGAGGGTCATACATGGTTTGTTGCCACCTATAAAACATTTCACACATCCTGCTGTCAGGCGGCGATAAGGAGAAATTTCTTCGCCCGATATTGACTCATACAGACAAATGTCTAAACATTCCCTTTGTTCTAAGTCGTAAAAAGAATCTTCAAAAAAATAGAAATCGTGGATTTTTATGTCGTATAAGTCCTTTTGACCATAAATCCAAAAAACACCATTTCCCATTTCTGATGGAATGGAATATAGTTTGCCGATAGGATTAAATTCGTTGCTTATTGCTTTTTCACGAAATCCATTTTTGATAAGTTCTTCGTGATAGTAATTTCCAATTTCCAACATGTCTCACCATTCTTTCATACATTTTGGTCGTTTTGTCATACGTTTTGGGCTTTCCTTGTGCAAAGATATTGGAGGAAGGCACCGTCAAGAGTATAATGAATATTAAAGTTAGAAATAACTAACACGATTATATCACGACTGAAAATATAAGTCAATTCGTGAAAAAATCAGAAAATGGAGGAATTTAATATGTCTATTCAAACACAGGCGAAAAAAGGACTGACGGTTAAGGATTTGATTGTTATTGGAGTATTTACGGCTATTCTGTCTGTATGCTCCATGATAGGAGGAACAATCTTTGCTGTTACGCCGACACTTACTTTTTATTACCCAATTGGAGCAGCTTTGCTGCCAGGACCCGTTTTTCTGCTTTTAATGGCTAAAGTGCCAAAAAGAGGAACACTTACAATTATTGGTATATTATTAGCGACTATTGGTTTTATATTAGGAATGCACTGGGCAATGTGTCTCGGCGGTTTGATAGGAGCTGTTCTTGCAGATTTTCTTGCGGGACTGAAAGGGTATCACAGCAAAAAAGTGAATATTTTGGCATATATTGTATATTCATTAGGCTCAACAGGAACATATCTTGCTTATTTTATCAATCCAGAAGCATGGGCGGGTACAATGCTGAAAAACGGTACTACGCAGGATTACATTGATGCTATGCAGTCTGCCGCAGATTGGTGGGTACTTGTTGTTATGTATATTGGAACGATTTTAGTAGCAGGCATTAGTGGATATGTTGGAAGCAAAATGTTGAAAAAGCAATTTGAGAAAGCAGGTATTACAGCATGACCCTTCAGTTAGAACACAAAACCAGATTTCTTAATTTTGACCCTCGGACAAAAATTATTTTGATAGGTCTTTGTGCTTTAACAGCAACTACAACACCCACATTGCAGTATGAGTGTATTCTGATTGCGTTTATTGCCGTATATGGCGTTTTATCTGGGAAAATTAGATATACCATAATCGGAACGGCATTCTATTCTATTTTATATGGATTTACGATGCTGTTTTTACAGGATGGGGTAGGTACAGCTCATACAATGTTTATTGCTTGGCTTAGCCTGTTTTTCAAGGTATATCCTTGCGGTTTACTTTCGGGGATTGTGCTTTCGACAACAAGAGTAAATGAATTTTTATCCGCCATGAACAAAGCGCATATTCCTAAAAAGGTGGTTGTTCCCTTTGCGGTTATGCTTCGTTATTTCCCAACTGTTCGGGAGGATTGGCGCTACATAAAGGATGCAATGCGGCTAAGAGATGTATCGCCATCATTTAGGAGTTTTATAAAAAATCCGAGTATGGCAATAGAGTGTGTATATGTTCCTCTCCTTATGGCAGCTTCTAAAGCAGCAGATGAGCTTTCGATTGCAGCAGTAACAAGGGGAATTGAAAATCCTTTGCCGCGCACTTGTATTGTTCAGATACGCTTTAGGATAAGAGATATATTGATAATAGGTTGTTTTTCTGCATTATTTGTCGTGGGCTTGTTTGTATAGGAGGACATATCAATGATTGAATTGAAACAAATCAGTTTTTCCTATCCAGATGAAATGAATGGAAGTCTTGAGAATATAGAATTATCCATAAAAAAGGGCGAATTTATTTTGTTTTGCGGGCGTTCAGGATGTGGAAAAACGACAATTACAAGGCTGATAAATGGGCTTATTCCAAATTTCTTTACAGGAGAGTTAAAAGGAACAGTAACAATAGAGAAAAAGAAAATATCAGAAATGCCAATGTATGAAATTTCATCATGTGTCGGAAGTGTTTTTCAAAATCCCAGAACACAGTTTTTTAATGTGGATACAGATAGTGAAATTGCCTTTGGCATTGAGAATGAAGCTCTACCGCCAGAAGAATTACATAAGAGATTAAATGCGACAGCTAAAGAACTGAATGTTGAGTATTTGAGAGGCAGAAACATCTTTGGATTGTCTGGAGGAGAAAAACAGAAAATTGCCTTTGCCAGCGTATATGCTATGAATCCAGAAGTGTACCTTTTAGACGAACCATCTTCCAATTTGGATATGGACGCTATCAACGGCTTAAAAGAAAACCTGCGTCTCATTAAAGAACAGGGAAAAACTGTTTTAATTGCGGAACATCGGCTTTATTATTTGATGGATTTAGCTGATAGAATTGTATATTTATCAGACGGGAAAATAGAAGAAATTTACACGCCAAAATCCTTTATGGAACTTTCCGATTATATGAGAGAAAAAATGGGACTTAGGGCTGCAAATCTAAGCAGTATTCATTTGTGTTCACAGAAGAAAATGAATTTACCTATGGTCTTAGAAATAAAAAATGTATCCTTGTATTATAACAAGCAACCAGTTATGGAACATATCAGTTTTAAAGCCGCAAAAGGAGAAATTATAGGGATTGTCGGTCACAATGGAGCAGGAAAAACCACTTTTCTAAGAACACTTTGTGGTCTGCACAAAGAGTATTCAGGAGATTTCTTTTGGGAAAGCAAACCTCAGAATACAAAAGACCGCATGAAGCGTTCTTATATGGTTATGCAGGATGTTAATTATGAGCTTTTTGCAGAAACAGTTGAAATGGAATGTATGATTGGAATACAAAATCCAGATTATGAATTGATAAACCGAACACTTGCAGACCTTGATATAGCGGAATTCCGAGAAAGACATCCAAATACGCTGTCTGGCGGTCAGAAACAGCGTTTAGCTGTTGCAGTAAGTATGATTTGCGGAAAAGAGCTTCTTGTTTTTGACGAGCCGACAAGCGGACTTGACTTTGACAGCATGGAACAGGTGGCAAAACTTATCCGAAAGGTAGTTGAGGGAAAAATTGTCTTTGTGGTATCGCACGATTATGAGTTTATTAGTCGGGTGTGTTCAAGAATTATCCTTTTCGACAATGGAACGGTAACGGCAGATTTAGAAGTGTCTATTGAGCATGAAAGTGAAATAGGCACGATGTTTGGAATAAATGAAGAATGACCAGAAAGGAGTTAGAAAATGAAGGTTAAAAAGGAAAATCCAATATTGCTTCTATTAAAGTGGGCAGATAAAGACAGGATTTATTTAGTGGCGTCTGTTATTTGTGCTTTTTTAGGGGGATTGTTTGCAATCGGCTCTTACATAGGTATTTATAGACTGATGGATGCCATTTTATCGGGTATTTGTACGAAACAGGTTATTATAGAAAATGCAGTTTTAATCACAGCAACAGTCATTATACGGCAAGTGTTTCAAGCTGTTTCTGGTGTGTTTTCTCACAAGGGGGCATACGGGGCTTTATTCCGTGTCAGATGTATGATTACAGAGCATTTGGCAAAAGTGCCTCTCGGCTCTCTTGACGAACGCAGAACGGGGGATATTAAAACTGTATTAAATGAAGATATTGAAAAATTAGAGCTTTGTCTGGCTCATAATATTCCAGAGCTTGTCGGATTTGCAACTGCGCCTGTTGTTATCTTTGTCTATTTGATGACAGTTAATGTTCCGTTAGCCCTTATTTCTCTTATTCCACTTGTCCTTACTGTAATTATTATGGGATTTGTTTTTGCATTTATGTCTGGAATTATGCAGCGAGTTACTACATCAATGGCAAACTTTAATTCTGTCATAATTGAGTATATCAGTGGAATGAAACTGATAAAAGCCTATAATATGGGAAGTCGCTCATTTCAGAAATTTTCAGATGCAATAGAGGAAGAAAATAATATCTGGAATAAAGTTTCCAGAAGAACAGGAGCTTTATATGCAGCATTTATTATTGTGCTTGAATGTGGCATGGCTCTGATTGTTCCCATCGGAGGGAGATTTTTCCTGAACGGTTCTATTAACGCAAGCATTTTTCTACTGTTTGCATACATAGGCTCACTATATTTGTCAGAGTTATTACCATTGCAGCAGTTTAGTATGGAATTGGCTCAGTCATTGAATGGTGTTACGAAAGCGAAGCAAATTCTTGACTTGCCCATTTATGAAAGTAAAGGAGATTTCCCAAGTCATTGTGATATATCAATGAAAAATGTTCAGTTTTCTTATGACGGAAAAACCACTATACTATCAAACTGCAATTTGCATGTGGCGGAGGGAGAAAAGATAGCTATCGTCGGTGCGTCTGGAGCAGGCAAAAGCACGATTGTTGAATTGGTTTCCAGATTTTATGATGTGCAAAATGGAGAGGTGCTGATAGGCGGAATAAATGTGAAGGATATTAGTTATGAACAGTTGTTGCAAAATGTTTCTATTGTCTTTCAGAAAACTTTTCTTACTCGTGACAGCGTGTTAGCAAATATCCGAATGGGAGGAAACGCTACTTTAGAGCAGGTACGGCAGGCAGCTAAAGAGGCACAGATTGACGACTTTATTATGTCGCTGCCAGATGGATATGATACAAAAGTTGGCAGCTTCGGAACTCGTTTCTCTGGCGGAGAGCGTCAGCGCATTGCAATCGCAAGGGCAATTTTGAAAAATGCTCCAATTTTAATTTTGGATGAAGCGACAAGTGCGGCAGACCCAGAAAATCAAGTGGAGATTGACAGGGCTATTGCAAATCTTTGTAAAGGAAAAACCGTTATTATTGTTGCACACCGTCTGGGAGCAGTCAAAATGTGTGATAAAGTCGCTGTAGTAGAAAAGCATACAATCACTGCATTTGGAACACATGCGGAGGTTTTAAATAGTAACGCTTATTATAAAGAAGCGTGGGATAACTACAATGCTGCCAGAGAAGTAACGTATTCATTGAAAGGAGCTGAAGATAATGAGAGTAAATAATCCGTTCAAAAAAATTTGCGTTTTGGTTTGGGGATTGTTTTTACCGTAATCGAGGGAATACTGTCTGCTTGTGTTTATATGACACTCTATATGTTGATTGATATGCTTATTCATAATGATGTTACCAGTCAAAACTTACTTAATCTTACGTTATTGATTATTGGAATTTTTTTGGTACGACTTGTTATGTATGGTTTTGGATATACGCAGGGGCAAATTGGCGGTGGTGCGGTATCAAAACAAATACGACTTTATCTTGGAGATAAGTTTAAGAAAATTCCGCTTGCAAGGTTTACAGAGGGTCAAGTAGGTACTTATGTAAATACGATGACAAGTGATGTAAAAGGATATGAGCAGATATTAACGCATAAAATCGGAAATCTTGTAAAGAATATCTCTCTTTCGGTAATATTGATTGTGTTTTTATGCTATTTATATCTCCCCGCAGGGGTAATTTTGATTGCGGTAAGTTTGCTGTTCATTCCTAATTTGTGGCTATCTTTTCGGATTGTAAAAAAATATGGAACGACGAGAAATAAAATATGTGCAGAAGCTGTCAGCAGTATTGTGGAATACATAACGGGAATACAAACTCTGCGAGTTTACAATATGAGTGGAGTTAAGAATGAAACGACAACGAGTGTTCTGAAAGATTACAGTTATATAAGTTATAAATATGAAGCTATGGGCATTCCTGTTGCATTTAGTTTTAGTATTCTTAATTGGATTTCACTTCCAGTGGTAATGTTAGTGGCATCGAAACCGTGGCTTGCAGGAACATTGGCAGGAGTTGATTATCTAATGGTTTGTATGATGCCTATGTTGCTTGCGAAAATGTATATGACAATTTCGATAGACTTGTTCGGCTACAAAAATATGATGATTTCAAAGCGAAATATTCAGAAAGTCGTAGATGAGCCAGAAGAACATGGAACTATGGAAAATTTCAATCCGACAACCCATGAAATTTGCTTTAGGGACGTGCAGTTTTCCTATGTTCAGGGAGAGCCTGTTTTGAAAGGAATAAATTTTTGCGCTGAAAATCAGAAACTTACTGCGATTGTCGGGGATTCTGGCTCTGGAAAATCTACTATCCTAAATTTGATTTCAAAATATTATAACGCAGATGCGGGAGGAATTTCTATCGGAGGATATGCTATAAATGATACCGCAGCAGAGCGAGTATTGGAAGAAATTTCAATGGTAGACCAAGATGTATTTTTGTTTGATGATACTGTTCGTGAGAATATACGGCACGCACGCCCAGATGCAACAGATGAAGAAATTGAAAATGCTTGTAAAGAAGCGAATTGCGATGAATTTATTTGTAAAATGGAAATGGGATATAATACAACGATTGGCGAAAACGGCAATCTTTTATCGGGCGGAGAGCGACAACGGCTTTCCATTGCTCGTGCAATATTGAAGAATAGTCCTATATTGCTTCTTGATGAAGCAACAGCATCACTGGATATTGAAAATGAACTGGCTGTAAAGCAAGCGATTAGTAATCTTCTGAAAAAGAAAAAGACTGTTGTAATGATTGCGCATACTCTATCCATTGTAAAAAATGCCGACAAAATATTAGTGGTGTCAGGCGGACAGATTATTGAGCATGGAACACATGAAGAACTTTTGAAAAAAGGAAATAAATATGCTGCTATGTGGAAAGCGGAACAGAAGTTATCTGCGTAGCGGTCTTATAAAAATATGACGATTTACTTGAAGCAGGACAAGCCCACTGAATAAAAAAAACGGTACTTTCGGTGGGCGGCTTCATTATGCCTAAATAAGCAAGCTATTCTCCCATCCAGACCCGTTTTTAGAGTTTGGAGGGACTTTTTTATGCGTTGGTCTAAGACTGCCGTACTGCTGTTTATACGAAGCAGCAGTTACATACATAGTATCGTGCATTACAGAGGATAACCTGTTAAAAAAATTCTTACTTGCATATGGGAATTTTATACCCTAAAAGCAGAAGTTAAATATCTACAATATAGCAGTTATTTTTCGTATTACCGTGAAGGTTTGACCGCCTTTGCGGTTTTTCTTTTGTCGTTTTTTGAAGAACTTTGTAAACAGCATTTTTTTAACGTAGGCTGCCGTTCTCCGCCGACCAATCTGGATTTTTCAAAAAATTCAGATTGGAGGTAAATAGAATGTCATTTAATTATGGCAGAGAAGAAAAGAAATGGCGGCTCTGGAAAGAAGCAGAGGAAAAGAAATTACGGAGTTTGGGAGTCAGCGAAGATACCATTGAAAAGCTCCGTACACATGATTGGGCAGTATTCAATTCTGACAGGAGATTCTATCGCAGACTGAAAGATATAGATACATATCTTGAAAGCGTTGCAGAGGAAGCGATACAGCCCGAAATAAAAACAGTTGAGGATTTTATGGATAACATTGAAAATCAGCGGCTCTATCAGGTTTTGATTAAGGTGGACAGGCTGACATTGCAAATTGTCTTGCTGAAAATACACGGTTTCTCTACCCGTGAAATTGCATCACATCTGGATATTACAGAGAAAGCAGTTTATAGAAGAATGGACAGGCTCAAGGAAAAATTAAAAAAGTTTATTAAGTAGAGGGGAAAATTGAGGGTTCTCAAGGACTATGGGGTGTAAGGCATGAAAAACCTTCGCCCCGTTTTCCTTTGTGTGGCGAAAACGGGATTGTTCTTTGACAACCGAATACTCATTCGCCAAATACTTCCTCTTTGTGATTGCGATAAGCATAAGCGTGTGCGGCGGTACGCCAAGACCTGTCTAAAGGCAGCGAGCGATGAAAGGTGGTGGTGCTATCTTTGCCGACTGAAAATATCGGACAGCTCCCGATTTCGCCATGACGCACAAAGAGAACAATGGTACTCCCGTCCAGTCACAGTCCGAACGGTACTCAATCCGTCGCAGGCAATGAGGGCGGCTCTGGCAGACCGTCAGAGAGGTGGAACTCCTGTGGCGTCAGTTCGCTGCTGACCGTTTGGCGATTTCCCAGTGTTCAATGAACACATTGCATTTCGGGGCGTCGGGGACAAATAGAGATGCTTCTATATATAATGCCAGATACAAGGCGGTCAAAGAAACAGAGAATTGTTTATATTCTCCTGACCTTAAAAACTTCCTTGTGTCTGGCTGTTACATAGGTAAGCATTGCTTGCCTAAATCCAGATAGGAGGTCAAATACTATGGAAAGAATAATTAAGCGTGGAGATATTTTCTATGCAGAACTTAATCCTGTTATCGGCTCCGAACAAGGTGGCACGAGACCCGTGCTTATTATCTCCAACAATACAGGAAACAGGCATAGTCCGACGGTCATTATCGCTTCGATAACAAGCCGCACATACACAAAGGCAAAGCTCCCAACACATACCAAAGTAGAAGATTTTGAAAAACTCGACAAAGACTCAGTTATTTTGCTTGAACAGATAAGGACGATTGATAGACAGCGGTTAAAACAGTATATAGGGTTGTTGCCCGACAACATAATGGCAAGAGTTGATAAAGCTCTTGCCATTAGTCTTGCAATGGAAAGAAAGGGATACTTCAATGGAACAAAATAAAGGACAGAAATTTGCACATTATAGTATCCAATTTGCATGTTTGCAGAAGTTGAAGAAAAACGGTTTAATTACGGCAGATGAGTACGAAGCCATAAAAAAACGGCTTATGAGTGATTTTAATGTCGTTTCCAATCTTGCGGCTTGACACTTATCAATCAATAATATCGGAGGTAAAATTTTATGAGTGATGTGCAGGTAATTAAAGCAAATAGGAATGAAAACCGCATTCGTGGCAGAAAAGTTGAGATTTTGAGAGTTGCTGCTTACTGTCGTGTCAGTACAGACAGCGAAGACCAGCTCAATAGTTATAAGTCACAGGTTATGTATTACACAGATTTGATTAAGAAAAAGCCAGAATGGTCGTTAGCCGATATATATGCTGATGAAGCCATAACGGGAACACAGGTAACAAAGCGTGAGGATTTTCAAAGGATGATTAACGATTGTATGAATGGAGAGATTGATATGGTAATTACAAAATCCATTTCAAGATTTGCCAGAAATACACTGGATACTTTGAAATATGTTCGTATGTTAAAAGAAAAAGGAATTGCTGTTTTCTTTGAGGATGAAAATATCAACACTTTAACAATGGATGGCGAGTTGCTGTTAGTAGTACTCAGTTCCGTTGCACAGCAGGAAGTCGAGAATATATCTTCCAATGTTAAAAAAGGGTTGAAGATGAAAATGCAGAGAGGAGAACTTGTAGGATTTCAGGGCTGTCTTGGATATGATTATAACAAGGAAACAAAGAGCATTGCTGTTAATGAGAAAGAAGCTGAGATTGTGCGCTATATCTTTAACCGCTATATTGAGGGGGCAGGCTGTACAGTCATAGCAAATGAGCTTGAAAATCTCGGTTATAAAACAAAATATGGCAGTTCAAGGTGGGTACAGTCCACAGTAATCGGTATCATCAAAAATGAGAAGTACAAAGGCGACTTGCTTTTAGGAAAAACGTTTACCGTTGACCCCATTTCAAAAAGACGGTTAGAGAATTTTGGGGAGGAAGATAAATTCTATATCCGTGACCATCATCAACCGATTATCAGTGAAAAAATATTTGAAGAAGCCCAGAAGATATTGGCAAAGAGAAATGTCAATCGGGGTGTTCATCAGGATGGGCAGAAGCGAAATAAGTTTAGCCGAAAATATGCTTTTAGCTGCATGATAAAATGCGGATTTTGCGGAGGCACTTTGACACGAAGAAATTGGCATAGCAGTTCTGCCTATACCAAGACAATATGGCAATGTGTGACAGCTACCAAAAATGGAAAGAAGCATTGTCCGTATTGTAAAGGTATCCCAGAAGAAGTTATTGAAAATGCCTTTGTAAAGAGCTATCAGCTTTTATGTTCTGACCAACATGAGGTTGTAAATGAATTTCTGCAAAAAGTCGAGGAGGTATTGGAGGATGACACCTGCAAAAAACGTGCGCCGAAAATAGAAAAGGAAATGGCGGATTTGCATAGGAGAAAAGAAAAACTACTTGATTTGCGGCTCGACAACAACATCGACAGGGAGATATACGAAAAGAAAAATCAGGAATTATCCGAACAGTTGAAGAAGCTCCAAGATGAACAGTCGCAGTTGATTGAATTGAACAAAAATCGTGAAAGTACAAAAACACGGTTAAGAGAGTTCAGAAAGAAATTGAGTTCGGGCGAAATACTGGAGAGCTTCGACAGAGTGGTCTTTGAAAGTGTAATTGAAAAAATCATCATCGGAGGTTATAATGAAGAAGGAGTGGAAGAGCCTTTGAAGATAACCTTTGTGTATAAAACAGGTATCCACTCTAATTTTAATGCGAAAGATTTTAAGCCAAAGCGTAAAAACGCTGCGGCTGTACATAGCGGCACAGAATTGTATTCTTATACAAGTGACGAGGGCAATAAATTGTATTTACATAGTAGCTCCGACACATGTGGAGTGCGTGGTTGCGATGTCACGTAAAGAGGAGTAAATTGGAATTGTTGGCTTAACGGTGCGGCTTAGGCGTGCTGGGGCAAATGTGCTGATTTTCCGTTTTATAGGTGATTTTCGTTTGTGGTAATATGTCCACGGCGGCAGCAGTTTCGCAGCGATACACGGCGGTGGGGTCGGGTGTGCGGAAGTGGTGTGATGGTGGGCGGGAGAGATGTAAATGTAATTTATGATAAAATCAAGCTTGATAAAAATACAGCATCTCGATTTTAATGGATTTTCAAAAAGTGCAGCAAATAAAACGTAAAGGAGCGATTATTGTGAAAAAAGAATTTCTTACATCCAATGCTAAGTTTGTCTATTCCAAAAACGAATTAGGTTATCAAGAGGTATTAGACAGATTTGAAGATGCCAAACAAATTACAATTATAACTTTTAATATTTCAGAAAAACAGAGTGCATTGGTTAATGCCCTAAAAAAATCAGGAGATAACTGTATCATCAATGTTATTACGAACATACCAAATAGATGGGAAATATATTACGGTGACGCTTTTCGTGATAAAGCACGAAAAAAAATAAACCTTTACATGGCAAAATTAAAACCTGAAAGTCTGGGGCTGAAAACAACTGTTTTTTTTGATTTTTCAAATCACGGAAAAATTATAATGACAGACTCCATTGTTTACGTTGGTTCTGCTAATTATTCAGAAGAAAGTGCAAATAATACAGAGTTCGGTTTCTTGTCAGAAGATAAGAAATTGATAGAATTTATTAACATGGACGTTTTACCAGATATTCAATCATTAGCTATTCCTTATTATGAATATGATTATACAGCTGTCTTGCTTGAAGCAAATGTTGCCCTTGCAGCTGTTTACAATATAAAAAACGAGTTGTTTGAAGAAGTGTATAGGTTACACGATGACATAGATGGCGAATGGTATTACTATGAATACAACGAGGCCAGTTTAACGGTTTTTACTTTAGACAAAACCCTACAAATCATCGATGAAGCTTGTAATGTTGCAAGAGATGTCTATGATGCTATTGATGTTATCACCAATGGCGATGAGGATGAAACTACTATTGCCAATGATGAATATGATGAAATATTAGCAGTAGCATCACATATTGAAGAAATTAGATCCTACGATACACTTATAGAATTATCTGAATTTGATTCTGGAGAATTTGTTAATCAGCAGCTCCAAAAAGAATATGCAATGGAAGCATATGAGGAAAATCTTGAAAATTGTATCAATAGCGCTTCAGAAGATGCTCAAAATATCGTGTTAGACTTAACCCAAACGGCAAAAGACGATATTGACGAATTATTATCTGAACTTCAGGAATACTGTGATAAGTACGCTAATTTCATTGATAATTTGCGTGCAAGAGAAATAAAGAAAATCAGCCCCAAAATTGATAATACATAACATAGCCCCTCCCGACCATCACAGCCGAGAGGGGTTCGTACATATTCAAAAATTATAATTCAATCTCAACAACAATTCCCGACTTCAACTCCACAGAAAACCTATCGTCCCAGACGACAATCTCCTTAAGCCACCGCCGGGCAAGGCTCTCGTCAAATTCGGTCATCTCAGAATCCTGCTGCTCAATGAACTCGTTCAGCTCATTTATACGCTTGACCTGTTCATCACGGACGGCGGTGTCGGTGAAATTCTTCTGTTTCATCTCACGAAGTCGGAATATCTCATCGGCAATGTCGTTGTAGTCCTCCTTGCGGGACGCATAGTTGATAAGTTCCTGCTGAAGTTCAGCCAGCCGCTTGTCTATCTCCAAAGCCTGCTCATCTTCATACCCACGAAGCACCACTGCAAGGTTGTCCCGAAGCCGCTTCTGATAGGTGCTTCTGCTGCCGAGGAGCTCATTGAATGCCTGCACGACCACATTTTTCAGCACTTCTTCGCTTACCGTCCGAGCGTGACAAATCACACCTGTCGGCTGCAAACGGCTAAGGCAGCGCCAGACGATAGACCGGCAGCCATGATTATTCCAGTGAACACGGCGAAACAGTTCGCCGCACTCTCCGCAGACTATCATCTGAGAAAACACATGATTACTGCTGAAACCATGTTTTCTCCCGTTAGGGCTGACTTTTACAAGCCTGCGGCGAACAAGTTCGTCCTGCACACGCATAAAAATATCTTTTGGAATAATCGCTTCGTGGTCGTTCTCAACGTAGTACTGCGGCATTATTCCGTTGTTCTTTATGCGCTTTTTGGAAAGATAATCCACCGTGTAGGTCTTTTGCAGAAGCGCATCGCCCATGTACTTTTCGTTGCGCAGTATCTTTGCAACCGTGCTTGTATGCCAACGTGGATTTCCTGCGCCGGTGAGTATTCCGTCACGCTCCAGGCCGGCGGCGATTTTGTCTGTGCTGTAACCGTCAAGGTATTCACGGTAAATTCTCCGCACCACCTCTGCCTGCTCCGGGTCGATCACAAGCCTGCCGTTCTCGTCCTTGGTATAGCCAAGGAAGCGGCTGTGGTTGACCTGCACCTCCCCACGCTGATAGCGGAACTGCAAGCCAAGTTTCACGTTCTGACTAAGCGACTGCGATTCCTGTTGTGCCAGCGATGCCATTATCGTAAGCAGGACTTCGCCCTTTGCGTCCAGCGTGTTGATATTCTCTTTCTCAAAGAACACAGGGATATTCCTGTCCTTAAGCTGACGTATGTATTTCAGGCAGTCAAGCGTGTTACGGGCAAATCGGCTTATGGACTTTGTGATAATCATGTCGATTTTGCCGTCCATGCAGTCTGCTATCATACGGTTGAATTCCTCACGCTTTTTGGTATTCGTGCCGGAGATACCGTCATCGGCGTAAATACCCGCAAATGCCCATTCGGGGTTTCGGGTGATCTGCTCTGTATAATGCGAAACCTGAGCTTCGTAGCTGGTCGCTTGCTCATCGCTGTCCGTGCTGACGCGGCAGTACGCAGCCACACGTAGCTTTGGTTTTTCCGTTTCATTCTGCTGTGAGTTAGCCCGCTGGGGTCTTGCCGGGATTATCGTTATGTTACTCAATGTTCGTCACCTCTGTCTTTATCAATCCATACATATATTCTGCCTGCTGAACAGGATCCTCGAAATAATCCTCTGCGCTTATAAAAGTGAACCGCACAGGGACATTCACCGACCGTTCTTTTCTTACATGACCGTTTCTGCCGAGCCGTTCAGCACGGCTTTGAAGCTCCTCTGCTGCAGCATTGAACATCTCCTCGCTGATTATCGGAGGGTAAAAGTCATCTCCCAAGTAGCGGCGGTTCAGCAACATCAGTTTGATAGTGCCGTGATTTCCTGTGATACCTGCGTTTTCGGCCGCTTTTTTCAGCGAATCGCCGCTGAGGTAGTTTTCAAATAATCTCCGAACCTGCTCTGCCGCAGTTTCATCAACCGCCGCTTTTCCGTTCTCAATACGATAGCCGTACGGAATATGCTCCATTCTACTCACCAATCCTTTCTCTGAGCGTCAATCCGCATTTCAGCACAAAGCCGATCTCATTGCGAGAAAATGCACAAATGCGGTCAACTAGTTTTGAAAACAAGTCTGCGTCAAATTCCATGAACATTCTCCCACGCTCGACCAGTTTTATCAGCCGCTCGGTTTCTTTCAGCTTTGCGCCATCTCCTGTGACTGAACTGCTGAGCGTATCAATTTCAGCACGGTATTCATCGGTCTGAGCCATTATTGCGTTCAACTCCCGACCGAAAAGCGCTCTGTCAATAAAACCATTCGCCATAAGACGTGTGAGAGTTTCCTGCTGACCCGTGTTCTGTTCGATCAACAGCCGAAGCTGCTGTATTCGCTGAATGCTGCTGTCCGTTGGCGAACTGCGTAATGTCAGCAAATACGGCTTCAAAATCAGCTTGTGACCGAAAACCAGTTTGTTCATCATTGTAACAAAAGCAAGTTTGATGTCATCGTCCCTGATGAACTTCATTGAGCAGCTTTCCTTATTATATATGTGAGTGCTGCAGCACCACGCTTCATACGTTTCACCGCCAAGCCTGTGAGTTCTGTGTTTTAGCGTAGCACCACACTCACCGCAGACTATCTTTCCCGAAAAGCAATACCGAAGCTGATACTTGTGGCTGCCCTTAGTGATATTCTTTTCAACGGAGTGTCTGTCTATCAAGGCGGCAACCACATCGAAATCTTCCTTGCTTATTATTCCCTCGTGATGGTCAGCAACAAGGTACTTGTCCAACTGCCCGTAATTCACACAGCGGCGAAAGGACTCATCGGTAAAGGTTTTCTGAAATACTGCATTGCCTGTGTAATTCTCATTTTTCAAAATTCTGAGAATACTCGATTGACACCATTGCTTTCCATGGGCAGGAGCAATTTTATCCGAATCCAGCCCTCTCGCAATGTGCATTACTCCTTTTCCCGAGAGAAATTCAGCAAAAATGCGCTTTACAATTTCCGCTTGGTCATTATTTACTTCAAGCTGTTCGCCGTTCCACCTGTAACCATACGGCGGCGGATTCATTTTGTATGTACCGCTCTGAAACCGCTGTCTTATAGACCACTTTTCGTTACCGGATATTGACACTGATTCGTTCTCTGCAAGGCTGCTGAGAACCGCAAGTACCAACTCGCTTTCCATTGAAGTGGTATTGATATTTTCCTTTTCAAAATATATTGCTACATTTACTGCAAGCAGCTGTCGCACCATTTCAAGGCAGTCAGTGGTATTTCTCGCAAATCGGCTTATGGACTTTGTGATGATAAAGTCGATTTGACCTGCTTCACAATCAGAAAGCAATCGCATAAGTTCGGAGCGCTTTTCCTTTTTAGTACCGCTTATTCCCTCATCATAGTATAGGCCTGCGAAATTCCAGTTTTCGTGCGCCTGAATGTAGGTTTCATAGTGCTTTTTCTGTTCAGCAAGACTTTCAAGCTGATCGTCAGAATCTGTCGACACACGACAGTATGCCGCAACACGGAGCTTTTTCTCAGAACCCGTAGTACGTTGGTTGGCTTCAATTTTTGTTACAGTTTTCACTTTTTTCACCTCTCTTCGGTGTTGACATATTAACTCTAAACCGAGATATAATCAACGTATTTTCGGTAATATCTCGACATTCATAGGTAAAAAAGTACTGCGGTTAAGAGCGGTCAGTTTGTTGAATTCGTCAACTGTGATAAGTCCCTCGGATTTCAGCTTTTCTGCTATGCGCTGTGCCATATAATAATCGAAATCACGCTGGATTTCTTCCTGCGTAATCTGTTTTGAAATTGCTTGTATATCGGGTTCGGTTCTGACAGGCAGATTTTCAGCGTTTTTCTCTACCTCATTCATGCGGGTCTTAAAATTGTTATACATGAAAACACCTCCTGCCTTATAGCCTTGGCTGAAGGTGTTCTTGGACATATTACCTCAATCTTTTTTATAAAACGTACACTCATACCCATCGGCACGGAGCGGAAGCCCCTCTGCCCATGACGGAGTTCTTCCCATCATATCGCAGATTTCAGATACATTCGTATCTAGCGGGCACTCGATAATAAGTTCATCGTGAACGTGGCCGCAGATACGATAATTCCGCAGCGTCCGAATAGCATAGCAGAGAATATCCCGGCTGACCGCCTGAACAATGTTTTCCACGAACTTAGGGCCGTAGCTTTCAATGCGCTCCCACTTCTTCGTTGCGCCAACTCCCTCATAAGTGACGGACTCGCCACCGAACTTATTCTCGCCGATACGGGGCTTGACGTAGGAAAGCCGTCTGCCGCTCGGCAGCGTGATGAACAGCATTCCGCTCTGATGTTCAAACTGAATGCCATGTGTGTCTGTGCGAAGTCTTTGTCGTATTGTATCCTTCACGCAGCGGTCGACCTCCCACCAAAATCGCACGATATTCGGGTTGGAACTGCGCCACATATCCACAAGCGGCTGAAGTTCGTCCTCTGATAAACCCATCTCAAGTGCGCCCATAGCTTTCAGAGCGCCGACAGAACCGCCGTACCCTAGCGCCAGTTCTGCGATTTTGCCTTTCTGCCGAAGATGTCCGTTGACACCGTGCTTTTCGACAGGTACACGGAACATCTGACTTGCAGAAGCACAATAGATATCTCCGCCGGACTTGAACACGTCAAGCCTCCATTTCTCGCCAGCAAACCAGGACAGCACTCTTGCCTCTATTGCTGAAAAATCTGAAACCACGAATTTCATTCCCAATTTCGGAACAAACGCCGTGCGGATAAGCTGCGAAAGCGTGTCTGGAATATAATCGTACAGCAGTTCCATGGCTTCGTAGTTGCCGCTTTTCACAAGCTCCCGTGCCTGTTCGAGGTCGGGGATATGATTCTGCGGAAGGTTCTGTAACTGTATCAGCCGACCCGCCCATCTGCCGGAACGGTTTGCACCGTAAAATTGAAACATTCCGTGCGCCCGTCCGTCGGAGCAGACAGCGTTCCTCATAGCCTGGTACTTCTTCACCGAGGATTTCGCAAGCTGCTGACGGAGTTCCAGAACCTCTGCAAGCTGTGGCGGTGCGGTTTTCAGTAGTTCTGAAACAGCTTTCTTACCGAGAGTGTCTGTTTCAAGTCCATTCTCCGAAAGCCACTGCTTCATCTGCTGAACCGAGTTCGGATTTTCTAGCGAAGTAAGTTCCTGCATTTTTGATGAGAGCAGCGCCTTTGAACGCTCATCAAATCGTATTGCGTTATCCACAACAGCCATATCGAGGGCAATTCCACGGTCGTTTATCTGCTGGTCAAGGCAGTATTCCTCCCACACGAAATCAGGCACGGGGAACTTCCGCAATTTGTCCTGAATAGACATTTCAGCCTCGACATCACGCTTGTTGTACGCCTTGAACTGCTCCCATTTCTCGGGAGTGTGTTCGGGAAAATTTCTTGTTCTGCCGCCGTTCGCTTTGGTAGCAGCGCAAGGAACACAGAAATACTTGATGAGCTCTTTACCCTCTTTGAGTTTCTGTTCCGATAAGCCCAGAACTGCGCCTGCGCCGGCAAGCGACAACGGAAGTCCCATATATGCCGACCACACCATCGAACATCTCCACGAAGTCGGGTCGAGATACTCTCCGGACGGCAAACCGAGATACATTGACAGACACACTCTTTCAAAGGTCGCGTTGAACGCCCACTTGATAACGCTGTTGTCAGTCAGCGCAGCGAGGATTTCTTCGGGAATTTTCTCGCCCTGCGCAAGGTCGTACACCACAACATCGCCGCCGTTCACTGAAACTCCGAACAGCAGTATCTCAAATGTGGGTGATTCAACATATCTGTAAACACCGCATTTTGCAAGGTCAACATCACTGAATGTTTCAAGGTCAATTGACAGTGTTTTAATTTTATCCATAGTTCACCTCAAAATAGGCGGCAAGATAGCTCCTGCCGCCCTGTTTGTATTACTTGCCAGTTTTAGTTTGCTTGCGGCGCTTAATGCTCCTGACAACATCAGAAACAACTACGACCAGCTTAGAAAGTGTATCTCCAAGCATATATCCAAAGCAGATAGCAAGCAAAATGCTTTCAGTTGTCATCATCGTGTATCTCCTCAAGACAGAAAATCATCGTCATCATCTGTGGCAAAATCGTCCTCGGCACGGGTTCTGCCGCCAAGCGGCTCGCCATCGCGTATCTTCTGAAGATTATTCAGACCGCAGGCGATACCCTTGTTGCCATTGGAGTTGAATGCGTAGAATGAGATGGACGCTCTGCCGTACACGCCGCTGTAAACCTCGCTGCGCTCCAGAATGGGGCTGCAATTAGCGTCAACGATACCGGGAGCGGTCGCAGAATTAGCGTTGATGAAATAGCTGTTTGCGTAAGCTTCATCATCGGGGCGCTCTGTATCGCCGTCACGGAGCGGATTCTTGATTGCGGAAAGCGCAGGAACGGAGCGACCGTTGCCCTTGAGCTTGGACTCGCCCTCCCTGTAAGCCGCTTCGATAGCCGTCTTGACCTTTTCAATCGTCTTGGTATCCGACTTCGGAATGATAAGTGATACGCTGAACTTCGGAGCGCCGCCGTTGATGGATTTTGGCTCCCAGATATTGGCGTAACTCCATCTGGTGTTAGGACCTGTGATTACCTTTGTGGGATTTGTGAACTTTGACATATTAGTTGTCCTCCTTAAAATCTTCATTTGCAGTATTGATTGCCGGACGCTTGTCCGACATTGGTACTAAGGTTGGCTTGCCCTGCGGCTTTTCAATAAGCCCGCCGAGCAGTTCGTTGAACTTTTTCTTACCGAGCAGACTGGTCATTGCAGTGATACCAAGAACGCTGTGTTCATATGGGTCAAATCCTGCGGATTTGACGGCTTCAACAACTGCGTTCTCATCTGTGTACTTACGATTGGAACGACCCTCGACTACCTTGAAGCCATCGTATGAAACGCCGCTGAGCGCCTGCCGCAGAGCGTACTCTTTAACGTCCGTCACCCAAGAAACGAGTTCGTCTGCTTTGGCGAGGATAGCGGCGATTTCGATATTATCAAGCGTAGCAGGTGGTTCAAAATCGTAACGAGCGAGAGCAAGGTTGTATTCTGCGAGTTTCCGGCAGGTCGCTCTGACCTTGCAGAAGCGACAATGTTCACCTGCTTTGAAATCTCCCTTGCCATTTGCGGCAAGCTGCGCTGTCGGAGCGAGAACCTCATTTGCCCAACGGAGCAGTTCTTCCTTGGAAATGGCATACTCGCTGATGTTGTCACGCCTTGGCTGGAATATTGCCATGCTCACTGCGGAGATGTCATATATTCCGTCAAACAGTTCAAGAGCGCCGAGAGCATAAAGCTTCATCTGCGAATTATTCTCTGCGAGGACTTCCACACCCTTGCCATACTTAAAATCTATAACGGAAAGTATACCGTCAGCCACGATAACACAGTCACCTGTGCCGAACCCCTCCGGAACCCACCGGGAGAAATCCAGTTTCTGTTCGATAAGGACGATGGGGTCATTGCAGGCTACTTTTGCTTTCTCGACCTGCTCATAAGCGTATGTAGCGTACTCGACAGCGCAGCGCTCCATCTCCTCGTTGTAGTAGGTGAGGTTTTCTGTTGGGTCGGTGGTTTCTCTGCCGAGCAAGGCTTTCAGCCTGTGTTCGCAGAGAGTGTGAGCGTCCGTGCCCTCCTGCGCATACTCGCTTGATGTATCCGGCAGTTCGGCACAGAGTTTAGCAGACGGCGGACATTCGAGCCAGCGGTGGCTTGATGACGCCGAAAGAATTGCGTGGTTAGTCGGCATTGCCAAGCACCTCCACCTCTGCGAGGACTGCTGCATATTCCTCCGGCTTGATTGCAGACAGCTTGTCCGCACCGTGCTTTGTGATGATTGACTTTACCTCTGCTGTGAACCCGGCGCGGGATTTTTCGGCGCAGACGGCTCTGACGTTTTCGAGAGTGACCGATACTATAGCGCTATCGGATTTCTTTTTTGCTGACGGCTTATCCATCGGCTGCGGTGTATCTTTACCAGAAATCAGAGCCATTATTGATTCAGATAAGCTGATAAGCACCTCGCCGCAATGCTTGAGTTCGGATAACTCTGCTGCCAGTTCACTCATTTTCCCCATCATGCTGTTCCTCCTTCCTTAATGTTGCAGATTGCCAGTTCTTTCACAGAATCACCCGGTACGATAATGGTAATCTGCTGTTTTCTGCCGAACAGGAAACGAAGTATGCGTTCTCTTAACGATATGGTGTGCAGAGCCGCGACATCGTTTCTCATCGGCTTTCTTGAAACACTTATTCTCAGATTGTGTTCCATTCATTTCACCTCTTTCCGAGGGATCTTGTTTCCCTCTGCCTTATAGCCTTGGCAAGGAGAGAGATTGGACAGTCTTTCTAAATTTCAGATAAAAAACTGAAAAAACAAAAAAGCCGTGAGCATTTGGAAAACCCAAACACCCACGGCTTAATATTATCATTTTATCATTTGGTTAACTTTTCTCTGCACCTTCGAGTAATCATACCCGGCTTCTGTCAACTTTTCCTTGCGTTCGGCTCCGTTCCCCCACAGCCCCGCAATAACCTCAACCGCAATTTCATCTGTAGTTTTCCTGTAGAGCTTTTCATTGACTCTTTTCTGAACCGCATTGTAGTCATATCCGGCGGCAGTAAGCTGTTTTTCACGCTCTGCGCCGTTATCCCACTTGCCGGCAAGCACCTCGTCAGCAAGCTGATCTATGGTTTTCTTGACAGGCTTTTTCTTACTGTAATCGGTAAAGCAGATATCGCCGTCAACATCGTATCCGCCTATTCTGTCAAGTCCCCACTGCCACATAGTCTGACCGTAGCTGAAACCTGACGGACAGTCGGGGCTGTTAGTCCAGTGAGCAAGCCAGATGTCGTACTTGCCGACAATCCTGTTCTTGTTGTAATAGTTCTCCATGAAAGACGGATTTGCATAAATGCCCGGCATGAATCCCGCCTGCCTTATCTTTTCACAGAAAGCAACAGTCATCTTTGTGCGTGTATCCGTATTCAGACCGCTAATCTGCTTTTTCTCCTCCATGTCGAAGAATACGGGATATGTCGGGGACAGTTCCTTAATCACAGAAATACATTTTTCGGCTTCAGCTTCTGCCTGCTCAACGCTCATTGCATAGCTGTACCAGTAAAATCCGTAATCAATGCCGTATTTCTTGCAATCTGCCACGAACTTATCCATAGTCACATCTTTCTTCGTGGAAAAGCCTGCACGGATAATCGCAAACTTCACACCCGCCTGTTTCAGCGCAGGAAAGCTGATGCCCTCCTGGCAGTAGCTTAAATCAATACCTTTAATCTTCATCATCGTCCTCCTTTTCCGAACGCTTATGCAGCTGCTCCAGTACATCTTTCAGTTTCTTAGGAACAGGCAGACCCAGATGTGCCGCATTCTCAAGCAGGGAAATACCCTCGTTCGACAGGTAAAAGAAAATCACCGCAGTGCGCAGAACAGAACCTGCACCAATAACCCGTGTGTCGAGAATATGCCCGCCGCCGACCAGAGCGAAGATAAGCACCTTTCTGCATATTCCCTTGAACCCGACTGCGCTGGACAGCTTCTTGTCCAATATAGCGCACATCACTCCGGTTATGTAGTCAATCACCACAAAGGCAATAAGCGCAAAAAGCAAGCCATCGCTCCCTCCGAGAAACCAGCCGAGCCACCCGCCGACCGCCGTAAAAATAAGCTGAATTGTGTTCCAGAATTCTCTCATAATAAACCCTCCAATCATTCGTCAACGATATCGTAAGTTATTTTCATGACCTGCCCGTCCAGCTTTCGCACCGGCTCAGACAGGTTGTTTATTGTGGTAAGACACAGCTTGCATATCCCAAGCGCAAAGCCGAAGAAATGCTGACTGCCGGTTGAATGCGGATAGTACGGCAGAATATACAGCGGTAGGTTCAGTCCGTCCGTCTTGATGAGGTTTGCATATGAATACATCAAACTCGAGCCGTATGTAGGCGCAGAAAAGCGCATTCTGTACCAACCATACCTGTCATCCTTCTTTATTACTTCAAGCGCTATAAGCGAATACTGAACATTACAGCTGTCACATACAAGCAAAGGTGTATTTGTTGCTTCATCGACATAGAACCCCCAGAAGCTCGCCGAAGTCATGTTGGATAGCGTCCCATCAGCAATATACTGAAGTATCTCTCCCGTGGATTTGCCGTCCTTGGTGAATACACGAAACTGTCCAAAATTATTTGTACTGCTTGCCTCTTTCCCATCTATCAACGGATATTTAGTAATGACAAAATACTTATCGTCCCACTCAAAGGCGCTTAGAGCATTGCAGTAATCGCCGTTCACGCCTGCGCCGTAAAACCACCTGTATTGCGATGAAGAATTGCTGATTCTCTCATACTTAAATCCCACGCCATACGTCTGGAGCAGAGTGTCTGTTTCGATGGTTTTCTTCGAAACCTGCGAGTAGTCGGACAGACTGAAAATATAGTGATGGATATGGCAGCGTGAGGTAGCAACAATATGTATCTTATCGCCGATAACATACGGAAAATACGCAAGCCACTGTGGGGCGTCCTCCCAATCCTGACGCAGCTTTTCCTTTTCCTCCTGCGGTACATAGTCCGCATTTGTAGTGTTACAGTCGTAAAAATAACTTCCGTGATGATAGCTGTTGTCGTACATGGAATCCGGAATACGCTCCGCCGCCGGAAACAGCTCTATGACTTTCTTCACGCTTATAATGTTGCAGAACGGCTTTTCCGTGCTTACGCTTATCGACATAGGGTCGAACATAACGACCTCATAAATGCACCCGTCATGGATATGCTTTCCGAGAAGCCGCACATTTCCATTGGCCAGCCTGCCCATATAAAACCACTTGAAAACCCCGCAGTTGAACTGCGAATCCGGAATGTACCGCCCGACAATAGTGTGATACGTCTGCCTGAACGAATCCAGAGAACTGCTGTTAAGGTCAGTTCCTCCGCAGGACAGGTTCCAGTAGGAATGGTGCATTCCGTTTGTGCCGCCGTCCTTGGTGGTAAGGCAGATACAACTGATTTCGCCGTTCGCCTTATCCGAAGCGAAATCCCAGACATGGCGGTAGCCCTTGCCGTTCTCAATGCGGCCGCTTTCGTTGGCATTGTAAGTGCCGATACTTGTGTCCGTGTTCGTGTTGGCGATTCCTGCGTGACCTATTTCCTCGTTCGTCCACGGTAGCATCATATTGTTGCCGTCCTCGGGGATTTTATCGCGGCAAACGATTATCCCACGGAACGCAGTATCGGCAATGTTTCCCGCAAAATCACGCAGCATATTAAAACTGCGGTCGTTGTCGGAATCCATGCCGATTTCAATATAATCGGGCGGGTTGAGAATCGTGTCAACTGCGTTGGTTATCATATTTTCCTCATGCAGTTCACGGACTACCTCGCCCATCTTTTCGTCAAAAAGCTGAATGGTCGCACGTCCTTTTATCATGTTTCTCCCTCCTCAAATGGTACATAAATAAACGATGTCTGGAAGCTGCCGCACGGCGCGTTATTCAGAACATCGGTCAGATTTCCGACATCTCCGTCATACAGCAGAGTAATGCTCTGAACGCTGTCTTTCATCACGGAACTTCCGAACGCAAGCCAAATCGTACTGCCGAAATCGCCGATGCCGAAATCTGCGGAAATCGGCTGCAAGCGCACAGTTTCCTTTTCGGTGGTGACTATCATCGTGAATGCCGTGGTTTCAATGCGCTCCGCCTTGACAGGATTTCGCAGTTCAATATACAGCTTTCTGTTCGATACGTTCACCACTGTTATGGGCGGCGGAGTGATTATTTTCGGACTCCATGCGTCCGGGAATACCGCCCTGATTGTGGGTTCAAGCGTTTTTCTGCCCTTTTCACGCTTTATGAAAGCTGTCATAGGTTCGCTGAACTTGAACCTGTGCGATTTAAGTATCTCAAACAGCAGAGTATCCGAAGTACGCACAAGGCTCTTTCTGACGGTTCGGCGCATAGTAAAACGAACCTCGTCCTCGCGCGCTTCAATGTAGCCGTCCCAGGGAGTATCTCCAGCAAGGTAAGCGCCCATTACATAGCCCCACGTCTGCATTTTCGGGAATTTACCCTCTGCACCGTCAGCCGAAACCACGCTGAGCGACATGGTATTTTGACCTACTTCCGATGTGAATGGGTAGGTGTAGGTCTTTGTGTGTGCTCCCACGCTGAAATACTCCTCATACCGCATGACTTCGTTTTCGTTCTTTTTCAGAATGAACGCAAGAGTTCCTGCGGCTGAAATCACGAATTTCACAGTCGAGCAGAATGCTGCTTATGTTGCTTGAATCGCATTGTAAGTAATGCGGAACAGCCTTTGCGACTTCTCCGTAACTGAAATATCCGTGCTGTTTGTCGCGGTTTTCAGTTCCGCAGTGGATTCGCCCACATCCTTGCGTATCTCGTTAGTTTTCTGCTCCATCTGATAGAGATTGTCCGAAATGCTCGGACGATAATCTCCAACCTCGATTGAAATCTCACGGCGGTTGTACGGATTGAAACGCATGGCGATTATGCGGGTGTTTACGTTGAGGTTGAACGGGTGGAACACTATCTGCACGTTGTCGCCGACCGAGAAATTGATATTTTTGTAAAGCGTCAGACCGTAATTTGTAGTACCGGAACGGCTGTCGGTTTCCATTGTCAAATCCGATACATTACGACCGTCCATAATGCCGATGTAGTCCTGCGAACCTCTGTGCGAACGGATATTTATTTCCGTCCCGTTGTACTCAATTTCGCCACCGCAGAGCGCAATTAGCTGCATTAGCGCCGCCCTGCGAGTACATTCTCGGTTGATTTTCAGCTTTATCGGGACGGTCGGGTCGCAGATTCCTGCGGTCAGCGAAGTACCTTGCAGCAAAGAAATAAGGCACTCACCGGGAGCGCCCTCGAAGTCAAATTCAGTCAGCTTGTATTCATCGTTGTTAAGTTCGTAGGACTTGTGTTCGCACTCAACGGTACAAATCGCAATGCCATTCGAAAGGGATTTCGACACCTTCACAACATTGAAAAGGTAGTTCAGCGTGTCGCTTTTCAGTTCGACCTCAAGCCCTGTGAAAATCTCCTTTGCCGCCGATGAAATCACGGAAAACTGAAAGGTGCATTCTCCGTTCAAACTGTCGGTAAGCGATGCGGAAATCACCCGCGTAAACACACCTCGCACATTTCCGTTTTCGGTCACGATTATCTCAACCATCACACCGCCCCCGCATTCCTTACCGTCACCTTGTTCTGATTCCATTGTATTCGGGATATTACCTTAGTCAGCGGAACTCCGTCAATACTAAGCGGAATTGTAATGTCAAACGCCTGCGTCTGTACTCCGTTGAAGCCCGAAACCGTGCCGTTCATATCAAGGTCGAAATCTGACGGGATAGCGTTCTGCATACTCTTTGAAACGTCCTTCATCTCATCGCCGAAGCCCTCGCCAAGTCCTTCAGCCATAAAGCCGCCGAGATTGGCGAATAGCTTTGACGGCGAGTGTATTCCGAAGAAGTCCTTGATTCCGTCCACAATGCCGCCGAAAAATCCGCTTATCTGATTCCAAAGCCACGCGCCCGCATCAGAAATACCCTGCCACAGGCCTTTCAGCAGGTTGCCGCCGACCTCCGCCATCTTGCCAAAGTAGCTGCCAAATGCGTCAACAATGCCGGTTATGATTTGCGGAATCGCCTTGACTATCTCCACGATGATGGTCGGGAGATTTTCAATCAGCGCAATAAACAGCTGAACGCCCGCCGCAATAAGCTGCGGAATTGCTCCGATAACTGCGTTGATAACGCTTGAAATAATCTGCGGAATAGCCACAACAATGGTCGTGATTATGGTCGGGAGGTTCTGCACAAGCGCGATGAGCAGTTTTATGCCGGCTTCGATGATGAGCGGAATTGCCGAAATCACCGCCTTGATTATGCCGTCAATTATCTGCGGAATGACCTCCACGATTGCCGCAATTATATCCGGTAAAGCCGCCACAAGCGAGGTGAGAAGCTGTATTCCCGCTTCGATTATCTGCGGTATCGCACCGATGAGGAAGTCCACAATTCCCGTGATTATCTGCGGCAGCGCTTCAATGAGTACAGGCAGAGCGTCAAGAATACCCTGTGCAAGTCCCGTTATAAGCTGTAAGGCTGCGTCCAAAATAAGCGGCAGGTTGTCCACGAGTGTTTTCACTATTTCCACAACAACAGCGACTATCTGCGGAACAAGCTGCGGAATCGTGTCCGCAATGCCCTTGATGAGCGACAACAGAATGTCCGCTCCGGCTGACACGATTTGCGGCAGCAGTCCCACCAGAGCCGAAATTATCTCGGTTACGATTCTGGCGATGGTCGGAGTAAGCTCCGAGATAGCTGACAGAAGCCCATCAGCAAGCGCTTTGATGATACCCGGAGCGCTTTCGAGGACTGCTCCTGCAATAGAGGTGATGAGTTCAGCAAACTGCGGAATCAGCGTGCGGATAGTGTCGATAACAGATGTAACGCCGTTTTTCAGTTCGTCCGCTGCTTGCTCGTTGCCTGCGAGGAGGTCGGCAAGTCCGTCCGTGATTTGCGTTATTCCCGGCAGGAGTTCACCGACCATGCGGTTCTTCAGACCGCCTGCGGTGTGCGACAGCTTGGTAAGGCTGTCCTCAAAAGCAGCGGAAGCGGCTACGGCTTCGTTGCTCATAACCATGCCGTAGTCCTCAGCTTCCTGCTTCAGACGTTCGGTTTCCTCTACGCTTGTGTTCAGAACAGCTGCCATATCCACAGCGGATTTTCCGAGGAGGTCGTTTGCGGCGGCGGTGCGCTCTGCGCCTGCTTCCATGCCTTGCAGAGCCGTAATCACCATGCTCAGCTGTTCATCTTGTGATTTGCCGTTCAGCTCCTCGATGGAAAGCCCGACAGCAGACAGTTTTTCGGCTGCGGAATCCGAACCGCCCGCCGCGTCCGTAATGACGGTTGACAGCTTTTTCATGCCCGTCTGGAGGTTGTTTACGTCAGCGCCGCAGCGCTCGAACACATAGCCCCACTTCTGGTAGCTTTCGGCGCTTATTCCGATTTTCTGTGAAGTCTTGTCGATCTGGTCGCCGGCCGAGCCGACATCGTTCGCCATGTCCCACAGCTTTTTTCCTGCGACAACGCAGGCTGTCCCGACCGCCGCCGCAGCAGCCCCGAGAGCCGCGCCGATTTTCTTTGCGGTATCCCCGAGTTTGCTCAGCTTTCCGTCAGCGGCCTCGCTGGTATCTGCGGCTTTCTTTACGGAATTGGAGAAATCCTTTGCTTCATCTCCCGCTTCGTCAAAGCCTTTGTCAGCATTTTCAAGGGCGGTGTTGTTGGCATTCAGTTCACGCTCCATGCCGTTCAAAGCCGCCTGCGCGTTGTTCAGCTGTATCTGCCAGCTTTGAGTGCGGCGGTCGTTCTCGCCGAAAGACTCGGCGGCATTGGCGAGTGCGGAACGGAGCGTTTCGATTTTCTGCTTTTGTTGGTCGATTTCCTTGTTCAGAACCTCGCTGCGGGCGGTTAGGGCTTCGGTGGATTTGTCGTTCTTATCAAACTGGGAATCTACCAGTTTCATTTCTGAACCTAGCACCTTGAATGAATTGTTTATCTCGGCGAGGGATTTCTTGAATTCGCGTTCGCCCTCAAGACCTATTTTCAAGCCGAAATTCTCTGACATTCTGTTTTACCTCCTCGGCAATGGGCATAAAAAAAAGAGCCTTGCGGCTCGGGGATATAGGAAAAGGAGCAGCCTTTGCGGTTGCTCAAAATATAATCTGACGTCAACAAACCGAATCAAATGCAAAACGTTGTCAATTAATATGTTATAAATAGCAATCTACAATGCGCGAAAGCTCATCTATATAATTTTGCACTTCATTTTCCGCATCATTTTCATCTGGATATGAGAAAATGGTATCGTATTTGCAAAGGAATTCATCGTATTGTGTTTCACTGCTCTGCAAACCTTTTGCATGAATGTACGACACGACCATTATCGCAGCATCCATCGGGTGTGATTCAAAATTATCAGCATCAGCTAATCCTGATACACCTGAACGGTCACAATTAAATAATCTACGAACTATACTTTCTAATTCAATTGCATCACCATGCTCAATTCTAAACACACTATCACCTCCATTCATTTAGTGATATGTGATCACACTCTTTTCGATTTATTGACAATTTTATTATATCATACATTTCCACTTTTTTCAATTACTTTTTCAATCAAATCCCCATCGGCACAACCTCATCAATATCCGCTTCACGCTTAGGTTTAGCAATCCCCATAAACTGCTTATGGCACTCCCACAGATCCATCAGAAAGCCGAACGGCATAAGCCACACCTCTTCCGAAGCGAGGTGCAGCTGAGCCGTTCCGTAATAGAACAGCCGGGTGAATAGTTCTGCGTCATTCACCCGGCTGTTGCTGCGTTTTTTGAGGTGTCTTCACTTTCGATATTCCGCTTCGTGCCTTTCAGCATAGCCTCGGTGATTGTGTCCTTGTACGATGCAAGCTCGCCGGGAGAGGTCAGAAGCTCCACGGTTTCCTCGGTGAGAAGTGGCTTTTTCTCGCTGTTTCTGAGATTATATATCTCAATGCTCTGATTGCAAAGCAGCGTTATCAGCCAGATTATCTCATCAAGCGCCATCTCCATATTCTCGGATTTCATCAGCTTGTCACCGAGGTTATCCAGTCCACCATAGCGATTAGAAATAGCCTTTGTTGCTCTGGTGGTGAGAATCATCTCGTACTGCTCACCGCCGATGGTTATTAAAGAACTGCGCTCATTCGTCATTGCTCATACCTCCGTTACTTGCCTTTTTCAGCAGGCTTTGCCGTGAATGTTGGTTCATATACAGACTTGTACCAACCCGTGATTACACTGTCAGGAACGTTCTTCTCGCCCTCGGTGGCTTCCGCTTTCCACGGGTGCTTTCCATTGCCATCGGGCTTGTTTCTGCGTAAGACCGTGCCCTCAATGGTCGGTGTAGAAAACGTTATACTGTCGCCCTTTGTGGCAAGCGATGTTGACGGAATACCGAACTTAACTCTGTACAGCCAGAAATAACGGTACTTGCCGTTGGACTTCTTCGCTCTGAACCCGATAGCCACAGGCTTGCCGCCGTCCTCACTGGTGGAAATGACCACGTTGTTGCTGTCAATAGTCGCTCCCGTCAGAACCGAAGCCGCTTCATTTCCTATATCGTCAACGCCAAGTGAAAGCGTACCGCTTTTGAACTCCTTGACGATTTCGGACGCGCCGTCATCGGCGTAGAGAGTAGCTTCCGCAAGCTCCACGGAGAGGTCTGCCGAAATTGCCTTTGCAAGCGAAGCGGGAACTCCGTAGGTTTCGCTGCCGTCGCTGTCCTCGGTTATTTCAGCGTAGAACAGCTTGTCAAGACCTATTGTTGCCATTTATATCTCCTCCATTTCATAGTTTTTCGCCGTATCAACGGCATAATGATGATAGCCCGTATCGTCCTCGTGACCGACATATTTTCGGGCGGTTACGGTAATATCCGCGCTGAGCAGAGCCTTTACAATCCTGCTCACAGTACGGGTGTAACTGCTTTTCGTAAACAGAGAAATCCGCACTTCCTGCACATCGGCAGTCGGCGCATTATCCGCATGAAGTTCAAAGCTGTCATACAGCGGAATGAACACCAAGTATTCATCGGGAGCCTTTCCCGAATACACAGAGGTCTGCGCCGGGATTTTCAGCTTTTTGGCTATTGCAGAGAGTTCCGAAAGCAGGCTCACAGCCCCTCGACCTCCTTTTCAAATGCGGATTTCATGGCTTCCACGCACTGCTTTTTCACAGCGGATTTCGCAGGTTTCAGAAACGGTTTCGCCGACTGACTGCTTGTGCCGTACTCGAGGATATTTGCTATTTTCGCATTACTGCCGCCGTCCGTTCTCGGCTCGGAAAAGCCCACCTTAATGTCGTGATTGCCGTTTTTGTCAACCATAACGGGAGATAAGCCGAGCGAACGTTCAAGTTCTCCTGTGGAACGGGATTTGCTTTTAGTTCCCGAGCCTACAACGGATTTCAGATTGCTTTTGACCTTTGCGAGAGCGACCTCGCCGCCTGCCTGCAATATCTTTTCGGCAATGCTGTCGGTCTGCGCTCCAAGCCGGGAAATACTCGCAAGAAATTCATCGGGCATTTTTACATCAGCCTTAGCCACTCGGCTGCACCTCCTTTGCAAGCACTTCAATATACATTCCTCTGCCTTTCACATCTTCGACAGAGGTTATCTCAAATACAGAGCCATCGCAGAACAAACGCATATCCGTGGATATTTTCACCCCCGGAATGGTGCGAAAACGGAACAGGTCGGTTGCTTCGGAAAAAGCGGCTTGGTTAGCCCATTTCTCGCTGCCGTGCCGTCCCTCATGATAGGCTCTGACTGTTGCTACAATGACATCGGATTCCGTCTGAAAACCCTCATCATCAAGCGCGACCCTTTTCTGCGTTATCTGTATCTGCGTGTTCATCTTCCCAAAACTCATACTTTCCACCGCCTGTCCAGCCGCAGCAGCATATTCACGGTATCCCACACTTGCTTTCCCGCCTGAACATTATCTCCGAAAAAGCCGCCCGTGCTGCCGTCCCGCGATTCATAAAAATGCGAGGACAGCATTATTACCGCCTGTTCGGTAGTCGGCTGCATTGCGTTTTCTGAATAGTAATTCTCGGGCAAATGCTGATAGCTTTCGGCATAGGAAACAGCGGCGGTGATGAACCCTTTTATGAGTTCATCGTCTGCCGAATGTTCAAGTATGAGGTTCTGCTTGACTTTTGTCAGAAGCTCGTCCATAGTCACCGCCTATTAGCCGCCGGAAGAACCGGAGCCGGCTTTCATCTTGAGAATCTGCACGGCTTCGGGAAGAATCAGCTTACCGTCCACGCGCTCCTTTGCGACAAATCCAACCATGCCGTTGCCTGCGTACAGTTCCTTGAGTTCCGCAAAGGAACGAGTTCCACGGTCGCCGATGTTGTAATAACTGAAATCGCCGAATGCGATTACAGGCTTTCCTGCGGCGATTGTGGGGACATACGGAGAAGTGTAGACCTCGTAGCCGAACAGCCTGTCGACCTCGCCCGCCTGGAGTGACGGCTGCCAGAGATACGCGCCGTTGTTATCCTTCAGCTTGCGGAGCGCCGCAATGGTCTGGTCGTTCATGATGAACTTTGCATTCTTGCGGTACGGGCGCTTGAGTGAGTACACAAGATTGATTATCTCATCGGCGGTTATCGCAGTTGCGCTCGCCGCAGTAACAGCAACCTCGCCGCCGCCCTTGTCGGAGAAAAGTCCGAGAGGCTTGCCAACGCCATCGCCGTTGAGGAAAGCGTCCTCCTCCGCATTGGACAATGCCTTGCCGAACTGCTCGATTATGTAGCTTTCAAGCCCGAAAGCGTTGTCGTAGAGAAGTTCCTCGGTCACCTTAACCGCAACGTGCAGCTTGTGCGCGTCAAGGTTAATCTGCGAGAAAGTAGCGTCCCCGAAAGTGAGCGCCCCGCCCTCGTCGATCCACGCCGCAGCGGGTTTTGTCGCGGCAATGTTGATTTTGTGCTCGCCGCTGGTGGTGATGGTGTGACCCAGCTTTCGCATGATATTTTCCTCGGTCAGTGCGTCTATAAGGCGGCTGTCGTACTCCTCGGGAACGAGATATCCGCCGTTAGCGTCAACGCCCTCGGAAAGTACATCGGACACCTGTCTGAAATTCGTGCGGAGAGCGTTCAGCATCGCCGCCTTGTACTCATCGCTTGCTCTGCCGGACTTGGGCTTGTCACCGTTCAGCGGCTTTGCGGTGAGGGGTGCTGACGTAGGCTTGGAAAGCTGCGCGTCCATAGCCGCCATCTGCTCCATGCGCTCAATTTCAGCGCCGTAGTCCTTTATCTTCTGTTCCATTTCGGCATAAGAAGCGGCGTCCTCTGCGGACAGAAGTCCGTCATTGTCGCGCTTGGTTTCAACGAATGCCTTTGCGGCTTCCCATGCCTTATTGCGCTTTTCGCGCAGTTCAATAATAGTCATGTGTGTTACCTCCAATTTTTGATTAAATTGAGCCGAGAAAATAAATCCTCAGCTTTGGTTTTATGTTCGGTTTTAGGGGCTATGCGGCACTTTTCCGCGATTCTGCCCATAAGGGAATTTACCACCTGCGCTTCGGAATACATCAGCGAATCTGCGGCAGGCGCTTCGTTCGGCTCGTCACGGGCAAGAATACCGTCCGCAAAGCCGAGTTCAACCGCCTTGTTTGCGTTCATCCAGGTTTCTGCGTCCATGAGGTGAGAAATCTTTGCGCGGCTCATTCCTGTCTTGATTTCATAAGCGTTCATAATGCTTTCCTTGACCTCGGACAGCATTTCGATTGCTTTCTGCATTTCGGCTGAATCGCCCATAGCTACCGTCATAGGGTTGTGTATCATCAGCATTGAAACAGGTGACATCAGCACCTTGTTTCCCGCCATCGCGATAACGCTTGCGGCACTCGCGGCGATACCGTCAATCTTCACGGTGACGTTGCCCTTGTAGTCCATCAGCATATTGTAAATCTGCGCTGCCGCAACGCAGTCACCCCCGGGCGAGTTTATCCAGACGGTAATATCTCCGCTGCCGGACAGCAGTTCCTCCTTGAAAAGCTGCGGTGTGACGTCATCGTCAAACCAACTTTCATCGGCGATAGTGCCATTGAGGAACAGCGTTCGCTCCGGGGTTTGCTCCTTCGTTTCCTCGTTCTGTATCATCTTGTTCGTCCATTTCCAGAACTTCTTCATCGGAATCCTCCTTTCCACTTGCCGCCGCGAAAATACCCGCGTCAGCCAGTTTTGTCATGTTGCCGTTTATGAGGTAAAGGTCGCCGCCGTCCTCGGCAGGAATGCGGTCGAGATTTTCAAGCTCCCGAATGTCATTTGCGGACATCCAGCCGTTCTGACGGGCCGTAGCGTAACCACTCATCCGGCTTGCGTAGTCGCCGCGCAGCAGTCCGTCAACGTTGAACTTGATGAAATACTCTCGTTTCTCGCTAGGAGTGAGAAGCGAACGCACCATGCTTTGTTCCCAGCGAACAAGCCACGGTTCAAGCGTGTATTTCACGAACTCCAGCGACTGCTGTTCGATATTAGAAAAGCTCGACTTTTCAAGGTCGCCGACCATGTGCGGCGGCACTCTGAAAATTCGAGCAATTTCGTTGATTTGGAATTTGCGTGTTTCAAGAAACTGCGCCTGCTCGGGCGAAATACTGATGGGAGTGTATTTCATACCCTCCTCAAGTACAGCGACCTTTCCGCTGTTGGAACTCCCGCCGAACTGCGACTGCCACGCTTCACGAACCTTTGTCGGGTCCTTTATTGTTCCCGGGTGTTCAAGCACGCCGCTTGGCGCTGCGCCGTTTGCGAAGAACTTAGCGCCGAACTCCTCGGTCGCAATTGCAAGCCCGATAGCGTTCTTCGCCATTGCAATCGGCGAGTAACCAACAAGCCCGTCAAAACCAAGTCCGGGAATGTGCAGAACATCGCCCGGCGAAAGAATTACCTCATATTCCTTGCTGCGGATTGCTTCATCTGAGCCACGGTAGTATTTGTAGTACAGATTTCCGCTTGAATCTCGGTCAACCGTCATTCGGTTCGGCATAAGCGGGTACAGAGCAATAACCTCGCCCTTTCCGTTGCGGATAACCTGTGCGAATGCGTTGCCCCAGAGGAGCAGATGCGTCATAAGCGTTTCACGGAAAACAAACGAGGTCATTTCAGGATTCGGTTCATCGTGGAGCAAGCGGTAAAGTGAATGCGTGACCGCTTTTTCCTTGCCGCCGTCCGAACGGTACTTATAGACGTGCAGCGGTAGTCCTGCCACTGCTTCCGACAGCACTCTAACACAGGAATACACGGCGGTCATCTGCATTGCGGAACGCTCGGTGACGTTCTTTCCAGCGGTAGAGCCGCCCGTGTAAAAGCGGTAGGCGCTGCCGGCAGTGCTGTTTTTAGGCTTATCTCTTGAATGAAATAAGCTGCTGAAAATTTTCATGTAGTCAGTCCTTTCGTAAAATGGCATAAGAAAAGCACCTGCCATTGCTGACAGATGCTAAGGTGTTATGTATCAATACTGTGTTTCAGAAAGCTGCTTGCTGATATCTCTGCCGCCATAAATAATGCGGAGAATTGTAACAACCGTCCTTTCCTCATCTGAAAGATAGAAAATCAGATAATTGTTTACCGGAAGAATTCTCAGTCCACGGCTGCGCCACGGTTCTTCATCAAACAGCCGATACCGCTGCGGCATTTCATCAAGAGAACGAATTGACTTCATTATCTTGTCTGTCAGTTTTTCGGCAATTTCCGGTTCGACAAGGCTGTCACAAATATATCTGTAAATGTTTTTTAGGTCCTGCTTTGCAGAATCCGTATAGAAGATTTGGTATTTCATTTATCAAGCTCCCTGCGGATTTCTGCTTCGACCTCGTCTATTGTATGCACTCTGCCTGCCCTGATATCTTCCATGCTCTTTTCCAGTTCGGCATAAAGCTGTTCTCTTGAAAGAGAGTCCATCATAAGAATACTGTCGTCAACGGGCAGCTTAACATCAAACGGAATTCCTTTCTGAAGTACGACCTGCCTTAAAAACATACCTACTGCGTTGGACATAGGAATGCCAAGACAGTCAAGAATATGTTCAGCCTCTTCTTTTATCTCCGGTTCAACGCGGGCAAATACATTTGCAGTTCTAGCCATAATGAACACCTCCAAATATCAAATGCGCTATCGTTTTTTATTATTATACCACATTTGCTTGCAAAATGCAATACATTTGAAAGCGCTTTTACAAAAATAGCAGACCTCTTTCATCATACACACTCGCTCCGCGGTCATTCCCACAGCGGATAGCACGGTCGAGAGCCATGATTGTTGCCACAGCTCCGTCAATCTTTTCAGTGGATTTTTCCTTATCAGCCTTGATGTTCCCGGCAGGGTCGGTGCGAATGTAGATATTGTCCATGTTCCACCGCAGAACAGGGTGACCGCCGTGTGCTATCTTCTGTTCAAGCACCAGTTTCATCAGTTCCTTTGTCGGAGGGGACATATCCTTGAAACCCTGCCCGAACGGAACTACCGTGAAGCCCATGCTCTCGAGGTTTTGCACCATCTGAACTGCGCCCCAACGGTCAAAGGCTATCTCACGGATATTGAAACGCTCGCCGAGCCGATCGATGAATTTCTCAATAAAGCTGTAGTGAACCACATTTCCCTCGGTGGTCTGGAGGTAACCCTGACGCTCCCACACATCATACGGAACATGGTCACGGTTAACACGCAGGGTCAGATTATCCTCGGGAATCCAGAAGTACGGCAGAATGATGTACTTATCCTCCTCGTCCAAAGGAGGAAAAACAAGCACGAATGCCGTTATATCCGTAGTCGATGAAAGGTCAAGCCCGCCGTAGCAGACGCGACCCTCCAGTTCGTCCTCATCAACGGCAAACGCGCACTTGTCCCACTTCTCCATAGGCATCCACCGAACAGCCTGTTTTACCCACTGGTTCAGACGAAGCTGTCGGAAAGCGTTCTCCTCGCCCGGATTTTGCTTTGCCGATTCGCAGGCGGCTTTTACTTTATCGATACCGACTGTAATATCAAGGCTTGGATTTGCTTTCTTCCACACTTTCGGGTTTGTCCAGTCATCGGATTCATCAGCGCCGTAAATCACGGGATAAAAAGTAGGGTCGATTTTCCGACCCTCGATTATATCCTTGGCTTTCTGATGAGTTTCGTAGCAAATGCTGTGCGTGTCAGTTCCGGCTGTGGTGATTAGAAAATACAGCGGCTGCATTCTCGCATCACCTGAGCCTTTGGTCATTACATCAAACAGCTTTCGGTTCGGCTGAGTGTGCAGCTCATCAAATACAACACCGTGGATATTGAAGCCGTGCTTGCTGTACGCTTCAGCTGACAACACTTGATAAAAAGAATTTGTCGGAGTGTAAATCAGCCGCTTCTGTGATGCGAGTATCTTCACACGCTTTGACAGCGCAGGACACATTCGCACCATATCCGCCGCCACATCGAACACGATAGCCGCCTGCTGTCTGTCGGCGGCACAGCCGTACACTTCGGCTCGTTCTTCGCCATCGCCGCAGGTGAGAAGCAACGCAACAGCGGCGGCAAGTTCGGATTTACCCTGCTTTTTCGGTATCTCGATGTATGCCGTATTGAACTGCCGATACCCGTTCGGTTTTAGCGTTCCAAAAAGGTCACGTATAATCTGCTCCTGCCAGTCGATAAGCTCGAATGGCTTTCCGGCCCATGTGCCTTTGGTGTGGCAGAGGTTTTCTATGAAAGCCACGGCATAATCCGCAGCGGATTTATCGTAGACTGAAGATTTCAGCTTGAATTTTGTCGGCTTATATTTTTTCAGCTTTTTTATATCATCACCCCCAGAACGAGGAAAACCGCCCGCAGGCGGCTTTCGCAAGTGTTTAGTTGTATTCGTGTATCAGTATCGCAAGCGCCTTTTCGGCTTCGCGGGTCAGCGGCTCAATGTCCTCGCCCCGGTCGTAGTTGTAAACGACCCTACCGTCCTGCTTTAACATCAGCTTGGAAATTCTGCCGCCGCTGATTCCGTATTCCTCGCTTGGCTTGTCGTAATGCTTTATCCAGTAGCTTACCGAAACCATTCTGCCGTTGCTGTCCTTAACTCCAATCGTTCCCTGTGTCCACATATTCTCGTCCTCCGTATTTATGTATTTTCCTTTCGGTGACTGTATATTAACTCTAAAGCCGCATTATATCAAGCGGTTTTCGGATAATATAGTACACAAATATCAGCGGTCAGAATTGTGTGTATTCTGATGAATAATGCCGAGAATTTTCTCTTGCTCGTCAGCGGAAACACCTATGCTTTCTAAGGCCTCCCGTGTGCCGCAATCTGGGCAAATCTGCGTGTTTGGGTACTTTCTCGAAAGCGCAGGATACCCGCCGTACTGCGCCCCACAGCGGGGGCAGGTGCGAAGATTTGAATTGTTGTCTGCTTTCATATTTGCCCCTTTCTGCTGTTCTCCAATGCGGAAAGTAACACGCTCTCATCAAAACCAAAATTGCTGTAACCCTCAAGGCAAGTTCTCACATAAGAACCGCTCGGCAACCCCAATGGTCGTTCTTCGTGCATAATGTACACGAAAGCCTTTCTGACTACTGTCTTGCCTGAAAAGTATTTAACAGGCAGTTCAATTTCAGCTTTGTAGTAGAAAGCCGGAAAGCCTTCGTACACATCAAGCCTTTTCTCATCGGCGGGTTCGACTGCCCAGACTGCAACAGGGACTTCCGCTCCCACCTTTGGTTCAATCGTAAGGTAAGCGCCTGTCTTACTACCCTTAAAGAGCAGTTCGTAGTCCTTAATCACCGCAGTCCCCACGGGCTTTGCCGTAGGACAACGCAGCGCCATTTGCCGAATGTTCAAGTTGCTGCCGTAGGCTAGGTAATACTTTTTCATTTGAAATCCGTCCTTTCTGAAAGGTGCGGTTTATAAGAATCACCTTTCTACCACCAAAAGCCCCACAGTGTGGGGAGTTGGAGGCAGGAAGCTAATTCCTGCTTGTTAGGGCCTGCCGTTGCGGAAAGCCGTGTCACCCTCGAGCCGCTTGGTGTAAAGCTCCCTTGCGGTCTTGAATTCATCGCCGATGAATCCGAGCCGTAAAAGCCATGTTCTCATTGCGTACTTGGGATTTTCGGTCTGCTGAGGATTTGCGCTTGCGGTCTTGACCTGCTTGGCAAGCTGGCTGAGCGCCATGCAAAGCTGAATGTAGCTTTTCAGCTGACCTGCGTGCAGTCCGTTCTGCTTGCCGTTTGCGGGTGCGTCAAACTGGAAAAGTCTGAATTCAATCGTGCCCTTTGTAAAGGTTGCGTGGAGGTTCAGCATATGATAGCGGCTCTCGTTGTAGTGCGCCGACCTGCCGTAATCCGCGTTCTGACTGCCGTACCAGGTGTCCGCAAGCGCTGCCATGGTTTTCGGCTTTTTGCGGTTGAGTTCCACCAGGAAATCCTTGCTGACCGTGCGGCAGTAACGGTTCATGCGGCTTCTGTCGAGGTTCAGTGCGCTTGCGAGGAGGCTTTCATGGCTTGCCATAATGTTTGCGAGGTTTCGCAGGCTCTGCGGCGTGTGACCCTTGGCTCCGATGTGAATGTGAACTCCGCAGCCCCTTGTTGCGTCGCTTTTCGCACCCGCTTTCCGAAGTCTGCGGATAAGCTCCTGCAGGGTTTCCATGTCTGTGTAGGTGAGTATCGGGGTTACCAGTTCGCACTTTTCGCTGTCCGGTCCGTGAATGCTCACGTCCTTCTGAAACTTCCACTCTCGACCCTCGCCGTCCCATGCGGAGTAGGTATCGTAACCGTTTCGGCCTGCGGTGTGCTCGTGTCTGCCTGTTCCGAAGAACTCGGCGGCAAGCTGCGCGGCTTTTGTTCTTGTAATGTTATTCATTTCAACCTCGACCCCTATGGTCTGTTTCATCATTTCCTTGATCTGCTTGGTGGTTTTTTCGTTCATTGTGGTGTCCTCCGTTTGTGTATTTCCCTTTCGGTGTACACATATTAACTCTAAAAGCAGTATATATCAAGCGGTTTTACCACAATATATTGAACGAAATACACACGCAGAAATTGTGTATATCAGCCACGGATTTTGCGAACTACATCAATACCAAGAACAGCATTCAGCCCGGAACCGTTATCCCAGCGGACGAGCAAATTTCCTGCGTCATCGACCCCTCGAACCGTACCTCTTGTGCCTTTCGGAGGAGCTTGCGGGTCGTCCATTGATATTAGCTCAACTCGGCAGCCGACCGGGTACTCTCGGCGGTACTGCTCGATTGTTGCTTTACTCGGAAACTTCATTTGCAGCACCTCCATTTCTGAAAGCCGATGAACCCGTGAGGTTTCTCAGCAGTATCTTCCGCTCTTCTTTGTACTCCGAACCGATAAATCCCAGTCGCAGGAGAAAGCAGCGGAAAGCGTACTTATCGTTGTCGATTTCCTTTTCCTTAGCCGTAACTCGCTTTGCATTTGCGGCAAGTTCGCAAAGAGCCGAAATGAAATGCGTGTAAGCCTTGCATTCATCAGCGCTGCAGTCTGCGAACCACGGGAATTTCACCGTGCTGTCCGTGACCTCAATCGGCAGGCTGTCCACCGCTAAGGCTCTGCGGATAAGTCTGCCTTTGGCTTCGAGCAGCTTGGTGAGGTTTCCGACCGCCGTACCCTCAAGTGGAACTTCCACCGTAAGCCCCACAGGTTCGCTATGTTCGGCGCTGTCGGCGGCTGCGGGCACTTTCTCGCTTGCCGTTTCCGCTGGCTCTGTGTCGGCAGCCTCGGCGATGAATCCACGCTCCGCAAGGAATTCAATTAGTCCCTCGATTTCCTCACTGTCGGCTCTGTCATCAAATTCAAGGTTGCCCTCGCGGGTCACCGTGAAATAGTCGATTCGGTAAGCGTAGGTCGGGGTTCTCATGTAAACCGCGTCCGCTCCCGTGAACTCGCTGATGGCTTTCACAAGCGGTTTTCTGTCCTGCGTGTTGTAGTAAATTGTCATTGTATGTACCTCCATTTCCTTTCGGTACTACACATTTTACTCGAATAGGGGGATAAGTCAACGGGTTTTAACAGAAAGCCGCACATTCTGCGTTATGCACAATGTACGGCTCAACTATTAGTCTATAATGTAAACTCTGACTTCCACGCCGAGTTTGCGGCAGTTGTCAATGACAAATTTCGTACCTCGTGATTTTCCATCCCAGAACGCAAGCACGATATCCGAATACTCAATTATCGTGATATTCCGTTTCAGCGGAGCGCTCCTGCCGAACCTTGTGTATTCCGGCAGGAACTCCGTCTGCTTTATTCCGTGCGCCAAAGCATACTCCCTTGCGGAAGTATCCACTCCTTTAGCGCCGCCGGACACGATTTCCGTGGTGTTTTCGGGAAGATATCTGCCTAAATCACTCACGGTAAGTCCTCTTGAACCAATAACAGCTACTTTCATGTTGACCTCCTCGTAAACGCATTATGAACGCACTTTGAACTCACATCATACATTATAGCACATTATGATGTTAAAATAAACACATATCGGATATAAACAGGAGGAGTTTTATGGCTATCAAGAGTTTATCCATCAGAATTGACGATGAAATGCTCGACAAACTGCATTACGTTGCCGATTATGAGGCTCGTTCCGCAAATGGGCAAATCATCGTTCTGATTCGTGAGTGTATAGAAAAGTTTGAAGAAAAGCACGGAAAAATCGTGCTCGGCGATGAGCCGGGCAACGCTAATTCAAGCAAGAACTGACCCATACAATCCCTGAAAGGACAAAGTAAACACACGGCAGAGCAACACCGTTTCCCCACAGCTTGTACTCGGCAGAGTCGCTGTGGGGATTTTTCAGCCATGCACGGATCTGCTTGTCGGACTTCGGCTTGACTGCGCTGCCAACGATTTTGCGATGAGTTTCAAAGACATCTTTCCAGAACGTTAGTTCTTCATCTGTCGGCTCGTCCGTTCCGAGATCTGCACACCACCAGTCGGGAAATCCCTGCAAACGGGCGCACTCCGTTGGAGTAAGCCTGCGGACTATGTATTCCGGAGAATTCACGGTCGGCGGGTCTTTGTAATCGCTTGCGACAAGCGTGTTTGCAAGGTTTTCCTCGGCTTCGGTATGATAGGAATTCTTGCTTGTGCTATAAACAAGCGTTTCAGAGCCTCCTCCGTACATTCCACCTGCGGCTCGGAGCGCACCGCATTTATCGTTTTCGCTGTACTTCGTGTAGCTGTCCTGCGAGAACGCAACAGCGTGTCTGTCAGTTGCATTCAGGGTGAATGAAACATCCTCGTTTACACCGCTGCCTTGCGGACCGTTTTTATCGGCTCTGCCTATCATTGAACCCTGGACGGCTACGACTGCCACGCCGCCTTGGTTTGAGTCGGGAGAATTACCTCCCGTGTCTATTGTTCGTGATGTATCTGTTTCATAGCAGTTCTGCCGTGCGTTTTTCGTGCCATCGGATGTGAAACGAACATCAAAGCAGCGAGTATCTTCCACGACAAACGGCTGATTATTCCCGCCAGTTCCGTAGGTTGACGAAACCGTTGGAGCAATACCGTGCAATTCGGTATAGCGAGTGTCCTGCGAGTGATTTTCATAGACAGTCGCAGGAACAGTCCCTGCACGGAGTGTAGGTGAAGTTTCATCTTCGTAGCCGATACCTCCCGCTTTTTCCGAGTGTTCCGTGCAAAACCCTGCTGCGGACTCCATCACGCACGGTGGGTGATGAGCTTCGGCTCGGAGTGTGCAAGTTACTTCCTCCGTCACGTCCATTCTGTTGCCACCTTGGTCGTTCAAGCAGACTGCGCTTGTCGTTCCAGTGCAGCCTTCAGCAGCGGCGGCAGCTCTTTTCCACGCTTTGAAGCCCTCTGCAGAATACCCCGACAAGCCCTCGGACTCAAACAGTATTTTTCCGGCGCATTCGCTATCAAAATCTGCGACAAGGAAGATGCGTTTTCTTCTCTGGGGGACTCCCCAGTATTGTGCATCAAGCACTCGCCAGGCGATTGAGAAACCGTCTGCCACAATGTTTCCTGCGGCAGCCCACCTCTCACATCGAGGAACAGAAACGGTTTCGTCCCTGACCTTGCACAGGCTTTCGAGGACGCACCGGAAGTCCTCGCCCTTGTTGGAACTGAACGCTCCGGGGACGTTTTCCCACACGCAGAACCTTGGATATTTGCCATTGGTAGCGCACCTCATTTCTTTTATAATTCTGACCGCCTCATAGAACAGGCTCGACCTTGAACCGTCAAGCCCGCTGCGTTTTCCGGCAATGCTCATATCCTGGCACGGACTGCCGAATGTGATTATATCCACGGGCGGCAAATCTGCTCCGTTCAGCGAGGACACATCTCCGTAATGTTTCATCCGAGGAAGTCTTTTCGTTGTTACCCGAACGGCGAACGGTTCGATTTCCGAAGCCCACAGAGGAGTAATGCCAGCAAGCATTCCTCCGAGCGGGAAACCGCCGCTGCCGTCAAAAAGGCTGCCAAGCGTGAGTTCATTCTTCATCGGCGACCTCCAGTTCGGAATAAGCAATCGTCTTTCCGTCACGAACCACAGACACATTCTCCGCAGAGCCGACCTGCTCAATATACCGCTTAACGATAACATCGCAGAACTTTTCGTCAAGCTCAATTGTGTGACAAATGCGGTTCGTCTGCTCACAAGCGATAAGCGTACTGCCCGAGCCGCCGAACGGGTCGAGAACGATACAGTTGCTCATGCTTGAATTTTTTATGGGGTAGGCAATAAGCGGTATCGGCTTCATTGTCGGGTGGTCGCCGTTCTTTTTCGGCTTGTCGAACTCCCATATTGTCGTCTGCTTGCGGTCGGAGTACCACTGGTGCTTGCCGTTCTTCTTCCAACCAAACAGACACGGCTCATGCTGCCATTGATACGGTGAGCGCCCGAGGACAAGCGACTGCTTCTTCCAGATACAAGTTCCGGAAAGATAAAATCCAGCGTCAGCAAACGCTTTGCGGAAGTTCAGTCCCTCTGTATCTGCGTGGAAAACATAGATGCTTGCATCGTTCACCATAGCTTTCTCCATGCAGGTGAAAGCGTCAAACAGGAACTGATAGAACTTTTCGTTTTCAAGATTGTCGTTCTTGATTTTTCCCGCCGAACCCTCATAATTCACATTGTACGGCGGGTCGGTAACCACAAGATTTGCCTGCTTGCCGTCCATAAGGAACTCGTAAGTTTCGGGTTTTGTACTGTCGCCGCAGACAAGTCTGTGATTTCCGAGCAGCCAGAGGTCGCCGGGCTTTGTCATGCAAGGTTTTTCCATCTCTGCGTCCACATCGAAATCATCGTCCTTTGTATCGGAATCATCGTCAAAGAACGCAGCAAGTTCCTTTTCATCAAAGCCCGTCAGACCGAGGTCGAAATCGTCAGCCTGCAATGCTTCGATTTCAACTTTCAGCATTTCCTCGTCCCAGCCTGCATCGAGAGCCATTCGGTTATCCGCGATTATGTACGCTTTCTTCTGAGCTGGTGTGAGGTAATCCACAAAAACGCAGGGAACATCGGAAATGTTCTCGGCTTTCGCAGCAAGTATTCTGCCGTGACCTGCGATGACATTGAAATCCCTGTCGATGATAACGGGATTGATAAAGCCGAACTCACGAAGCGAGGAACGCAGCTTGTTCAGCTGCTCCGGCGAGTGAGTCCGTGCGTTGTTGACGTATGGTATCAGCTTATCTATCTGGACAAGCTGCATTTCACTGGTCGTATTCATCTGACGTTCCTCCTTTTCAAGACCTTGTGCAAGCCTTTCCGAGCGTCTACAATGTTTCCCTTGACAGCTTGACCTTTGATGGTTTTGTACTGCTGTGCGGTTAGGTTCGGTCGGTTGCTTTTAAGTTCTTTGAAAAAATCGATGGTATCCTTTGACATGGTGTTATCCTTTCCTTGAACGAAGCAGGCGTTCCATAGCGTCGTTCAAATCATCGCCGACAGGTTCGGTGCAGTTCTCCTTGACTATTCCGTAAATTTCATACCAGATGAGATTTGCGTTCTTCTGAAACTGCTGCGACATCTGCACGAATGGCGAAGCAATAACACCGCCCGTGGTCGGGTGCTTGCCGAGCAAGCCGTAAGTGCTGATTGCCTCCTCGCACTGAATGTATCTTGCGTATGCCTGCGCGTAGGCTTCGATGAGCCGCTTGTTTACGAGGTTCTCGCAGCTGCGCTGTTTAAGCCACAGCCAGGTTTCACGGTATATATCGTCAGCGCCGAGGGGAACTCCGTTCTTCTGCCGAGCCGACAGATAGTCGCTTGGCTTTGGCATATCCGAGCCGTTCAGAACAGCGCCCTCCGGCAGGTCGACCGCTTCAAGCTCGGCTGTGTCGAGCGCAGGAATATCGTTGCTTATGATTTTCACCGGAAGCCCTTTCTGCTTTTTCTCTGCTGCAGGAGCGGGTTTATCTCCGGCGCGTACCCGTCTGCCGCCTCTGTTTGTGCCGTCCTTAGCCATGTTTTTCACCTCCGCAGGACAAGAAAAAAGGACGGTTCACACCGTCCGAAAATATATTCATGGTTTAATACCCCGTTTGAACCCCGATTTTTGCACACGAAGCCCCGGGCCGCTGTCCGCAGTAAAGGTCACAGAGATTCTGACCGCCCCTACCGGTCGCCGAGGTCGTGGTGTATCTTCGTATGACACGACTGGCACAGTGACATCAGGTTACCGAAATCATTACTGCCGCCGTGCGACACAGGAACGATATGATGTACCTCCTCAACCGGAGTGAGCCGGCCCTCTTTCAGACACAGCTCGCACAACGGGTGCGCCGAAATGTACCGACTGCGTATTTCCCGCCACGCTCTGCCGTATTTCTTGTTGCTGTCAGCGGAGCGGACGAACTTGTTGTAGCGGCGGTTCATTAGCTTTGAATGTTCCTCGCAGTACTGCCCGTCACATCTGTTCGGGCAGCCAGGGTAGGAACACGGTCGCTGCGGTCGTCTGGGCATGGGGGTCATCTCCTTGAATCGAACGATTTATTCTTCTTTTATTCGAAAATCGTGCGATATTATTACGAATTTTTCGTACAGACACACAGGAAGCCTTGCGGGTTCATTGACCGACAAGGCTTTCTCTGTATTCTTTGCTGATTATATCATACCACAAAGGGGCTACTGTAAAATAGTTGATTTTACTGTAATGTTTCAGGTACGATTACTTCACGCAGCGCCTTGTGATGCATTTTGTAGATGTTGTCTATGCCGTATCCCATCTGAACGGCTATCTGCTCCCAGGTCTTGAAACACAGATACCGTAGTTCAAGTAAGGTCTGATACTCAAGATTTGAAACGCCGCGAATAACTCCGGCAATCTCTTTTTTGAGGTCAACAAGGCTGTCAATATCAGCGTTTATCTCACTCTCCATATCTACGATTTTGATTATGACGTCCTCCATGCGGTGGATATTGCGGGTGGAGTTTCCGGGCATATCGCTGAAAACCGTTGTCGCTTTCTGCGCAAGCAGATTCAATGAAGCTATCTGCTCCATCTTGCTGTTGATACGCTGATCTATTCTGTATGCCTGTCCGAGATATTCCTTTGCCGTCATGCCGCGACCTCCTCTTTGAGCTTTTTCAGAAGCAGTTCACCGTTCAAGTCCGAGAGAATTGAAAACCAGTTTGAACGGAAGAATTTCTCAATACTCCTTTTGTCATGCTGCGCCGATTTGTCATCCGGTGTATATCTCAGACGTTCCACAGCATCACGATAATCCTTGACTGCCTGCAAGATTATAGCATTTGCGAGTTCTTTATACGGGTTCATTTATGTACCTCCGCTTTCACTGCGGTGATAAGTGCCGCCTGTGTTGTGTCCTTTGTTTTCAGAGCTTTCATTATCTGCTCATCGATAGTGCCGTTTGCGATTATGTGTTGAATTACCACAGTGTCTGCGGTCTGACCCTGCCGCCAGAGCCTTGCGTTTGTCTGCTGATACAGTTCAAGGCTCCATGTAAGCCCAAACCACACCAGGGTCGAACCGCCGTTCTGCAGGTTCAATCCGTGTCCCGCAGAAGCGGGGTGGATAAGTGCCACAGGGATTTTTCCGCTGTTCCAGTCGGAGATATCCACGCTTGACCGAATTTCACGAACATCAAACCGTTTCTTGATACGCTCCAAATCGTGCTTGAACCAGTAAGCAACAAGGAGTGGCTTCCCGTTCATGCTTTCGATTATATCCTCCAATGCGTCCAGCTTGCGGTCGTGTATCTCGATAATGCTTTCGTCATCGGAATAAACCGCACCGTTCGCCATCTGCGAAAGCTTATTTGAAAGAGAAGCAGCATTAGCCGCAGTAACCTCATTGTCCTCGGTGGAGAGAATGAGGTCTTTCTTCAAACGGTCGTATTTCTCCTTTTCCTTTTCGGAAAGCTGAACCATGCATTCCGAACTTATGAGTTCCGGCATTTTAAGGTGGTCGGCGGCTTTCATGGAAATCGTGATATCCGAGATTTTGTCATAAATCTGCTGCTCGGCATTGGGCAGAGGCTTATAGCTGTAAATCACCATTCCGTTACGCTTGTCCGGCTGAAAGTAGGTGTTTCGGTACTGCCCGATAAGCCTGCCGAGCCGCTCTCCCATATCCAACAGTTTGAACTCTGCGAACAAATCCATCAGACCGTTGCCGGCGGGAGTACCCGTAAGACCTACTATTCGTTTCAGCTTTGGACGGACTTTCATAAAAGCTCTGAACCGCTTCGACTGGTAGTTCTTGAACGAGGATAGCTCGTCAATAACAGCCATATCGAAATCAAATATCAGACCGCTCTCCTCCACAAGCCATTGTACGTTTTCACGGTTGATGATGTAGATGTCGGCGGGAGTGCGGAGTGCTTTCAGCCGTTCTTGCTCCGTGCCAACGACTACGCTGTACCGCTGATTCTTCAAATGCTCCCACTTTTCAATTTCAGCCGACCATGTGTCCCGAGCCACACGCAGCGGCGCTACTACAAGGACTTTATGTACCTCAAAACTGTCGAAAAGCAGGTCGTTTATTGCCGTCAGAGTAATGCTCGTCTTGCCAAGCCCCATATCAAGCAGAAGCGCCGCAATCGGGTGGGTGGTTATGAACTCGGCGGCATACCGCTGATAATCATGTGGACTGTATTTCATCAAGAATTTCTCCTATCTGTTCTGCGCTGTCAATGACATACACCCGGAAGCCAAGTTTCATCAATACTTTGTGCCTTGCGATTTGCAGGAGACGTGGCTTTTTGCCGGGAGATTTCAGTTCTGCAAAGGCAATTTTGCCGCCCGGAAGAAGTATCAATCTGTCCGGCATTCCATCAAAATTTGGTGAAACGAATTTCAGACACATACCGTCAATTTTTCTGACCGCCTGCACCAGCTTCTGTTCTATCTGTTTCTCACGCATTTTTTGCTCCTTGTTCTTCAATGGTGCAGGTCGGTGAACCTCATTTCATAAAACTCTCTATAAGGTATTTTTTGTTAATAAAACTGCCCTAAAGGGGATTTTATACTAAGACCTTCACCGACCTGCACCCTTATGGTTTTCAATCTGCTATAAAGTCAGATTTCAAGCGGATTCCGTAGACCATAACACCCGTTTTGGATTTCCGTTTTTCAAACCCTGCAGTATCAAGTCCGGTATAGAAATCTGTGGTGCTTCTTGTGTATTCTCCTGTTCTTGCACAGTATGCACGGTACTCCTGGTAAAGCTCGCCCGACTTCTGCGTATATGATGGGTCAACCTCGCAGCAGTCCTCAATAAACATGGAAAGCCAGTCGTTATTTTCCCGATAGTGAGATATTGCGTCACTGACGCACTGCGGAATTTTCAGCTTGAAATTGCATTCGATCACCTTTCTTGCTCCCTCAATGATCCAAGAAAGCACAACACCGCCTGCCTTTTCAGCGAGGTAATCCGCATAATTTTTGATGTCAGAATTGCCATCGATTTTCGCATTGAACGGTATAACTATAAGCCTGCGCCATGTACCCTCGTCATTTGCTCCGACCCTCGGAAGGTGATTGGTATACAACACAAGCGTGTGCGTGGGAGTATATCTGAATGGATCGCGATACTTCTTTTCTGCGGAAACCTCATCGGTGGAACACAGTTGCTTTACCACCGAGGTATTAAGCCGCATACCCTCTTCCAGTTCTGCCGCAATAACAAGCCGTTTTCCCTTAAGTTCAGCCATCTCGGGCTTGACATTTCGCTTACAGCCAACCGTGAGGGCATCGGCGGATATACTGCCGCTGTACGAACCAAGTACCCGTGCAATCGTATTCCAAAACGTACTCTTACCGTTGCGGCCCTCACCGTAAGAAATAATCAGCGCTTCCATGTAGACCTTTCCGATTGCCGCAAGACCTACTATCTGCTGAACATATTCGACAAGTTCGCTGTCACCGCAGAAAAAGCTGTTCACTGCTTCAAGCCAGATATCCATACCATCGTCACCGGGAGATACAGCAGTCACCTTGGTTATGAGGTCATCTGCGGAGTGCTCCGAGCTTGTCCCGGTTTGCAAATCGTATGTAGCCGCCGGAGTATTCAGCAGAAATTCTTGCGAATCAAAATCCTTAATATTCCGCAACAGCATAGGCTTTGCCGCCTGCAGTGCGGAAGTGATATACTTCATATCCCTGCGTTTCATTACAAATGACTTGTACACAAGTGCCGTCATGTATTCAGCAAAGGCTTTCTCGCTTTTCTCGTCTATTGCCTTTTCAAGAGCCTTGCCGCCGGACATGACAGTTTCCCTGTCTATACCGGATTTCATAAGAGCCTGCTGCGCCTTTTCCAGAGCGGTTTTAGCTTCGGTGAGCTGTTTGTCAAGAAAATCCTCGCAGGCTCCGACAGAAAGCTGCTTTGACTCCGCCCAGCGGGTCCCATCATAACGCATATAATCCGTTGCGTCCGTGAATACAAGTTCGCCGCCGTACTCTCTGGCGAGGACTTTAGCCTGTCCTATATCTGAGTAATCTTCGGGCTTGAGATCAAAACCGGAATCATACTGCTCGGGCGGGATATATCCGTCCTGCTTTGCCACCTTTTTGCCGAATTTGACGGCACTGTTCCAGATAGTCTGAAGCTCCGAATCGTCAAGCGGAGGATCGCACTTTTCAGCCTGTTTCAGATATTGTTTGTATGCTTCGTCAGTGTTCCCGAGCCGCTTTATAATGCGCCCTGCGTAATGTGACATAGTGCTGTTGCGGCTGCCCTCGGGTACACTCGCACTGTCATTGTCCCACTGTTCAAAGTCCGCATTGTCGAGGAAGTCTGCGATGGACATATCTCCGTTGTATATTTCAACCTGCGGTATCGGAACTCCGAAAAACAGTCTTGCGCTGTCGAGAGCGTTCTTGTCGAAATACGGAAATTCCGCCGCAATGCGCTTTTTCAAGGCTGTGTATTCTGCACTGTCCGTAATCGACGGGATAGGAAAGTACACATGAAACCTTGGGCGAGGCGATTTGCCGCTTTTCGGGAGCATATTATTGCGACTGTAAACTACTACAAACTCCACTCCAGAAAAAGCCATAGCCACCTCAAGCGGAGTTACCCAGTCGCTCGGCTCATCGGAGTGGTCGTTGTCGCAGTCCATCGGGATATTATCGGAAGAAAGAAAGTCATAATTATTACGACGAGAATTTCTGAATTCTGCGCTCACATGATCATAGGCAACAGCCGCTCTCATATCATCTGCATTGCTGATTACAAGTCTGTTCGGATACAAATTGTTCTGCGGATTCCCAACGCAATTTGCTGTATAGAGTGTGAAATTCATCTTTTGACCTCCTTTAGTTCACTTGTGAAATAGCGAATAGTCTTATCCCAGCGCTTTGCAAGCCTTATTTCAGACTCCATTCCCTCTGTGATAACTTCGCCGAACACCCACAGCTCACGGCATTTACCGAGCAGGACATAATTTATCGTGTGAGTTGCGAGATACCGCTCCGCGGGGTCGCTATCATTCATGAACTGCGGATATAGCAAATGCGGTGCAATCGGAATAGACCGGTTTTCCAACGCAAAACGGCAATACCGTCTTGCGTTACATACATTCTCTTCAATATTTCCTGAATAAGGGCTGCATACATAAATAACAGGTCTAAACCCATCGCCGCCCGGAGCGGCTGCCCTGAGAGCAGCCTCCTCTTGGTTCAGAATGCTGGTTAGTGCTGCATACGGCGTCGGATCATAATAGCGTTCGGAATTGTAAATGTCAATCTTCAACGCTGACCTCCCGTTCCATAATTGGCAGTATGCCATTCTCCTTGAGAAGTCCGTAAATAAACAGTCGGCCCTGCTGTGTCCAATAGGTGTGTACCCTGGTATGTACAGTTCCATCATTACCAAGATAACTATGAGTCTTTGTGCTGGTGTACCCTTTTTCGGCGTACTTCTGATAAAGCAGCCAGATTTTATTACCCTGCTTAAACTGAACACCCTTTTCGTAAAGATAACGGTTCATTCGATTTGCACTCCAGCCGTAGTCCTTTGCGATAGTTGAAATTGCGACAAGATCCTTGCAGTTAAGTACGACATCGTAGTATGATGCCTTGGGCTTCATCTCGGAAATCTGCTGATTCTGCACAGCTACCGTGTGCTCAAGAAGTTCTCTATGTTCACGCTCCGCTTTCAGTTCGGTAAGGGCGGCTATCAGCATATCTGGGTTTTCAAGAAGCTCGTCCACAGCGTATACGCCGTGCTTACGGATTGCCGGGAGTACCTCATTTGTTATCCAGCGCTTAAACTTTCTCGCATTCGGAAGCTTGCTGGAAAGAACTAAGCTGTACATACCGCTTTCGTTGATAACAGTTAAACCTCGATTCGGAATTTCAAAGGTCGTATTTTCCGACCTTTGAATTACACGCTTGTCCTCCTCATCGACATGAACTGAAATAGCGTCCTTGGTATTACTGTAGCCTAGAATTTCAGCTACGTCCTTCCCAACGAAATAAGGTATGCCATCTAAGGAAAGAGTACGCACAGAGCCAAATTCCGAATTCTCATAAATCTTCATGTCATACATAAAAATGACCTCCTAATAAAAAATATTGAGGTTACCCTCTGCCTAATAGCCACGGCAAACTGCCGGATTGGACAGTTCACCAGACTTTTGCGCATTTCTTTTTTGCACGCTGAAGGCGCTTGTAGACTGTATCCCTATGTACCCCTATTTCAGAAGCGTATTCTTCGGGAGTGTTGCCATCGAGAACGACTGAAATAATGACATCTGCGTATTCGGGTTTCAACAGAGAACGCAATTTCTGACACACCTCTTCGTAATTTTCCTTTCGTTCACGCCGCTCCTCGTCGGAATAATCGGGAATGAGGTCGAGCCCATCGCTGTTATCTGCATCTTCATCGTCTTTTCTAAATGTTCTTTTAGGTTCACCTCGATGCCTGTCCAACTTATGCCAGCTATTGTATTCCGGTTTGTTGTATATCTCCTCAACCTTATCCTGAATAAGCTGTTCCTTTTCCTCCTGCGAAATGTTCGAACCAGCCTCAAGCGACAGGCTGACCCACATTTTCTCGGCATCGACTTCAAGAGTCTGATAGGTGTTGTCGTAACGCATTTTGATTTTCATGATTTGCCTCCTGCGCCGGAGGGCAATCTTGGCAGAATAAAAATAGGTCTGCGTTTAAGATACACGCAGACCCGCAAAGCCAAAAAGAGCGCAGCAAGGTAAGGGTATCTCGTCGCAGGACGTTCGTCGTCTTTATCACGACGAACTGTCCTATGAGATATCCTGCCAAGATTGCGCACTCTGGCATGATTTGATATTTGTAGGCTCTACGGAACTTTCCGATTGAGCCGTTTATCTGATTTTTACATCAGATAAAAGATATATTATAAATCGCAGCGGACTGCAATTTACTGCAAAAATATAGTAAGTCAAGGCTGACTGCAAAAAACTGCAGATTTTTATTGTAAAGATAAGAAATTTATAGTTTACAAAAATCCATAGTGTAATCCGCTTTGTTCTATAAACGTCTTTTTTCACATTTTTAAAACTTGTATTCATTGGTCTGACATTTTTAGGTTCCACCACTTTGCATTTACAAGATTTTCAGTAATATCAAACTTTCTTTTGTGTTTGCAAAATAATATGGACTTTTGCGAAGATTTGTGGTATAATATATGTAAAAAAGTCTTGAGCTTCAGTTCTAACTGTGCGAAGCTTTCTTACTCTTCTATTATAGAAGAATTCAGCCCAAAAGTATTTAGTGAGAATTTCGAGTGAAATTAGAGTAAAATTCAAGATAGAAAGGAAAGTTACAATGACTGAACTTTGTTTTGCTGAATTTGTTAGATGCCTTCAAAGTGCTATGCAGCCCCCAAATGATGACAAAGACATTGTTGAACTTTTATTAGGTTGGATCACTGAAAAGGCAAGTGTTGTTGACAGAAAAGGCAATTCTATAAATATTGCGCCATCACTAATCAGTGACCTTCTTAAGCGAAAAGTAGATGTTCCTAAGGCAATAAAGAATGCCTGCACCACAAAGCAAATCATCGCTGATGCTCAGAAACACTGTGAAACAAAGATAATCCCTTATATGAATGCAATCACCAGCGATGATATGTTTGAAGCAATGCGAAGAGCGATTGACTCAGATGACGTGATTGCTGCAAAAAAGAAAAAGGAACTATTAGCTCTTCTCGACTCAGGCAAAGAGTCCGAGTTCCTTGGTAATTTACTTTTGTATGTAATAAATCGCGAAAACCGTTTGTCTGATATGCCGCTCGTCAGTGACGATATTCCGTTATTAGCTGAATCAAATTATGAATGTCCTATTTGTCATCAACCGCTTATAAAATATGTAAAGAATACACCAGTAAAGAAATATAAAGTCGTAAACATTTACCCAGACAATTTTTCTGAAAGTAATTCAGAATTTTCTTTGATAAAAAAGCCCCAAAAAGTCGATGCTCCCAGTAATAAAATTGCTTTATGCTGCGATCACGCTGAAGAGTACGCTACTGAACCAACTGTTGAAGATTATACAAAATTAAAAACCCTTAAAGACCAACTAGCCTCGACACATCATTTACTTCTAGATATAAATGACATTGCACTTGAAGATGAAATACAGGATGTTCTATATGGACTTGCAGGAATAACAGACGATGCAAAACTAAGTGAACTTCCACTCGAAGCGCTACATCTCGATCAGAAGATTCTTCCAGAAAATCATCTTTTAAAGAATGATGAGATAACACGAGTCTTACGATACTACAATTACATAAACAATATTTTTTCAACAATGGATAGAGATGGTACCGGTGATTTTAATTTGATTGCATCTGAGGTTAAGCTGGCATACCAAAAATTGGACAACGGACTTCTTTCACAAGATGAAATCGTAAACGGGTTGGCTGAATGGATAAAAAATAAATCAGGTGTTGGAAGTAAAAATATGCGTGCCTGTCATATTGTGGTTGCGTTTTTTATACAGAACTGCGAGGTGTTCCGTGAAATTTCCAAGTAAAGTAACTCCTTATCAAGTTAGTATTTTGGCTAAGTTTCCAATAATCTTGTCATATTTGGAAAATGAGGATTTAACTCCAAGTGCCTTATATAAAAATGTTAAATCCAAAGTTTCAGATGTTGGGGAATTTTTAGAAATACTAGACTGCTTATATGCTCTGGGTAAGATTGAATTATATGAAGAAGGGCTGGTACTCCATTATGTTGGTTGAAATTATGTGTGACAAGTTCATAAATCATGGCATTCCTCGTGGTCGTATTTCGCTCCACGCTGGATTAAATACAGTTATGGGAAGTTCGAATGGCTCAAATTCAATAGGTAAATCCACATTCCTTATGATCATCGACTTTGCTTTTGGCGGCGATGATTATGTTGAAAAATTAACCGATGTGCAAACAGAGGTTGGTGAGCATAGAATTTGTTTTGCTTTTCATTTTAAAGATGGAATGCATTTTTTCTCGCGCTCTAATGTAGATTATAAAAACATCCAAAAATGCGACAATAATTACCACCCGCTTAATAATGGATTGATTTCATTAACGCAATATCTGTCCTTTTTGCAAGTAAATTATAATATGGATTTGATTGGGCTAACTTTTAGGAATGCTATAGGACGTTTTATGCGCATTTACAAAAGAGAATCGCTTGATGAAGAACGCCCACTACACCAATCAAAACAAGAGACGGCAAAAGTGGCAATTGAAGGATTGCTGAAACTGACAGATTTGTATTCTGGGATAGAGGCTCAATCAAAAATCACTGCGGATGCTAAAGATAGATATTCAACCTTTAAAAAGGCTCAGAAATATCGGTATATTCCATTTGTCACAAAGCAGTCTGAATTTAACAAAAACCAAAATCGCATCAATGAATTAGCTAATCAGATTGAGGAACTCGCTCGAAAAAGTTCAGGTGGCTTGCTAGATTTGGACTCAATGCAAGCAGAACAACTTTCTATTTTGAAAGGAAATCTATCAAAATTTAAAAGACAACGTTCGCAATTACTTTCACAGCTTAGAGCACTTCACGTCGATCAGGGCCTTGGAAAGAAGGGGTTTAAGAAAAACTACGATGATTTGCTTCACTTTTTTCCTGAAGTAGATTTGAAAAAAATCGAGGCAATTGAGGGATTTCATAAGCAATTGACTAATATTTTGAAAAACGAATTTTCTGAGGCTGAAGAAAATATACAAGCTACTCTTTCATTAGTTGAGAATGAAATTGCACAAATAGAATTCTCTATCACACAAATAGCTAAAACAACCGATTTATCTAAAGCTGTACTAGACCAGTATGCAACTGTCGATAATGAGCTAAAGGAACTTCAAGCTGCAAACGAAAATTACACGAAAAAGAAAGAACTGTCTGTAATAGCAAATGACTACGAAGCAGAATTAAACCGCCTTGTAGTTGAGCAGATGGCAATAATGCAGCAAAAAATCAACACAGAAATGGCAGAAATAAACGATGTAATATACAATGGGCGAAAGACCGCTCCAACTCTCAACATAATAGACGCATCTAAATACACGTTCTTCACGCCGAGAGACGGTGGCACAGGAGCTCAATATAAGGGGTTAGTAGTTTTTGATTTAGCAATGTTGAAACTGACCAGATTGCCAGTGATTGCCCATGATTCTTTGATGCTAAAAAATATTGAGGATGATGCAATAGAAAAAATCATGGAGCTGTATGCAAGTACGCCAAAGCAAGTATTTATAGCTATGGATAAGGAAGGCTCCTATACTCCGAAAGCACAAAAAATTATGGAAGATAACAAGGTGTTACAGCTTAATGCTGATGAAGGGGCGTTATTTGGACGCACTTGGAACGATGTGGAGGTTGAGAACAACTGATGAGTACTACGAAAGAAGAAAGTTTGCGTTTTAGTTACAACAAGCTTTTTAAGTTGCTAATCGATAGAGGAATAAAGAAAAAGGAACTCTGCGAGATGGCTGAAATAAGTGCTACATCAGTAGCAAAGCTTGGACACGGAAAAAACGTTAACACAGAAGTGTTGCTTAAAATCTGTGATGCATTAAATTGTGATGTTGGCGATATAATGGAATTCCTTAGGGACGATAACGCTAAAATCTAGTTTTTAATAGCGTTAAACAGCACAGATTTTTAGAGTCAGCATTATAAAATGATGACCGGGCAGCGCACAAAGTCCTGATTATGGGACAGTAACGGGTGTAAAATAAAGGTGGTATGGCACTACAAGAACGAAAAGTGAGGTAAACGGCAAATGGCTGATAAGCAGATTATAGACGCAATGTGGGACGATTCTCCCGTTGATGTATCCACCGAAGTAAATTTTATCTGGTCCATCGCAAATAAACTGCGCGGACCATACCGCAGCGACAAATACAAGGATGTTATCATTCCGATGACGATTATCCGCCGCTTTGAGTGTGCTCTTGCGCCTACCAAGCAGAAAGTCGTTGAGCAATTCAAAGCAAACCCGAATTTCCCGGCAAAGGCGATGTATCGCATTTCCGGCTTCCAGTTTTATAACACCAGTGAATTTGACCTTGCAGAGCTTGTAAATGACGCAGACCATATTGCCGCCAATTTTAAGAGCTATCTGCAGGGATTTTCCGCAAATGTGCTGGAAATTCTGATGTCCAAAGAGCGCGGTCTGAACTTCGGTGAAGAAATCGACAAGATGGACAAGAACAACCGCCTGCTCTCCGTCATCAAGGCGTTCTCTGAGCTCGACCTTGACCCTCGCACCATTGATAATGTGAAGATGGGATATATTTTCGAAGAACTGATCCGTAAATTCTCTGAAAATGCCGAAGCCGGCGATCACTACACCGGACGCGACATCATTAAGCTGATGGTCAATATCCTGCTTGCCGAGGGCTGTGACGATATCTTCGATGACGGCAAGGTCATCACCATATTGGATCAGGCCTGCGGCACGGGTGGTATGCTTTCCACCGGCTACAATTTCATCAAGCGTTATAATCCTTCTGCGGATGTGCGCCTGTTTGGTCAGGAGATCAACCCGGAATCTTACGCTATGTGCCTTGCTGAGATGCTCATTAAGGGTCAGAATGCTGAAAATATCTGCTATCAGGACACCATGAAAGCCGACCGATTTAAGGGCACGAAGATGCGCTTCGTGCTGGAAAATCCGCCGTTCGGCACTGCCTGGGGCGGCAAGGACGCCGCCGAAGGTGTCGAGGATGCCGTCAACGCAGAATATCAGAAGGGCTTCGATGGTCGTTGGGGTGCGGGACTGCCCGGCTCTGGCGATATGCAGATGCTGTTTTTGCAGTCTGCCATCGACAAAATGGACGATAACTTTGGCCGTGCCGCTATCATCGAAAACGGCAGTCCGCTGTTCTCCGGCGGGACTGCATCCGGCGAGAGCCAGATCCGCCGTTGGATGCTGGAAAACGATCTGATCGAAGCCATCATTGCGCTGCCTACAGACCTGTTTTATAACACCGGCATCGCTACATACATTTGGGTTCTCTCCAAGAATAAGCGTCCGGAACGCAAGGGCAAAATTCAGCTGATTGACGCTTCGACTTTCTTCAAAAAGCTGCGCAAAGCCATGGGCGATAAGAAAAACGAGATTTCCCCCGAAGATCGCAGTGCCGTTACCAAACTGTATGCGGACTTTGCAGAGAACGAATATTGCAAAATCTATCGGAACGAGGAGTTCATTTATCGCGAGTACACGGTGATGCAACCTCTTCAGCGCAGTTATGCCATTACGGCGGAGCGAATTGAAGCCATGCTCTCCAAAGGTTCGCTCTCCTCTCTCTATGACCAGTCCAAGGTGGACGAACTGGAAAATGCCGAAGAACTGACCGGCAAAGACCTGAAAAAACTGGAGGCTTATCAGACGAATCAACCTGTCTATGAGGCCATTATCGCTGCGCTGAATGCAACCGTTTCCGAGCAGACCTATAACTCACCAGCAGCATTCATGCCGGTACTGACCAAGGCACTCTCCGCTGTGACTGTCGACAAGAAGCTGCTGGAAAAGATTGCAGACGGCCTTTCTGTCATAGACAAGAACGCTGAAATTCAGCGTGACCGCAAGGGCAACATCATTTATGACAAGGAAACCAAGGACACTGAACTGGTGAAATGGGAAGAAAGCATTGAGGACTATATGGCAAGAGAAGTCCTGCCGCACATCCCGGATGCCGCCGCATTCTTTGAGGAGAACCTCGGTGCAAAGAAGCCTGTTATCAAAACCGGTGCGGAGATCCCTTTCACACGGTATTTCTATAAGTATCAGCCATCTACGCCGAGCGAGGAACTTGAGACCAGATTTAAGGAATTGGAACTTTCCGTGACTGAGCGTGTTGCAAAGTTGTTCGAGTAAAGGAGGCCTGCGAGGGTGTTTAAGTTTATATTCGAAATACTGACTGACCCTTTGGGGCTCCCTATAGAATGGTACTGGGAGTATCTGATTTTGGCTGTGATCGGTGCCGCTGCATACGCTGTTGCTTACCGTTGCGTCGGCGATATGTACAGCGGCGGGATGATTGACGGCAGCACAAGCGGTTATTTCTTTCATTGGCTCATTCGCCTGATTCTGTTTGTCGCCCTGTGGGCAGTTACCTACGGAATCATTGCAGCGGTAAAATGGCTGACGGATAATTGGGTACTGGTACTGAGCATTTTAGGCAGCGTTGTCGCTGTTGTTGGTATTGTTGCCATTGCCGCAATAATAGTCCGCAGGCGAAAGAAAAAAGTTGGAACGGGGGTGTCAGATGATGAGAGAAGCTAAAAGCAGTGGTATAGCCTGGATTGGAACTATTCCAAAATGCTGGGAAACAGATAAATTGAAGTACCATCTCAGAAGAAATGAACCCAGAAATCCCGGAGATGTTGTTGTACTATCTCTATATAGAGAACTTGGCGTTATACCTAAAGACAGCCGTGATGACAACCATAATGTGACCTCTGAGGACACATCCAAGTATAAGTATGTCCGTCCTGGAGATTTCGTTATCAATAAAATGAAAGCATGGCAAGGCTCTGTTGCCGTATCAGAATATGAAGGCATTGTGAGTCCCGCATATTTCGTATATGAATTTACAGATGACACCATTTTTAAACGTTATTTTCATTACTTGCTGAGAAGCTGCTATAAGGATGAATTTATGCGCTTGTCTGGTGGAATTCGTGTGGGTCAGTGGGATCTACCTGCTGACGCATTAGAGAATACACCAATTCTAATTCCACCAATGGATGAGCAGTGCCGCATTGCCGATTTTCTTGATGCCAAATGCGCCGAGATCGATGCGCTGACTGCCGATATCCAGTCCCAGATCGACACGCTAGAGCAGTACAAGCGGTCTGTCATCACCGAAACCGTCACCAAGGGGCTGAATCCCGATGCTGAGACGAAGGACAGCGGGATTGAGTGGGTCGGTGCAATTCCGGCACATTGGTCTATTCACCCTGTTTATAATTACTTTGGTGAACGCAAGAATAAGAACAGTTTCGGCAATGAGGATAATTTGCTGTCGCTGAGCTATGGCAGAGTTATCCGCAAAGACATTAACACCAGCGATGGATTATTGCCGGAGAGCTTCAATACCTACAACATTGTTGAAGCTGGTGACATTATCATCCGCCCCACCGATTTGCAGAACGATAAACGCAGTCTGCGAACTGGGCTTGTGAAGGAACACGGCATAATCACTTCGGCATATATTGACCTTTGTCCGCTCAAACAGGTCGATTCGAGGTACTTCCACTTCCTTCTTCACGCATACGATGTTATGAAGGTGTTCTACAACATGGGAAACGGCGTCCGCCAGGGACTGAACTATTCCGAGTTTTCTCGGCTTATGGTTTTTGAACCACCATATGAGGAACAGGTAGCTATGGCGGACTATCTGGAAACCAAGGTCACAGAAGTAGACGCAATTATCGAGCAGAAGAAAGAACAAATGGCTGTTCTCGATGCTTATAAGCGCTCTCTAATTTTTGAGTATGTAACCGGCAAGAAGGAGGTAATTTGATGGCAACTTTTGAAGAACAGCTCGATTCTCTTTTGGAACGGGCAAAAAGCATCGTGCCACCGAACAAGTTGAAAACAGCCGCTGAAAAGCAACCGGCCGATAAGTGGATGAACGATGTGCAGATTTTCTATAATGACTATCTTAAAGACCACGCATTAGGTCAGCGCATAGATTCAAAACTGTTTCATCGCTCAACCGGTGCTTTCGAGGAATTGGTTTCCTGTTTAGAAAGTATTCGGGGCGATGAGGCTTTTGTGAATGAAAAGAACGGAGTTTCTACGGTCAACATCCCTAAATATCGTGCGAAAGATGTTCCGGAATATGATGTGTTCATTTCTCACGCCAGTAAAGATAAGGCTGATTTGGTAGAAGAACTGTATCAATCGCTTAGCAAACTTGGTGTAGCAATTTTTTATGACAAGGAATCCCTTGAATGGGGTGACAATTGGAAAGATAGAATTCTCAATGGCACTAAGAAGGCAGAATTTGCAATCATTGTTATTTCGGAAAACTTCTTCGACAGAGAATGGACGGAACGCGAACTCTCTGAGTTTTTGAGTCGTCAGAACAGAAATGGTCAAAAGCTGATCCTGCCGATTTTACACAATATTACGGTTTCGCAGTTACAGGAAAAGTATCCATCCGTGGCGGATCTACAAGCGATAGACTCATCAAAGTATAATTGCGACCAAATCGCATTGCTTTTTGCAAGGCAGCTAATCAAACGACTGAAAAGCGATTAAGGAGGTGGATGGCACATGAATGACATATTGACCGAAAAAGAATATCAGCATTTCATCATGGACAGGCTCTCGCAGGACAACGGTTACATTACCCGCAAGGCAACCAGCTATGACCGCTTGTTTGCTATGGATCGTGAGCTACTGTTTCAGTTCCTGAACGATACCCAGCTGGAGGAAATGGAGGCGCTCCGCAAAATCTACAAATCCGATTTGGAGGACACCCTCGTCAGCTTCATCAATGCCGAGGTCACAAAAGTGCGCGGTAGCTTGCTGGATGTGCTGAAGCATGGCATTGAGATCTCCAACATGAAGCTGGAGCTCATGTACGCCAAACCCGCTACCACCTTTAACCGGGAACTGCTGGCAAAGTATGAAAAGAATATTTTCTCCGTTATGGAGGAGGTCTGGGCAAGCGATGATGAGCGGGTCGACCTGGTCATCTTCCTGAACGGCATTGCCATCATGTCTTTTGAACTGAAATGCAATGCCGCCGGTCAGTCGTACCAGGACGCCATCTATCAGTACCGGGTTGACCGTGACCCGAAGACCCGGCTGTTTTGGTTCAAAGCCGGATGTCTGGTGAACTTTGCAATGGATCTGGAACAGGTCTATATGACCACCAAGCTTGCCGGAAACTCTACCTTCTTTCTGCCCTTCAACATGGGCAACGGCGAAGGTGTCAATGCCGGTGCGGGTAACCCCACTTTCGAAGACAAATACAGTGTCTCCTATATGTGGGAGGACATTCTGAAAAAGGATACCATCCTCGACCTCATCAGCAAGTTCATCTTTATCGAAACCAAGGAAAGCAAGGACGAGCTGACAGGGAAAACGAAAAAATCTGAAAATGTCATATTTCCTCGGTATCATCAGCTCGATGTAATCCGCAAGCTGCTGGCAGATGTGCGTGAGAATGGCTCTACGCAGAATTATCTGATTCAGCACAGCGCAGGCTCAGGCAAAACAAACTCCATCGCATGGCTGGCGCACCGCCTCACTTCACTGCACGATGCAGATAATAAAATTATCTTTGACAATGTCGTGATTATCACCGACCGAGTCGTAGTTGACCGTCAGCTGCAGAAAGCTATTATGGGTATGGAGCATAAAGCGGGGCTTATCCGTGTTATGGACGATAAATGCAACTCTGCCGACCTTGCCATTGCACTGAACGGCAATACAAAAATCATCGCCACCACGATCCAGAAATTCCCGTATATCGTGGATAGCGTTGCAGGGCTGAAAAACAAGCGTTTTGCGGTTATTATCGATGAGGCACATTCCTCCACCGCAGGTAAGGACATGGCAGCGGTCACAAAGTCGCTTGGTGCCGGAGAGCAGGAAGCTGACGATGTGGAAGATATGATTACGGATGAAATCCGTAGAAACGGTAAACAGGCCAACGTGTCCATGTTTGCTTTCACTGCCACACCGAAGCCTACGACCATTCAGCTGTTCGGTCGCCTGAACACAAAAGGTCAGCGTGAGGCATTCCATATTTACTCTATGAAGCAGGCCATTGAGGAAGGCTTCATTCTCGATGTGCTTCAGAACTATACGACTTACGACACCTTTTATCAAATCAACAAAGAGATCGAAGATGACCCTCGGTGCAAGACCGTCGATGCCAAGCGGCAGATCGCCCGTTTTGTGGAGCTGCATGAAACGAACATTGCCCAGCGGGTGGAGGTCATCGTGGAGCATTTCCGCACAACCGTAATGCCCGAACTCGGCGGCATGGCAAAGGCAATGGTCATCACCGCATCCAGACAGAGCGCCGTGAAGTACCGTCAGGCTTTTGAGGACTATACCAAGAAGAAAGGCTACACGGATATTAAGGCACTGGTGGCTTTTTCCGGCAAGGTAAAGCTCCCGGACGATGAAACCGAATACTCCGAGTCTTCTATGAACGGCTTCCCGGAGGATCGTCTGACAAAAGAATTTGATAAGGACGAATATCAGGTACTTCTGGTTGCGAATAAGTATCAGACCGGGTTTGACCAGCCGAAACTCTGCGCTATGTATGTTCTCAAAAAGCTGAAGGGCGTATCTGCCGTTCAGACGCTCTCCCGCCTGAACCGTATCTGCCCGCCGTTTGAGAAGAAAACCTTCGTGCTGGACTTTGCAAATACATACGAAGATATCAAAGCAGCGTTTGCACCATACTATACAACCACTTTGCTCTCCACATCCGTAACCCCAACGGCGATTTATGATCTGGAAGCGCAAATTGATGCGTACACCGTGCTTGACCCGGATGATATCGAAAAAGCCAACGAGCTGCTCTACAAGGGGAATATTTCCTCCAAGGATAAGCAGAAACTGACTTTCTACTTCAAGCGGTCGAAAAACATGATTGAGCAGTATGAGCCGCTCAAGCAACATGAGATCGTATCTCAGATGCGGCATTTTGTCCGTTTCTATGAGTTCTTGTTGCAGGTGTCCTGCTTCGAGGATACCGACCTGCATAAGAAGTACAATTTTATCACTTATCTGTTGGCATACATCAACATTAAGCATCCGGGCGGCGGCTATAATTTGGATGGCAAAATCAAAGCTACAAATTTCGTTCAGAAAAAAGCCGAGGAACATACCGATCCGAAGCTGGTAGCACAGCCAGTTGTAAAGCTGCCCACAGCGGAGAGTTTTGGCCTGACCGAAGCAAAAGAGGAACGGCTTTCCCAGATCATAGCCGAAATCAACAGCCGGACGGGAAAAGCCTACGACAACGATGTTGCGGTCAAAGCTATGCTGCAGATTCGGGATATTCTGCTGAAGTCCGACAAGCTAAAGACAAGCGCACGGAACAATACCGTCAAGGATTTTGAGTTTTCGTATTTCGATGACATTGACAATGCGCTGATTGAGGGGTTGGAGCAGAACCAGGATTTCTTCTCACTTCTTCTCGGCAACGATGAGATCAAGCGACAGGTTCTTGGTATCTTTACAGACGAGATTTATAAAAGCTTGAGAGAGGCATAAAGGGGGGATATTATGTTTGACCAATTTCGACTGAAAGAAGTACTGGCACAGTACAAACAGAATTTTGTCTCCACGCAGTGGGGCAATGAAAAATACAAATGGGAAGCTGTCAAATGGTTTCAGGACAATTGGGATGTGAATGCAGCTGATTTTGCAGAAATGCTGAATCGTTCGCTGGATAAGACATTCAACCTGCTGGCTTCTAATAACAACTTCCCGAAGGGCATGATTGTCGGTTTTGCAAAATCCGCTCCCGAAGAGGTCCGTGCAATGTTCATCGCTCTGTTTGATGAAACCAAGGATGTGTTTGAGAGAATGGATGCCTTTAAAATGCAGTCGACCGTTCTCTTAGAGAAATACGGCAACGGAGCAGCGCAGCATTATCAGTACGAGAATGCCATCAGCACATACCTATGGCTCCGCTACCCGGATAAGTATTACATCTATAAATTCGGTGAAGTAAAAACCGTTGCAAGTGAGCTGGAATCTGACTATCGCTTCAAAAAAGGTGCTTATGCCGATAACATCCGAAACTTTCTGAAGCTCTATGATGAAATCAGCGTGACCCTCAAAGAGGATACCGAACTGGTGAACTTGTTCCAGTCTCAGTTGACCGATACCTGTTATCCTGATCCGGAACTGAAGACGCTGACCATCGATGTCGGTTTCTACATCAGCCGGTATTACTCTCAGAAAGATGCTACTCCTGATACTACCAGCTGGTATGGTGCAGACTTTGATCCCGGTCTCTCTGTTGAGGATTGGAGCAAGCTGCTGAAGGATGAAACCGTTTTTACGACGGGTGCGCTGGAAATCATGAAACGCATGAAGGATTATGGCGGCATGGCTTCCTGCACTCAGCTTGCTGTGAAATACGGCGAGACAAAGAACTTCTATAATTCTGGCTCTGTAGCGTTGGCAAGAAGAGTTTGTGAGTCCACCAGCATCACGCCGAACACCAAAGATGATGGTTCCACTCAGTGGTGGACGGTTCTCTATACGGGCCGTGATGCAGGAAAAGACGAGGATGGCAGCTTTGTATGGAAACTGAGAGACGAGCTTTCTGCTGCGCTCGACAAGACAGACCTCAGCGGTATCGAACTGTATGTCACAGCGGCTCCAGGTGAGCAGGATTGTGGTTATTGGTGGTTGAATGCCAATCCGAAAATCTGGAGCTTTGCAGACATCGCTGTTGGAGAGGTTCAGTCCTACACGCTCTACAATGAGAATGGCAACAAGCGTCGTATCTTCCAGAACTTCCTTGATGCGAAGGCTGGCGATATGATCATCGGGTACGAATCCAATCCGGTAAAGCAGATCGTTGCCATCGGTCGTGTCAGCGCAGAACAAGACGGCGAGAAGCTGTTCTTTGAAAAGGTCGAAGGCCTGACTTCGCCGATTGATTATGCAACCTTGAGAGGATGCCCGGAGCTGGAGCGTATGGAGTATTTCCAGAATCCGCAAGGCAGCCTGTTCAAGCTCACCAGAGGCGAGTTTGACTTCATCCTCGATATGATTCGTGATGAGAATCCGGTAGCGCAGGAAGCCTCCATTGACGCTTATACAAAGAGCGACTTCCTTGATGAAGTGTATATGACCGAAAAACGCTACGAGAACCTTGTGGCCGTTCTTCGCAACAAGAAGAACATCATCCTGCAGGGTGCTCCCGGTGTTGGTAAGACTTTCGCCGCCAGACGTTTGGCGTGGTCCATGATGGGTGAAAAGGATGATAGCCGCATCGAGTTCGTCCAGTTCCACCAGAATTACTCCTATGAGGATTTCATGATGGGTTACAAGCCTGTAGAGGACGGTTTCGAACTGAAATACGGCATCTTTTATCGATTCTGTCAGAAAGCAGCCAATCAGCCGGACAAGGATTATTTCTTCATTATTGATGAAATCAACCGTGGCAACATGAGTAAAATCTTCGGTGAGTTACTGATGCTGATTGAGAGAGACTACAGAGGCACAAAAGCGACTCTCGCTTATAATGGTCTCTCTTTCTCCGTCCCCAAGAACCTCTACATCATCGGTATGATGAACACTGCGGACCGCAACCTTGCCATGATCGATTATGCGCTTCGTCGCCGCTTCAGCTTCTTTGAAGTGGAACCGGGATTCGATTCCGAGGGCTTCATCCATTACCAGAACAGCCTGAACAACGAGACGCTGAATGAACTTGTTAATAAGGTGAAAGACCTGAACCGTGAGATTTCTCTCGACAAGTCGTTGGGTAAGGGCTTTTGCATCGGTCACAGCTATTTCTGCGGCAGGGATGTTTGCACCGAGGAGTGGCTGCACTCCATCGTTGACTACGACATTCTTCCGATGCTTAGTGAATACTGGTTCGATGACGCCAACAAGCTCCAGCGTTGGGAAAACATTCTGCAAGGTGTGTTTCAATGATTAAGGATAAGAGCATCTTCATAAAAAACATATACTATATGCTTTCGTATGCCTTCACGACGCTGAATCAAGGCGGATATGAGGATGTTGCTACCGAAGAGTTTGAGAACATCCATAACCTCTTCGCTGCGATTCTGGCGAAGGGAATCAGCAGGCAATTGAAGCAGGGGCTGTACCGGGAGTACTTGAACCGCAAAGAGGATGTTGCGGTAGTCCGTGGCAAGATCGATATGCCGGGGACTATTCAGAACCGCCTTGCCAGAAAGCGGGTGTTGACCTGCGAGTACGACGAGCTTTCCGAGAACAATCTTCTGAATCAGATACTGAAAACGACCGTTATGCTTTTGCTCCGGCACACGAGGGTGGATCAGGAGTACAAAAGCGAGCTGAAAAAGGAAATGCTGTTCTTCTCGAATGTTGACGCAATCGATCCCACAATGATCCGTTGGTCAGCCATTCGGTTTCAGAGGAACAATAATACCTATCGTATGCTCATTAGCCTGTGCCAGTTGATTCTCGAAGGGATGCTGTTGACCACGGACTCTGGCGAATACCGGCTGGCTTCTTTCATCGACGAACAGCGCATGAACCGACTGTATGAAAAGTTCATACTGGAGTATTACGCAAAGGAATGTCCGCAGGTGACGGCGACGGCCTCTCAGATCCAATGGGCGTTGGACGATGGTATCGGAACTATGCTCCCGGTTATGCAAAGCGACATTATGCTGACTAGAGATAACGAGGTTCTTATCATTGATGCCAAGTACTATACACACACCACGCAAGCACAGTACGATGTGCACACCCTTCATTCTGGCAATCTGTATCAGATTTTCACTTATGTGAAGAACAAAGATGCAGAATTCGGCACTAAAACGCATCGGGTGTCCGGGATGCTCCTATATGCTGCGACTGACGAAGTAATTCAACCAGATAATATATACCAGATGAGCGGCAATAAGGTCAGCGTAAAAACTCTTGATTTAAATCAAAGCTTCTCAGAAATTGCCAAAAAGCTGAACGCAATTGTTGCAGAGAATTTTGATTGTGGCTAATAAAATGTATGATAAAATTGTATTACAATTCTTTCATGTGTAAAATATTAACATTTGCCATAGCATTATGTAATTATCTCAATTCCACCCTCAAATGTAATTTTCATGACTTCATCTCCTGCTTGGACATATTCCCCTATACGCACCCACAAAAGCAATCATTCCATCAAACCGCAAAACCACGGCAGACATTGTTTGAAACGGCTCGTGCCACGTGGAGTGCGTGGTGGTGATGTCAAGGAAAGATAAATAAAGGTTGAAAGTGGCGTATTTCTTTGCTTCTGACCTGTTCGTCACCCTCCTCGTTTTAGTATATTCTTTTGAGCGTGGGTGTCAAGTTTTATTATACAACAAAAACTCGTTTGGTTTAGCTTTAACCAAACGAGTTTTGTTTTTTACTCCCTGAGATTTTCTTTGAGTTTTACTTTTCGATATTCTTTTGGTGACATACCAATGTATTTATGAAACAGTCTGCTGAAATAAAGCGAATTGGTGTATCCAACCATATTTGCAATTTCAGTAATGGTGTAGTACGTATTTTCTAACAAACTTTGTGCGTTGGAGATTCGCAGCTTTAAGATATATTGCAGCGGACTGGAACCTGTGATTTCTTTAAAGCACTGAATAAACCAACAGTTGCTAAGCCCTCTGGATTCGGAGTACTCCTCAATGCTGATTTCTGTGTTGTAATTCTTACGAAAATAGTGCATCGCAAAAGCAACTTCTTTTTCACTTGTGCTGCTGAATTTCTTTGCACTCATGATTGCACGGCTTATCAAAACAAAAATATTTCGCAGCTGCAAAGAAATCAATTCATCATACCGTGGTCTGCAAAGCTGCAATTCCTGAATCATCTGACCAAATAACCACTGATAATCGGGAGATGTTCCGATATAGAGAATATTATTTTGCAGGTTGATATTGTAATACTTTAAAATTTCTTCTACTTCATTTCCGGTAAAATGCACCCAATAAACATCGGTTTGATCTTCACGATAATAAACATATTCCTGTGGTTGATCCGGCAAATATATAATAATATTTCCGGCTGAAACTGTTTTTTCTTCTCCGTGAATGAAAAAATGTCCTTTTCCGGAGGCAATATATAAAAGCTGATAATCTTTTCTTCCCTTCGGACGATGTGTTACTACTTCAGAACGATTTTTCACACGATAATTTCCACAGCTTGTTACAATCAAAGGTTTCGTATTATCCACTACAGTAGATGTAGAGTTGTTTAAATAGGCAACATTCATAAACATAAAAAGCACCTCCTTGCTTCTATAAATATAGTATATCACACCTGATCACTGGTCACAAGAAAAATCCTAAATTTTGTGCATATATTTTATAATATTGTGTATTTTTTAAGCCGTTTTGTGTGGTATAATAGAATTAAGAAATGAGAGGAAAGAATTAAAAAAAGACGTCTTTCATTGTAATTCCATGCTGAATTCAGTAAAAATTCTTTATGCTCAAAAAAATAATCATCTATTCTGACGATGGCATTATTTCGTTTTTGCAAGATGAAAAGCAGTTCGTATCATTCATCATGGGAAAATTCTGTCCATGTGGGCATACAAACAATGAAAGGAGCTCATTATGAGCAAAGAAAAAACATACTTAAAGTGGTATAACAAAGTCGGTTATGGTTCCGGCGATGTTGCAGGGAACATTGTCTATGCATTGCTGACATCATTCATAATGATCTATCTTACCGATACGATTGGATTAAACGCAGGTGTTATTGGCGTTCTCATTGCTGTATCGAAGATTTTTGATGGAATAACAGACATCATTTTTGGTACGTTGATTGATAAGACACATACGAAAATGGGCAAGGCAAAACCGTGGATGCTTTATGGTTTTATCGGCTGTGCAATTACCTTGATTGGTGTATTTGCAATCCCGATGAACATGGATAATTTTGCTCAGTACGCATGGTTCTTTATCTGCTACACACTTCTTAACAGTGTATTTTATACGGCAAACAACATCGCATATTCTGCTCTGACCGCTCTTGTTACAAAGAACAGCAAGGAAAGAGTTCAGATGGGTTCTTATCGCTTTATCTTCGCATTTGGAACAAGCCTCCTGATTCAGGCTGTTACATTCCAATTTGTTGAAGCAATGGGCGGCGGTGCAAATGGCTGGAGAACAGTCGCAATTATTTATGCGGTTATCGGTCTTATTGTAAATACAATTTCCGCTCTTTCTGTAAAGGAACTTTCTGATAAGGAACTTGCAGACAATGAAACAAAAACAGAAGAAACCAGATACAGTTTTGGAGAAGCATTCAAAATTCTCGTACACAACAAATATTATGTGATGATCACAGTAACCTACATTTTGCAGCAGTTCTATGGTGCGATGATCGGTGTTGGAACATACTATGCAAAATATGTTCTCGCAGATGAGAATATGTTCGGCACGTTTGCGTGGTTTATCAATATTCCTTTGATTATCGCCTTGATCTTCACTCCTACCATCGTACAAAAATGGAATGGTATGTATAAGCTGAACAAATACAGCTACATGGTAGCAACAGTTGGCAGACTTCTGGTAGCAGTTGCCGGATACATGGGAAACATTCCGCTGATGCTTGCATTTACAGCACTTGCAGCACTCGGTCAAGGTCCATGGCAAGGTGATATGAATGCAGTCATCGCATCATGCTCTGAATATAGCTGGCTTACCAAACACAAGCACGTTGATGGAATCATGTACTCCTGCACATCACTTGGTGTAAAAATTGGTGGTGGACTTGGAACGGCAATTGTCGGTCTTTTGCTCGACTTTAGCGGATTCAAGGGCACTTTGACAGTACAGCCTGATTCTGCTATCAATATGCTTCACATTATGTATCTGATCGTTCCGTTTGCACTGGATCTGATCATCACATTTATTCTTTCTAAGATGAATGTTGAAAAGGCAAATGCGGAAATCAAAGAAAAACTTGGAATATCCGAAAATGAAGTTGTGATGGAATCACAGAACTAAAATGGAGGGAACAATATGAAATATACACTCGACTGGCTGACCAATCCGGAAGTGTTTGCAGTCAACAGAATCGCAGCACATTCCGACCACAGAATCTATGCAAACCATTTTGAAGCCGATGCAGACAATTCCTCTCTGATTCAGAATCTGAACGGCACCTGGAAATTTGCGTGGGCAAAGAATCCGTCTGAATGGCAGCAAAAGTTCTATGAAGAAAGCAACAGCACTGACAATTTTGACAACATTCAGGTTCCGGGACACATGGAATTGCAGGGATACGGCAAACCGCAGTACGTCAATACCATTTATCCTTGGGAGGGACAGGAGCATCTCCGTCCGCCGTTTATCTCTGAAAAGGACAACCCTGTCGGCAGCTACGTCAGATATTTTGACTTGAACGATGCTCTGAAAAACAAGCGTGTATTCATTTCTTTTCAGGGTGTGGAAAATGCTGTGTATGTCTGGCTGAACGGCGAATTTATCGGCTACAGCGAGGATTCTTTTACACCGTCTGAATTTGAACTGACACCATATATCCGTGAAAAGAACAACAAACTTGCTGTTGCAGTGTTCAAAAGAAGTTCTGCAAGCTGGCTGGAAGATCAGGATTTCTGGAGATTCTCCGGCATTTTCCGTGACGTATTCCTTTATGCGGCACCGTATGCCCATGTTCGTGATATGAGAGTGATTGCAGATTATGACGGTACAAATGGTATCTTCTCTGCAACGCTGGATATTGCGGGCAAGTGTTCTGTGAAATCGATCTTGACAGATGAAAATGGAACGGTCATTGCAGAATCCAATGAAAAGGAATCTGTAAACTTGACAATTGAAAATAGCAAGCCTTGGAGTGCCGAAATACCGAATCTCTACACGTTTACAGTGATTCTGACAGACGAAAGCGGAAATGAAATCGAGGTCAGCAGAACCAAGGTTGGATTCCGCCGATTTGAACTGAAAAACGGAATCATGTGCCTGAATGGAAAACGTATTATTTTCAAAGGTATCAATCGACACGAATTTGATGCGAAAACAGGCAGAGCAATCACAAAGGAAGATATGCTGTTTGACATCCGGTTCATGAAGAAAAACAATATCAATGCAGTTCGTACCTGTCATTATCCGAACAATTCTCTTTGGTATCAGCTTTGCGATGCATACGGCATTTATCTGATTGATGAAACCAATCTGGAAACACACGGTACATGGCAGAAGCTTGGTGCAACAGATCCGTCTTGGAATGTGCCGGGTTCACTTCCGGAATGGAAAGAAGCTGTGCTGGACAGAGCAAAATCAATGTACGAACGGGACAAGAATCACGCAAGCGTTCTCATCTGGTCTTGCGGAAACGAATCCTACTGCGGAGAAGATATTGCTGCAATGTCGGAATATTTCAGAAGCGCAGACCCGACAAGACTGGTGCACTATGAGGGTGTTACAAGAGTTCCGGACAATCAGTATGATTTCATCACGGATATGGAAAGCCGTATGTACGCAAAACCGCAGGAAGTGGAAGAATACCTGAAACAGAACAGCGGCAGACCGTATATTAGTTGTGAGTATATGCACGCTATGGGCAATTCTCTTGGCGGTTTGAGCCTTTACACTGACCTTGAGGACAAATATGAGGCTTATCAGGGTGGTTTCATCTGGGACTACATCGATCAGGCAATCGAAACCCAAAATGACGACGGGAAAACAGTTCTGGCTTATGGCGGAGATTTTGAGGACAGACCAAGCGATTACGGATTCTGCACCAACGGTGTGATCTATGCTGACAGAACCTACTCTCCAAAGGTTCAGGAAATGAAGGCTCTTTACTCCAACATCAGAATGTCTATTCAAAACGGAATGCTTACCGTAGAAAATCGAAATCTCTTTGCAGATACAAACAACTTGTCCTTTGTTGTACGATTGGAAAAGAACGGCGTTGTTCTGAAATCCGATACATTTTCTCTGAATGTTCCTGCCGGAGAAAGCAAGACAAAGAAACTGACACTTCACAAAATAGACAGTGTAGGAGAATATGTTTATCATGTTTCCGCCGTTACCGCAGATCAGACACTATGGGCAGATGCAGGGCACGAAATTGCCTTTGCTCAGGAAGTGTTTGAAGTGAAAGATAATCAGATTCCGGAAACCACATTGCAAAAGCCAACGATTGTATACAGCGATGTTATCATTGGCGTTCACGGAGAAAACTTCTCCATGATGTTCGACAAAAAAGAGGGCGGCATCAGTTCTCTGAAATACAATGATTATGAATATATCACACGCACACCAAAGGTCAGCTTCTGGAGAGCGATGACAGACAATGACACCGGTGCTTCCGAGCCGTACAATCTTGCACAGTGGTATGTCGCAGGCAAATTTGCAAAGTATAAAACCGTTTCATGGCTGGAACAGGAAGATGCTCTGAAAATCACATTCACATATCAGGCTGCCTGCATTCCGACTTTTGAGTTTACTGTAACCTATACCGCACACTTTGACGGAAAGCTGGGCGTAAGTGTAAATTATGCAGGAGTAAGCGGTATGTCCGATATGCCGATTCTTGCATTGGACTTCAAGATGAAAAAACAGCTTTGCAATTTTCAGTATTACGGACTCGGCCCTGATGAAAATTACAGCGACCGATGCAAAGGAGCAAGACTGGGATTATGGAAATCTACGGCAAAAGAAAATCTCTCCGGCTATCTCAATCCGCAGGAATGCGGCAATCGTACCGGTGTAAGAACGCTCTCTGTCCATGATGATATGCAACATGGTCTGACGTTCCAAAAGGCATCTGCTCCGTTTGAAATGAACGTACTGCCATACAGTGCCTATGAACTCGAAAATGCAATGCATCCGGATGAACTTCCAAGTGTTCGCTACACATGGGTCAGAATCGCTGCAAAGCAAATGGGTGTCGGCGGCGATGATTCCTGGGGTGCACCGGTGCATGAGGAGTACAGAATCCATGCAGATCAGCCGATGAAATTGGAATTTGTAATTATGCCCTTAAGATCGTAAGAAGAAAGGGAAGCAATGAAAATACAGGATTTTCAAGACAATGTTACTTGTGGTGGATTTGATAATATCTTCGCAAATATTTATAAGCCACAGGATATAGAAAGTCAGGAATCACGATATATGAGTGCTGTGGAGAAATTCACAGCACTGTATCCGAATAGAAATGATATACACGTTTATTCTGCTCCGGGTAGAACAGAAATCGGCGGTAATCATACCGATCATCAACATGGCTGTGTCATTGCAGGAGCAGTTGACTTAGATGTTATCGGTGTTGTAGCATTTCATGATGAAAACATCATCAGAATTAAATCAGAGGGATACGATGAATTTGCAGTTTCACTGGACGATTTGGATGTTCATATCGGTGAAAAAGGTTCTTCTGAAATTGTCAGAGGGATTGCAGCTCGCTTTAAGGATTTAGGTGTAGAAATTTCCGGATTTGATATGTATACAACTTCAAATGTACTTGGTGGAAGCGGTATTTCTTCTTCTGCTGCATTTGAAACATTGATTGCAACGGCAATTGACAGCTATTACAATAACAATCAGATTGGTGCAGTAGAAATCGCAAAAATCGGACAATATGCAGAAAACTTTTATTTTGGCAAGAAAAGCGGATTGATGGATGCACGGCTTGCCGTCCGTGAGGAAAAGGAACGCTCTGCCATTGATAAGGTGAAAGCCGCCTACGGTGAGAAATACGATCCGATGATGATGCACGACAGCAAGCGTGACGTGGCAGATCTGCTCCACGAGGAAACGGAAGTACGATCCGTACGGGAATTTCTGCGGCATGAACAGCAACAGCAGGCGCAGCAGAAACAGAATAAGAAGAAAAGTAGAGACAGTTGGGAGCGCTAAAATTTCAACGGGAGTGCTTTTTAACCGATGCACTCCTTCTTTTTACGTTAATTCGTGAAAATGGTAGAAATTTTTACATTCTTGTGCTATAATTATTATGTATTTTTATATGTAAGGGCGTATTATGATGAGCGAGAATCTTTTGTCCGTATTCAAAAAAGAATTAGGATATGTTAATGACACGAATCAATATGTAGAACTATCAATTAGAATTACAGAAAAAGAGCATAGTTTGGATTTAAGGAACAATTTGCAAGGCTTAGCCCAAAGCGTAAATCTGAATGTGTCTACTCTTACAGAAGACTATATGTGTAGGATTAGCAAGAGTTATATTGTGAACATACATTCATGTCTTGAGAATTTTCTCAAATCATTTAAACATCTTCCCGGTTCTCCCACCAATATCACAGAAATTAAAAAAACGAGTGAAGACGATTGGTTGGAATGGACACTGAACATGGCCTTTTCAAGTATAGAAAACGATATTAAAAATGATATCGGTATTTGTGAATACTATCGTTTGGTTCGAAATTGCATAGTTCATAGTGGAGAATCCTCATCCACACTAAAAAGTAAACGAGCTTTAATAAAAACGACAGACAATCCGAGGTTGAACGCCCCCAATGGTTTGGATTCTCTCACATTTGATGACCAAGTTTTATTTTCAAGAGCAGCCTATAATGTTGCAAAGTACATTTTTAATAATAGTCAGTATGATGTAAACGCTATAATTGAAGCCAATAGAGAAATCTTGAATGATTTAATTATGCCTTTTCAAGAGCCGGGATCTCGCTCAAGAGCAACCAAGAAAGTAAAATATTTTATTGGTTTATCATATCCAGAATTGAAAGATGTGAATTGGGAGAGTGTTGTATCTACATTGCTCAATTGATTAGTAAAAATGGGGCATTCGCTTAACGGTAAAGCATCCCCCTTCATAAGCACATCTCGTGCTTTGAGGGGTGTTTATGAAGGGGAAGATCGAGGTTCGAATCCTCGGTGCCTCACCATTTTTGCGTGAGTTTTTCGGAAGGAGGATAATGAAATGCCGGATAACAATTTACATAGCATTAATAAACTGCAAGATGACATAAAAGCAGCAAAGTGGTTGTCTGTATTTTTGCCCAAGAAAAAACGTCAACAGATAAAGGAGTTAGAAACCTCTTTGGCTAATATGATTCATTTGATTGAATCTTTTAACAAATACTTTTCAGATGCAGGTTGGTGTGCATATGACTCTATGAATATGCCGCTTATGGAGAATGCAGTTAAAGCATATGAAGCGGGCGGGATTGATGCCGGTGAACAGGTACTAATTCAATACTATCAAACTGATGTAAAAGATATTATGCATTGGTTGAAAAATAAAGCCAAACCCTTTAGGGAACGATATGAATTAATTAAATGCGCATTTGACGATCATTTTGCTGAACGCTATCATACGAGTGTCCCTCTGTTTCTAATCATAATCGATGGTGCAGTTAATGATTACACTAAAAGCAAAGGTTTCTTTGCAGAAGGAACCGATGTTTCCGCATGGGATTGCTTGGTGGGCTGTGGCGATGGGCTAACAAAAATAAAAGACATATTTAAAAAGGGCAGAAACAAAACAAACCACGACGAAATTCGATTGCCGTATCGTAATGGCATTTTGCACGGTCGAGATCTAAATTATGCTAACAAGTATGTCTCTTGTAAATGTATATCGTTAATGTTTGCTTTAGCTGATTGGATGAATATGAAAGACAGCGAAAATACTCGAAAGCAAAAATTTGAAAAAGAGTGTAATCCGCCGCCTATTTCAGAATCATTGAAAAAGATAAAGCAAAATGCAATCGACAGGCAAGAAATACAGAAATGGGTCAAGCGAGATATTAAAATCGGAGAAACTATCTCCGCAACTCCAACAATCGAGGAATGCAAGGATTTCCCATATCTATTACCGCTAATTAGCGCATTTAATGCTTGGAGCACCCGTAATTATGGTTCATTATCTGTTTGGTTCAAAAATGTTTTCTCATATGAATCTTCTGACAAAAAACGAGCAGGAGAATGTAGAAAACTTTTTGATCACAAAAATCTGATTTCTTATGAATTGGAAGAAATAGAAGAACGTGCTCTTGCTCTAACTAAAATTGTTGTATTGGTGAAATGGAAAAGTAATGACATCGTTCATACTGAACACTTTGAATTTGGTTGCTCATATCAACAAGAAGACGGAAACGTGGGATATCCTTGGAAAAACAACGGAGCTTGGATTCTTATACCGTGGAAAATACAAGGATTGTATAAATGACTGGTTTGACTGTCAAAGAGGAAGAAGGAATATACAAGTATCGGTTGGATGGAGCGTCCTCTTATCTCCCGCCACTACTCTCTTTCCTTTATAAATTATAAAAATTTTCATAAAACTACCTATCCAAACTGATTTTGATGCACTATAAGGGTGTAATCATGATTGCGTCCCAAAAGAAAGGAGGAGAAAAACTTGGACGAGAACAAAATTATCCCGTACATCGAACCGATATTTCGTTTCTGTTATAAGCGTTTATCCAACCGCTACGATGCCGAGGATCTTGCGAGTGAGATCATTTGTCATATCCTTGAAGGAATGAACAAATATCAAATCGAATCGCTTGATGCATGGGTTTGGCGTATTGCTCATAACCGCTATGCCCGGTTTATTGACAATCGGAATAAAAATCAAATCGTATTGTCATGCGAAGATGAACTTTTTGACATTGCTGATTATTCCAATGTCGATGAGGACAACACACAGGAGCAATATGAAACGGTGTTTCGCTATTTGCACACGTTATCTTCCGAGTACAAAAATATTTTTGTGGACTACTATATTGGCAAATTGTCACTCAGAAGTCTTGCCGAAAAGTATTCTCTCCCCGAAACCACAATCAAATGGCGACTGAACGTAGGACGCCAAAAAATCAGAGATAGGATAGGAGAAGATAAAATGGATAAGGTCTATCAGAGAATTAATTGGAATACCGGAACTTGTAACGGTAATATGGATTCCGACGCATATCTTCATACACAGATTTCCCGTGCTATTTGCCTCGCAGCTTATGAAAAGCCTTTGACAGTAGAGGAGATCAGTATCAGTACGGGTATTCCTACAATGTATATAGAGGATGAACTCCCCCGCCTTGAATATGGGGATGCTATCTGTAAGGTGGGTAACAAATATGTAACCAATTTTATTATCTTTCGATTGAAAGACAGAAAGCAGACCGAAGACGTTTCAGCATTGGTAGTCAGTATGCTTGCGGACAAATTCGAAGTTATACTAAGAGAAGCGGAAAATAAAATCAGCGCGTTAGATTTTTACGGCAATGATTTCGGCATAGGAAGACTTGGATATATCGTCGTTCCGTATCTGCTCAGGCATAAAATCAGCGATGTAAAAAACAACCGCTTGAAGCTTGAAAACGGTCCGTATCCGCCGAGAAAAGACGGGGGCTACGGTTGGTTTATCGTAGAAGAAACGGTCGATGAATCGGAAAACTGTGCAGAGTATAATTCCGGATGCAATGTTGCAGGAGACGACAGCGGCAGCGAGTACAAAGTTCCGTCGCATATCTATTACTATTGGATCAGTAAGTATTTTGATTACAACATTTACCATAACAAAGGGATGCGCTGGATGTGTGCAAATGGCATACCACAGAACAGTGTAAACGGTGTTGTGTCCAAAGAAGCTCTTTCCGAAGAAGATGCCGCACATCTTATCGAAACAAATCTGCTTATAAAGTCAGAGGCAGGCTTTAGCTTAAACTTCCCGCACTTTACCGCAGAGCAGTTTGGAAAATTTGTTTCACTGTTTGAGATGACTGATAAAAAGCTCAATGATCTCCTTGCGGAGTGGATCGTAACTGTGCGCAATAATTTTGAAAATTTCGTTCCGAAACACCTACACGATCAGATCAATCAGTGGGTTAGCTGTTATCTGCATCAGATCATTGGATATATTACAGATGAGCTGATTCGCCGTGGTATCCTGCGTAAACCCGACAATGAAAAGCCCTTAACCGATGGCGTATTCATCGTTGAAGGAAAGTACATCAATCCCTAAATAAGTTTACTGCCGAGCATAACTATACTGGTTACGCTCGGCGGCATTAGCATATTATTGAAGGCTACTATTCTCTCAATTCTGTTTGGATGATATGTATTTGAATCATTTTTATGAAATCGTGCTTTTTTGCATAAAAACCCCTTGACAAATTCCATCTCAAGATTGGTTCATGCAGTATTATCCTTATGGATATTATAATGAACACTGCATCGTCTTTAATAAACAGCATATTCCTATGACAATCAATGCACAGGTATTCAATAAACTGTTTGACTTTGTTGAGCAATTTCCACACTATTTTATCGGTTCAAATGCAGACCTTATTTTTGGCAGAAACAATACATCGATGGGCATTGTTTGGTTATGCCTTGGTTCAACATTTCTTTGTCCGGCTCCTTTGTATTTGAAAAAGAACAAAGAGAATGATGAATGATTAATCTCAGTGTTTTGTATGCTGTTGCATATACTCTTACGCTAAAGAATGCGGCTCGTGAAAGGAGTTTACAATGATAATTTACTGTATGAGTGATATCCACGGTTGCCTTGCGGAATTTGAGGACGCACTTTCACTTGTTCTCGATGATATAGAACAGGGCAAGGCGAAGCTCGTTCTTCTCGGCGATTATATTCACGGCGGTCCGGATAACCGTGGTGTTCTGGACAGGATAATGAAGCTCCGGGAACGTTTCGGTTCGGACAGAATTATTGCTCTGCTCGGCAACCACGATGAATGGGTAGTCAACGGATCGTCAACCATAAGCAACAATTCTGTATATGCCCGTATAGAAGAGTGGGAGGATGAGAGCGATGATGATGAGTATATCAACTGGCTCTCTTCCCTTCCGCTGTATTATGTGGAGGGAAACACGATTTTCGTTCACGCCGGTATTGATGAAGAAGCGGGTGATATGTGGGAATGGGAAACATCAGAAGATGTATTCACCTCAAAATATCCCGCTGAAACCGGCAAAATCGAGGGGCTTGATATGAAAGTAGTCGCAGGTCATGTCGGCACCGCCGAAATATCCGGCGACAAGTTCTTCCACGACATTTATTTCGACGGAGAATCTCACTATTACATAGACGGCACTGTTCTCGACAGCAGAGTTATTCCGATACTTATGGTTGATACGGAAAACGATAAGTATTATCAGGTGACAGACTCGGGAAAACGGCTGATTGAACCTTACGAAGAATAAGGCTTAAGAAACGGGCGAATAAAGGGGCGTGGGGCTGTGAAATAGAGATGTGGCTTGAAAATGATGTATCATACAGCACAGAAAGTCGGAATCCCGATTATGAAGACCCTTACCGGTCTGAATCGTCAATGGCTATTGAAGACGGTTTTATCTACTTCTATGATTGTGACGGTATCAGTCCCTTAGAACTCAGCAACAAATATTGTTGGTTCAAAGCAAGAAAAGTCAAATACCACATTATACCAGACTAAAATAATAGCAAATCCCTCCGGGCACAAAAGTCCGGAGGGATTTTCACTGTAAGGTATATATTGATTTAACTTGCTGTCTTATGCGGTGGCTGTCTGACCGCCGTTCATATCGGGAGGATTGCCTCCGGCAAAGCCGCCATGATTATTACCGCCGGGACGGTTACCTCCGCCAAATCCGCCGTTTCCTCCGTGCTGACCTCCGCCGAAGCCGCCGCCCATTCCGCTGCCGTAGATGCAGCCGGACATGGTGATATCCTGCGTGCTGTCGCCTACTGTAAGTGTGTATGTTCCGTCAGAAGTAATATCCGGAGTGCTTATTACTACGGTCTGGAACGATACAGTGGGTGTAAACTCTGCAATTACGTTTCCGCTTGAATCGGTGAGCTTTACTGCTGTTCCTGCACTTGCGTTACCTGTGCTTGCAAGTATTGAGCCTTGCGTTGACTCCGAGCCGAAGTTCATAGCCATACCGCTTGAGCCTGCCATAATTACCGTACCGCCTGTTATCACAGCGTTATTTTCATAATCAAGCGAGCCGTTACCATTGCTTGTAGGACCGTATACATAAACCGTACCGCCCGATATTTCAATATCACCGTTCGAGTCAAGTCCGTCGCCGCTTGCATTGACGTGTATTTCGCCGCCTGTTATGGTGATTTTAGCTTTGCTGTCGGCTGAGAATGAGTCGGGGCCGAAGCCTCCGCCCACGCCCTGATTGTCGCCGCCTGCGGCATTGATTCCATCGTCCGATGACGTAAGTGTTACCTTGCCGCCGCTGACCGTTACCGTCTGACCTTCAAGACCTTCATAGCATTTTGCGATGTTTATCTCGCCGCCGCTGACAACCGTGTTGTTGCCGGAGTGAATGCCGTCGTCGCCTGTGCTTATGTCAAGCGTACCGCCCGATACCGTAACGTCTGCGCTGCTGTGGATTGCGTCGTCAAGCGTATCAATATCAAACGTACCGCCCGATATTGTCAGCACGCCGTCAGCCTTTATACCCTTATATGACTCGGTGCTGTCGCCTGTTGTCTTTTCAGACGAACCGCCTCCTGCCTTAAAGGTGAATGTTCCGTCCTTTATTTCAACCGTACCCGATGCATCAATGCAGTCCTTGCCGCTTGTGATGTTCAGCGTACCGCCGGAAATATATACATATCCCTTTTCGGTCTCATCTGTGTTTTCGCTGTGTATTCCGTCCGTTCCGGATGTAACGGTAATATTACCGCCTGCGATTCTTACGCTGTCCTTGCCCGAAAGACCCTGTGATGCGGAAGTGATATTATATGTTCCGCCCGTTATCTTGAGGTCGTCCTTTGTTACAATGCCGTGCTTGCTTTCGCACTTTACGTTCAGAGTGCCGCTGCCGTTGAAGGTTATATCCGATTTTGAGAATATCGCACCGTCAACGTTTGTTGCATCATCTGATGAAGCAAATTCGCCCATGCTTGAAAGCGTGTTTTCTGTTCCCTTTACCGTTGTTATAAATACCTTGTCGGCATTTATAATATAAAGCGCCGCACTTCCCTCTTTAGTGATGCTTGCGTTGTCAAGCACAAGCTGTACCTTGTCGCTGTCGCCGGCATTTACGATTATCTGACCCGTGAATGTTCCGCTGAATTTATATGTTCCGGCTTTGGTTATTGTGACCGAGCCGTCTGCAACTGTTACAGAACTGTCCGAACAGCTTGCCGTACTGTCGCTGAGAGTTATATCTGTGCATTCCGAGTAATCGCCCGACAGATCACGGTCAGAGAACATATCGTCCGCTGTAAGCTGTTTATCGCTGTCAGAACCGCTGTCAGAAGTCTTGCTGTCCGATGCCGAACTTATATCTGTTGCTGAAGAAGCGCTGTCAGAGCTGACGGTCGTACTGCTTTCAGCCTTTGATGCCTGTGAATCCGATGATGTGTTGTTATCGCACGATGTAAAGCATGAAACTATAAGCGCTGCAGCAATTGTTACAGCTAAGATTTTCTTTTTCATAAAATTACCGCCTTTCGTATCATAACGTTTTTCAGAGCTGTTCTCTGCCGTCTGTACTTTGAGAAGTTATGTTAATTTCAAGATTGCCGTTTCTGCATCTCAGCTCGTCTATCATCTGCTTTTCACAGCCTGCCTTGCCGAGCGTGATGTTATAGGTCAGCTTGTTGAGGCTGCCGAGATTCGTTGTTTTTACCTGAATCATTTTGTACTGTGATAAGTATTCTACAAATATATCGTCAAATATTCCCGCATATTCAAGGTCCTCCGGAACAGTTATATGCAGTACCCTGTCAAGCTCGTTTTTCTTTGATTCTCCGAAAGGGGTAGCGGTAAGCACTATGTTTGCAACTCCCATTATCACCGCAAAGATAAGAGCGTACAGCGGATAGCCCATTCCGCACGCAAGTCCTACCGCCATTGCAAGAAATATTGAGCCTATTTCTTTTGCCGTACCAGGTACAGAACGGAATCTTACAAGAGAAAAGGTTCCCGCTACCGCAACGCCTGCGCCTATCGAACCGCTCACCATCATAATCACTATGCTGACTATCGCAGGAAGTGTGGCAAGAGTGATAACAAAGCTCTTTGTGTATTTGTTTTTGTACATATACATAAAAGCCATCGCTATTCCGAGTACCAGCGCCGAGCCTACGCCGATAAGAAAGCCGCCCAGTGTTATATCAGCCGTACTGCTGAAAATTCCTTGTATTACCGTATCAAACATTTACCGTTACCTCACTTTTTACCTTTTTCGTTCTTATGCCCATGCTTCGTCTGAGCATTGTCATATATGCCATTCCGTATTTTGAAAACGATGTCTGCTTTATACCGCCCTGTGCAAGAAGCTCTGCCAGCCATAAAGGCATCGAGCCTGCCGCTTTTATTTCCATCAGCGAATATCCTATGTCAAGAATCTGCTCACCGTACGGCTCGACTTTAAGGTTGATATCTTCCGTTCTCCAACTTATGTTGCGGTCAAACGTAATTCTTAAATCCGGATCATCCGCTCCGAAATATGCCGTTCTGTCGTAGCAAAGATAGACAGCAGGGAAAATGTCCCCGTAAAAGTCAAGAAAATAGTTGATCTCCTTTGCTATCTGGCTGTTTTCGGGAAATCTTTCGCCGTTTTCGAGAATCTCCTGCGCTTCATCGCAGTTGAGCGATATACGGCGCTTGTAGACGATGCCCTTGTATTTTTTCTTCAGCTCAAGGAAAACCTTTTCATCCTTTGACGCAGTACCGTAGCTGCGAAGCCTTAGCTTCTCCTTATAAACGGGCTTTTCAAGCGATCTTCTTATAAGCCTGAAGTCAGGAGTATCATAATAGATGTTGCATATCGTGCTTTCGCCGTGTTCGTCGGGAATCATATACCGTGCGAATTCGCTTTCGATAAACTCCCTTTGCTCAGCGCTCACAAGATATTTAAGCTCGTGACGTTTAAAAATGCTTTTATCCATTTATCTCATTCCTTTCGGTTTTTTCGGTGTTGTTCTTTGTCTGTGCTGTAATGATAACTCTTTTGCCTTAAAGAAACCTTAGAGAGTTTTACAAAAACTTTACAAAACGGTGAAAGTATTGTGAAATCGTCATTTTAATGCGAAATTACGGCTGTGACATTTTTGCATATGTTTCAAGGCTCTTGATTTTTCGCTTGAATTATGAGATAATATAGAATAGGAAAGTTTATCCGCACCGCCGCAGACGGTTCGGAACGGGAAATAAAACGACAGATAAAGAAAAGAGAAATATGGCACAGTTTTTAAATTTCAAGGGAGATTATAATGGACTCAGCGAAAAGAAAGCCTCTGATAATCTCAATATGTACGGAAATAATATTTTTACAGAAACCGAAGACAAGAGCTTCAAGTCATATCACTACCTGCTTGACCCCACGGCAGTTCTGCTGTTGATTTCAGGCTTACTTCAGATATTTACATTGTCGCAGTATGTCACAGGCATAATGTGCATAATAATGGCGATAGCACAGACAGTTACGCTTTGTGTGATATGTCAGAAAAATAACGAAAATATCCGTAACCGTACCCTGTCCGCAAAGATGAAATACAGAGTGGTGCGTGACGGGATATTACAGCTTATTCCGGCGGCGGGTCTTGTTCCGGATGATATAATAATTGTTCAGGGAGGAGAAATAGTTCCTGCGGACGCACATATACTTGAGTATGTCGGACTTACCGTTGACGAGAGCAGATTTACAGGCGACAATACCCCTGTGCAAAAGCATGACGGAGCGGACCCGAAGGCGACCGGACTTAAGAAAAGCTGTATATATGCAGGTACAAGAGTGCTTAACGGCTCTGCTGTAGCGAGAGTAGTGGCAACGGGTGAAGATACATACAGAGCAAGACAAGGTGAAAAGCACGGAAAAGCGGCAGATCCGAATTTCTCACGCTATGAGAAAACCTGCGTCAAGCTGAGGCTTCCGCTTGCGGTAGCGGCAATACTGCTTTGTGTTATCGGCACTCTGTCACAGATTTTAACAGGAAGAACAGACAATGTAACAGGCGTTATCGTAAGCGCTTGCGGTTGGCTTATATGTATGTTTATGCCGTTTGTAGAGCTGTATATAAGAATGTACAATATGAATTTTGTACGCCGTGCCGAGCTAAAGGGGGCTGTCATAAAAAATCTTACCGTTCCCGAAAAGCTCAACAGCCTGTCCGTGCTTGTCATTGATAAATCCGCTGTTGTAGCACCTAATACACTTGAGGTTGCAGGAATATACAGCAAGGATACAGACCTTATGACAACGGTAACGGTGCTTGCGTGCGATAAGGATGAACCGACGCTTGCAGAGCAGGCATTCCTGCTTAATGCAGCTCTGGGCGGAACCGATGTGGCAACGGTAAAAAGAAACGAACTTACAGCACAGTTCCCTTATAATGATGCCGACAGAATAGGCGGAAATATCTATAATATGGGCGGAACTCATCTTGTGTGCGTAAAGGGCGCTGTAGAAAAGGTGACAGGCCTTTGCAATATGAGCCCTGAAGAAATGTTCAGAATAACCGCTCGTGCGGCGGCTCTTGCAAAACGTGGACTTGAAGTGTGGACGGTTGCATATTATATAATACCTGAGGGCGAAGAAATACCCAAGAGTCTTTACGCAGTGCAATATAATTATATGGGGCTTGTTTCTTTTATGAATGCGACAAGAGATATGATACCTCTTGCATTGCAGGGCTGCAAAAGAGCGGGAGTAAGGCTTGTGCTGACTTCCTCTGACAGCCCCGAAACAGCAAGCTCAATGGGCAAAAAAATAGGACTTTCCGACGCAGGAATGATTTCCGGAGATGAAATAGCAGAAAGCACTGTAACGGGAGAACCGCTTGATTATAAGAAGGCTGAGATATTCTGCCGTGTAAATGCGGCTCAGCGTGTGGATATTATAGAAAAGCTGAAGGAAGCGGGCGAAACAGTAGCAACTGTGGGTTACAGCGACAGCGATTACGACCTTGTCGCCCATGCGGATCTCGGCATAACATCGCTCGAAAATACGACAGGAAGCGTTTATGAGGCGAGCGGGCTTATCGTCCGTGACGATAATTTCTCATCAGTCGTTGAAATGATAAAAGAGGCAAGACAGCTTCACAGAAACATCAAACGCTGTATATTTATTCTCCTGTCAACGCTTATAGCTTTTGCCTGCACTTCTCTTGCCGATATGATAACGGGATACGGTATAATTACCCCTATGCTTGCGGCTGTTCTTACAGCGGCAGTGATACCTCTTTGCTGTACCGGCTTCAGAAACGTAAAATCGGATATTAAGGGTAATATGACCCCGTCGGGCTTCATTTCGCAGGGAAAGCCGGATAAGAAATTCTTTATAAGAAGTGCTGTTTGCGGACTTATCTGCGGTGCAATATCCGCTCTGTTCCTCACTCTTGCAGGAGGGGTTATGTCAGCACAGCAGGTTTCATCGGTAATGCTTACACTTCTCACGGTTATGACAGGCGCAATGTGCCTTGTTGTCACAGACAAACGTACAGGAGCATTCAAAAACGGAGCAATACCGAAATATATGACGGTTACAGCAGCGGTTACATCGGCAGCATCGGTGCTGTTGCCGTATATTCCGTTTATAAACTTGCTGTTTGGCTTTGCGGTGCCGAATCCGCTTGCAAGCATAGCAGCAGTGCTTGCAGGAGTCGCTCTTCCCGCAGGGCTTCAGATAAAGAAATACCTCAACAAATAAGAACATAAGTAAGGAGTAAATATGATCTCACATCTACTGAATATCGTTTACGGTATCGTATTCGGCGTGGCAAATATTATACCGGGTGTAAGCGGCGGAACTATGATGGTGGTTTTCGGCGTGTATGACAAGGTGGTAGACGTGCTGACGTTGAAATTGTCGGCTATCAAAAAGAACATCAGATTCATCGTCTTTTTCGGAATCGGCGCCGTTATCGGTATACTCGGCTTTTCGTTTGTGATAACATGGCTGTTTGACAACTTCCCTGTGGCAACGAATATGTTCTTTATGGGACTTATCATCGGCAGTATCCCGCTTATTTACAGGAATATGACCGTCGGCGGCAGAAAAATCACGCCGAAATGCCTTTTTGCATTCATCCCCGCACTTGCGCTGGTGGTAGGAATGACTTATATAAATAAGCTTCCCCAGAACGAGAGCTTCACTGTCAATGCTGTTCATAACGCTACCGACTGCACGGTGACTATCACAAACAACGGCTCTTATGATATTAAATCAAACTGGCAGTTAAAGGTCAACGGCAAGGTAGAAGGAGAACTTACCGGCTGTGTTGTAAAGAAATCCTCAGCCGATACTACCGTCCTCACAGGAACGGAAAACAGCGCTATCGCAAAGGGTGGAAGCATTACGCTCACTCTCCCCGAAAGCACGGATATTGATTCAATACAGACCGACAGCTTCACCTATACCTATAAGATGAATCCTGTGCTGTTCATAACGCTTCTGCTCGGAGTTACCGTGGCGGCTGTAGCTATGATAATCCCCGGTGTCAGCGGTTCGTTTGTAATGGTACTGCTCGGTTTATACACCACGGTCATCAGTGCTATCAAGAGCCTTGACTTTATGATACTGATACCGACAGCTATCGGTGTGTTTATCGGCATTGTATTCGGTGCAAAGCTGATTTCGGCGCTTATGAAACGCTATTCTCTGCTTGTTTACAGTGCAATTATGGGACTTGTAATAGGCTCGCTGTATGCTGTGTTCCCTGACGGCTTCGGCTTCAACCTTGAAACGCTCGCAGGTGCAGCAGCCCTTATTGTAGGCGGAGCGATAGCTGTGCTTGTAGGAAAGAATACAGAAGTAGAACAGCAGTAATGCTGTCAAAAGAACAGAAATATATCCGTCGGCTCAAAAACGGTCGGCGGATATTTGTTTTACCTCGTTTTGCTTTTGCACGAGGTTGACCTGTAGGCAAAATCGGGGTATAATATAATAAAAAACTGTGAGGTAATAATGGAGTACTTTTACAACCTTTTGTTCTATTTTGCAATATACTCGTTTGCCGGCTGGTGCGGAGAGGTTGTCTTTGCAACTGTGCGCCACGGAAAGTTTGTAAACCGTGGAATGCTGCACGGCGCTTATTGTCCTATATACGGCTTCGGGCTGATAACGGTTATCGTCTGCCTTACACCGATTAAAGATTCATGGCTTCTGCTTTTTGCCGGCTCTGCCGTTCTTACGACCGTACTTGAATTTATAACGGGCTTTGTGCTTGATAAGCTATTCGGCAGACGCTGGTGGGACTACAGCGACAAGAAGTTCAACATCGGCGGTTACATCTGTCCGCAGTTCACGGTTGTGTGGGGGCTTGCCTGCCTGCTTATAATGAAGGTGGTACAGCCTGCGATAGCTTTTGCCGTAGGGCTTATCTGGAAGCCTGTCGGCATAGCGGCACTGTGCCTGTTCTATGCGGCAATAATAACAGACGTTATACTGACCTTCCCCGAAGTAAAGAAGCTGAGAAACGAAATAAGGCTTATAGACGACCTTGAAAAACAGCTTACCGCCGTATCCGACGCTATCGGTTCAGATCTGTCCGATAAGACTGCACAGGCTGTGGAATTTACAAAGGAACACAGAATCACAGCGGAAGAAATGCAAAAAAAGGCGGATATGTTCAAAGCTAAGCTGGAAACAGCCTCAGACAGCGTTAAACAACGTAATTCGGAACGCTTGAGTGAATTAAAGGGCAATGCTTCGGAACGCAAGGAGGTGCTTACAGCACGCTTTAACGAGCTTAACGAAAAGCTGTCAGAGCTTAAAGCAAAGCATAAACGTCTTTACAAGGCATTCCCGTCACTTAAAAACGGCAGAAAAAAGCTGAAAAAAGTAATTTCAAAGAAGAAGTAAATCAAAGAGCCGTCGGTCTTTTCCTGTCCGACGGCTCTTTTCTTATTGCTTATTTATAAATTTGTCTATAATGTATTTCGGCCTTGCCTTTACTTCGATATAAATCTTTCCGATATATTCACCGACAATGCCAAGCGCCATTATCTGAAGTCCGCTTAAGAACCATATCGAGCACATAAGCGAGCTCCAGCCTGCTTCGGTATTTCCACCAAGGCAATTCTGCACAATAGCGTATATTATCATCGCTACGCTTACAAGAAACACTAAAAATCCGACTACGGTAACAAGCCTTATCGGTTTTACCGAAAAGCTTGTGATACCGTCAAACGCAAAAGCAAGCATCTTTTTAAGCGGATACTTTGATTCTCCGGCAAAACGCTCACTGCGTTCATAATATACTATGTCGCTCTTGAAGCCTATCTGCTTTACTATGCCTCTGAGGAACAGATTGACCTCCTTAAACTGTGACAGTGCTTCAAGCGCACGCTTCGATATAAGTCTGTAATCGGCGTGGTTGTCGATTATATCAACACCGAGAAGTCGCATCAACTTATAGAACATTCCTGCTGTTCCACGCTTGAAAACAGTGTCCTTCTTTCTTGAAGAACGTACTCCGTATACTATGTCACAGCCTTCGTGATACTTGTCTACAAACTTGTCAACCACGTTTATATCGTCCTGCAGGTCTGCATCCATTGAAATTGATATATCCGCAAGGTCCTTTGCTGTCATAAGGCCTGCAAGAAGGGCGTTCTGGTGACCCTTGTTGCGTGACAGCTTAAGCCCAGAAAACAAATCATCGCCTTCGTGAAGCTCCTCGATTATCTCCCATGTCCTGTCTTTACTTCCGTCATCCACGAATAACACACGGCTCTTGTCGGATATTTTTCTGTCGTTGATAAGAGTTGTCATTTTTTCCTTAAGCCGCTTTGATGTTTCGTGAAGTACCTCTTCTTCGTTGTAACAGGGTACTACAATGTATAGTATATCGTTATATTCGGTCATTTGTTAAATTCCTTTCGTAGCTTTGTCGATTCAATCTGACTGTTACAGTATACCCCATTTTTACTGATTTGTAAAGCGTATAATGTGAAAATATGACGAAAAATCGGTAAATATCGCTGTTTTGAATAGATTTTTGCAAAGAAAAGAGGCTATGACACCGAAGTGCCATAGCCATAGGAAAAGGGTGCAGATTATCTTAAAGGGTAAAATCCCTCTAAGCCGTTTTTAAAAGCGTATCTCTATAATTATACGTTGAACAGAAGCTCCTCGTAAGTCGGGAAGGGCCAGTATTTTTCACCGACGATTGTTTCAAGCTCATCTGCAACAGCACGAAGGCTCTGCATTGTAGCGAATACTTCATCGTGGTAGCACTTAGCGGCTTCATAAACATCCGAAATGCCCTGTGCCTTAACTATTGCGCTGTCAAGCTCTGCTATCTTGGAGTTCAGACTTTCAGCAAGAGAATCAATCTTGTTTGCGATAGACTGCTCAAGGTTATAAGCAACACCTGCGTTCTTCTTTGACAGAAGTACATCGCAAACCTGCTTCTCGTAAGCCATAACGGCAGGGAGAATTTCCTTTGTAGCCATCTCTGCTGTTGTCAGAGCCTCTATATTGATGGTCTTGCTGTAGTTTTCAAGCAGAATCTCTGTTCTTGAGTGCATTTCAACTTCTGTGAATACCTTGTGCTTTGTGAACACCTTGACATTCTTCTCGTCAAGGAAGTGCGGAAGTGCGTCTACCGTAGACTTAAGCTCAGGCAGACCTCTTACCTCTGTAGCTTCCTTTACCCAAGCGGCATCGTAACCGTTGCCGTTGAAGATTACTCTGCTGTGCTCCTTTATTGTCTTTACGAGCAGTTCCTTAAGAGCCTTCTTGAAGTCGTCAGCCTTTTCAAGCTCATCGGCGAACTGTTCAAGCTCCTCTGCTACGATTGTGTTAAGAACGATGTTGGGTCCGGAAATGTTGAGTGAAGAACCAACACTTCTGAACTCAAACTTATTACCTGTAAATGCGAAAGGCGATGTTCTGTTTCTGTCCGTTGTATCCTTGGGGAACTTGGGCAGTGAGGTTACGCCTATATCGAACTGTGCGTGCTTTGCTTCTACGTTTGTACCTGCAACAAGCGCATTGATAACATCGTTCAGCTCTTCGCCGAGGAAGATAGAGATGATTGCGGGAGGTGCCTCGTTAGCGCCGAGTCTGTGGTCGTTGCCTGCTGTGGCTACCGAAAGTCTGAGCAGATCTGCGTATTCGTCAACAGCCTTGATGATTGCGACAAGGAATGTCAAGAACTGTGCGTTCTCCATAGGAGAATCGCCGGGGTTCAGAAGATTCTGGCCGTCATCTGTTGAGAGTGCCCAGTTATCGTGCTTACCTGAACCGTTAACGCCTGCGAAAGGCTTTTCGTGCAGTAAGCATACCATATTATGCTCAAGAGCGACCTTCTTCATCATTTCCATCATAAGCTGGTTGTGATCGGCCGCAAGGTTTGCAGACTCGAAGATAGGAGCACATTCGTGCTGAGCGGGAGCAACCTCGTTATGCTTTGTCTTTGAAGAAACGCCGAGCGCCCAGAGGTGCTTGTCGAGGTCCTTCATATAGTCGCTTACTCTCTGCTTGATAACGCCGAAGTAGTGATCTTCAAGCTCCTGACCCTTTACAGGTGCCGCACCGAAAAGTGTTCTGCCTGTGAAGATAAGGTCTTTTCTCTTATCGTATGTCTTCTTGTCAACAAGGAAGTATTCCTGCTCGGCACCGACTGTAGCAACAACGCTCTTTGCTGTGGTGTTGCCGAAAAGTCTTAAAATTCTTAATGCCTGCTTTGATACAGCATCCATTGACTTTAAGAGAGGTGTCTTCTTGTCAAGCGCCTCGCCTGAATATGAGAAGAACGCTGTGGGTATGTATAATGTGTTGTCCTTGACAAATGCGTATGATGTCGGATCCCACGCTGTGTATCCTCTTGCCTCGAATGTAGCACGAAGACCGCCCGAGGGGAATGATGAAGCATCAGGCTCGCCCTTGATAAGCTCCTTGCCTGAGAACTCCATAATAACCGTACCGTCACCTACAGGTGAAATAAAGCTGTCGTGCTTTTCGGCTGTGATACCTGTCATAGGCTGGAACCAGTGAGTGTAGTGTGTTGCACCCTTTTCTACTGCCCAGTCCTTCATTGTGCTGGCAACTACTTCGGCAATGGGAAGTGTAAGCTCAGCATTACCGTGCATTACCTTCATCAGCTCCTTGAAGATAGCCTTAGGGAGTCGTGCCTTCATTACTGCCTCGTTGAACACGTCCGAGCCGAACAGCTCCGTTACATCATAAGTTTTCTCTGCCATTTTCCTTTTCCTCCTACTTTCGTTAGATGTTCTTTGAAAAATAAGAAAAGGACGCTTTGATCCCTCAAAACGTCCTCGTTTCTGATTACAGTTATTATAATACACTATTTCGGCTGATTTGTCAATAGGTCATTTTGCACAAATTTTGAAAGCTTGCCTGTGCGATAATTCAAAATTGTATAAAAATCATTGAAAAACCGTCGATTTCTGCAAGTCTTAAAGCTCAATCTTGCCGTAAAGCGTAGCGTTTCTTTCTGTTTCAACCGCTTCCTTAGAGAATTCGCCTGCATCAGACGCAGTATTTTCAACAGCAGTCTGCGAACGCTTGTACTCTCTTTCAAAAGAAGTCGAGAAACCGGTGCTCTGCTTGTATGAGCGGTTTGCACCGTTGCCGTTTCTTCTTCCGCCCTTGCGGTCGTTTCTTCTGTTGTTATCTCTGTGGGGCTGAGAAGCCGAGATAACAACCTTTCTGTAAGGCTCTTCACCTATAGAGTTGCTGTATACGCCTTCAATCTCAGCGACCTTGCTGTGAATGATACGGCGCTCATAAGGATTCATAGGCTCAAGGGTAATGCGTCTGCCCTGACGGAGCACCTTATTAGCGGTACGCTCTGCGAGCGACTTGAGAGTTTCCTCTCTCTTATCCCTGTAGCCGTTGCAATCAACTGTGATACGGCAGTAAGGCTCATCGTGACGGTTGCTTGCAAGAATTGCAAGGTACTGTAAAGAGTCGAGTGTCTCGCCTCTTCTGCCGATTACGATACCGAGCTTTTCGCCTACTATATCAAGGACAGTTATATCTTCCTTTTCGATTATGTTTACCTTGAAGTCCTCAACGCCGAGAGCAGTAAGAACCTTTTCAAGATAAGCCGCAGCCATAGCTACCTTTTCTGTGTGGTCAGCGTCTGTTACGGCGGGAGCGGCTTCAGCGGCTTCTGCCGGAGCCGTTTCATCGGCAGCAGCAGGAGCGGCTTCGGTAACAGTTTCGAATTCAACCTCTATCTTATAGTCGCCCTTCTTGCCGAACAGCTTCTTGACCGGTTCTTCAACTACGGTTATCTTTATGTCAGCTTCATCAACACCGAGTTCCTTGATTTCTGATATGGCAAGCGCCTTGAGTTCGTCAAGTGACTTACCTGTATATATCTTTTTCATAAGTCCGTCCTTTCCGTCGATTCTCAATCGTCGTCTTCTTCGTGGTATTCTTCGCCGTATTTTTCGGCATCGGCTTTTCTTGCCGCCGCCAGCTTACGTCTGTTGATTTCCTTCTGTGAAAGTGTTTCTGTCTTTGTTACGGCCTTTTCTTCGCCTGTATCGGCATCTGTAACAACAGCGGTCGTTGTGACCTGTCTTTCCTTGAGCTTTCTTTCCTTCATCTTCTCTTCAGCCTCGGCTCTGAGCTTTTCAGGGCTGTACAGCTTCTGCATTACCAGTGACTGCACAATGCCGAGTGCATAGTTGACACCCCAGTAGAAACCTACTCCGGCAGGAACGCTGAACGAAATCCAAAGTGAGAATAAGGGCATGATATAAAGCATTACCTTCATACCAGCACCGCCTGCGTTTGCCATTTCGGGATTGTTCTTCTTGTTGAGATACTGGGAAAGTACAGTCTGTACAAGTGAAAGAACGAATGCAAATATCGGTATGATTATCAGCGGCTCGAAAGCAAGCTTAGGTGTTGTACCGAAGTTCAGACCGCAGAACATCATATTGTGTGACAGTGATGCAAGTCTGCCCTTTACATTATCTGAAAGTATATTGCTTTCCTTGAACGTATCGGGGTACTGCTCATAAACCTGCAGAGCAAGAAGCTCCATCTGCATACCTTTGTACTTGCCTGCAACAGCCGCAAGTCTGTTCTTTGTTTCAGCTGTAAGTCTTGACTTATCACCTGTTAAATCACTGTACTGCTCGGCAGAGAATGAACCGTAGGTTTCTCTGTCTGCCGTGCTGATCGTTTCGGGATCCTTATCGGTGTAATTGTTCTTGAAATTCTCGTCATCCTTGAACTCGTGCGTCAGCTGAGCGCCGTCGTTGGATTCCGAAATGAAAATTGCATCCTTATCGCCGTTCTTATACTTTAAAATAAGCTCGGCATCCTGCTTGTTGTATTCGTTTAAGAATATCTTTGCATATTCGGTTTCTTGTGCTACCGTTATGGTGCTTGAAATATCCGACGATGACAGATGCTCCATGTGTGTCATGGGCTTATATACAACGTCGATGACACCGAACAGTATTATCATTGTCAGAACAAGAGGTCCGCAGCCGCCGGCAGGGTTATAGCCCTGTGCCTGCAGCTTCTGCATTTCTTCTGCCTGCTTATCACGGTTGTTGCGGTATTTCTGCTGTATTTCCTTTACCTTGGGAGCAAACAGCTGAGAAAACGCCATATTCTTCTGCTGCTTTATCTGAAGCGGCAGCATTGCTAATTTGACTATTACAGTGAATATCAGTATCGCCCAACCGAAGTTCTGTAAAAGAAGATAAATAGGCCACATAATGTAGCCGAGAGGCGTACCGATTATGGTGTATAAGAAATCTATGGAAATCACCCTCCGTTAGTAGTGCCGATATTACGGCTTAGTCCTTTTGAAAAAATAAAATTGTTCGGGTACATAGTCATAGCCGCCCTCAGAAAAAGGGTTGCATCTGATAATTCTCCGTATAGCCAAATAGCTGCCCTTTACCGCACCGAAGCGGCGGAGTGCGATCATCGCATATTCCGAACAGCTCGGAGTAAAGCGGCAACAACGAGGCAGCCATTTTGACAAAGTCATTCTGTATATCTTTACGAAAAATAAAAGTACATATTTCATTTTATTTTTGTATTTTGTCCGGTTGATTATTCGCCGGTGTGGCATATCTTTTCAGCAGTTGCTTTTCCATCCGAAGATATACCTCTGTCGATTTCATCGCAGGAGTTTTTGCTCTTGCAACGAAAATAAAGTCGTATCTTTTTTGTGTCTTTTCACGGAGCAGGGGCTCAATAAGGCGGAACGCTTCTCTTATGACTCTCCTGGCACGACTGCGTTTTACGGCATTGCCGACCTTCTTGCCTGTAACGATTCCTATGCGGTTTACCCGCCTCTTGCTTTCCCTTGCGTAGCATACGAATGCATCGGTAACAATACTGTCACCTTTTTTGAACAGGAATCTGAATTCCTTGTCCTTTTTTATGCAGACGTATTTCTTTGCATACTCATTCATTGACAGAATCAGTAGCTTAAGTGCTTTCTGCCCTTTGCACGTCTTCTTGCGAGAACCTTACGTCCGTTTCTTGTAGACATTCTTTTTCTGAATCCGTGTTCTTTCTGTCTCTGGAGCTTCTTAGGCTGGTATGTTCTTTTCATTTCTTTCTTCCTCCTGTTATTACTCGGCACCGATGTGTGCCTGTCTTGCGCCTATGCAATTAAATATTATACCTTAATCGGTTGCCGATGTCAAGTCATTTTTGAAAATTGTCTGTTCTGACAGCCGCAAACATTCAAATAATGCGGATATGCCAGTGCCGTCAGGCTTAGCCGAACGGTTATTTGTAACCGAGAGTTTTCTTTATTGCCGCTGTGACCTTTTGGGAAACCAGGCTGTGCGTCCTGGGGCTGGGGTGCCAGTCCGCCACTATTCCGTCAGCGTCCTCGTCCTGCATCGTAAGCGGAATAAACGTGATTCTTTCGTCGCCTGTTTCACTCATATATTTTCTGCGGACGTTTTCGATATTTTCCTCAAGCGAAGTTCCCATTACGCCGTAGGTCTGGAATATATAGGAATCGGGATTGAGCGAGCGTACCTTCTTCAGAAAATCGAGATAACCGTCTTCGAATTCAGCTTTTCTCTCATCTGTTGTCGCATAGTTCATATCGTTTGTTCCGAGATTTATAACTATAATATCCGGCTTGTACCTTTCAAAATCCCACTCGGTTTCCGAAACCGTGATGCTGTCCGCAAACTTATTATACGAAAAGCCGAGCTTGTCATAATATTGCGGTATTGTCTGTTCCGGAATCTTGTTCCCGTCATTCGTAAAGCCGGAAATAATTCCGTAGCCGCTCACCGAAACCATACTGTAGTCGGCGTTCAGCGCAAGAGCCGTTTTATACGCATACGCTTTTGTGACATCTTCTGTGGCTGTTTTGAAATGATGCTCCTTATCGGGATCGTCAACTCCGTATCCGCAGGTTATAGAATCGCCTATAAATTCCATCTTTATATTTTTTGCGGGCGCAGGCTCTATCTTTTCATCCTCCGCAATCATAACGGGCTTTATCCCGAATGTTGACATTGCGCACTCGGACAGCTTGATTATCCTTACATTTCTGCATTCGGTGCTTTCGCTTTCAAGCACCTTGTACGTTTTTTCCTTTTCATCGAGCATATCGTCTACAACACGTTCATTATCGACATATATTGCGATTCTTGCATAATTCTCGTCATTGCCCGCTGTCGATGCAAAGTCGCCCGTAACGGTGATTTCGAGTTTTTTACCCGTGAAAATGAATTCCGCACCCGCACCGGAAAATGCCGCCCACAGCGTATCGTTATATAAATAGGTTCTTCCGATCGTTTTTACGGATTTATCATTAAGTACAATTGCCTTTCTGTTGTTCATGGTTGCTCCTCGCTTATAATTCTTATTTTATCGGGTTAATTTCAGCCTTAATCTGCGCTTAACTCTTTTATCGACATTGCGGTACGGAACAGTTCGTCCCTGCCGAAACCGGTCGCTGTGATATGGAACATATACTCGCCGTTATCCCACACAAGAAATGCCATACCTTTTTTGGAAACGCAATACATCGCACTTTTATCCCCCAGTTCGACTTTTTCGGGAGGAGTCTGCGCATCCTCCGTTCCGATCTGTGCATTTTCCATCTGTGATCGAGTACATTGAGTAAAAATCAGCTGTTTGCCGTGCTTATTTATGTATTCGACAATATAGGCATATTCGGTTTTTTCTATAAGCCGTGTGGCGTAGGCGGTTTTGTCGAGATCAGGCTCATAATATCGTGTGATACACTGAGGCGAATTCTCGGCATCGCTTATCAGTATGACCGAGTATTTGTCATTTTCCTTGACCGCAAACGTATCCCAGTGCTTCAGCAGGATAGTTCCGCCTGTTGCCAGAGCGGCAGTAGCGGCTATTATCACGGCAATTGCCAGCCTCAGCTTTACTCTGCGGTGCCTTACCGTTTTTGCGGTGTCGGTATATGATTCGTTTATCATTTTTTCATCCGTCTGTCGAATCCGGATCTTATCCTTGAATTCGGGAGCATCTCATAAACAGACAGTTCGGACAGATAATCGCTTTTTAACGCTATGGCGATTTTTTCATCGTTGGTCATATATTTTCATCCTTTGTATCGAGCAGGATTTTTCTTATTCTTGAAACATACGCATAAACCGTATTTGTGTTGATATTCAGCATTTCGCCTATCTCTTTAGGGCTTAGCCGTTGTACAAAAAACAGGAATGCTATGTTTTTCAGTCTTGGCGGCAGCTGCTTTAGATTTTTGATAATCTGTTCGTATGTCGCATTGCTGTTTTCAAAATCCGTATAGCTGTCCTCAAACGGAATATCCTTGTCCTCAAGCTCTTCGTCGTTGTGATTTCTGCGTATCATATCAAGACAGACGTTTTTGGTTATAACGGTTATATAGGATTTTGTTTTTCTGGAATACGGATTGTTTATCTTGTCAAGATTATCAATAATCCTCACAAATGAATCCTGGACGGCATCCTCGGCGTCTTCACGCTTTCCGAGAATCGACATACTGATATTGTACATAAATTGCTTATATGTATTGTAAAGCTGTGTTATCAGTTCTTTATCGGTCGGGGAATCGACCGTTGCGATTAATGATGATAGCAAAATTTCACACTCCGATTTATATTATATTTCAATTGTATCATTACATCGGTTTAATGTCAATATAATAAGGAAAAATGCCCCCGTTAAGACGGGGGCATAACGGTTTGTAGAAAAAGTATGTTTTTTTCAAAAAGTGCTTGTTCAACCCCTATCCCCTTTAGGACACTCTGATGGCTTTGCTTCGTGCAAAGCTTGGTGTGTCCTTATTTCGGCATCCTTGCCGAAAACCCCCTTCCCAGTGGGAAGGGGCTGAGTGTGGGGCTGCCGCCCTCACCCCGCTTGGGGCTACGCCCCAAACCCCATTTTTAAAAATTATGTAGGTTTTTCGACAAACTAATGCCCCCGTTCAGACGGGGGCATACATTGCTTATTTATCTGTTTCAGGCGTTTTCTGCATCCTTGAAGGAGAACTGACTTACCAGCTTCTGAAGCGTCTGTGCCTGTGCCGAAAGCTCTTCGGATGCGGCGGCGCTTTCTTCGGCAGTAGCCGAGTTTGTCTGTACAACATTTGAAATCTGTTCTACGCCTATATTGACCTGCTTTACCATATCCGTCTGTTCAAGGCTTGCGGCGGCAATCTTGTTTACGATGTCGCTGACACCGCCAGACCTTGTTTCAACCTCGGCAACAGCCTGTGCGGTTTCGTTTGTAATGTTGTTGCCGTTTTCAACTGCGGCTATAGCACGTTCGATAAGAACAGTCGTATCATGAGCCGCATCTGCTGATTTACCTGCAAGATTTCTTACTTCGTCTGCAACAACGGCAAATCCCTTGCCGGCTTCACCTACTCTTGCGGCTTCAACTGCGGCGTTGAGTGCAAGAATATTTGTCTGGAACGCAATATCCTCGATAGTCTGGATAATCTTGCTTATCTCTGCCGAAGCATCGCTGATATCCTGCATAGCACTTGAAAGGCTGTTCATCTTTTCGTTTGCCGCACCAATATACCCGGCTGTTTCGCTGACAAGCTGTTTTCCTCTCTGACAATCTTCCGTTGTAGCCTCAATATGAGCATTGATATTGTGGATAGTAGCGGCAAGCTCTTCTACAGATGCCGCCTGTTCGGTAGCACCCTGAGCGAGTGACTGAGCGCCTGCAGATACCTGCTGTGAACCGCTGGATACCTGATCGCCGGCAATGCTTATCTGGCTTAAAGTATCATTGAGCTTTGTGTTGATATCTCTTACAGATTCAATAAGTACCTTGTAATCGCCTGGGTATGTATTATCGGCATCTTTACTGTGCACATCAAAGTTGCCCTGTGCCATATTGCTTAAGATGTTGCCGATATCGCTGATCATAGCATTTTGTTCATTTACTACCTTTGCGGCAGACTTTGCGAGTATCTCGACTTCATCGTGTGATTTAACCATAGGTACAGGACTTGTAAGATCGCCCTCGGAGAGCTTTTCGATACGCTCAGCGCAGAGCTTTATGGGCTTGCCTATCTTACGGCTGATAAGTCCTGCGATTATACCGCCTACTACCGCTGATGCGGCACAGATTATCGCAAGCACCAGAAGTCCCTTAAGACAATGTATTGTATAATCACTGCTGTATGCTGTTACTGCGATAGACCAGCCGTTTGTTTCGGGTATGGGTGCATATCCTATATGTTTTGCGATGCCGTTTGATGTGTACTCGGCTGAGCCTGTTTCACCGGCCTCCATTTTTTCGTGTGTCTGAGCAAGTGCCGCATAGCTTGAATCTTCCTCGGCTTTTTTCTGTATGTTCTCTCCGTCCTTGACAAGCTGCATATCAAAATCAGCGATCGTGTTACCGTTCTTGTCGATTATGTATGAAGCGCCGTTTTCGTTTATCTTGAGCGCGCGGACAATATCATTCAGAAATTCCTCGTTAGGTACGAAATATACACAGCCCTCAACTTCCGAATTAAGCACGCCGTTCTTCCATAAAGGAGCGGCGATTATAACGCTTAACTTGCCGTTTGATCTGCCTATCATAGGCTCTGTTATTGTTGTTTTGCCCTCAAGAGCCGCCTTGAAATATTCACGGTCGGAATATTCGTTGCCGTTTGACGCCTGACCGTTTTTATCAATTACAGTGCCTCTGTCAAGGCCGAAGGTTGAAGCAATCAAGTCTATTTCGCTTTGCTTCTGACCTTTGGAATATACTGCCGATGATAATTTCGGGTTACAGCCTGCCTGTATTGCGACATTAAGCATTGATTTCAGTTCCCAGGAAACTCTGTCTGCGGCTACTGTAGCCGTTTCTGTGAGCGTCTGATCGGTCAACGCTTTTGTGGTGCTGTAAATGATTCCTACAGATGCAATCGTCGCCACAAGAAGCGAGATGATTATAAGTAATACTGTAAACAGTGTCATTTTTTTGCTTATAGATTTCATAAGTGTCTGCCTCGATTCCGTACCCTTGCAAAAGATACAATTTTAATTAGCATTTTTATTATAGCACTCGCGGTAAAAAAATGCAATATTTCACTGCTTATTTTGGCGATATTAACAAAAATGTGGCGGGAATTTTTAGCGCCACACCAAATTTACAAAATATTAGATTTTTGTATGGACATTTATCTTCGCCGTGGTGTATTATGTATGAAGATGTGCATTTTCGGCAAAAAGAAAAAAGGGAGGGGTTTTATGTCGGATTATTCTTCTGAAAATATAAGAGAAATATATGAGCGGCACTTTGTCACAGTGTACAGAGTGTGCTTTATGTACCTCAGAAATGTACACGATACTGAGGACGCAGTACATAATACTTTTATGAAACTGATTGAAAAGCAAAAGCGCTTTGAAAGTACCGAGCATGAAAAAGCGTGGCTGATACGGGTATCTCAGAATGTATGCAAGAATATGCTCAGGGCGAACAGCAGACGACGTGAATCACCGACAGGAGATATTGCAGTGAATGACAACTCTGCGGTAAGCGATGTAATGATTGAACTGTCGGCTCTTCCCGATGAGCTTAAGATACCCGTTTATCTGTTCTATTGCGACGGCTATAACAGTAAAGAAATCGGCAGTATGCTTCATATCAGCGCATCGGCGGTGCGTTCACGGCTGCAGAAAGCTAGAGAGCGGTTAAAAGAGCATTTAAGCTCGGAAAGGAGTATAGTATGAGTATCAGAAACGAATTTGAGAAAATCGATCCTACGGAAAAGCAGAAAAAAGATATTTTCAGACGTATAGAAGAAAGCAGTAAGGTAAAGACGGATTTCAGACATCAGGTTATTCGCTACACATCGGTTGCGGCTGCGGCAGTATTGGTTGTCGGAACGGCGGCAGTCGGTGTGCATTTTGTGACAAAGGGCAACGGTATTGATTACACCGTCAGCGGCAGTTCATCGGGCGCTGACAGCGCTGTCGATGCTTCTGCAAGCAAAGTGAATGACAACAAATCCGATGTTTCGGACGTGGTAAGCAAGGCGGACGAAAATCCATCACACGCCGACAACAGTTCCGCAAACGGCAACAATACGATATATCCCGATATAAGCACCTTAAAGGCGCAGGTGCGTAACGACAAGGAATTCTGGGCGGAAATAGGCAAGCAATACGGACCGTATCATTATGAGTACAGCACGGTAAGGTTTGATTTTATAAACGACTTTGACGATTTTAAATTATGTACCGATGAAGCAATAAGTAACGAAATTATCGACAGGGTCAAAAGGCAGTGGCTGTTTGATAATATCGTGGATTTCGGCTCTGGATATTATGCAATAAAAGGTGCAAAGGATTTGTCAACATCGGAAGATATAGAGAAATTCACGCGGGAAAATCTGATAAACGGTGAATATTTCGAAGCTGATCCGGAATTTTTCGGTTTTTCGGATATGAAAGGCTTTTATGATGCGGCAAGCGAACTGTACACAGGCTTTGATTATGATGATTTCAAGTCTTTTATACCGTATTATTATGCGGAAGTTGACGGCAAACTCTGTATATCGAAAGATCATGGGCTCGGTGAAAAAGGTAAACCTCCTCACAGTGTTGAACTCGGTCAGTATCTGATTATATATGATAATGTTGATCCGAGTGTGATATATTGCTTTGTCGCTGTTCCGGAGATGATTGATTCGTCAAGCTACAGTTTTTCGCTTGACTTTTACGTTTTCATCAATACCGAAAACGGACTGAGATGCAGTGTGACAAAAGAAAAACCGATAACGACCTGCGGATTGGTTACAGATGAGCTTGAACCTTATGTTGCAATGTCATCGGAGCGGCTTGACAAGAAAATGTATTTAGAAAAATACGATGATTTCAACGCTCTTTTTTGTGATGAACAGACGTATAACGAAATTATAAACACAGAACTGAGCGATGAAGAGTACCGTGAAATCATATCAGCTCTTGACGAAAACAACATATTCTGTACCGATGATACAATAAACAGCAAACTTGAGGCATTGGCAGAAGAAAACAGGGCATATCTTGAAGATCGAATGTATCAATATCTGCCTAAAGTGTACGGAATGTATGATATGAATGAGCTGACGCTCAATGTTGCGGCTGTACAGATAAATTTGCTTGATTGCTATCCACAACAATATCAGCTGGTGTTAAGGCTTTTTAAGGTTGAAAAGACAGATAACGGTTACAGTTTTATTAAAGAATAACCGGATAGAAATACGAAAGGCAGAGCTGCGGCTCTGCCTCAGCTTGTAGAAAAAGTCTGTTTTTTATAAGATAATGCAAATTCTCTATCCCTAACCCCAAGCCCCTTCCCCGTGGGAAGGGGCTATTTTGCTGGGGCTACCGCCCCTAGACCCTGTCGGGGGCTACGCCCCTGCGACCCCATTTTCAGAAAATACAAAGGTTTATCGACAGTCTGAAAGGCAGAGCCGCGGCTCTGCCTTTCGGTATATGTTTTACTTTTTGCTTTTTCTGCCTTTTTTGCAATTGCTGCAATTATTACAGCCCTTGCACGCCGAACAGTCGCCGGAGCAACCGCCGTTTCTTATAATATGTATGATTACAAGCACGAGAGCGATTACTATCAGCGCAAGCAGAATAATGCTCGGTATATTCATCTCATCCATAATTTCACCTTATGCAATGCCGAAAATCATTCCGACACAGCGTACAAGAAGCGCCATTATCCACGCAATAGCACACTGCATAAACACTGTTACTGCGGCAGAACGTACACTTCCGAGCTCACGCTTTACTGTTGCTATAGCGGCAACGCACGGGGTGTACAGCAGCGTAAATACAAGGAACACAATAGCCGTGAACGGTGTGAAAAGCGTCTGTATCTGCGAAACATCTCCGCCGAGCAGAAGAGTAAGGGTGGAAACAACGCTTTCCTTTGCGGTAAGACCTGTGATGAGTGCAGTAGACGCTCTCCAGTCACCAAAGCCCAGCGGTGCAAATATCGGCGCAAACAGACTGCCGAGCATCGCAAGCAAGCTGTTTTCGGCGCTGTCAGCCACATTGAGCCGTATGTCGAATGTCTGCAGGAACCATATAACGATAGATGCCGCAAAGATTACGGTAAACGCTTTCTGGATAAAGTCCTTTGCTTTTTCCCATATAAGCTGACAGACGCTCTTTACTCCGGGCAGACGATAGTTCGGAAGCTCCATTACAAACGGTACGGGTTCACCGTGAAATACCGTCACTTTAAGTATAAGCGAATAGAGAATACCGCAAATTATGCCGAACAGATACAAGCCTACAAGCACAAGCCAGCGGTACTGCGGCTCAAAGAATGCGCCTGCGATGGTTGTATATATAAGTATCTTTGCAGAACAGCTCATAAAGGGAGTGAGCAGTATAGTCATTTTACGGTCACGCTCACTTGAGAGCGTTCTTGTCGCCATTATCGCAGGTACGGAACAGCCGAATCCCATCAGCATAGGAACAAAGCTCCTGCCCGAAAGACCCAGTTTTCTGAGCGGCCTGTCCATTACAAACGCAACTCGTGCCATATAGCCCGTATCTTCAAGAATAGACAGGAAGAAAAACAGCGTTACTATAGTAGGCAGAAAGCTCAGCACACTGCCCACGCCGGCGCATACTCCGTCTATTACCAGCGAATGCACTACAGGGTTTATTTCAAATGCGGTAAGCCCTTTGTCGATAAGGTCGGTGAGAAAATCTATGCCCATTTGCATAATGTCGGAAAGTGCCGCACCTATTACAGAGAACGTAAGGAAGAACACAAGTGCGATTATGCCTAAAAAGCAAGGGATAGCCGTGTATTTTCCTGTCAACAGACGGTCGATTGCCATACTGCGTTTATGCTCCTTGCTTTCGTGCGGACGTACTACGGTTTCACGGCACAGTTTTTCAAGGAAGGTGAAGCGCATATTGGCAAGCGCCGCTTCTCTGTCCATGCCTGTTTCCTGCTGCATTATGGAAACAAGGTGATCGAAAGCATCGTGCTTTTCCTCAGGAATGGTGATTTTTTTCTTTATCTGTTCATCGTCCTCAACCAGCTTCGTTGTGGCAAATCTCACAGGAAGCCCTGCCGCCCTTATATCCGGCTCAAGCAGTGTTGCGGCTGAATGTATACAGCGGTGAACAGCGGCAACCGGGTCGTGCGGATCGTCGCTGTCGGTGCAGAAATCCATACGGGCAGGCTTTTCGCCGTATCTCGCAATATGTATCGCATGGTCGATAAGCTCGTCTATACCTTCGTTTTTTACGGCGGAAATCGGCACTACGGGTATTCCCAGTATCCGTTCAAGATCGTTTACACGGATAGAACCTCCGTTTGCCTTTACCTCGTCCATCATATTGAGCGCAAGCACCATAGGTATGCCAAGCTCCATAAGCTGCATTGTAAGATAAAGGTTACGCTCGATGTTCGAAGCATCAACTATATTTATGATACCGCTGAGATTATTGTTCAGCAGAAAATCACGGGTCACTATTTCTTCGTTCGAATAAGGCGAAAGCGAATAGATGCCCGGTAGATCCGTAACGGTCGCTTCCGGGTGATTTCTGATAGCTCCGTCCTTGCGGTCAACCGTAACGCCAGGGAAGTTTCCGACGTGCTGGTTTGAGCCTGTAAGCTGATTGAACAGCGTTGTTTTTCCGCAGTTCTGATTTCCTGCAAGAGCAAATGTAAGCGGTGCGCCTTTTTCAAGCACTATTCCGTGTTTCAGATGCAGCTTCTCGTATTTGGCAAATTCTCCGACACCGGGGTGAGGTGTATCATTTCGTCTTGATCCTGTGGCTTTAAGGGGGCTGTCTTTCTTATGTACGTTTTTTACAGTGACCTTGCGAGCCTCCTCAAGCCTCAGGGTAAGCTCGTATCCACGCACCTCAAACTGCACCGGGTCGCCCATAGGTGCGACCTTCTGCAAGGTTATTTCAGCATCGGGTGTAAGTCCCATATCAAGCAGGTGGTGACGTAAGGCTCCGCTTCCGCCGACCGTTTCGATATATGCGCTTTCTCCCGGTTTTAATTCATCCATTGTCATTTTGACAAGACCTCCGTAAACATTGTGCTCTGTTCCGATTAATTCTGCAATCTGTATATCTCAGGCGTAATTCAGCACTTTCGCAGGCTTAAATATAACCTGTCAGAACAAAACCGACAGGTTTTATCATCTGCGTTTTACTGTGAAAGAACAAAATGTTAAAAATACTGCGGCTGTTAGATATAGCTAATCAGCCCGATTTAAGTATATCACGGTAAAACGGTGTAGTCAAGAAAAAAATGGTTAGAAACAGCTAACTAAGTGGCTTTGTTATGCGGAATTACGGGCTTAACCCGTGCAAACATTACGGTTTTCGGTGCAAAAATTTTATATTCTGTGATGAACCGATTATGTTGTAATTTTGAAAGCGGTTTATCCGGGAACGGATTGAAGGTTTTTATATTAACGGATATAATCACCCGGCATTTAACATTGCAAGATAAGTGACTTATGCCGTTAAATACAGTATGCCTGCGGAAAAGTATCTGCGTTTCCGAACAGGCTCAGTTATGGAGACCATATGTATAGATAACAATGTCAGCCAAAATAATACGGCTGCCGCAAGATACGGCAGGCGGAACAATATTTACTTTTTTGCAAGCTCGTACGCTCTTGCGGTACAAGCCTTACAGCATTCATCGACCGTATCTGTGAGCTTACCCTCATACAGCTTGTCAAGACCTGCTATAGTCGTTCCTCCCGGAGAAGAAACCTGTTTTATAAGTTCGTCTACCGTCATACCCGAATCTGTGAGCATCTTTGCCGAGCCGACAAGCGACTGTGCAAACAGCTTAAGTGCCGCATCGGGATCGATGTCCACGCTCTTTGCGTAATCTACGAAGCCTTTTGCAAAAAGATAGATGAAAGCGGGAGAGCTGCCGTTTACGGCGATTATTTCTTTCATCTTGTTTATCGGCACTTCCTCTGCGATACCGCAACTTTCGATAACCGACTTTGCAAAAGCAAACTCTTCATCGGTCACTCCGTCCGCTCTTGATATTGCGCTTGCGCCAAGACCGAGCATCATAGGGGTGTTCGGCATAACAAGCACTACCTTTGCGCTCAGTATTGTATGACTGCGGATAAAATCCTCGGATATTCCCGCACAGATAGAGATTATCACCTTGTCGTGCGTTACTTCCCCTGCGACAGTGTCAAGCACTCCGCCAAGCACCTGCGGCTTTACCGCAAGCAATATGTAATCGCACTTTTTAACAAGCTCACATTCGCTCTTGCAGGGCTTTACTCCGAATGCCGAAAGTGCTTCGAGCTTTGCCGTATCCTTGTCATACGCCGAAACGCTTATCTGCATATCCGATGAGCAGATGCCACGCATTATCGCACTGCCCATATTACCTGCGCCTAAAAATCCAAGTTCAGTCATACTAAGTCCTCTTTTCTTGTATCAAGCCGAGCGTTTTTCTCTGAATGCCGCACGGTATGCCACCATAACAGGATAAAGCACCAGCAGAAGTATGAATACCTCTATAGGCAGCATCGTGAGATTTTTTACTATTCGTGTCGTTATCTTTACCCAGAATACCTCCGGCGCAAAGTAGCCCATTATCACCATTGCAATTGTATTCAGAAACACATTGCAGAAAAGATTGACGCAGAACTTCGCCATAAATATTCTGAACACCTGAAAGCCGTTTGTCTTGAGTCCGCCGAAAAATGCGGATCTGCTTGAAAAATCGAGCTTCACGGGATTAAGTCCGTACAGGAATATACCGTAAATCACAGCACCTGCGACTTCGACCAGTGTGAATATCGGTGAAAACGCACCGGTAGGCTTTACAAGAAAGCCTATTACATCGGTGACAACGCCTGCAAGTCCTGCCACAACAGGACCGTACAGCATACCGATAGCCGCAAGGCCTACAAACGCAAAGCTTATCTTGAGCGTTTCGCTCGGCATAATCATTACAAATTTCAGTGCTACCGAAACACCGATAAGAAGCGCCGTTACTGTAAGGCAACGAATAGATTTCAGTTCCTCGAACGACTTTTTGAAATTACGAAAAAACGCCATATTTACCTCCTCAATGACGCAAGCTGACGCAATCGCATAATGCGGGATAAATACGGCGATTATCTCTTATATGCAACAGCGAGATGCGGAAAACGTACCGCCACCTTTCAGTGTTCGTCCTGAGGACAACTCCCCGTCCCTCAGGCACTTTACGCACGTTAACCTACTCTGTCGGCCGCACCTTTAAAATTTCGGTGCAGTCTTTTTATATAACGGAAAACCGTTATAAGCATTCTTTAAATCAGAAGCTGATCTCATTAGCGATCTTGTACAGATCGTGAGGGAATTCCTTCTTCATCTTGAGAGCTTCCTGAATGTCATAGTCTACAACTTCGTTATGCTGAAGACCTACAACACGGTTGCCGATGCCCTTTGAAAGAAGATCAACGGCATAGTAACCGAGCTGGCTTGCTGCTACTCTGTCCTGAACTGTGGGGCTGCCGCCTCTCTGAACGTGACCGAGAATTGTAGCACGGCTCTCAACGCCTGTTGCCTGTTCGATTTCCTTGGCAAGCTGTTCGCTTCCGCCGATACCTTCTGCAACAATAACGATGAAGTGGTGCTTGCCGCTCTTCTGTCCTTCGATTATCTTAGCGATAACATCGTTTACTGTGAAGGGCTCTTCCTTAGTAATAATGTATGTCGCACCGCAGGCGATACCTGCATTGAGAGCTATGTAGCCTGCATTTCTGCCCATAACCTCAACTACGGAGCATCTGTCGTGTGACTGTGCTGTATCACGCAGTTTGTCAACCATTTCAACAACTGTGTTCATAGCTGTATCATAACCGATGGTATATTCGGTCATAGAAATATCGTTATCTATAGTGCCGGGAACACCGATACTCAGGATGCCTCTTGCAGAAAGGTCAGCCGCACCTCTGAACGAGCCGTCGCCGCCGACAACTACAAGACCCTCGATACCCTGTTCTTCGCAAGTCTTCTTAGCCTTCTGAAGACCTTCTTCATATCTGAACTCTGCACATCTTGCTGTGTAAAGCATTGTGCCGCCTCTCTGAATTATATCAGATACGCTTCTTGCATCAAGAGGAACAATGTCGCCGTTGATAAGTCCGTTATATCCTCTGCGGACACCTACGACTTCCATACCCTTTGCAATAGCAGCTCTTGTTACCGCACGGATAACGGCATTCATGCCCGGTGCGTCGCCGCCGCTTGTTAAAACGCCAATCTTTTTCATAATATCGTACATCCTTCCTTAGAGGTCACCCTCCGAGATTATTTTACACACACCTTAGTTTACTCCTAAAATGCAATTTAGTCAAGGGGTAATTTCATTTTTTCGACTTATTTTATGATTATATTGTTTTTGCCGCAAATCCCATTCAATTTTTGTATAAAATCACTGTTCAAATCAACGGAAAGAGCGGGCGGCAAGGTTATAGTTTCCCTTGTATCCTCAAAGCATATCTTCGTAAGAGTGTTGCCTTTGTTTACTTTAAGAAGCGCCTTTACAGCGGGAATATTGGCATCGTCACGGGAGGAAAACCTTATATACAGCACAGCCGCCTTATTCTGCCCTGTTTTTCGGCTTTCGTGCATTTTCCGCAGCTTAGCCAAATCAGGCTGTGTTATCGCATTTATCAGCAGCTTGGGGTCTCCCTCGTCCTCCGCAGATACCGTACCCTCGAAAGCGTAAACATTACCCGTCCTTAGCATTGACGAATACTGCTCGTACAGCTTTGGGAATACAAGGCACTCGATTTCTCCGCTTGCGTCTTCTATTACGATGAAGCCCATTGTTTTTCCAGATTTCGTGATATGGTTGCGGACAGATGTAAGCAGTGCCGTTACCCTGACATTTTGTTTATCCTTGTTGTTTTCAAGAATACTGCCGATATTTTCATATCCGGATTCACGGGCAATCCTGTAAAACGGATCTGCAGGGTGTCCGGAAATATATATTCCGAGCATTTCCTTTTCGTATGACAGAAGCTGTGCGTTTGAATATTCATCGGCAGGCTTTATCTGAAACGTGCCTTCGTCCGCCGCATCATCTTCGCCCATAAGGCTCATCTGCCCTTCAAGATCGTGGCGCTGTGAAAGCGTATCAAGCATCAGCTCAAGGGAAATCATCATTTCACGGCGGTTATTGCCCAGTCCGTCAAACGCTCCGCACTTGATAAGCGATTCAAGCGCACGTTTATTTATATTCTTATCCGACATTCTTTCGCAAAAGTCGAACAGCGATTTAAACGGGTGCTTGGTTCTTTCTTCTATAATATCGGCTATCATATTAGCGCCGACATTTTTTATTGCAAGAAGGCCGAAACGTATTCCGTCTTTTTCGCAGGAAAAGCCGGTTTCGCTGTAATTCACATGGGGCGGAAGCAGTTTCAGCCCGTGCTGTGCAAGGTCGCCGATATATTCGGCGGTCTTTCCGCCCCAGCCTATCACGCTTGTAAGCAGGGCGACCATATATTCCTTATAATAATGACATCTGAGATATGCTGTGCGGTAAGCGAGCAGTGAATATGCGGCGGCGTGGGATTTGTTGAAGGCATAGCTTGCAAAGCTCATCATATCATCGAATATTTCTTCGGCTACCTGTCTGTCAACGTTATTTGCGACAGCGCCCTCAACGAATGTCGCACGTTCCTTTACCATTACCTCAGGCTTTTTCTTTGCCATAGCTCTGCGGACAATATCGGCTCTGCCGTATGAATATCCGGCAAGCACCCTGCATATCATCATTACCTGCTCCTGATATACGATACAACCGTAGGTTACGTCAAGTATGCCCTTTAAAAGAGGGTGCTTGTAGCGTATTTTTTCGGGGCTGCGGCGGTTCGCAAGATAGGTCGGGATCGAATCCATAGGTCCGGGACGGTATAGTGACAATGCCGCAGTAAGATCCTCAACAGAGCGTGGCTTCATACGGGATAAAAGCGAGGTCATTCCGGCACTTTCAAACTGGAATACTCCGAGAGTGCCGCCCGATGACATCATATCGTATGTTTCAGCATCGTTTTCGGGTATCTTTTCTATGTCAAAATCGGGACAGGTTTTCGCTACGAGCTTGCAGCAGTCCTGTATCACGGTAAGATAACGAAGTCCGAGAAAGTCCATTTTCAGCAGTCCGAGCCGCTCTATAGCAGTCATAGTGTACTGCGTCATAACTTCGCCCTCGCTGTTCTGATACAACGGCACATAGTCTGCTACAGGGTCACGGGTAATTACTATGCCTGCAGCGTGGATAGACGTGTTTCTCGCCATACCCTCTATCTTTTTTGCGGTTTCTATAAGCAGGCTGACTTCGTTGTCGGATGATGCCAGCTTCACAAGCTCCTTCTCGCTTTTCAAAGCGCCGTCTATCGTGGAGTGCATCGACATCGGTATCAGCTTTGCTACGGCATCCACCTTCCCGTAAGGCAGACCCATAGCCCTGCCTGCGTCACGGATAGCGCCTCTTGCCGCCATTGTACCGAATGTTATTATCTGCGCCACATGATCCCTGCCGTACTTTCTTACGACATAGTCTATGACCTCCTGCCGCCTTATATAGCAGAAGTCAACGTCAAAGTCGGGCATAGTCACACGCTCGGGGTTTAAAAAACGTTCAAACAGCAGATTGAAGCGTATCGGGTCAATATCGGTTATCCCAAGGCAGTATGCACATACGCTTCCTGCTCCCGAACCTCTGCCCGGACCTACTGCGATGCCGTTTCTTTTAGCGTAGCCTATAAAGTCGGCTACTATCAGGAAATAGTCGATAAAACCCATTTTCTTTATTACCGACATTTCGTATTCAGCACGGTCAAAAACCTCTTTCGGCACGGGATCTCCGTAGCGTTTTACAAGGCCTTTTCTTACCTGAGCGTTAAAATATATTTCGTTGTTGTCATAACCTTCCGCCTTGAAAAACGGCAGGATAGTATGTCCGAATGTGAAGCTGACATTGCACTTTTCCGCAATTTTTACGGTATTGTCATAGGCTGACTGCGGAAAGCCGAGCGCTTTCATCTCGTCCTCGCTTTTGAGGTAAAATTCATCGGTGGCAAACTGCATTGAGTTCTTATCGTCAAGGGTCGTGTTGGTGGCAATGCAGGTCAGCACACGCTGTACATAGCTGTCCTCTTTTTCGACATAATGAGCGTCATTTGTTGCGACAAGCTGTGTGCCTGTATCCTTCGCCACACGCAGAAGATACGGCAGAATGCGTTCCTGCTCGCTTATGCCGTGACTTTGAAGCTCTATATAATAGTCCTCTCCGAATATCTCCCTGTACTCTTTTACAAGCGTCACAGCGTCCGCAAGCCTTCCGTCAAGAAGCGTTCTTGCAAGCTCTCCCGAAATGCAGGCGGAAAGGCAGATAAGCCCCTTTGAATAACGTCTTAAAAGCTCCCTGTCCACTCTCGGCTTATTATAAAAGCCCTCTGTATAGCCCAGCGTCACCAGCTTTGAAAGGTTTTTATAGCCCTCGTTATCCTTGCAAAGAAGCACAAGGTGGTGAGGCTTCATATCGGACTTTGTGCTTTTGTCGAATCTTGTACGGGGTGCAACATACACCTCGCAGCCGATTATTGCCTTTATGCCGTTTTCGACACATTCGTTATAGAAGTCGATACTGCCGTACATTACGCCGTGATCGGTCAGTGCTACGGCTATCTGTCCCATTTCCTTTGCACGACGAACAAGCCCTCTTATACGGCAGGCGCCGTCAAGAAGGCTGTATTCACTATGAACGTGCAGATGTACAAAACCGCTCACTTTTACTCTCCCCGATTATCTTCTCCTCTGAGTGTATCTGCTATAAGGCTTATCTTCTTGAGCCTGTGGTTTACTCCGCTCCTGCTTATAGGCGGCTCAAGCATTTTGCCTATATCGCTCAGCGACAGCTCAAGTGCGGTAAGGCGGATTTTTGCCACCTGCAAAAGCTCGTCGGGCAGATACCCTTCTCCTCTTTTTTCGAATATGTAATTAATATCGTCCGCCTGCTTCTGTGCGGCGGCGATAGTCTTGTCAAGGTTAGCCGCCTCGCAGTTGACGCTTCGGTTGACATTGTTGCGTACTTCCTTATAGATTTTTACGTTCATTATCTCCATTGCCTGCATCATAGCGCCCATATAGGTCAGCATATCGGAGATCTTTTCGCTCTCTTTGATATAAAGAAAGCTGCTGCCTCTGCGGCTTGACAGCTTTGCCCCCATGCCGTGTTCTTCTATCATGGAAAGCAATGTTCTGCATTTGCTCTCATCGTGCAGGAACAGCTCAAGCTGATAGCCTTTTTCGGGATTGGCAACCAGTCCGCAGACAAGGAAAATTCCTCTGAGATACACGCCGAAAGCGTCATCTCCCGAACAGTCGGGCATAGGGTAAGCGTAGCTTTTATCCGCAAGAGTAACCGTGTAAAGCGTTCTTCCTCTGAAGGTGCTTTCACCGGTCGAGTATTCCTTGCCGACCGAATCAAAAGCATCGGCAATGCTATCGGCTACCCTTTTGTTTTCCGTATTAAAAAAACAGCCTTCGCCGTCTTCCGTCATGGCATACGCCGCTCCCTTTGACAAAAGCTTAAGCTGTTTTCTGCTGTGTTCCGCCTTGCACAGCTCATTTTTCACATCGGCGGCAAATGACATCAGAATCGCTCCTTTTAAAGTGAAATCAGTTCACATTTATCCGCTGTCGGTTGATTATCGTTACTTCTTATCCTTATTCACATCTCTGTGAAGCACCCTTGCTTTAAGGTGATTTTTACTGAGATGCTCGCACATATTTTCCGCAAATGTCGCACTGCGGTGCTTGCCGCCCGTACAGCCGAAAGCTATTACAAGCTGGCTTTTTCCCTCGTGAAGATACTGAGGTATCAGAAAGTCGATAAGGTCGAACAGCTTTGTCTGTAAAGTCTGCGAGCTTTCAAAGCTCATTACATAATCCCTTACCTCTTTGTCAAGTCCCGACTTTTCCTTAAGCTCGGGTATGTAATACGGATTCGGCAGGCAACGCACATCGAAAACAAGGTCTGCCTCATTCGGCACACCGTACTTGAAGCCGAAGGATATACAGCTTATAGTCATACTGTCAGACGGCGTGTCAAGGAAAATATTAAGCACGTTTTCCTTCAGCGTAGAGGTTGACATCAGGCTTGTGTCAATGTAATAATCGGCAATTTCACGCAGAGGCTCGATTATCTCCCTTTCTGCGTCTATCGCCTTGTCTATGTCGCCGTTTGTCGCATCAAAAAGCGGATGCTTGCGGCGTGTTTCCTTATATCGCTGTTTTACTACATGATGGTTTGCATCCACAAACAGCAGTTTTACGTCAAGACCACGCTTTTTCAGTTCCTCTATGGTGGCGTTGAGGTTCAGAAACATAGTTCCGCCACGAATGTCGGTAACAATAGCGACCTTTGAAATATCATCGTTTTCTTCGCATATCTCGGCAAATTTCGGTATGAGCTGAGGCGGCATATTGTCTATGCAGAAATAGCCTATATCCTCCATAACATTTACCGCACAGGATTTGCCTGCACCCGAAATTCCCGTTACTATAACAAATTCGGTTTTCATTTGTGTTCCTTTCCCTGCGCCCTTTATCTTTTTTAATGAATAATGAATGATTTTGGTGTGCCGTTTTATTTATATACCAGTCAGCTTCCGATAAAGCCTTGTCTTATCTCGTCCGGTCACATATCTAAGGCACTTATCCGAAAATTTCACTTCATTATAAGCACTTCGCATTCAAGCGTTACGCCTGTCTGCTCTTTCACCCTTTGCTTTACTATGTCCACAACGCCCATCACATCGTTGAACGTTGCGTTGTCTTTATTTATTATAAATCCGCTGTGCTTTGTGCTGACCTCTGCGCCTCCGCAGGCTGTACCTTTAAGTCCGCAGACCTCTATAAGCCTTGCGGCAAAGTCGCCCTCAGGCCGCTTGAATGTACTGCCTGCGCTTGGATATTCGAGCGGCTGTTTATCCTTCCTGCGCTCCATCAGCGTATCCATACGGTCTTTTATCTTTTCACGCTCGCCTTTTGCCAGCTTCATTTTTACGGATGTTATGCAAAGGTTACGCTCCGAAAAAAAGCTGTGTCTGTAGGAAAGCTCCATTTTTTCAAGCGGAATTTCCTTTATATCGCCTTTCTCGGTGATATATCGGCAGGATACGACCACGTCCTTCATCTCGCCGCCGTAAGCTCCCGCATTCATAAAAATAGCACCGCCGACAGAACCGGGTATGCCGTATGCAAACTCAAGCCCCGTAAGCTCGTTTTCAAGAGCCACAGCACAGACAGCCGCAAGCGATGCGCCTGCGTTGCACTCTATATATTCACCGTCTACTCTCACCGAGCCGAAGTCGCTTCCTATAAGCAGTACAACTCCCTGAAGCCCCTCGTCACAGACAAGGATATTGCTTCCCCTGCCGACAACATAGTATTTAATATCGTTCTCACGGCACTGCTTTATAAGCTCGCACAGCAACGCCTCGCAATTTATCTTTATCATAACATCACACGGTCCGCCGATACGGAACGAGGTGTGATTTTTCATAGGTTCATTTTTAAGCACAACTGCGCCGTATTTCCCGGCGGTCTGCTCCAATATGCTGTAATCGTTCAAAGCATACTCCTTGTAAATTTATTTTTTTGCGTTTTACGCCAAATAAACTTCCCCTTATGAGCCTTTAGTCCTTGAGTCTGTAGAGATTTGCCGCTCCGACGATACCTGCGTCATTTCCAAGCTTGCATATGCCGAGAACGGTTGAACGTTCGGGGTTTATGCAGTAGCTCTCACGCTTTATATATTCCTCGAGCGGCTTTGTGAGATAGTCGCCCTCCTTGCAGATTCCTCCGCCGATAAGCAGCATTTCGGGCTGGAATGTGTTTACTACGTTTGTAAGTCCGCATCCGAGATAATTCAGGTACTCGTCAACAACAGCCTTACCGCTCTTGTCGCCCGCTCTCATAGCGTCAAATGCAGTCTTGCCGTCAACCTTGTCAATACTGCCTGCTATATTCCACATTGCGCTGTCCTTATCTTCTTCCATAGCCTTCTTTGTGGCTGTGATAAGTGCGGTAGCCGAGCTGTATGCTTCAAAACAGCCCTTTCTTCCGCAGTTGCACTGTCTGCCGTTATATTCGATAACAACGTGGCCAAGCTCCGCACCGCAGAAATTGAAGCCCGTGTATATTTTGCCGCCGATTATAATTCCGCCGCCTACACCCGTACCGAGTGTGATTACGACAACGTCTTTATATCCCTTTGCCGCTCCGCCGAGAACCTCTCCGTATGCGGCAACGTTAGCATCGTTTTCAACATATATGTCAGTGCCAAGACGGTGCTTTAAAAGTCCGCCGAGATCGGTATTGTTAAATCCCAGATTGCAGGAATAAAGCACTACACCCGTGTTTCTGTCGGCTACTCCTGGTGTTCCTATACCGATGCTGTTAATGTCCTTTACATCGATCCCTGCTTCCTTGCAGGCAAGCTCAACACCCTTTGCTATGCTGTCTGCGATTTCTTCGGCAGGACGGGGCAGGTCTGTCTTTATGTTTGATTTTCCTACGATTTTGAAATCGTCATTTACCACTCCTACTTTTATGTTTGTTCCGCCAAGATCAATTCCTATGTTGTACATTATGTTATATTTCCTTCCGATATTTAATATATTCCTTGCTTTTTATGCTTATTCGCCGTCAGTCTTCATCCGGCTCTATTTCGGAATTTGTCTTTATTCCTCTCAGCCTGAGAAAGCTTTCAAAGCGTTCAAGATCGGCATTTACTATCAGTTCTTCGGGAAAATCAATATCCTTAAGAAGAGCCTCAGCTTTTTTGAACGCACCTATCTTGTCGCAGAAATGCGCATCCGAGTCAACGATAACATAACAGCCGTTTTTTGCACAGGTCGGCAATATAATATCGTGCAGACGCTGTATAGAGGTCTGACTTCTGAAACGGCTGACGTTGAACTCCATTGCAACGTTCTTTTCTTTGCACGCTTTTGTCACCGCATCATAATCATACGGATAATCCGCCGATTCGGTATGTCCGAGGACGCACACCTTCGGGTTATCCATAACCTTTATATATGCGTTTGTGTGCTGCTCAGCCGTACCCGGTATTATGCAGGGGTTGTGCATCGACGCATTTATCCACTCAACGTTGTAATAAATATCATCGTTTATATCAAGCTCGCCGTTATATCCTGTAAGGTCTGCTTCAACGCCTTTTATAATACGCACTCCCGACAGGAAATGAGGTATAACGCCCATATTGCAGAAATGCCATATATGCGGCGAATCCTCCATATTTATGCAGTGGTCGGTCATGCCGAGATAGCTCAGTCCCGCCTTTGCGGCTGAAGCGGCATTCTCGCTTATAGTTGAGTATGCGTGATCCGATGCCAACGTATGAGTGTGCATATCAGCAACGAATTTCATTTTAGGGTCATATCCTTTCTTTTATCTATTCTTACACATTTATTTATCTCAGATTGTAGAAAAAGTCTTTTTTAAAAATAAGGTGCTAGTTTACAATCCCTATCCCCAAACCCCTTTCCCCCGGTGAAAGGCTGTGTATGCTTGGTTGGCTTTGCATCGTGCAAAGCCCTTGTGCATACACGCCCGGCATCCGTGCCGGGGCTAAGTGTGGGGCTGCCGCCCTCACCCCGCTTGGGGCTATGCCCCAAACCCCATTTTTAAATTATATAGTTTTTCGACAGACTGTTATTTATCTTTATATTTTTCTGTTTATCAGCCCATGCTCTTGACTGTATCACTGCTCTCCATATCAAGTCCGAGATTGTCAAGCAGCTCCTGTGCGGCGTTGTAGCCCATTTTCTTCTGTCTGTTGTTCATTGCCGCAACTTCAAGTATAACCGCAAGGTTACGTCCGGGCTTTACGGGGATAGTCAGCGAGGGAACCTTTACGCCGAGTATGGAAACATAGTGGTTGTCAACACCCATTCTGTCGTATACCTTTTCGGGATTCCACAGCTCAAGTTCAACTACCATATCTATCTTTTCGCTTACCTTTACAGCACCCATACCGAAAAGCTGTCTTGCATTGATAATGCCGATGCCTCTCAGCTCCATAAAGTGACGGATATTATCGGGCGAACTGCCTACAAGAGTAATATTTGACGCTTTTCTTATTTCAACGGCATCGTCAGCTACCAGACGGTGACCACGCTTTACAAGCTCTATGGCGGTTTCGCTCTTACCTACTCCGCTCTCGCCGAGAATAAGCATACCTTCGCCGTATACCTCGATAAGAACACCGTGACGTGTGATTCTGGGCGCAAGCTGAAGGCTTAAATAAGCAACAAGCTTTGACGTGAACGTCGAGGTGCTTTCCTCACTGCGTAAAAGCGGAACGCTCAGTTCCTTTGAAAGCTCACGCATCTCGGGCATAATATCCATACCTCTCGACACTACCACAGCCGCCGGCTGTTCGCTGAAGAATTTCTTTATTCTCTGCGCTCTTATCTCTGCTCCGCACTGTTCAAGATATGCGGTTTCCGCCTTGCCTATTATCTGAATTCTGCCCTTGTCGAAATATTCGTAAAATCCCGCAAGCTGAAGTCCGGGTCGGTTTACATCAATATTTGAAATGAATATCTTTGCAGGGTCCTGCGGTGTGTGGATAACCTCGAGCTTGCACTCGTCGATTATCGCCTGTAACGATACGGTAAATTCCTGTGCCATACTGTTCCTCTTTCTGCTTATAGCTGTACTGCGGACATATCTGCCCTATCATAATAATTATACTACATCGCCGTGAGTAATGCAAGAGAGAATTGCGTATAACCGTCAATATGTGTAAATTCCGTAAATCCGGATAAAGCAAAGAGCGACAGCTACATAGCGTATACTGCCGCTCCTTTGCTTTTTTGCAGGCTAAGACAGAATGCTGTCGTCCTTTCGCTGAAAATATCCCTGCGGTTTTCTGCAGACAGGGCAGTATTCGGGAGGGGTACTTCCGCAATGTATATGTCCGCAGTTCCTGCACAGCCACACCGTTTCGCCGCAGGAGGTAAACAGGCTTCCGTCGGTCAGCTTATTCACGAACAGCTTGAATCTGCTTTCATGCTCCTTTTCAATATCGCCCACCTTTTCAAACAGATCGGCTATATTGTCAAGTCCTTCCTGTCTTGCGGTTTCGGCATACTCCTTATACATCTGCGTCCACTCGTAGTTTTCGCCGTGCATCGCCTTTTCAAGAGCATCAGAGGCTTCGGGTATTCCTCCGTAGATAAGTCCGAGCCATATTTGTGCGTGAGCCTTTTCGTTTCTTGCTGTGGTGCGGAAAACCTGCGATATTTCCTCATCGCCGTTCTGTTTTGCCTTTTTGGCAAATATCTCATAACGCACCATCGCCGCAGACTCGTTTGCAAAAGCGGTTTTCAGGTTCTCAAGGGTCTTTGATTCGGATAATTGCATAAAAACATCTCCTTTTCTTAAGTTACAGATATTGTAACCGCAGGAAAGAAGATTATGCAGAGCTTATGGCAGAACAGATATGTTTGTCAACAAGGACGGAAAGCTGTGCTGTAAGGGAATATCGGGCATTGTCGGAGAAGTATAAAACGCTTGACTTTTGCTGACGCTTGTGCTATAATACCGATAACTTAAGGGAGTAGACAGCGGAATACCGTGACAAGTCAACATACTGACGGTGATAATGCTCTTTAATCACGTCTGGTTTGTCTTAAATGTTGAGACTTGAGTACAGGATAACTGTACTCAGGTCTTTTTTATTGCACATTTCGCATCAGGCTCCCGCATAAGATTAAGGGCAATACCGCACAATTAGCGGCTATCGCCTTTGCCGCACGCTTACTTGTATATTTCCCGTCATCTTGCACAAATTTCGCTTGACAGGCGCAAGCCTGCCTGCACTCAATTTATACAATCTGACGAAAAATCTGACTGCGCAATCGCACGACAATAATTATGCGGTATTGCCTAAGATAAAACACCGGAGGACAAATTATGGGACTGTTGGAATTATTTCTTATCGCTGTGGGACTTTCTATGGATGCATTTGCGGTGAGCGTCTGTAAGGGGCTGTCCGAGCGACAGCTTAAAGCTAAGCATTATCTGATAATAGGCGCTTGGTTCGGCGGTTTTCAGGCATTGATGCCTGCTGTGGGTTATCTTCTCGGCTCAACCTTTGAGCAATATATCACAGCCGTTGACCACTGGATAGCATTCGTGCTGCTGTGCTTTATCGGAGGAAATATGATAAGAGAAGCGCTTTCAAAGGACGAGGAAAAACTCGATGCATCATTCAGCTTCAAGACAATGCTGCTGCTTGCGATAGCGACAAGCATAGATGCGCTTGCGGTCGGCATAACCTTTGCGCTTCTTCCCGATGTAAATATAGCTGCGGCTGTCCTGTTCATCGGAGCAACAACTTTTATCCTGTCAGCGATAGGTCTGAAGGTCGGAAATGTATTCGGCACAAAGTACAAGTCGAAGGCGGAGCTTGCAGGGGGCATCATACTGATACTTATCGGTACTAAAATCCTGCTGGAACATTTAGGGGTTATTAATTTCTAAGCGAGCATCACATAACAAAATGAGCAATCGTGTGACAGCGACTGCTCTTTTATATTATTGCGTATTATCAATCAAGGAAATATGTAGCTTCCATATCGGCTGTGCTGAGAGCAAACGCAAGAGGAAACATTCCGAATGCCTTTCCCACGTTGTTTGCATTTTCTTCGCCCGAAAATCCCATATGATAGCGTATAGCGAAGGCTTCCTCACGGGTAAGACGCATAAAGCCCGTTATCATATAAACGGACTTTTCGCCGTGACCGTAAGGCAATCCGTCATCGAAGAAGAATGTCGGCACCTTTTCCCACTGACCCGTTTCTTCGTTCTTCACGTTTCTTGTGCCTCTTGTGTAGACATTGACCTTGCATATATCGTGAAGTAAAGCGCATACCGCTATCGTTTCATCACTTGCATTGAGATTATACAGCTCACGGACACGATCTCTTTCAAGATAAGCCTTGAAGCATTTATAAACGTTCAGAGAATGATGTGCAAGTCCTCCGTCATACGCACCGTGAAAACGTGTGCTTGCGGGGGCTGTAAAGAAATCGCTCTTGTTTATAAGATAGTCGAGCAGTTTATCCGAGCCTTCTCTTTTAACGCAATTTCTGTAAATATCTATTATCTGCTGTTTGTTATTTTCAATCTGCTCGGGTGTGAGTACCTTTGTTTCGTTGTTCTGCGTCATTGCAAAACCTCCTTTTCAGTTAAAGTCAAATAAAAGCCCCGCAATGCAGGGCTTCAATATTTTTATGCTTAATCTCCGAGTGCGATATTTTCAGGGAAGATGTTGGCGCTTTCATCCTTTGAAAGATAAGTCGTGGTAACAAAGCCGTTGATAACCGCACCGTCGGAAATTGCGATTGAGCCTGCCTTTATATCACCGATTATGACAGAATCCCTGTCAAGCATTATCTTGCCTGAAATCTCGATATTACCCTTTATCTTACCGTTGAGCTGTGCCACCTGTGATGAAAGGTCGCCTATCAGCATCGAATCGTTAGCCATTACAGCCTGTCCTTTAAGACGTACATTACCCTGTACAGCCGAATTTTTCATACTGATATTGTCGCAGGTAAGGTCGCCTACGACCTTGCCGTTTATAGTTATATTCTTGGTCGTTTCAACGTTGCCCTTAATATTGCCGTCAATCTTCATATCTGCAAACGAGCGCACATTACCGTCTATCATAGTGTTTTTGGATATAACGGTCATTTCCTGCGAATTATCAGCCCTCATACCACTCATAAAAGGATTGTTGCCGCCATTGTCTGAACCGCTCTGTGCAAATCCGTTCCGGCCGCCTGTGAATCCGTTGTTCTGAGGTGTCTGCGTAAAAGCGTCGCTGCGTACATTCTGATCAAACGAGTTGCTCTGAGTGTATTGTTCATTCATATCACGGGCTATTCTCTGAGAAAAATCCTGTGCCTGCTCCTGCTGTGCAAAGCCGTTGCCCGCTGTTTCGGGGTTCACGCTCTGCTGTGCCTGCTGTTCGGGCTGTTCGTTCTCGGACGGCTGAGTATTCTGTACGGCCTGTACAGGTTCTGTCGGCTGTGCGTCGGCAGTATCATTCATGTATGAGGCAACGTCCCTGACCTCTTTACGAGCGTCAGACGGTCTGGGATTCGTCAGCTCCTTCATAGCCTGTGTGAAATTATCCTTGATTCCCATTGTTATCCCTTTCTTGAAATCAGAATTTAAAATTGAACCGGCTTTATCTTCTGAGAAAGACTGCCGAATTTATAGCCTTTGTTTTTAAGCGCCTTGATTATATCCTCTATCACAAGCACCGTATTATCACGGTCGCCTGTATTATGGAAAAGTATCACGGGCGAGGAAAATTCCTCAGCGTCTTTTAAAACGTTTGTGTACAGTGTTGTCCAGCCGTAACCCTGCCAGTCGTTGCTGTCCACATTCCAATCGAAATATGTAAAACCTCTGCGATCCATCTCTGCGATAATATCATCACGGGTCTTTTCGTTATAATCGTTCACACTGCCGCCGGGAAATCTGTAAATGTCGGGTGCTTTGCCCGTAGCCTCAAGGACTATCTCATACGCTTCGTTGAAATCTTCGAGAAATGCGTCAACAGATGCGTATATCTTTTCGTAATCGTGAGATGCGGAATGTATTCCTATCGTGTGTCCCGCATTGCTTATTTCTCTCAGTAATGAATAGCAATACTCTGTTCTTTCGGGAACTACAAAGAAAGTAGCCTTGACGTTTTCCTGTCTCAGATAATAAAGCAGATTTTCCGTAAGTACCGAAGGACCGTCGTCAAATGTAAGATAAACGGTGTTTTTGCTATTTTCATATTCGCCGTCATATTTATCTGCATACAGCGTTGGGAAAAGTGAAGTATAGCTGTCCGCACCGGAGGACACGGAACTGTCGGTGCTTTCAACCGCCGATGATGAAGCAGACGTTGTTTCAGGCGCCTTTGTGGTTTCCGGGACAGCCGCCGATGTTTCGGGAGCCGCCGATGTTTCCGGCTTTGCGCTTTCGGTCACAGAAGGCTCCGCTTTAACATTGTCGGAGCTTTCTGTCGCCGAAGACGTTCTGCTCTGATCGTCCGATGTCTGTGACACCTGCGACTGTGCAGAAAGCTGAGAATTCAGCCTATCTATCTCATCCGACTTTTTGCCGTTGTCAACTGCAAGCAATATACAAAGCACCGTAGGCACTATTATCAGTAATGCCGTTACAGTCAGAATAAGATGCTTAAAAAATCTGACACTACCGAAATACAAGCGCACCACTCCCCTTTTACATATATCAGTATAATACTATATTTATCGGCTTTTGTCAAGTAAAGTCGAACCGAAACCCAAGAATTACTGACTTTTTTTCTTAATAATGTATTTATAAATCCGGAGATACGTTTGTTGTTTTTTGCTAAAATCGCACTTCATTTTTTATTTATTTTCTATAAAATGTGAAATATCAGTTGTAAAAAATGCTCAAATGTATTATAATAGTTATATTATTTAATCTGCGTCGGCAGATGCAGGAGAGCGGAGGGTGATTTGTTGAATACCGAAGAGATTAAATGGATATCGTATTATGGCAAGGACATAAGTGCGATAAGCTGTTCTTTTCACGAAAAATTAAATAAATACGGCTTTTGTCTTGTCCTTGACGAATACGGCTCGGATAAAGCGACAAAGGCTCAGATAGGTATACTTGATACGGTGCTTGAGGTTCAGACACCGAACATTCTGCTGATATGCCCCAGACACCTTATGCATAGCTGGTACCGTTGTGTCGTAACAGGTAACGGCGTTGACTTCAAGATGATCTCCGGCTCGTCTAAGGCTATCACATATTTTAACGAAAAAGCGTCAAATACATATATAATCGCCGAAGAAGCGCTTGAGGCAGACAATCCTCTGATGCAGAAATTTGCGGATGCAGGTCTTACATGGGACCTTGTTATAATAGACGCAGGCCTCAGCACATCGGGCATAAAGTGCGGACTTTATTCGGAACACCTTAAAGCAAAAACGAACAAGCTCGTTATTCTCAGCCCCGTACCGTGCGGTTATCACCAGAGCTACGATGAGATAAAGTCACTTGTCAAGACACTGCTTGCCGACGAAAATAAAGCCAATGCGGTCGATGACATCAGCTTTGACGAAAAATCAATATGCTTCAACCCCTACACTCCGGTAATGCGTTATTTCGACAAATCTGTCTATAACGGCGAGGTAGCAAGAAATGTTGTGATGCTCGAATATGAATTCCCGCAGGATTTCATCTCGAACTCACGACGTCTTATCGACATAAAGACAGGCCTTCCTCTTTATGCGCAGGGCGGTAACGTCTTCGAGGAATACGGACTGGAAGCAAAGAAAACCTACACCAAGCCCTCCTATAATATAGCTGATGTGCAGGAGCTTCGTCAGGTCGACAAGAAGCTCGACTGCTTCCTCACAAAGCTGGACGAGGTGCTGAAAAGCTCGGAAAACAGAGCGGTCGTTTACTGTGTTACCGGCTCGACCATCCAGTATCTGAAGAAAGTTATATCCGCTCTTTATCCTAATATAAACGGTCTTTTGAAAATAGACAGAGGCGACATATTCAACACACGCTACGATAATTTCACAAACGATGTGCGTGACAACGCAAGAGTAGTGATTACAGTTGACAAAATCGGCTCGATAAACCCTCAGGTAAAGAGATTTACCCATATATTCAACTATGAGCTTCCCGACAGCCCTGTTATCTTTGAACAGCGTGCCGCACGTCACGGAGGCAGAAACGAACAATCAAGAGAATTTATAGTTATGTGCGACAAGAACAATCTGTTCGATGCAAGAATGCTGTCAAAGGTTCTGTTCGGAAAGATATACAAGAGCATTGTAGCGGGGCTTCCCGGACGAAACGTGCTTTTTGACCTTCCTAATGCCGCACAGCTTATAACCGACGCTATACGGGATCTGCAGTACGTCTGCTCCTACACAGGCGAGGTTTCAAACTGTCACGATGTAATAACGCAATTCAAAGGCGATTACAACATTTCACCCTCTATAGATATTTCCTCTGCGGCAAAGACGCACGAATATACAAAGCTGAAGCTGGATAAAATCTACCGTGCATTCGGTCTCGAAAACAGAATAAAGGAAAACACCTCCACAGAAGAAAAGGTGCTGAAGCCTATGATAAAGGAAGCACTGGAACGCTTCAGCGGAGCACTGCTCTACCTGGACGATCAGCAGCATATAGTTGCGCTCGGCGGAACGGCGCTTGAGGAATGTCTGTACAGCGAGCAGTACCATTCATATAAGGAGCAATGCTCCACGCTTGATATTTCGGCGGGCATAAAAGCCGCTCAAAAGGCTTTTGAGAACTTTATCACAGATAACAAGAATGCAGAACTGCGTTTATGCGTAAATATGCTGCCTGATACGGTAAAGATGCCTGTGCTTCTCAACTCCTGGCGTTATCTTACCGATAACTTTATGATACAGGAAACATTCAGACAATTCATGAAAAAATATAACGAGGGAGTGATGTAAGGTGGAGGCTTTTCGTAACGAAGAAATTGCGGGGCTTTTAGGCGATTTTTATCAGGCGCACGCAAACGAGAACCGTGAAGTGATGGAACAGTCGCTGATGAAGATGCAGAACCTGCTTTACACAGGCGAAGCCGACAGCACCCCGTTCAAAGACTACTTCAACTCGGTATTCGGCGGACGCACACCGTATAACACTTCGCTGTCCGTAAGCGACTATCCGAAGGAATCGATAATAAGAGAGCTGTTACAGAACACATTCGGCTGTTACTACTCCGACCCCGACATCAAGGTTCTTTTCAACTTTGAGCAGGACGGCGAAGTAAGGCTCACATACAACGAGGACGGCTTTACGCTTGAGCAGATACTCTATTATCTCAGTATCGGCAGAAGCGACGGCGACAAATCCCGTGAAGGACGTTTCGGCGTAGGCTCAAAGAGCGTATTTATGAACGTTGAGTGGCTGAAGCTGCGTTCGAACAACTTCAATTTCAGAATAGTAAACGATGCAGGTATCCTCAAGATAAGAGAGCTTAACCTTACCGCACCCGTTTTCAAGGGTACAGAGATCGTTTTCAAGGTTTCCGAAGAAGAACAGGCTAAGATCAAGGAAAACCTCGTAAACCTCACTATCCACAAGGGCGAATATATAAATCTTGTCGAATTCTGCTTTGCATTTATCAGAAAGAAGCAGCTTGGCAGATTCGGTGAAGCAGAAAATCCCAACCGCACGTTCAATGTTGCCGTTATGGATATGGGCAAGCCTCTTGCGGTATATAAGGTTATCCGTTATCAGAAAACACCGGACGATGACCCGACAGTGCGTTTCTTACAGAACGGCAAAAGCGTTATCGAATTTATCTGGCACGAAAACGAGGGCTTTGTATATCTTATTCCGTTTGCGGTTTCTTCCGCAAAGCGTGACACGCTGGTAAAAGTCCTGCTTGATAAATATAACTACTTCTCCACTTATGAGCTGACAGGTCTTATCAAGTCAACGGGAGAGGATTTCATCAAGGAAAAGCTGTCGGCATTCTTCATCAGTGTGCCGAACTCATATATTACCACTCACAGAACAGGCATCCGCCACGAATGTGAGGAGGAGGTTTCGGAAGCTATAAACCGTGATCTCAAATATATGATTGAAAAGTATTCACGCTATTTCGTTATCGAGCTGCTGCCGAGAACGAATTCAGACAAATATTATATGCGTCCGAAGCACTATGTGTTTGAATTCTTCAGCAATTATCTTTCTACCAGCGTTATGGTAGGCGATCTGCGCAGTGTTTTTCACAACAGCATCTCACTGCTTTTACCCGGAAAAAGCGAGGCTATGCCGTATTCCGAAGTAAAAGAGCTTGGCTTCTTCTCGCTCACAGACCACGTTTCAAAGCAGGAGCATGAGAACGGCTCGGCATTTACAGAGTATATCGAAGACGAGCTTGTCAAGATGCGTAAGGATGTATCGGATATGCCCGAAAACATCATAATGGCAAGCTATAAGTGGGTTGACGAGGATAGTGACGAGGAAGGCAGAGAGTTCTGCTACAACTTCAATTTTGACGGTAATACATACGTTCTTGACAGCGAGAGGAATCCCGCTATCAAAGACTTCGATTTGAGCTTCGGCTTTAGAAGTATAGTCAGCCTTAAGCTCGGCAAGTATGTTATAAATGACGCTGTTGCCGATGAGGACGCACTTATCGGAGCGCTCGGTCTGTTCGATACGATGTACGGTCAGGATTATAAGATAGGAATGAGATACTTCCAGTTCAACGTCCACTACCGTGACATCACCCATAACTTCGACGTTGCAAGAATGACAGTTCATAATCTCAAGCGGGCTTATGACTGCATTGTGGCGCACAAGAACAGCTTCGAAAATCACCAGATATACAACGAAGTCATAAATATGCTGATAAACAGCTTCACACAGGGCAAGGATACTATGACCTTCCTGCGTGAGATGAAATCGCAGGGCAGTGACATCACGCTCCAGCTTGATATTAACAAGAAGTTCAGATTTGCCGCATACGGCAAACAGTTCATGATACCGAGCAGTATCACCAACGCCGACCTTCTTGAGATAATCGGCGACGTTTATGCGCTTATCAACTGCGGAATGTTCAACGGACGTGTATTCGACTTCCCGTTTATGAAGTCCGGCTATTCGTTCGAAAAGGCTTCGCTTATGAGCCTTCTGCGTGAGAGCAATCTGACGGATGAAAAGGTATCGGCAACTATGCCTAACCTTTATATCTGCGACCTTAAAATTCCCCGTATCGCACTTCTCGGCGAAAAAGACAAGATTATCCGTATCATAGATATAAACGACCCGATAAGCGATGAGGAGCGTCAGAGCATCACAAAGTATGTTATACTCCGTGACGACTGCACCAAACCCGAATTTGCAAAATATGTCGAATATCTGCTGGTAGGCGAGAACAACAACGTTCTCAGCCAGTTCTACTCAAGCACCGAAGAACCGAATCAGGTACTTCTTGACCAGATTCCGTACTACTATAAGCCTCTGCCGTCAATTACCGCTGAGGAGCTTCAGTACCTGCGTACAAGATACAAGTCGCTCCGCAGCCTTTCAAACCTGCGTGTTTACCGCAACTATTTTGCAAAGGATATTAACGGCACGATGTTCGGCTATGGCGGAACCTGCTCCTGCTGCGGATTTGAATCAAGCATTATAAACAACTACGTTATAAAGAGCTTTGAAGTCGGTCTGTTCAAGGACGACAGAGAAGAAAAGTTCAAATTCTCTCTTTATATGTGCGCTAACGATTCCTATGCGGCAAGCGGCTGGATTATCGAGGATATAAGCATAGGCGGAATGAGTCCTTTCGTATGGCTTGACGAGATTGCAAGCTGTGAGGTTATTCCTCCCGAATTCCTGCTCTGCTCCATCAAGTACCGTTGTCAGCTGACCTACGATATAATAGGCAGTGAGGGACGTGAAAAGGGAGAGATAGTTACTATGGAAAGCGTCAGCGACGGTGAGCAGAAAACGATGGACATCATACTTTCACCGCTGATGATGGCTAAGTGGATAGAGGATAACCTGTCGGACGAATACGACACTGCCGAATCCGCAAACAGCGAATCAAACGTAACAACAGCACAGTTTTAAGCGAAAACCGCCCTGCGAAAGCAGGGCGGTTTTTTCAAACAGCATAAGCGTACATCGGTTCTTGCAAAATGGTTCAAATATGGTGTATGCTATGAATTGCCACAGCTTAATGCAAATCTCCGTTACCGGTACAATCTCAGCCCGTATGTCACAATCATGGCATATGGGCTATTGAATTTATCGCTTTTTTATGGTATACTAGAATTAAATAATTATATGTATTTGAGCCGACTTTAGAGTACGAAAATCCTTTGCACCGGAATACGTACTCTTTACTTGATATGAACAAGGTCTGCCAGATCATTTTTTCTTATAGCTGTAACCGAATAATTTTTCAGTGTCAACAATAACGAATTTTCCGTCGGAACCGGAAAATTCGCAAGAAGTTGCGAATTTTATCTATAAATTTGCTGAAATCTGTTGACTTTTTGAATTGCGCAGTGTATAATACTAAGTGATCGGGCATACCTTTAAAGGTATGTTTTCATGAAAATCAGCTATAAGAAATTATGGATCAGACTAATTGAAAAAGATATATCCCCGGCGACGCTCAGAAAAGATCTCAATATAGCGACAGGTACAATGACCAAGCTCCGCAAAAACGAGGAGGTGGCTTTATCGGTACTGCTCCGTATCTGCGAGTATCTTGACTGCAACATCGGCGATATATGTGATGCAATCCCCGATACCGACAGGTATACGGACTGATTTGTCTTACCCATAATTAAAAAACGGCTTTAGTTCCGATAAAGCCGTGAACTAAAGGGAGAAAAAATATGGCAATATGCAGTAAATGCGGCTCGCAGTTACCGGACGGTGCAAAATTTTGTCTGAACTGCGGTGCACAAAGCTCCGGCTCTCCGGAAAACTCACAATCATATCAGGCAGGCAACTCAAAACGTGAAACTGTTTTTGAAGGCGAAATACATAAATGTCCGTCATGCGGAGAGGTGCTGGGCGCTTTTGTTACCACTTGTCCGTCATGCGGCTATGAAATAAGAGGCGGAAAATCATCGGCATCCTTACATGAATTCTCTATGTCACTCGCAAACGCAGCATCAGACGAACAGCGTACATCGCTTATCAGAAATTTTCCCGTTCCGAATACAAAGGAAGATATATTTGAATTTCTAATTCTCGCATCCTCAAACATAACTGGCAATACAGAACAGAATATATGTGACGCATGGGCGGTAAAGTTCAGACAGGTCGAGCAAAAAGCTAAGCTCGCTCTTACTGCCGATGCAGACAAAGCAAAATTCAACGAGCTGTACGAGCAGGCAAAGAAAAAGCTCACCCGTGACAAATATGTTAAAACAGCTAAAAAAGCAGGAAGTTTTCTTGTAAAGATAAGTAATTCTCTTCCTCAGGTAATCATTACTCTTGCATGGTCGATAAGTATTGCTGTTCTTGTAATAATCTGCTGTCAGAACGTTGACAGTTCAGGATTCAGCCCGTTACAGTTAGTTACTATGCTTGACCTCATTCTCGGTGCGATAATTATTCCTCCGATGACACGATGCGATTCGGCTATGCCTAAATTCATAGCAACTATCGGCTTGCTCGTCTGCTTCGGACTATTGATTCCGAGATGCGCCGACAAAGACAGCGTCGGATATATTATGATATTGGTCGTTGCCGTTATATGCGCAATCATTATGCTTACACGAATGTTCAAATCAAAAAAGAAGTAACATATTTACAATCTGTCAAGGAGAAATATTATGGGATTATTCGGCAAACCAAAAGCAGGCGGATTTATGGACGAGATACGTTGCGACGAGCAATCATATCTTATATGGAAGTGGCGTCCGGCGGGTGCGGAGCTTAACAATAACAGCCGTGAAAATGCAATACGCTGGGGCTCATCGCTTCGTGTAAAGGACGGCGAGGTAGCCGTATTTGTCTATAATCGTCCCGACGGCGTTATGGAGGACTTTATTGAAGGTCCTTGCGACAGAAAGCTCGACACAGGCAATCTGCCTGTACTTGCAAGCATAGTAGGACTTGCTTACGCAGGCGGAACACCGTTCCAGGCTGAAGTATACTTTATCAATACAGCGAATATCATTCAGACAAAGTTCGGAATACCGTATTTTGACGTATACGATCCGAGATTTATGGACTTCGGCGTACCTGTAGCAGTAAGAGGTACTGTCAGCTTCAGAATAACAAATTATCGTGAATTTGTAAAGCTGCATCGCCTTACACAGTTCTCAACGGATGACTTCAACAAGCAGATAAAAGATGCTATCTGCCGGTATATCAAAGATGCGGTAACAGCCGCTCCTGCTGAAAATAACATTCCTGTTATCCAGATTGAAAGCAAGATTGCTCTTATCAACGACAAGATAGAATACGACATAGGAGAAAGACTTCGTGAAAATTTCGGAGTTACCGTATCCGGCGTAGATATCAACTCTATAGAAATTGATAAGACAAGCGACGGCTATGAACAGCTTATGGCGGTAACACGCAAGGTAACAAGCGATACAATTCAGGCTCAGACAGCCGCAAATATCAAAAATATCCACGACAAACAGCGTATAGAAGCCGAGAACTATGAGCAGTCGCTCCGTGTTCAGCGTGAGGAAGGACAGTATGCAATGCACAAGCAGACGCAGAGTGCAAACCTCGGAGCATTCCAGTCCGAGTTACAGGCAAATGTCGGCATAGCAGGCGCAGAGGCTCTCAGTCAGATGGGGGCAAACGGTGCAGGCAGTGTAGACCTCGGCGGTCAGGGCGGCGCAGGCTTCAATCCTGCCGCAATGATGGCCGCTATGGCTGTTGGCGGTGTAGTAGGTCAGAATATGGCAGGTGCCATGAACAACGCTATGAGCGGAATTAACGGAATGAACAACGCAAATGCGTCAAATCAGGCAATGCAAAATACAATGCCTCAGTCTGCGGCAGCCGCTCCTCCGCCCATCCCGACAGCAGCTTATCATATAGCCGTAAACGGTCAGACAACAGGACCTTATGATATGAACACTATGGCTCAGCTTGCCGCAAACGGTCAACTTACCGCCGAAACGCTTGTATGGAAAAACGGTATGGCTTCATGGGCAAGAGCAGACTCGGTTGCAGAGCTTGTTTCTCTTGTAAGCCGACCGGTTCCGCCGCCGATACCGACTATCTAAAATAAGGAAGACTGTATCAATGAAATGCAGATACTGCGATTCGTTCGTACCCGATTATTATAACAATTGTCCGCATTGCGGTGCACAGCTTATAAAAGACGGGTTTTCCGAACAGCATTCCAAGCCGGCAGTAAATAAAACGCCAACCGTTGATAAAAGGAAAGTGCTTGCAGATAATAATTGCAATAAAGAAGATATAAGCGGCAACGAATTAAAAGCAATCGGAATGACATTTTTGTTTATGATTATATTAATTCTGATTATGCTGGTTTTTGCATTGTTGTATAAATAAGCAAAACGCCCTTGTCTGTGGATTGTATTCACAGACAAGGGCAATTTTTATATAATACTGCTCTGTTATTATTCTATCATTATCTTATTTCTTCCTGCCGCCTTAGCCTTATAAAGTCGCTTGTCGGCAGTTGTGAATATCTCGGTTATCGAGTTGCTGCTTCCGTACACAGCTACGCCTGCACTGAAAGTAAATTCTTTTCCTTTTTCTTTCTCAGAAAACTCCGAATAGCTTTTTCTTATCCGCTTCATAACCGTCATAACAGCTTCGATATTATCCGTATCAAAGAGGATCATGAATTCTTCTCCGCCGAATCGTGCTATAAGGTCATTTTCTCCGATATTTGTTTTAACCGCATACGCAAAATGTTTAAGCACATCATCACCGAAAACGTGTCCGTATGTATCGTTTACCGACTTGAACAAATCGAGGTCGATAAGCACCGCACAGTGTTTCTTTTTCTCGTCCTGCGAAAGCTGATTTTCAAGATATTTTATAAGATAACGGCGGTTTCTTATCTCGGTCAGCGGATCGGTATTCACAGCAAGCGTAAGCTCCTCGCCCATTTCACTGAGCTGTTTTGCCTGACGCTCAAATTGCACTATCACTATTGCGACCGCAACCATTATGCCTAAAAACGCTATAATGAACGAAAACAGCGTATCAAGCTCCATATTGTCATTAGCCATATTCAGCTGGGGGAATTTGCTTCTGACAACAAATGCGGCTATATCTGCAACGAACACCGCCGCTCCCATTATAACTCTGTGCACCGGCTTCATAAAAGTAATAATCCCGATTTCCGCAACAAGCATATACACTGCCGTGCTTGCACCGTATGAAATATACAACATCGGGAACTCGACAAATCCAAGCACAATGAGTATTATAAACGTAGCGACATAGGTTCTTCCTGTCAGAAAACCGACCAATGACGATACTATAATTACAAGTGCGCAAGCCGCACAGAATAAGGTCTGCGGGGTAAATCCGAATATCACCGCATTTGCAGTAAATCCCGCTATATTCGATACACAACCGGTTAATGCCAATACTATGAACAGCTTGTCACGAAGCTCTGAATTCACAGTATCTGATTTTTTATTCATTTCAAGTGTTCTCTCTTTCGTTCTTACTTTTCTTTCTGCTTTTCTGCCCGTCAATGATGCCTTTTTTCTATATCGGCAAGAATATCGTCTATATCATATCTCTTGTCCTCGTCATCTCTGAACACCAGCGATATATCGGGCTCGGAGCCGCTGTGCGTTACTTCAGCCGCAACCGTTTTTTCTGTCATTTCGGGCAAAGCATTTTCATTTTTTATATTTTCTGTTTTAGCTTTCTTTTCCTTTTGCTGCTCTGCTCTGTCCGATTCCATTCTTTTTCTTGCTCCGGCGGAAAAATCCGCTCGATCTTTTATATTATCGGCACTTGCCGCTATATTCTTTTTGCTCCGCAGACGCTCTGTGAAATCATCCGTTTTACCGTGAGAGCTGTCCAGGACACGATTATGCGGCACTTTTCCGTTATCGGATAAAGACGGAACAGCGGCCTTTTTCGCTTCGGCATTGCTTGCTTTTGACAGCTTATGCTCCTCGCTTTCAGGGGGAACATACACCGGAGCTTCTTCCTGCAACTTGACCGTTTCCACCTGCGGTACCGGACGCTTTGACATAATGAACTTCACTATCTCAAATGCTACTATTGCGATACACGGCAGTATAGCGATAGCCATAACGCCAAACGGCGACATTGCAAATCCGATAACAGCACCCCAGAAATCACTGCAATAGTTAACTCTTGCAACAAGCTGGCTTTGTGATATTGTGATATTTTCTCCGCCTTGAGTTTCAACATCAAAGCTCATAACGCCTTCCTTAAGCGTGGAGGAATTTACCTTTGCAAGCTGTGCTCCGCCGTTTTCATACCGATTATATATTATAAGCTCTCCGTTGTTTACCTCGTCGGGCCACACCTTCTGCGCTATAGCGGCTGTGCCTGCCTTAAGCTGATAGAAATCGTTGTCACGCACTATGTAAACATTATATCCGAAAATATCCGGCGCAGCAGAGCCGCCGAATGAAAACAGCATTGATGTAACTACGAGAAATACTGCAAAAACAATTAGCAGTACGCCGATAACTACACCGATACACCTTGCCACAGATGTTTTTTTTATCAAATTTTCCTCGTTTCCGTCAAAAAGCTATTGACAACAAATCAAAAATACGATATAATAATATAGTCATTTTGGAACTGCATTCCGAAATATGACCATATTTATTTTACCACATTGCCTCGCTCTTTTCAAGTGTTTATTGTGCATTATGCAATGTTTTGACTTGTGAAGCGTCCGCTTTCGGAAAACGGAAAATGTGTGTAAATATATCAGAATATCGGAATAAATACGCTTGTGTAGCACAGTTGGTAGTGCAGCTCATTCGTAATGAGCAGGTCGCAGGTTCGAGTCCCGTCACAAGCTCCATAAAAGTAACCGCCCGGATTTAATGCCCAGGCGGTTTATCTGTTTATAACGATTGTGTTCCGATTCTTATCATAATCTTTCTGACACGCTTTTTAACGGCAATATGCTTCTATTAATCTGCATTTTTCAGCAAATTTGCAATGCTCCTGCCGGCAAGCTCGGCTGAGTATCGCACCTGCTCAATATCGTTTGCCAACGCTCCGAATTCTATAACCAGTGAAGCCTCAGCCAGATCCTGATTATAAAACCGATAATCGAAAAGCATAGGCCGTGTTATGCCTTTGTTATCTTTTTCTATCGCATTTTGCAAATATGACGCAAAGCGGAGGTTATCCATATAATCCGGCAATATATCCGTGCCGTCGTCACATCCGCATATTATCATTATCTGTGCCGCTTTTCTGCCGTTGATTTCTGCAACGGGAGCTATTCTCACATCTCCGTCCGCTATTCCGTCACGGTGAATATCCAGCACTATTTTTATTGACGGATACTCTTTCAGCAGCTGCTCTGTTCGCTCTCTGCTTCTTGAATATGAGTAGTTGTAAACGGGATCATCAAAGACCGTTCCGTCGTGCAGCGTGCTTATTCCGTTATCAGCAAGCGTCTGCGCAAGCACCGCCCCTACTCCCACAACACTGTTTGCAGGGCAAAGCGATCTTCCGTCATAATCTGTATCGTAATATCCGTCACTGTCACGTTCGTAGCTTTCGGTCGTATGCGTATGTATTATAAGCACCTGAGGTTCGTTGCTGTCCGACAGCGTGACAGAAGGCTTTTTCTCAGCCTCAGCGCCTATAAGCTCCGACGGCAGCTTGGTGCAGTTTCTTATCTGACCGTTTTCGAGGTCTATTACATTGTCGCCGCCTATCTTTCCGTAGTGCTTTTCCTTTACCGTACCGTCCTTTGCCGTATACTGTGTAAGATCGTCCTTGTCCTTTCTTATGTTGACGGAAATCAGCCGTGTTTTTACATCGGCGGGAGCGTCGACCGGCACCAGCGTTTCACCGGAAGTATCCTCCGTACTGCTTGACGGATTATCGGTTGCAGGCACTTTCTGCTCCTGCTGCTCCTGCTTTTCAGTCTTTGTTTCATTGTCCGGTTTCTCTGTGCAAGGCTCGGATGAAACCGTATCTTCATCCCTGCCGTCAAATTCGTTTACAGGAACAGCAAGCATAACGCTCAGTGCGGTAAGCTGTCTTAGTCCGTCCGAAACGCTTTTGCCGCTTACCGCTCCCGTAACGGCGTTTTCAGCTACGCCCGTCAGGGTAAACGATAATACCGCCGCAGTAAGCCCTATGCCAAGAACCTTTACAATACCTTTGTTTTTATTGCCTCTCATAAGCCCTTCCTTTCGCCAAGTGTTTTCACAGTTGGATTTTTCTTGTTACAGCTTATGATTCATTTTCCGCAAATATTCAGGAATAATTCATCAGCATTGATATGTCGCTGTATGACAGTGACGGACACAGACTGCGGTTCAGCGCACAGGATATTATATGCGCGTACCTGCTTATCTCAACATCTATATCATATCTTGTCACAAAAAATCTGTCGTTATCGCTTTCATACTCCATAGTGGTAGGAACGCCTACAGCGATTACCGGTATGCCTGCCGCCGCACTGTCAAGACGGTTCCTGTTGCCAGCGGTACTGCCGGGCGTTATGCCGGTATCCGTGACCTGTATGCTTCTGCAAAGGTGCTCCGGCTCACTGCACGCAAGGCTGTCTATCGCTACAATATAGTCCGCTTTTATCTTCTCCGCACAGAATATTGCGTGACAGACGCTGTCTATACCGGAATTTGCCGAAACATCCGTCCTTATTACCGACACATTCCCTATTCCGTCCGCATTGTGCATTTTTTCGATGAAATGTGAGGTCGCAAGCACCCTGCCTGCCGTTCTCCAACCAAGACTGTCAGACGCTACAGACGGGTTTCCAAGCCCAGTAACAAGACATTTCCCTTCCGGAAGGAGCTTGTTAAGCACCGCACACAGTGCATGGATCTGACCGTCCGCATAAGGAACGTCCGTACTGTCAACGGTAAAATATCTTCCGCAGGGGCGGTTAAAAAGAGCGGTTTCCTTTTCGGAAACGATTATTTCGGTTATCTTCTCTCCGTAAAGCTCATAGCTTTCACATCTTATTCCGTTTTTGCCCTTTACAAACTCGGTCGCCATATCTGTTCTTCCCGTAAGCTGCATAAAATTTCCTCCCGAAGAATTTTTTCAAAAAAATCGTAAAAAAGTATTGCATTTTCGTTTTGGACGTGCTATAATAAAGCGTATTGTGAAATATAACTATGATTATATGTAGATCTGTATAAAGGAGGTGCCGTAAGTGCCTAACATTAAATCTGCCAAGAAGAGAGTTTTAGTATCTGCTACAAAGCAGGCTCGCAATAAGGCTGACAAGACCGCTCTTAAGACTATTCTGAAGAAGGTTGACGCTGATACTAACGCTGACAACGTTAAGGTTGCAGTTAAAGCAGTTGACAAGGCAGCAGCAAAGGGTATTATCCACAAGAACGCTGCAGCTAGAAAGAAATCTCAGCTTGCTAAGAAGTTAAACGCTGTTTCCTGAGAATAACGATTTAACGTAACGCTCCTGCGGGAGCGTTTTCTTTTTTGTGTTAATTGCGGTGATACAAAAGCATCGGCTTGCATTATTATGTGCCGATGCTCTTTTTTTATCCTGAAATGCTTTTTACCGTATATCCGTTATCAAGCCAGTAGTCGATGACATCGGGCAGTATCGCCGTATTTGTTTCGGATACCGCATGGAGCAGATATACAGCCCCATTGTGCGTTGCGGAGGTTATTCGCCTGTACGCCGTGTCCCTGTCGGGCTGAGCGTCCGTATTCCAGTCGTTGTACGCAAAGGACCACAGCACAGTATCATAACCCATATTTTTGGCAATGCGTAATGTTCTGACCGAAAATTCTCCTCTAGGGGGACGCATCGTAACGGTTTTGTATCCGCCGAAATTATCGGAAATATAAGTTTCAAGTCCTTGTATTTCTTCAAATACCATATCATCGCTTGTATCCGGCAGTGACGGGTGGGTACAGCTGTGATTTCCGACCTCGTGACCCTCGTTTATCATACGCTGTACAAGCTCCGGACTGCTTTTTACATAATCAAGCGTCACATAGAACGTTGCCGTAACCTTCTTTTCCTTCAGAATATCCAGTATTTTTCCGGTACAGCCGTTTTCATAGCCCTCGTCAAACGTCAGGCAGATCGTCCTGTCGTCTTTGCCGAATATGAATCTTCCGCCGTATGACCCGTATTTTTCCTGCGCCTGTACTGCTCCTACAGGACGATTATCGCTATCGGTTTCATAGCCCTGACCGTAGCAGACCTTCTCTTTTCCGTCCGTCAGAAAAGCTGTTTCAGCAGGCGTTCTGCCTCCCCTGCCGTTATATTCTGTGCTTTGTCCGACAGTATTCTTATCGGACGTACATCCGCACATGAACATTGCCGTCAATACCGTAAATACTGCGGCTGACATTTTTCCGTGCAAAAAAATCACTCCTTTACAGATATAGTATCCGTAAAGGAGCGGTTGTAATTCATTGAAATAAATGGCGGCTTTCGTCAGCTGCCGAGATAAGTCTTGACCATTGCCTGTAAAAGCTCGTCACGATCAATATGGCGGATCAGGCTGCGGGCGTTGTTATATGTAGTTATATAGGTAGGATCTTCGGACAGAATATAGCCGACAAGCTGATTTATAGGATTATAGCCCTTCTCCTTGAGCGCACCGTAAACCGTTGTCAGTATTTCCTTCATCTCGTTTTCTCTTTCATCCTTGAGCGAAAACGGCATAGTTTTGTCGATCATCAATATCAGTCCTTTCGTTAATATCTTTAAAAAACCGAAATTATTTTAAGGTTGTTATATTATTATACACTACCGTTCAATAAAATACAATAGCCGATAGCGAATTTTCGTTAAAATCACCAATAGCTGTTCGCATTTTTGGGTAATTGATAAAACTTTACAATTCACTATTGAATTATTGAATAATTTTTGGTATAATAACAATAACCAGATTTTTCAGGGGGTACAATAATGGCAGAACAGAAAAAAGCGCCATCTACAAACGGCGAATTCAAAACCTCGCCGCTCGGCTTCGACAAAGCCGAAGTAATGGCATACATAGTACAGCACAATAAAGAGCGTAAAGCCCTTAAGGAAGAAAATGACGAGCTGAAAAGAGCGCTCGAAGAAAAACAGCAGACGAACGAAGGTCAGAACAACGAACTTACAGCCGAGCTTGAAAAGAAAAAGGCTGAGCTTGACGCACAGATTCTTGAGAGCAGAAAGCAGGTTCTTGACGAAAGACGCAAGCTGGCGCAGACCGAAAAAGAACTGCACGTTATGCAGGACAAATACTCTGCCTTGACAGAAGAATTCACAGAATTCAAAAAGCAGGCAGCTGCAAAAATAGATAAAGCAAAGCACAGCGGCGGAACAATTGACCCCGCTCAGCTTGCAGAGATTTCCGCAAAAGCAAACGCCGATGCAAACGCTGTAATCGATGACGCTCAGAGCAAGGCAAACGAGATTATCACGGCCGCAAAGGCATATTTTGCCGATACAGTAAAGAAAACATACGATTACAAGCAGTCTGTGCTTGAAAAGGCAGACACATTCGCAAACGTCGTTACATCAGGTGCGGCGGCTCCCGCAATAGATATTCAGGCTGTTCTTGCCAACATAACCGCCTCAGTAAATGAAGCCGTTGAAAAAGCACTTGCCGGAGCTAATGCCGTAAACGATGCGGTTGCAAAGGCTGTTGAAGATACAAAGGCTGTAAACGATGTACTCGCTAAGGCTGTTGAAGAAGCCGCACAGGCAGAAACAGCCACTGATAACACGGCTGACGTTCCCGAAGAAAAGCTGTCCGATGATGAGGAGCTTATCAACGCAAAGAGCGAGCTTGAAAATATCGGCGGACTTGACGAGAGCGAGCTTGACGACTACGCTCCTATGGAAATCGAGCCGTATAACTTCGAGCTTAAGCTGGATATGCCGGCTCAGACAAACGATGACGATGATGACGATATGCTGACAGACAACAACGGTCTGCTCAGTTCATTTGAGATAGTATCGGGTGACGATGATATTTCTGCGGATAACGTAGATACGGGTGATCTGCTCGTTGAGGAAACTCCTGCGGCAGACGATATGGCTGACCTGCTTGTAGATGAGCCTGCTGCGGCATCTGCTCCCAAAGCCGACGCCGCTCCTGTTGCCGACGATTTCAGCGACCTTCTTGCAGATGAACCCGCTCCTGCTCCCGAAGCTAAGGCAGAACCTGCTCCTGCAGCCGATGATTTCAGTGACCTTCTTGCAGAAGAACCTGCTCCCGCTCCCGAAGCTAAGGCAGAACCTGCTCCTGCAGCCGATGATTTCAGCGATCTTCTTGCAGATGAGCCTGCTCCCGCTCCCGAAGCTAAGGCAGAGCCTGCTCCTGTTGACGATGATTTCAGCGACCTTCTTGCTGATGAGCCTGCGCCCGCAGCTAAGACCGAACGGACTGCCGACCGCAGCGCCGATAAACCTAAGGAAAAGCTGAATGAAAGTCGTTCAATGGGTGTCGCCGGCAAGGAAGAAAAGGTGAACGATCCCTGGAAGGATCTCGAAGCACAGATGAACGGTATGTCTATTACTCCTCCCCCTGCACATAAGCAGGCAGACGATGACGGAATGACATCTTCGTTTGACGATCCAGCCGCTCCCGCAGCTTCCGCTAAGGAAGAAAAGATTGATATGTCCGATTATTCGTCCATGCTCGGCGGAATAAACGACAATATGACCACCAACACAGCCCAGTATGATCCTTCGTGGGATCTCAAGATGATGGAAGGTCTTAAAGACAATGATGATGACGACGACGAGATGAGCTCGGATAATGTGGGATTCTTCGACCTTTAATCAAAAGTAAATATCGTATGCCGGAAAGTGTATGCTTTCCGGCATAATAAATTCAATGCGAACAGGAGTACAAACTTGGAACTTAACACAAGCGAACTTAAAGAAAAGGCAAAAACGCTCAGAGCCGGCGACAAGATAGAACTGAGCGGTACAGTATACACCGCTCGTGACGCCGCACACAAGCGTATAAAACAGCTTATCGACGAAGGCGGAGAACTGCCCTTTGAAATAGACGGTGCGGCTATTTACTACGCAGGTCCTACCGGCGCTAAAGAAGGCATGGCTATCGGCTCATGCGGCCCTACGACATCGGGCAGAATGGACCCCTACGCTCCCCTGCTGCTCGATATGGGGTTATCCGCAATGATAGGAAAGGGAGACCGCAAACCTGCCGTAGTAGACGCCATAAAACGCAACGGTGCGGTATACTTCTGTGCCATAGGCGGTGCAGGCGCACTTGCCTGTCAGTGCATAACCGAGTGTGAGGTAATAGCCTTTGAGGATCTGGGCTGTGAAAGTGTGAAAAAGCTGACTTTTGACAAATTCCCTCTTATCGTTGCAATCGACGCTGTCGGCGGCAACATTTTTGAAACAGGCAGAAAGCAGTACGCAGAGGTCTGATTAGCTGATTTTTATATAAAATATCACGGCGTTTTTCAAAAACGAAAAAAATCGAAAAAAATTTAAAAAAAGTGTTGACAAACGCAAAACGCTGTGATATAATATAAAAGTCGCTGATACAGAGTGACAAAAACAGAAAGATATGGCGGTATAGCTCAGTTGGCTAGAGCACTTGGTTCATACCCAGGGTGTCGTTGGTTCAAATCCGACTGCCGCTACCATTTCTACGGCCCGTTGGTCAAGCGGTTAAGACATCGCCCTTTCACGGCGGAATCATGGGTTCGATTCCCGTACGGGTCACCACACTACGATACTCCTAAATGGCTTTACAGAGCTGTTTGGGAGTGTTTCTTTTTGTACGGATTTTGGTCTTGGTCTTTATTTGGTCTTTATTGCAAAGCAACAAGGTTCTCGTTGCTGTTCAAAATCTTTGATTTCGGTAACAGCAGAGGTTCTTATTTTGAATTTATGGTTTTTAAGCAGGAAATTCGGCTTTTTCGCCGCCCTGCTTTTCTTTTTTGTCAAAGATAAGTGCGTCGGCGATTGCCCGGCTCGCCCTTGCCTGTGCTTCTTGGAACATATGACAGTAGATGTTCGTTGTCGTTGAAGCCTGCGAGTGCCCAAATCCGCCGATACTGCAACCACATCAACGCCCGCATTGATGAGCATGCTTGCGTGTAAGTGCCTTAACGAGTGAATGTCGCAGAACCTTATGCTGTTCTTTTTGCAAAACTCCTTGAACCAAAAGTAGGGAGTATTGTTGTTCATAGGGCTTCCGTCCCACTTGATGAACAGACGGTCGCAGTCCTGCCACTTGTCGCCAATTCCGGCGCACTGTTCGTCCTGTTCCTTTCTCAGCTCCCACAGCATATCAATAACGTACTGCGGGTACTTCTGCGTTATCTGGGACTTCTTTTTTTCGTTGTGTCGGTATAGATACCTTTCTTTGCCGCCTGCACCCACCCGTACAGCGTTCCGTACGGTACCTTCAGTTCCTCGCCGGCTCGCTTTACCCCTATTTCCAGCGCCGGCTTTACTGACTGCTCCTTGTAGCTCCTGTCGTATTTCTTCGCTTCTGACATGTCCTTCACCCTCCTGATTTTAGCATATTCTTTTGAGCGTGGGATGTCAAGTTTTATTATACAACATCAAGGTGGGTGGTTTTTGCAGCCGTTTTCTTTGTTTAATGCGGCTCAAATTTTGGCTTTACTTTTGCTCCTTCTTAGCAGTATTGCAGTTACTGCCGCAGTACCGTACTTAAATTATAACACAAAGCCGCTATTTTTCAATGGAAAAAACTCTTTCCTCCCGAAAGAAGAAAAAACAGCAGCCCGAAAAAGAAAAAGCCGCACAAGGTCTTACCCCCTGTGCGGCTGAAACGCATTGAATGTATCAGTTTATTTGAGCAGTTTGTTTTCCACCCTGAAATAGTCCACGTCGACATAACCTCCCGTCTGCTTTGTCGGGAAGTTGAATATCGCATAACGGTATCCCATAAAATGCAGACCGTAATAATTCATTTGCAGCGTGTCTCCTATTTTTGTCCAGTTCTCGCCGTCGAGGCTGTAATAGAAATACGCCTTGTCCGTTGCGTTTTTGAAATCGCAGTCGACCCGCAGATACACTTCGTTTTCCGTTATTTCGACCCTTTCCGTTTCAAATTCCTTTTCAACGTCGTCGTTATCGTCATACCAAACCGTTACGATATATTTTTTCCCGTCCTCGATTTTTACGGCGACATAACCGTATTTCTCTGCGAAGGCGGCAAACCCCGCAACATCGCCCTCTTTCATTTCTGAAACGTCGAGCTTGATATATGCGCCGCATTCTGGTCCGAAGGTTCGCTGCGAAATGGTGTTTCTCGCATTGGCAACTGTGCTGCAGACATCGACCGTTCTCAGCCTCAGATAGCCTTCCCTCTCGGTGAGCGACCAGAGGCGGTTGTCGGGATTGTGGTTCCATTGCCATTCCAACCCGAGGTTAGAGCCGTTATAATCGCTCTCGCCAGCTTCCTCGGGCGTGTCGGCAAAGCTATGATAGGATCTCACTATATGTGAGTTGATAAATTCGTCGCTTGTGACGATGCCCTTTTTCTCGTGACCCGCGATAGGAATCTTGTCGGTCGTTGGCACCTTTCCCTTAACTCCGACTACCGGCCAGCCGTCCTCCCATGTCATGGTCGACAAAACGGGAGTTCTGCCCACCGCCCCGTGATCCTGAAATACAAAGCAATACCAGTTGCCGTCCTTATCGTCGACGATACCGCCCTGTGCGGCACCATCATTTCTGAAGCCCATATTATCTCTGATTATCACTTTCCTTTCCCACTCGCCGTCGAGCGCTTCGCTTCTGTAACAAAGCTGCGTTCTTTTGCTATTAGGTGGCCATGTTATGATAAAAATATAGTAATATCCGTTCAGCTTATAGACGTGAGAACCCTCGGCAAGGCAGCCCTTGACAAGTCCCGCGTTGTTGATGAGTTTTTTCTTGGTTCCGGGCTTGACCGCACTCAGATCCTTTTCCAGTTCAACGCACCATATCTCTCCGCCGCCGTAGATAAGATACACCTTGCCGTCGTCGTCGAACAAAAGACTCATATCATGGAAGCATTCGTCATACACGAACCTGTCCCATTTTCCGTTTTCTATATCGTCGGTATGATAGATATAAGTTTTTCCGGTGGAGAAGGAAGTGAAGCCGGCGTAATACACACCGTTGTTATATCTGAGGGTAGTCGCCCACTGACCCTTGCCGTAATTGTTTTCCCCGTTTCTTAAGGCAAGTTTATCACTGTCCTCCAGTGTATCAAAAACGTAATTTACTATTTCCCAGTTTACAAGGTCGTAGGATTTCATTACGGGACAACCCGGAGACAGGTGCATGGTCGTCGAAACCATATAAAACGCGTCGTCAACGCGGATTATATCAATATCGGGCACGTCGGCGAAAATAACGGGATTTGTGTAGTTTCCCTTGCCGTCGTCGGTTGAAGTTATCGTGGATTTTATGATATCCTTATCAAGCACTTTGGGGTCCTCCTCTTTTCCGGGCTCGGTGGTGACGCTCGGTAGCGGATTCGACGTTGATGTCGACGTCGTCGTCGACATCGGCGTCGACGTCACGGAGCTCGTGCCAACTTCCGCCGTGCATGCCGTCAGCGTCAATACCGCCATCAGCGCCGCTGCGAACCTAACAAGTTTTTTCATTTTTCCCTCCTTATTTTCCGTTGCCTCCGTCAGCTGTCAAGCTCAAGACCGCTTACGGTGACATTGTAGGTGATGGATGTGAACGGCGTCTCTTCGCCGTTTACTTTAAGCGCCAGACGATAGTTTGTCCATGTTATGTCTGTTTTCGCTGCGAATATTCCACATTCCTCCGTGCCGTAAATCAGCGATCCGACCTCGGAGCCGCCCCAGCCGTTTTCAAGCCCGTTTTCCGACGAGCTTGTGGGATCGAGTTCCTTATTTACGGGAACTTCAACATCTCCGTTTTCGGTTGCCAGCGTCAGCGATCTCACAAGCACCTTATACTTCGCATTGGTATCGGTATTAATAAACCCGAGGTTGACTATGGCGCTGTCCTTTTCAAAAGAAGAGGATTTTATGGAATAGTCCCCGTCCTTCGGAATGTCGAGCATCGCAGAGGGGCTCGGTCCGGGCTCGGTCTGTCCCGATATTACCAGCGTCTTGTAGGGTATATCGGTGGAGGCTATGCTCTCTTCAGGACGAAGCTGCTCGTCGCCCTTCGAAAACCTCCACGACTTAAGCTCTATATCGGAGCCGGAAAATACGAAATAAATGTCATGGTTTCTTCCGTCAAACTGCGCAAAGCTATCCGAGCGTATTTTGGTATAATCCGCGCAGTCGAACTCGACGAACGCAGCGGCTTTGGAGGAGATATCGTCAAGACGAACCTCTATTCTTCCCTTGCCCTTGACCTCAGCGATAAACTCTGATGCCCCATAGCCGAAGTCTGCTCCTCTTACATATATCCACGCGCCGTTGGCGGTGCTTTTTGCGGCAGGATCATTTACCTTGTCGTATCCGATATCCGCACTGGTGAACATCAGCGCGCCGCTGTTATTGGTATAGGGGTCGACCAGCTTTATCTGCGCTACGCCCTTCTTGCTTGCCGCAGTTATGGGAATATCGCCCGTTGCCTTGTCCATGGGCAGATAGTCTGCCATCATACTGCGGAAGCCCGCTTTTCCTCCCATAAGCTCCTCCAGAAGAAGCGTATGGTGAATGATGTAGTTTACGCCCTTATATTCAATGAAATGAGTGTGGTTGTTAGCCCAGCGAAGTCCTGAGGCCCCGTCGGCGTTCTCTCCCGCATTATAGAAATAGGGTCCTCTGCATTCCCAACTATCCGCGTCGAGAGGGGTCTTGGTAGTCATATACGCCATGCTGCACGCGGGCGGAACTTTGACCCCCTCGTACTCCTTCCAGCCGGTCTTGTGATCCTGCCAGTCGGTGCAGTATGTATAGTAATATACCCCGTCGATATAGTTCAGCTCGCTCGCCTCAAAAAAGTAGGGAGCGTCAATGGAAACAAATTCGCTGTCAAAGGAAAGCATATCCTTTCCCAGCTTTGCTATCTTCGGGATCTTGCTGTGCATAGTGTTGCCGTCCGCCGGTGTGCCTCCGCCGAAGGCGAGCCAGCCTACGCCATTTTCGTCAATGCACACGCCCGGATCAAAGGGTGCGGGGCAATTCTCCAGCCCAGGCATATTCTGATAAACCAGAGGCTCGCCGAGCGGATCGGTCCACGGTCCCACAGGGTCGGTGGAGGTTATCACGCCCACGCCAGAGCCGCCGTTTGAGAAGTAAAGGTAAAAATGCGTAAGTCCGTCGTCTTCAACGCGGGAAACTATCGACGGTGCCCACGAGTTATATATCCACGGTGCGATCTCTCCGACCTCTATCCTGCCGTGATATATCCAGTTTACCATATCGTCGGTGGAAAATACCACAAGCGATTTGATATAGGCGTAGTCGTTCTTTGTTCCCTCTTCCGCCTGCTGTTGGTCGTTCGTGCCGTAAACGTAAAGCCTTCCGTTATATTCCACCGCGGTGGGATCGGCGCAGAATATGTTCGGCGAGATGGGATTTGCGTTCATCTCGTTCTTATAAACGTTACCGCTTACGCTGTCGATAATTATGCCGTTGTTCAGACTGTCCATAATTTTCTCCTCTGATACCGTGCCGCTTTCATTCGTTTCGGAATTCGAAGCGCTGGAAACGTCTGCGGTTCCGGAGTTGCCGGAAGCGTTGGGCTCGGAGCTCCCGCTGCTTGTTTCGCCGCCGTTCGAGCAACCCACCGTCATAAACAGGGCCGCCGCACACAAAATAGCCGCGAATTTACTTGTGATCTTCATCGTTAAAACCTCCGTTTTGTTTCTCGTGTCCAAAGACACCTTTAAGTTTATTATACCAATAAACAACACAAAGTCAACAGGCGATATCTGTTTTGTCCACCTTTTAATCATAATATGCACCTTTTCGGTTGACATAACCGCATGAACGTGAATAAGTTATAATTTATACGAAAGCTTGTTTCCGGCATACTCTGTCGCCGAACGCGTCAAAAATACTTCCCCGTCAGCGGCAGAATTTACCGCAGAACAGGGGTTGAGCGGCTGCGGGAACGGGCTTTTTATGAACGCGTGAAAGGACGAACGAAATGTCAAGAAAAAAATTGCCGTAATAACCGCAAGAGCCGACGACCGCACCCAGAAGGATATCATATGCGGAATAGCCGAGGCGGCATTTGCCACGGATACGGACGTGGTGGTGTTTTCAAACATTTATAATCACCGGATAAGGGACTAATTTCTCAATTTTGAAAATGTCATATACGATTTTTTTGATCCGAGCGGCTTTGACGGAGTTATTGTCACTGCGGAAGCGTTTCTGGACATTTCCACCACAAAACCTCGCAGAGAGATCTGCGAGGTTCAGTCTGTCGATAAACCTCTTGATTATATAAAAATGGGGTCGCAGGGGCGTAGCCCCCGACAGGGTCTAGGGGCGGTAGCCCCAGTAATATAGCCCCTTTCCCGGGGAAAGGGGTTTGGGGATAGGGATTGAGAACAAGCACTTTTTTTGAAAAAACATACTTTTTCTACAAGCTGAACCTCGCAGAGAGATCTGCGAGGTTTTTGTTTTATGTATTTTGTCGCTTTTGTCTCCTAAAACGTATGGCGTTTTTCCGCAAGGTAAAAACCACTTTCAGCAGATTTTATATCTGAGGTTATCATATCACAAATTAGTATTGCTCCGCATTTTCTGTTCAATTTCCTTACGTCACCACTTATGTTTATCAGTTACTTTGCAGTTTAATCTGCAAAATAACTTGTTGCTATGCAAAAAATCCACCGATCTTAAAAGTCAGTGGATTTTAATATTCTCTTCAAAAAATCTGATAAGGGTATCCATAACTCCGCCTGCCGCCTGAATACTGCCAATCATCAAGAGATCGGAGTTAAGCGATGAAAAATCAATATCATAACCGGCATTTCTGATAAGCAATACAAAGAAAACTCTCTCCGTTCTGCCATTACCCTCTCTGAACGTCGGTTATCGTAAAACCCTCCATTTCTGTGGAAGCAATTGCGTTATCTACAGCACGTTCAATCGTCATAACAGTTATAATAATCACCCCGTTTCATTTTTATTGTATTATACTCCTGTTTGCCGATAAAAGCAATGCTTATCCCCCGCAATTTCAATTTAAAATGATATTTGTTTCTTTATTGCAATGAAAATTCGGCATACCAATATCAAAAATCGGAATGCCCGTAAATATTGACATACCCATAAAAAAGTGATATAAATTAGTTGTAAAAGCAGATAATAATGTCTGTATTTTATATCATTCTACGGAGGTGTTTCAATTATGATGGGAAGACTGAGAGCGATGCGTGAGCCGCTCAAATATGTACAGGGCAGAGATGCACTGCTTAAATTCCACGAAGAAATGGGTTATATGGGCAAGCGCTGGCTGTTTGTATGCTCAAACAGCGGTTACAAGGCCTGCCACGATAAAATAGAAAAGAGCTTTGAAGGGCTTGATGACTACAGACGTTACGAGATATTCGGCGGAATATCCAGCAACGGCGAAATAAATAAGATGAAGGCTATCGTAGAGCAGGACAACATTGATACAGTCGTAGCCGTAGGCGGCGGCAGTGCCGTTGATACAGCAAAGGCTACCGCATACTACAGCGGAAAGCACATTGTAATCGTGCCTACAGTTGCGGCTACGGACGCTCCATGCACGGGACTTTCTGTAATTTACAACGATGATCACAGCTTCGATAAATATCTGTTCTACCCCACAAATCCCGACGCTGTAATGGTCGATACGACCGTTATCGCAAATGCGCCCGTCAAGTTCCTTATCGCCGGAATGGGCGATGCGCTCGGCACATATTTCGAGGGTCGTGCTTCTATCCGCACCGAATCCGCAAGCCTTGAGGGTACGGGCATCACAAGAGCGGGTCAGGCGCTTGCTCGTCTTTGCTATGACACACTCCGTGAATACGGCAAGCAGGCTATCGAGGCTTGCAAGGTACACGCAGTTACTCCCGCACTTGAAAATATCGTTGAAGCTAACGTTTACCTTTCAGGTGTCGGCGCCGATAACGTAAACTGTGCCGCCGCTCACTCATTCTACAACGGAGTTACTTCTCTCGGAATAAAGCACGCAGATCACGGCTGCTGCGTTGCACTCGGCACGCTTGTACAGCTTGTGCTTGAGGGTGCGCCTAAAGAGGAATTCAAGGAAGTCCAGGACTTCTGCCTTGAGGTCGGTCTTCCCGTAACGCTTGAAGAAATCGGCGTTACAACTCCTGAACAGGTTAAAACTATTTCCGAGAACGCTTGTATCCCCGGCGAAACTATCCACAACCTCGCAGGCGATGTACAGCCCGTTGAGCTGTATGATGCTATTATGCAGGCTGACGCTATGGGTAAGATTGCACTCGGCAAATAAGCATAACAAATAATAAAAACACCGGACCTTTAGCACTGTGCGAAAAGGTTCGGTGTTTTGTTTTGCCGAGCATGCCGACAATGGCTTTATAGCCTTTCTTCGTGTAATTTTCGTGTAGTAAAAAAATAAACCGCATAACAATGCGGTTTAAACGGTATTTGGCTGGGGTGGAAGGATTTGAACCCTCGAAATGGCGGAGTCAGAGTCCGATGCCTTACCACTTGGCGACACCCCAATATTCTTTAAGTTATCACTGCCGTGACAACGTAGACTATTATATCACACTGAAAAGCCGATGTCAAGCATTTTTTGAAATATTTTTTGATTTTTTTCGATTGTTCCAGTTTTTAAAATTACCTATAGTTATATTTGAAACAATTTAAACAATCCGTCAATTTTTCTCTCCCATTTTGTTGACTATGAATATTCCTGCGCTGACCAGTACAAGAGCAATCAGCGACTCAAGGCGGAATGCCTGCTGTGCCTCTCCGAGCAGAAGCGCAGAAAGAAGCACACCGCAAACCGGGTTCATAAAGCCGAAAACAGCGATTTTCGATACGGGGTTGTACTTTAACAGCAGGCTCCAGATCGAGTAGGCACAAGCGGAAATAAACGCAAGATAAAAAAGCATCAGTACGGCAGGCAGGGGTGATTCAGGCAGAGTTATGCTGCCGCCTGCAAGTAAGCCGATAACGGTCATGACCGCACCGCCGAGCAGGAATTGCCAGCCGCTGAGCATCATAGTGTCGGTGTCTTTGGAAAAGCGTTTTATAAGCACGGAGGAAATCGCATAGGCAATGGTGGAAAGAAGAATAAAGCCATCTCCTGTAAGGCTGAATCCGCTGAGCAGAGAGCGGTCAAGATTTATAACGACTATTCCCGCAGTGCCAAGCACACAGCCGATAATCTTGAATTTTGTCAGCTTTTCAAGGCGAAAAACAAGCGATGAGATAAGTATGCACACAAACACGCTCATACCCTCGATAACGGAAGATTTCACTCCGCTTGTATTGGCAAGTCCGATATAGAAGAACAGGTACTGTAAAATCGTCTGAGTAAGGCTCAGTGCCGCCACCTTCGGCAGTTCCTTGATTTTCGGAACAAGCGGCTTTTTGTGCATTATGCTTCCTGTTATAATAACCATAATTCCTGCTGCGAAAAAACGTATCCCTGCAAAAAGTATCAATGACATTGGTTGTGAAGTGTCAACGCCAAAAAGCCCGTAACCGATTTTTACGCAGGGAAAAGCACTGCCCCACAAAGCAGAGCAGAATATTGCGAGAATTGCGGCTATCCAAGTTTTTGTCAGAATATCGGCTTTCATAATGACCTCGTTATATGCACAAAATAAGCGGTGTATCTTCGGCACAAACGCACAGACACACCGCTATATATTTTATCACTCTGAAAGAACAAGGTCAATACTGTTTTTTCTGATATTCCGACAGCGTTGCGGATTTCGTTGCACATCGCACCGAATTATCGGGGCGTTATCTGCTGAGCCGCATTGCAATCACCGATATATCGTCGCTCTTTTCGTCACCGGCATAGAATCTGGCGGTATTGGCAACTTCTTTAGAGAATTCCTTAAGGTCGGGCTGTTTATCCATCTCCCTGTAAAGCCATTTCTCGTTCAGCTCTGCACCGTCGCTTGTCATAACTATCATATCCCTGCTTCCTATCGTAAACGTTCTCCTGTCGTATACAGGCTCGTCCTTTACTCCTATCGGCAAGCCCTTACAGCCTATGGTGACAAAGCGGTTTCCGCACTTGATATAAGTGTTGGCACTGCCTGCCTTGTATAAGTCTATCTTTCCGCTGTAAAGGTCGACAGCGCATATTTCAAGAGTAGCAAAGCTCTCATCGGAGGATTTGCACACAAGTGATGTATTGATTACGCTGATTGCCGCCTCTACTCCGACACCTGCCTGCAAAAGACGTATTAGCATAGCGCAGGCAAACGATGAGTCCACTCTCGCCCTGCCTCCGCTGCCCATACCGTCCGATAATACAACATACGCTGTACCGTTCTTATCTATGAAGCTCTCGTAATAATCGCCGCAGGCAGTACCCTCCGTCTTGCTTATCTGACATATTTCAACGTCAAGCGTGTAGGTGGTTCCCGAAAAAAGACTCAGCTTACAGGCTCCTCCGACACGGCTCAATGTCGGCAAATCAAAGCGGCGGCGAAAAGCAAGCGTCATAGCCTCGCATATATCCTGCTTTGATGCGAAAAAACCGGTATCGGAATATGCCTCGACAAACATTCTTCCCTGCTCGCCAAGCTCCACATTCACTGCGTCTGCATCTTCACAGCCGAGCTTCGACAACACATTGCAGGCGGTTTTGTTGTACTGAGGCTCAATTTCTCCGCTGTTTTCAATCTCATCGGATAACTGCGAGAGAATCTGCTCCGTTGCCGACAGCTGAGCCGTCAGGATATTACGCATACGGGCAATTCTTCGTTTTTCCGTACTGCTCGCCACATAAACATCACACAGCCTGCGGATTTTGTCAATCAGTTCCTGCTTTTTAGGGCATCGTGCGCTTAAAGGCTCAGAAAAAGCATCCGGATCGGCACTTTCTCCCGACTTTACCATATTTGTAATCTTTGCAAACTGTTTAATGCTGTCGCCGTACTCCTTGCCCCAGCATTGCATATTATACCTGCACTTATGGCATATTTCGTCACAGGCCGTATTGTACACCCAGCTTATATCGCTTCCTATGTTATTATCCAGCTTTTCTGCAGTGATACCGACCGTTCTTCTGACTTCGGCAATCGCTCCTCCGGCAAATTTCAGCCGTTTTGAAAACAGTTTTCTGACGCTGTTTTCACCCGCTTTAACTCTGGCAATATCGCCCTGCTCGGCTGTAAGCTTTGCCGGTAACAGCATAAAGGCCGCCGACGACATGAATATGCAGGCAACAACGGCGAGCTTTGAATTATCCATTCCGAACAGCGCAGTGCCAAGCGTTGCGGTCAGCACAAATCCTCCTGCGGCACTCAGCTTTCTTCCGCCGCTGAACATACCTCCGACAGCCGCCGCAGGAGCAACAACAGCCGCAAGAAAAGCGTAGTCGGCCGTGGCAACCGCACACCCGAGTGCAGACACCGCACCGCACACAGCACCTGCTCCACTGCCGTACTTCATAGCACTGCAAAGAGAAAGGCAGGATGCGAAAATTATTCCTATATTGAAGATGCCGACGCTGTAATGCGACAGTATGCCGGATACTATAGCACAGCCGCCCAGAACGCAGATAAAGCTGAGAGGATCGCTGCGGACGGTTATCTTTGCTATCTCACGCTTTTCGGCAAGCCGTGACAAGCGTAAAGCGACAACCGCACCTCCGCCTGCCATGACCGAAAGAATGATGCAGTTCATCACCTCGCTTACGGTAGACGATGTGAGAAAATTCGCCGCAAAAACAGAGCCTGCCGCCGTGACAGCCGATACTATCTCAGACACGGCTGATTTTCTGCGTGAAACTATCATACGGATGGCAACAACGGAAAGCAGAGCCGATGTAACAGTAACGCCGTCGGTATAATTTCCGCCGAGAATATAGCCTGCCACGCTTCCCACAAATGCGCTGATACAGTCGATTCCGCTCATAGCCGCCGCAAACGATGCCGCAAACGGCGATGGCTTTCCGAACACTGTACTCATTGAAATTACCGCCGCCGCTATCATTACAGCCGTACATCTTATTACCGAATGTTCACGGATATCTATCTTATCCTTTGTTACTGCCCTTGACATTTCAAACTTCCTTTCGCAATCAGACATCAGTCACCTACCATGTAATTATTTTACAGTTGTCCGACAGCGTTTTTTGTCGCAACGGGTAATGATATTACGCAAAAGAAAGGAGGTGCTGTCGTTTACGGTATAATGCGATTTCAAGCGATTATATCCCTGTTTTAACGACAGCAAAAAGCATTTCTCTGTTACGACATATTTTTCCGCTAAATTTTCACGAAAGTAATGTCAGGGCTTGATTTTGTATAGCATAGGTGCTAAAATCAAGTAATAAGGAGGAATTTTCTATGAAAAGAATTACAAAAACAGCAGTTCTAATCTTATCGGCACTTATGCTATTCGGATGTGCCGACAGCTCTGTAGATGCCAAACCGCCTGTAACCGTTGCTTCCCCGTCAAGCACTTCCGAAGCTCTGCCGGAAAAGCCGGCAAGCTCAATTACAGATATATCGGCCGAAGGAGGCAACCCCGGAAATCCGGAATGCTTTACTCTGAACATTACTATCTCAGAGGAAAAATATTTTGTCGATAACCACGAAATCACATTTGAAGAGCTGAAAAAGGATATAGACAGCCTTAAGGAAGGCTCGACAGTAAAAATAGAAGACGAAAACTCAACGCTCAAAGCATTCAATGCCGTAAAGAATTACCTTACCGAAAAAGAGATTCCCTTCAACCTTGATTAGAAAGCAGCATAACGCAAAGTAAATTTCGGTAGCACAAAGTCACACTGTGTCATAAAATGTAAAGGGTACCCGAATAAAAAATACTTTCAAGGAGGAAAAACAATGGCAACATTCACAAACGTTGCTACCCTTTCGTATAACGGCACGGTAGTAAATTCAAACGTAACAACAGGCGAGATACAGCAGACTCTTGCCGCAACAAAGCATTCCCTTGCAACGACCTACAAGCAAGGCGACACTCTGACCTATATCGTGAATATCGTGAACACGGGAAACACAGCGTTTACAAATCTTACGTTAACCGATAATCTCGGCGGTTACACCTACGGTGCAGGAACAGTTTATCCTCTGGCATACGGCGGAGATATACGCTATTATATCAACGGCGCATTGCAGACAGCTCCTGCCGTAACGGCAGGTCCGCCTATGACAATAACGGGAATAAACGTTCCTGCAAACTCTGAGGCGCAGATAGTATACAGTGCCACAGCAACGGCTTATGCTCCGCTCAATATTGAAGGCAGTATAACCAACAACATCACAATAACGGGTGACGGCATTACAGAACCTATCACCGCCACAGAAACAGTAAATGCCGCATCCGCTCCTGCGCTTGATATTGAAAAATCGCTCAGCCCGACAATAGTAAGCGAGAACGGTCAGATAACCTACACCTTCACTGTTACGAACAAGGGCAACACCGCTGTCACACAGGCAGACGATATTGTTCTGCGTGATGTATTCAACCCAATACTGAAAAATATCGGAGTAACCTACAACGGCACCGTTCTCAGCAATACACTCTACACTTACAATGAGGCTACAGGCGTGTTTGAAACTACCGCAGGCGCTATAGAAGTACCTGCGGCAACATTTGTGACAAACACAGACGGTACGGTTTCAATTACTCCCGGTACGGCAGTAATTACGGTTACGGGCAATATCTGAGCAAAGCACGGATAAACACACATCGTCCGCTGTATGACAATCAAAAAGCAATAGATATGAGGCGGTACGGCAAATGTCGTGCCGCCTGCATTCTGTCGAAAAACCTCCTGCTTATTTAAAAAATGGGGTCGCAGGGGCGGAGCCCCCGACAGGGACTAGGGGCGGTAGCCCCA
>ERZ779894.18-NODE-18-length-178300-cov-9.780179_pt1 | contig 178300 bp, 196 predicted proteins | sample MGYA00511587_ERZ779894 | MGnify/ENA primary metagenome ERZ779894 (study PRJEB29588, sample SAMEA2160490) | human gut metagenome | biome: human gut; feature: human-associated habitat; material: faeces | place: Denmark | collected 2008/2010 ... | reverse complement strand
TTTTGCCATAAAAATATGCACCTCCAAAAGTGTCTAACTTTTGGGGTGCATATCACATGCACCGGATATTTTTTATATATCGTTTTTAACAAGATCCTCAAACGTTTCGCGTTTGATTATCAAGCGGTCGGCACCGTTGTTTACCATGACCGCCGCCGGTCTTGGTATGCGGTTATAATTGCTTGCCATGGAGTAATTATATGCACCGGTTGTCATGACGGCAAGTATATCACCCACCTCAGGGCGCTGCATAGGCGCATGCTCCTGTATGAGATCGCCGCTTTCACAGCATTTACCGGCAACGGTAGCAATAAAATCTTTCGGTCTGTCGGCTTTATTGGCGATTATTATATCATAATCGGACTGGTAAAGCGCATATCTCGGATTATCTGTCATGCCGCCGTCGATGGACACATATGTCCTGACATCTTTTATGGATTTAACCGCTCCAACGGTGTAAAGAGTAATACCGGCAGGACCTACTATCGCACGTCCGGGCTCAATATATATCCTTGGTACGGGATAACCCAACGACCCTGCTTTGGCTTTGAGTTCGACCGACACCTGTTTTAAAAACGATCCGAACGGAAGCTGACCGTCGGTTTCAAGATATTTAACCCCGAAGCCGCCGCCGAGATTAAGCTCCGGCACGACGATGCCGGTCTTGTCTCTGAAATCAGCCATAAATCCTATCATAACATCTGCCGCTCCCCGGAAGGGATCAACAGTAAATATCTGCGAACCTATATGACAGTGAAAGCCCATAAGTTCAAGATTACCGTAACCAGACGCCTTTATAGCAGCCTCCATTGCCTCGCCGTTTTCAAGGGCGAAACCGAATTTTGAGTCAATCTGACCGGTTCTGATATAATTATGCGTGTGTGCGTCAATTCCCGGTTTTATACGCAGTATAACCTTTACCGTAACATTGAGCTCCTTGGCAATGTACTCAATATTTTCAAGCTCGGTCATGTTGTCAACAACTATTCTGCCGACACCGTTCGAAATCGCATATTTTATCTCATCAGGCGTTTTATTGTTACCGTGAAAAAACATATCCGCCGCCGGGAAGCCAGCCGACAGTGCAGTATATATCTCACCTGCAGATACGACATCTGCACCGATTCCCTCGGATGCGGCTATTCTGTACATTTCCTTGCAGGAAAAAGCCTTGCTTGCATAAAGTACTCTGCCGTTTCCGTCGTAATAATCCTCTATTGAGCTTTTGAACTCACGCATTGTTTTTCTTATAAGCGCTTCATCAAAAACATAAAGCGGAGTGCCGTACTTAGCTGCAAGCTCGACGCAATCCGCGCCGCCGCAGGTAAGGTGTCCCTTTTCATTCAGTCCCAAAGATTCGCTGACCATCATAATTCCCCTTTATTACACGCTGCTTCAAGCAGTTCTCTCAATGTTTCATTTCCCTCACCCGTTGTCGCTGAAAACGGCACAAACGGAACATCTCCCACAAAGCTCATCTTATTTTTGAGCATTTCGAAATTATGGGACCGCTCCGATTTATTGAGCTTATCGCACTTTGTTAGTACAACGACAAAAGGTATACCGTTGTCGCAAAGAAAACGCAGCATATCAATGTCATCGGCAGTCGGCTTGTGTCTTGCATCAATAAGCTGAAAAACAAGTCTTATATCACGGGACGAGGAAAAATACGCATGCATAAGTTCCGACCAACGCAGCTTTTCGGCCTTTGATACCTTTGCAAAGCCGTAACCCGGAAGATCGGCAAGTCTTATATTTTCACATTTAAAGAAATTGACCGTGACTGTCTTGCCCGGCTTATTACTGACCCTTGCAATGGATTTTCTGCCCAATATTCTGTTTATAAGAGACGACTTTCCGACGTTTGAATGACCGGAAAAGCAGACCTCGGGCAAATCACACGGTATCAGATGAGCCGACGTTCCGCACGATGTTTCAAAAGCCGCATTATTGTAATTCATAAACAACTCCGTTACTGTCTTGCCGGTATTACAGCATTGTCCTTAGCCTTGTCCGGTATCTGGAAGGTATCGGTATGTACCTTTTTCTGAGGTACATTGATCTCCAAAAGCGCCTCAGACAACACGCTGTCAACGCTTTCAACCGGAACAAAGATAATACTGTCTTTAACGGTTTCATCGATCTCATCAAGATCCGGTATGTTATCCTTTGGAATAAGTACCTTTTTGATGCCGGCACGGTAAGCCGCCATGGTTTTCTCTTTGAGTCCGCCTATAGGCATAACCTTGCCGCGTAAGGTGATCTCGCCCGTCATGGCAACGTCGTGCCTCACCGGACTGCCGGTAAGGGCTGAAACAATTGCCGTAAACATTGTTACACCGGCGGACGGTCCGTCCTTCGGGACGGCAGCTTCTGGAGCATGGATATGGATGTCAAGATTTTTATAGAAATCCTTATCGATACCAAGCAGCTCCGCCCTGCTTCTGACGCATGTGACTGCGGCTTTTGCAGACTCTTTCATAACATCACCGAGCGAACCGGTAAGCGACAGTTGTCCGCTGCCGGGCACGCAGACGACCTCGAGCGGCATCAGAACGCCGCCGACGCTTGTCCATGCAAGTCCGTTTACCATGCCTACCTCGTCATTTACGGGTGCTGTCTCAGGCCGATACTTTTCGGAACCGAGCATTTCACGAAGTACAGTGTCGTTCAATTTTACCGAAGCGTCACCGGTGACAATACGCGCTGCGGACTTTCTGCAAACGGAAGCAATGGTACGGTCAAGACGTCTGACACCTGCTTCGCGTGTGTATGAATCTATAAGCTTATATATAACCTCATCGGTGAATCTGACCTGCTTTGCTTTAAGACCGCAGGCGTCAAGCTGTTTTTTAATGAGATGTTCCTTGGCAATGTGGAACTTTTCCTCACGGGTGTAGCTGCCGAGCTCTATAAGCTCCATACGGTCAAGCAGCGGTCCGGGTATCGCTCCTGCATCGTTTGCGGTAGTGATAAACAGCACGCGGCTGAGGTCAAACGGCATATCAATGTAGTGATCGTAAAAAGTCGAATTCTGCTCACTGTCAAGTATCTCAAGCATAGCAGACGCCGGATCACCCTTAAACGACGAACCGAGCTTGTCTATCTCATCAAGCAGAATGACCGGATTTGCGCTGCCTGCAGATTTTACGGCATTGATCATTCTTCCCGGCATAGCACCGATATACGTCTTGCGGTGACCGCGTATTTCAGCCTCATCGGTTATACCTCCGAGCGACACCCTTGCATATTTTCTGCCCATGCACTCGGCAATGCTTCGTACAATAGAGGTCTTACCGACTCCCGGAGGTCCGACAAGACAGATTATCTGACCCTTTATATCGGGTACAAGCGAATGGACTGCAAGCAGTTCAAGTATTCTTTCCTTAACCTTTTTAAGTCCGTAATGCTCACGGTCAAGTATTTTTGCCGACCTTTGCAGATTTATCCTGCTGTCGGTATAAATACCCCAGGGTAAAGAAAGACAGGTGTCAAGATAGTTCAGAACAACGGTCGACTCATGTGAGCCCTGAGGCATTTTCATCAGCCTGTCAACCTCGTCGCAAAGGCGTTCCTTTACATAAGGTTCTGCCCTCAAGGCATCAATCTTATCGTAATACTTTTTATACTCTGAGTCGGGATCGCTCTGACCGTAAAGTTCTTCATTGATGACCTTTATCTGCTCACGGAGATAATATTCTCTTTGGTTATCATCAATGTTCACTCTGACCTTTTCATTTATCTCGTCGTCAAGGGAAGCTATTTCACGCTCACGCTTTAAAAGCGTAATAACCGATTTCAGACGCTTTAAAGTGTCATGCTGTTCGAGTATATACTGCTTATCGTCAACATCAAAAGGAATATTATGTGCAACATAATCAGCCAGTCTGCCCATATCATTGGCAGCAACAACAGTCATCAGAACGTCCGGCGGAATTTTGGCTGCTACTGAGGCATATGCGTCAAACGCCGCTTTGGCATTGCGCAGCATTGCATCCTTATAAACAGGGCGGCACTTGACAGGCGCATCATAAATACGCTCAACATCTGCACGGCAGGTCGGATCGGTGTCGGTTATGCCGACAAGCTCGGCTCTGTAACAGCCTTCAACAAGAACGCGCACAACATCATCCGATATGCGGAGTATTTGTTTCACCTTTGCAACGCAGCCGATATCGTAGAGATCATTTCTCGTAGGATCATCCGCAGAAATATTCTTTTGTGTAATGAGGAAAACGCTGCGGTCGGCGGACATGGCGGCATTTATGGCGTCGATGGATTTTTTCCTTACTACGTCAAAATGTACCATCATTTCCAGGTAAATGACCAGCCCTCTGAGGGCAAGCAGCGGCATATTAGTGATGTTATTTTCAGACATGTTATTCTCCATTCGGGTGTGAGACGGTAGGCAAAAAATCCACTGTCCCAAAATACTTAAGTGATTATACAATAAATAAATTGTTATTGCAACAAAAATAAATCAATGTTTTCATTTTGGTAACATTTTGACAAAATGAAAAAGCCGACCCGTGTAAAGAACGGATCGGCAAGGTTTATTTCATTGTATTGCGTTTAAGCATATCGGTGTAAAGATCCCACAGATTCTGCGAAAGATCGACATAATATTTGTGCGGCTTTTCAAACCTCTGCACTTCTTCCCACAGCGACTCGACCTGCTGCTCACGGTATTCCTTGATAGCAGTTGCACTGGGGCTTTTATAGACAAGCTCGCCCTTATTGAATATCGGCACCTGCAAAGGACGCGCAATGAAGCCGGACACAGTCTTGCGCTTCCATGTGAATTCCGGATCAAAAAGATCATACTCGCCGGTGTCGTCGATTTTTTCATCGCGCAGCGTGATCACGTCGGCAATCGCCTTTCCGCTTTCACGGTCAAACAGTCTCCAGCACTGCTTGAATCCGGGTAAAGTTATTTTTGAAGTGTTTTCACTGAGTTTGATTTTAGGTATCAGCTTTCCGTTTTCGTCCTCAATGGCAGCCATTTTATAAACTCCGCCGAACACCGCTTCGCTCGACGCGGTTATCAGACGCTCGCCGACGCCGAATGAATCAATCTTTGCGCCCTGCATAAGCATATCGCGTATCAGGTATTCATCAAGCGAATTAGAAATACATATTGAGCAGTCCGGGTAGCCTGCTGCGTCAAGCATCTTTCTGGCGCGTTTCGAAAGGTAGGTTATATCGCCGCTGTCTATCCTTATGCCGAGCGGACGGCAGCCGAGCGGCTTCAAGACCTCGTTTGCAACCTTTATGGTATTAGGAATACCCGATTTCAGAACGTCATATGTGTCAACAAGGAAAAGGCTTTTATCGGGATATACCTCGGCATAGGCTTTGAACGCCTCATACTCACTGTCAAAAAGCTGTACCCAGCTGTGCGCCATGGTGCCCGAAACCGGGATATCAAAATCCCTGCCGGCTTTAACGCATGATGTCCCGACGCATCCGCCGATATAGGCGGCTCTCGCTCCGTAAACCGAGGCGTCCATTCCATGTGCGCGCCTTGCGCCGAACTCCATTACCGGTCTGCCCTGCGCAGCCCTGACAATTCTGTTTGCCTTGGTGGCAATAAGCGACTGATGATTGATATTAAGCAAAAGCAGAGTTTCTATAAGAAACAGCTCGGTAATCGGTCCGCGGACCGTAATGATAGGCTCTTTCGGGAAAATAGGCGTCCCCTCGGGTATTGCCCATACGTCGCAGGAAAACCTGAAATCTTTAAGATACTTTAAAAACTTTTCATCAAATATCTTCTGCTCGCGCATATATTCGATGTCTTCATCGGTAAAGGTAAAATTCTTAAGGTCATTTATAAGCTGTTCAAGACCTGCCATTATCGCAAATCCACCGTCGTCCGGCACTCTGCGGAAGAACATATCAAAGTAAGCTATCGTGTCTTTGTGGCCCTTCAAGATAGCGCCGTTTGCCATGGTTGACTCATAAAAGTCCGACAGCATAGCCACATCATACATTTTATTCATAATTTTTCTTCCCTTTCGGTCTCCTTAAGATCATTTTCCTTTATAACTCTGCCATGTTTTATTATTTCACAAAGCGTTTCATTATCGCCGCTTTCAATGGCATTTTTATATTCCTTCAGTTTTTCGATCATACAGTCTATCTCAGGCAGCAGCATTTCTTTGTTTTTCATAAACAGCTCAGTCCAAAGGTGTTCATCTACCGTAGCAACCCTTGAAACGTCTTTAAAACTGCCTGCCGAAAAGCCGTGCCGCATCTGACAGGTCTCTGATCCTACATATGCACCGGCAATAATGTGCGGCAACTGCGAGGTAAACGCAATAACCCGGTCGTGATGCTCCGGCGTAGTTACGGTTATTTTTGCAACATTGAGTGCCAAAGCCAGTTTCTTTGCGGCATCGAGCGCGGCATCGTCGGTCGTATTGACAGGAGTCAGAATATAGCTTGCGCGGTTAAAGAGGTTTTCATCTGAATTTTTAAAACCGCTGCGTTCCTTTCCTGCCATCGGATGACCGCCTATGAATTTAAGTCCGCTTTCGCGGCATATTCGGTCACACTGTTCGACTATCCAGCGTTTAATTCCGCAGACATCGGTAACAACCGAGCCGGGTTTTAAAAACCTAACATTATTCTTTAAAAATGAAACTGCGGCAGAAGGAGGCAGGCAAATGACCGTTATATCTGCGTCAGACTCTGTCCCCTCGCTCCACAAACCGTCCAGTGCGCCGGAGTGTTCAGCCTCATGTAAGACCGACAAGTCTTTATCATATCCAGACACGCGCCAATCAGAATTCTTTTTTAAGGATCTTGCCACCGATCCTCCGATAAGACCGAGTCCAATTATAAGGGCAGTCATTTTACAGCTCCGTTCACTTTAAGTTTCTAATATAATACATCAATTAGTGGTAACTGTCAATAAACCGGGTATAAAAAAAGTTGCCGGCAGGGATAAAACCTGCCGGCAACAGTGCCTTGCTATTAATACATTCCGCCTGCTGCGCCTGCGGCTGCTGCTGCAGCTGCCGCATCAGCCTTCGGGTCCTTCTTTTCGGCAACGACCGACTCGGTGGTAAGAACCATGGAGGCAACCGACGCTGCGTTCTGAAGTGCCGAACGGGTGACCTTGGTAGGATCAACGATACCTGCTTCGATCATATCGGTGTACTTCTCGTTATATGCATCAAAGCCGTAATTTGCCTTGCCTGAGGTAACGATCTTGTCAACAATGACCGATCCCTCAAGTCCTGCATTGTAAGCGATCTGACGGATAGGAGCCTCAAGAGCCTTGAGAACTATCGAAACACCGGTCTTGACATCGCCGTCAACGGTGCCAAGCAGCTCCTTGATTGAGCCGATGGCATTGACAAGAGCAACACCGCCGCCGGCAACGATGCCTTCCTCGACGGCTGCCTTTGTGGCCGACAGAGCGTCCTCGATGCGGAGCTTCTTATCCTTCATCTCGACCTCGGTAGCAGCACCAACCTTGATAACGGCTACGCCGCCCGACAGCTTTGCAAGTCTCTCCTGCAGCTTCTCACGGTCAAAATCGGAGGTTGTTGTCTCAATCTGCTTTCTGATCTGGTTTACCCTGTTCTTGATCTCATCGGAATTGCCTGCGCCGCCGACAATGATGGTGTTTTCCTTGCTTATCTTGATCTGACGTGCGCGTCCGAGCATGTCAACGGTAGTATCCTTAAGCTCAAGACCAAGCTCTGAGGAAATGACCTGACCACCGGTAAGAATTGCGATATCCTGAAGCATTTCTTTACGTCTGTCGCCAAAGCCCGGAGCCTTGACAGCAACGCAGGTAAAGGTTCCGCGCAGCTTATTAACGATAAGGGTCGAAAGAGCCTCGCCCTCAACATCCTCGGCGATTATAACAAGCTTGCCGCCCGACTGGACCATCTGCTCAAGCAGCGGCAGGATCTCCTGAATATTGGATATCTTCTTATCGGTGATGAGTACAAACGGATCGTCGATAACGGCTTCCATTTTGTCAGTATCGGTTGCCATGTAAGGGGTGATATAACCTCTGTCAAACTGCATACCTTCAACAACTTCTGAATAGGTTTCAGCAGTCTTTGACTCCTCAACGGTGATAACGCCGTCTGACGAAACCTTATCCATAGCCTCAGCTATAAGCTTGCCTATAAACTCATCACCGGCTGAAATTGTAGCAACACGGGCGATATCGTCGGTGCCGCTGACCTTCTTTGAGTTGCCGACAACCGTCTTTACTGCGGTGTCAACAGCCATCTGTATACCCTTTTTAAGAACCATGGGGTTAGCGCCTGCGGCAACGTTCTTCATGCCCTCTCTGATAAGAGCCTGTGCCAGTACGGTTGCGGTAGTCGTACCGTCGCCTGCACAGTCATTTGTCTTTGTTGCAACTTCCTTTACCAGCTGTGCGCCCATATTTTCAAACGGATCTTCAAGCTCAACATCCTTGGCTATCGTAACGCCGTCGTTTGTGATGAGCGGAGCGCCGAATTTTTTATCAAGGACAACGTTTCTGCCCTTAGGTCCGAGTGTGACCTTTACTGCGTCTGCAAGCTTATCAACGCCTGCCTGCAGTGCTTTTCTTGCGTCTTCTCCGAAAAGAATTTCCTTTGCCATAATTATCTACCTCCTATTATTCGACAATGGCGAGAATATCTGACTGGCGGACTATGCTGAGCTCCACTCCGTCAACCTTAACGGGGTTGCCTGCATACTGGCTTGTTATAACGCGGTCACCGACCTTAACGTTCATAACAACCTCGTTTCCGTCCACCATACCGCCAGGGCCTACTGCAATGACCTCAGCCACCTGCGGTTTTTCCTTAGCAGCTCCGGCAAGGATAATGCCGCTCTTGGTCGTCTCCTCAGCTTCAACTGCCTTGATGACCACTCTGTCTGCCAACGGTTTAATAGTCATAATATTACCTCCTGATATTTATTATCAATGTTTTAGCACTCATTACTCTTGAGTGCTAATATATATTTTAGCAAGTTTTCAGAAAAAATCAAGTACTTTTGCTATATTTTTCAAAAAAATTTTTATGAGTTCAAAATAATGAACCCGAAATTAAGGTAGAAGGCAAAAATAAGCCACAAAATATAAGGTATCAGAAGCCTGCCTGCCGTTTTTGAGATACTACCGAATTCGCGGTAAAGCGCTATCACTGCAATAATTATCAGAACAAGCCAGAACAGTGCGAACTTTATTGCTTTAAATCTGAAAAATATGACCGGCCAAAGAACGTTCAGCGCAAGCTGCAAAAAATAAAGCTTTAGTCCAAGAGTCCTGTCAAGATCGTGCGAGTCTGCAACAATACCTGCGGAAATACCCATAAGTATATAAAGAACGGTCCACATTATCGGAAACACTATCGCAGGGGGTGCTAACGGCGGCTGTTTCATGGTAGAGTAAATATCAAAGCTGCCTGACAGCAGCGCCGACAAACCTCCTGCAAGCAAGGTTATAACGGTATAAATGATCTGCATTTTATACTTTTTGATAAAGCTCATATAAATTCCTCCTTCAAAGATTTATATGAGTATTATTGCCGGTATAAAACAAAAAAGTGACCCCAAAACAGGGTCACTTCATACTTATTTGAAATACATATTGAGATTACATTTTATCATGCCGTTATAAAGCTTGCGCTTTTTATCGGCAGGTCTTCCGAAAAGCATTTCGAAATCATCTGACGGGCTGATGATATAAAATTTTCTGCCCTGTTTCTTTACAAATACGTTACCCATGACCCTGTAAAGCTCCTCGGACGCCTTGATATCAAGCAGCCTTTCGCCGTAAGGCGGATTCGTTATAACGAGTGCACGTCCCTCTTCGGGTAGTTTGAAGTCCTTTACATCCGCCACAGCAGCAGAAACATATTTTGATACGCCGGCTTTTTTTGCGTTTTCCAAGGTCAGCTTCACAGACTGAGGGTCATTATCAGAACCGAAGGCTCTGAACTCAACATTAGGAACTATACGGTCAACGGCAATACTGCGCTGCTCACGCCATACCGACTGGTCGATAAATCCGAACCGTTCGGCTGCAAACGAGCGCATAAGTCCCGGTGCCTTTTTCTGAGCCATCATGGCAGCCTCTATCAATATCGTTCCGCTGCCGCAGAACGGATCATATATCTGAGTATCCGGATATATCCTCGCAAGGTCGCACATCGCGGCGGCAAGCGTCTCTTTGAGCGGCGCGGCATTTGAATTGGCGCGGTATCCCCTTTTATGCAGTCCTGCGCCGGAGGTGTCGAGCATAAAGGTGACATTATCCTTTAAGATCGAGAACTGCAGCTGATGAACAGGACCTGTTTCCTCAAACCAATTGGTCTTATAAACCGATTTAAGTCTTTCCACGCACGCCTTTTTTATTATCGACTGGCAGTCGGGAATACTGTGGAGTGCGGAATCAAGGCTCCATCCCTTAACCGGAAAAGAGTCACTTGAACCTATAAATTCCTCAAGCGGAAGTTTTTTTATCCCGTCAAAAAGCTCTGTAAATGTGGTGGCTTTGAATGAGCCGAGAACTACGGTTATCCTTTCGGCAAAGCGGGAATTTATATTGGCAGCAGCTATGTCGGAAGCGGTTCCGGAAAACAGAACGCGCCCGTTTTCAGCCCTTACGTTATCAAAGCTTAGCCTGCGGAGCTCATCGGCTAGTATACCCTCTACGCCGAACAGGCACGGTGCGGCAAGTTCATAAACAGTCATTAAAACACCTTTATTTCAAACAAAATAAAAAGGGCAGACACATGTCCGCCCTATAAGATATCACTTTACAGCAGAACGTTTAGTACGTCTTGAATCGGGATTTTTACGTTTCAGATCGGAAAACTTTTCGTCGCTCGTCTGCTTGAATTTAGCCATCATATCCTCAAACGAAGTCGACTCACTCTTTTTAGGAGTCCATACGGCGGCAGGAGACGCAAATGACTGCTGGGGACGCTCCCTCGGTGCGCGCGGAGTACGCGGACCGTCGAAGCGGCGCTTTTGCTGCGGCTGCTGGTTTTCAATGGCGCGTTTGATGCTGAGGCTTATCTTTCCGTCATCGGAAATATTAAGCACCTTCATTTTAACGATGTCGCCTTCCTTAACGAACTCTCTGACATCGCTTACATAGGTCTGGGCGATCTCTGAAATGTGGACAAGTCCCGACTTACCCTCACCCAAATCGACAAAAACGCCGAAATTGGTTATACCGGTGACCTTACCCTCAACAATTTGTCCAACCTCGATCTGCATAAATAGAACAATCCTCCAAAAGAAAAATCAGAATGCCACGGCGACATCAGTCACCGGATATATCAATATAAACATGCTCGTTTGAGTAAACAAATCCCAACTTTTCACGCGCCGCACGCTCGACAAAATCGGCATCGTTGCCGTTCTCAAGCAGCCGGGACTTTTCGGATACCTCAAGAGACAGCTCGTCACGCTTTGCAGTCGCCGCCGCAAGCTCACCCTGCAGAGATGTATAACTTTTGATAAGCGAGCCTAAATAGAAGATCATCCAGACAGCAAAAATCGCAAGCATGACCCTTAGTATTATACTACCGCGTCTTTTAGTCTCGACCGCCAAGTCAACATCCCCTTTCGAAAAAAGTCAACGAATCATTTCACAAACAAATTGCCAAAACAATTATACAACAGACCTGCTTTATCTTGCAAGAACTTTTTTACTTTAAAAGACAATTTTTTTAAAAAACGTATGATCGGCGAAAAAATAAGCAGTGCCGTTTTCCTTATAAAGCCCAAAACTGCAGAAATCGCATTAAAAACAAACCTCATTATCTTCATAAAAACGCTTGAAACAGTAAAATGGACTGCCAAAAAACCGACAAGTATTCCGAACAGAACATAAAACCTTATTTGTCCCAGGCATCTGATTAGCAAAAAGCAGTATGTTGCCATTGCGGCGACAAGCCAGAAGATAAGGTCTGAAACAATGACTTCGACGAAGCCGTTTACCGAAGTCATATGCAGCACCCTTAAAATATCGTAAAAAAGACACAGCACCGCCCCGAGTGCCAGTGACAGCAGGAATGTCACTATCTGCGCTGATACATCTATGCCCTGCATTATCCGAACAGCCTGCCCATAACGCTTTTCTTTTTTGAGGATGTATAGGCAAGGGCAAACAGCTTACCTTCCAGTGTAAGGTCACCGGTTTCGACCGTAAAGCTATTGACCTTTAGCCCCTCGCCCTTCACTGTCAGCTCGCCCATCGAGGTGTTAAGCACCACCGTCTGATCATCGAAGCTAACAACGTCCTGTACGCCGGAAACGCTCATTTTCTCCCTGTTTTCAATTATGATCCCGTGCGGAGCGGATGTAAGCTGTTCATTCATATTGATCTCCATTCTGCCGCTGAAGGTTTGTTCAAAGAAATTACTAATCTCCTTCAGCGTACATTGAAAATAAACCTATAAGCGGTTACAAGGAAATAATATGAATCTTATGACAATTAAATTACAGATTGCTTCATCTATTGTATTATTTTATACATCATTGCAGCATCGTCCTTGCGTATCACCTCATTTACGCTAAGAACCTCGGCTTTTACAGTGCGTGTACCGAACGATATTTCGAGTATATCGCCCAATTTCACATCATATGACGCACGAACCGGTCTGCCGTTCACCGAAACTCTGCCGGCATCGCAGGCTTCGTTTGCAATGGTACGCCGCTTGATTATTCTTGATACTTTAAGGTACTTATCGAGTCTCATAAATTTTCTCCAAAAGAAAAAGCCGCTTTAAAAGCGGCTTTTAAGTGATTACTTAGAAATTGCTGCTTTGAAGCCCTGGCCAGCCTTGAAAGCCGGAACCTTAGTTGCAGGAATGGTGATTGTCTCTTTTGTACGGGGATTTCTTCCGGTTCTCTCCGGACGCTCACGAACCTCAAAAGTTCCAAATCCAACGAGCTGGATCTTGTCGCCGTTCTTGAGAGCGTCGGTAACGGTCTCTATAAGAGCGGAAACTGCCTTGTCTGCATCCTTCTTGCTAAGTCCTGCCTTCTCGGCGATAGCTGCTACAAATTCAGTCTTGTTCATGTTTTTTGTCCTCCTAATTTTTATATTCAAATGTGCAAAATCACATCTGAAAAATCATTTAACAGTGTGTTTGACGTCGTTCCAGATACCGTCAAGCTCCGAAAGAGAAAGCTCCTTCATATCATGTCCCGTTTTTTTTACGGTTTCTTCTACCGCCGCAAACCTCTTTATAAATTTATCGGTAGCGGCATTCAAAGCCTGTTCCGGATCGACCTTTAAAAACCTCGATACGTTGACTGCCGCAAACAGAAGATCGCCAAATTCCTCGGCGATATCCGCGCTGTTACCGGTTTTTACGGCACGGGACAGCTCATTGGTCTCCTCCGGCAGCTTTGAAAAAGCACCGCTCACATCATCCCAGTCAAAGCCTGCCTTTGCAGCTCTTTTCTGAACCTTGGCAGCCCTCATCAGAGCCGGGAAAGACATGGGTACGCTGCAGAGCGTATCAGTATAGCTGGTCTGATGCTTTTCAACGCGCTTTATAGCCTCCCAGTTATCGAGCACCTTATCGACATTATCTGCCGAAACGTCACCGAAAACATGCGGATGTCTAAGTATCAGTTTTTTACATATGCCGTCGACAACCGATGAAAAATCAAAACCGCCGCCGTCTTTCGATATTTGCGAATGAAAGGCAACCTGGAGCAGTATGTCGCCAAGCTCTTCACAAAGCGCCGTGTCATCACTTCTGTCGATAGCATCGACAACCTCATAAGCCTCTTCTATCATATTATTTCTGATGGAAGCATGCGTCTGCTCGATATCCCACGGGCAGCCGCCAGGAGCGCGCAGGATCGACATGATGCTCAAGAGGTCTGACATGTCATACATGTCTTTTTTAAAAGACGATTTAGTTATCATTTAAACACCCGTTATTTCAAGCACTGCATATATACTACCTTATTATTCTGAATTTTGCAAGTACTTTTGCAATTTTTTTGCCATTTGGCAGGGAATAAATGTCCTCACGCTCGACAACACGCAAAAGTGACAGCATAATTACATAAACCAAAGCCGCCAAAAGTATCGAAACTACAGTGACTATATTTCCGGAAAAAATCAGTTTCGGCAGCATCCTTGCCGCGAAAAATGCGGCGGCGGCGCATACTGCACCCGAAAAAAGCGGTTTTATAAGCACCGACATCATATTCGGCATTACGCCCGAATGTTTTACAAGGCATATAAAGTTTGCAATGCAGATATAAGCGTAGCAAACAGTCGTACCTATAGGTACACCGACGATATTTATAGACGGTGTGCCTACCAGTACAAAGTTTATTATTATTTTAAGCACTGCGCCGACCGCAATATTTTTCAGCGGAACGCTTTGCTTGCCTATTGCTTGCAGCATGCTCACTATCGGAGCGTTGAGCCCCGAAAGAACGGCACATATGCCCAAAATACGGAGATTTGGCGCCGCAATGTTTATGGCGTTTTCATCGCTGTACAGAAGCGACAGTATATTATGCGATAATGCGGCTATACCGAGTCCGGCTGGTATGGCTATAATAGCCGTCGTCCTGAGCATGGTCTGAATGTTTGATTTAACCTCGGCCTTATCGTGCTTTGTCCATGCCGTAGCAAGCACCGGTATCGCGCTGACGCCGAGCACCGATGTCAGCACGGGAACAAGGTTATAGATCGAAAACGCGTATCCGCGGTGGCATCCGTAAAGCGAATTCGGAAGATCTTTCATTACATCAAACGCCGGATTCTGTTCTATTTCCGAGGAAATAAGACCGGCATATACCGTTTCAAAATATCCCGGTGCCTTAGCAAGTGCCCTTGCAAGCTGACCCTGGACCATCGCCACGTCAATAAGGCTTGTGACATTATTTACAAGCGAGCCGAGAACTATGGGTATAGCTATCAGAACAAGGCGCTTTAAAGTATCGCGCGACGAAGCAGCCGGTGAAGCCGACATCATCTGTTCGGCTGAAAACTCATGCTTATTGCTTACCCTGTACTTAACTACAAGATAAAATGAGCTTAAAGCAGTACCTATCGAAATGCCGAGCAGCGCACCTGCTGCCGCATACGAATAGTTATTTGTAGCCATTAAGACCGCAAAAGCCATAAGATACCCGAAAACAAGCTTGCCGAGCGCTTCAAGCACCTCGCTGACTGCGGTCGGGGTCATGTTTCTGAGTCCCTCATAATATCCGCGGTAAGCCGACATAACGCAGCAGAAAATAAGGCACGGTGCAATGCACAGTATGCCGGGCAGCGATCCTGCATTGAATATCTTCATAGGACCGGTCAGCAAAAACGCAGCGGCTATCATAAGCACAAAGCCTGTACCGCCGGTTATCACGAATGCCAGCTTCGCAACTCTCAGCGTTTTTCCTACATCCTTATATCTTCCTGCAGCAACATGCTCCGCAACTATCCTTGATATAGCTATAGGCAGACCGGCCATGGCAATGGAATACATAGGTACATACAGGTCGTACGCAGTCGAGTAGAAGCCCATTCCCGTAGGTCCCAAAAGGTTTGCAAGGGGTATTCTGTAAATAGCACCGATCAGCTTTACGAGCGCAGTGGCTATAAAAAGTATCAGAGATCCGTGCAAAAAGCTCTGACCCTTTGAGTTTGTTTTAGAAATCAGATTGTCTTTCATTTAGTATACCTCAAAGAGTTTTAAGCCAGCCGATCACAAGCGCAAGCCATGAACCGGCACGGTCACAATGCAGCGTGTCGGAATAGTTTTCGGTGGAGTCATCGTTTGCACCGTCGGAAATAAGTCTTACCGAAACATAAGGCTTTGAAAACATTGCAGCAACATGTGCAACGGCAGCCGACTCCATATCGCATGCGATCGGATTAAACAGCTTTGCAAGCTGGTCATGCTTTTCTTTTGTACATATAAAGCTGTCGCCCGTTACAAACGTACCGGATCTTACAAAGGGGAATTTCGACAGAATGTCGCTGCAAAGTGCCGCATCTGCCAAAAGTTCGCCTTCATCACCCGGTTTAATCGACGGAGCATAGCCTATCGCTGTAAGGTCAAAGTCATGCTCTATAAATCTTGTGCCGAGCACAAGATCATATTTTTCAGTATCGGAGAATCCGCCGGAAAGACCAGCGTTTATGAGTATATCGGAGTCTCCCGCCACAAGAGCCGCGGCAGAAGCGGCGTTAACCTTGCCGATACCGGAACATACGGTTGTCAGCACAATATGAGAATTCTCGCCCTCAAAGTCAACGGTATGCGCCTTAAGACCGGCGACCTTCAACGGGCGCAGTTTGCCCTTGAAGCAGTTTTCAACCTGCACATACTCGTCAATATCTGCGATAACAAGAGAAACTTTAATTGTTTTTTCGGTCAAGGCATCCACCGTTATTCGGCATCGCCGTCAGACTCGGCGTCAGCTTCCCCATTTACCGGTTCACCGTTTTCAAAAACGGCGCTGTCGCACGACTCATCGCTCCTGCCGCTTCTCAGGCACTCAAGCTCATCCTTTAAAGCCTCGATAATGTTTACAGCAGAGTCAAACTCGTTATCGTCAACTATCATGCCTTTGACCTTGCGGTAGGAAAGTCTTCCGAGCTTTTCATATGCCCTTTTGAGTTCCGAGCAGACCTTGGCTATTCTGAGGTTGTTTTTCTGGTCGCAGATAAACTCCCCTGCCTTTGTGCTCACATTATCTATAATATCCTTTGCATTTTTTACGATATCCATAAATTCAGATCCTTTCACTGTATTTTAAATCAGTATATCACAAAAGGAATGTTATTTCAATCCTTGTTATGTGACAAATCGGCGGGGTATTTTTCATAAAACGACAAAATGCCCTCCTTGCGGCGCAGCACCTCTTCAAAGCGTGATATATATTCATACGGATACTTATAGTTAAATATACGTTCAATATAATTGCCGCCCGGTTCTCTCAACTTTGTGACAGCAGAGGCGCCGCACGCCAAGATTGAGTGGGTCTCATCCATGATATATATGTTGTAAAGACCCTCAAAGCCCTGCTTTGCGTAGCCGACATTTTCAAGATTACCAACGGTTTTGCTCTGGCGGTACATATAATATGGTTTGATGCCGGCATCGCAAAGTGCCGATCTTGCGTATTCCACCATGTCACCTACCGATGCCGAAGCAGCGCTGTCAAAAACGCCCTCTAATGCTGCAAGGTTTGATGCGCGCTTCATTGAAAGCGAATGAACTGTCACATTTTCGGGCGACAGATCGATGATTTGGTCAACAGTACTTTTAAAACTTTCCAAAGTGTCGCCTGTAAGTCCTGCTATAAGGTCGGTGTTTATATTGTCAAAGCCCTGCTCTCTTGCAAGATAAAAGGCATCAAGCATCTGCTGCACCGTGTGCCTTCTGCCTATCTTCTGCAGCACGCCGTCGTTCATGGTCTGCGGATTAATGCTGATCCTCGTAGCACCGCCCGATTTTATGACGGCAAGCTTTTCCGCCGTCACGGTATCCGGTCTGCCGGCTTCAACGGTGTATTCCAGCAGCCCCTCAAACGAAAAGCTATCCTTTACAGTGTCCATTACCATTGTCAGCTGTTCCGGTGAAAGAGTTGTCGGCGTTCCGCCGCCGATATAAACAGTTCTGAGAGAAAGACCTGACCTTTTTGCATACTCAGCGGTCACACGAAGCTCTTCGCAAAGCAGCTTAACATATTGCGGTATCAGTTTTTTAGCCTGCTCCACAGAATGTGAAACAAACGAGCAATAGCTGCAGCGGCTCGGGCAAAACGGTACCGATATGTAAAGACTGAAATCATCCGGACGCGAAAGCGAAACGGCGTGATCCTCACCGATGCGGCAAGAGAGGCAGAGCTCTGTTTTACTGTCGCTTACAAGCAGCGTATCTTTAAAATACTTTACTGCTCTCTCCTGCCCCATTTCACTTATCAGTCTGCCCATAAGCTTGGCAGGTCTGACACCGGTCAGTATGCCCCACGGTGAAGTATAACCGGTAACAGCGGTAAAGCAGTCAAAAAGCAGCAGTGCAGCCGTAAGTTCGGCTGTGTCACTGTCAGCCGAAAGCGGCAGATCCTTACTGCGCTTTTGCAGTCTGCCGTCAAGCTTCAAAGTACAGTTGAACCGTTTTCTGCCGTCAGCAGACTCGATTACCGCATAATTGTCTCCGGAAATACAGTCAACAGGATGTTCAAACGTTATTTTTTCAAACGGCAGAAAAATGCGGCAGAGCTTTTCAAGCTCATATTTAAAATCTTTTTCATTTGTATATATGATCATTTTATTTCTCTTAAGAAGGGATTGGACAAAAGCTCTTCGCCAATGGTCGTCGGTTTTCCGTGACCCGGAAAGACAACAGTGTCCGGTGGCAGCAGCGAAAGCTTTTTCAGTGACGACATAAGCTCGTCAAGGCTGCCGCCGGGCAGATCGGTCCTGCCTGTCGTTCCGGCAAACAGGGTATCACCGGAAAAGAGGTGATTGCCGCACAAAAAGCACAGTCCGCCCTTTGAATGACCGGGAGTTTCTAAAACGTTAAACTTCATATCACCCAAAACGACAGAGTCACCGTCTGAGAGTATAACATCGGCTCTTTCATCGCTTTTTACATGTCCATATACACCGCAGCAAATGTCGGTAAGGTTTGCGTCGTCGCTGTAAAGTCCGCATTCGTCAGCTGCCGAGACAGCAATCTTTGCACCGGTCAAATGTTTGAGCTCGGACGCGGCGCAAATATGGTCAAAATGCCTGTGGGTCAGCAGTATATACCCGATTTTTTGCTTCCCGGAGGCTGCAAAGTCTTTCAGTTCCTTTTCCATATATCCGGGATCAATAACAACGGCGTTTTCACCACTTGTGATAATATAGCAGTTTGATCTGACAACACCGCATGAAACGGTTTTGATCTCCATCGCGGTTCACCTGTTTTCTGCCGGCTTGCGCCAGGTATCGGTATCAAGAATGATTGTGACCGGTCCATTTAGCACCGAGTCTATCTGCATATCGGCGCCAAACTCGCCGTGCTCGGCGTTCTTTACACCGCACTTTTTAAGGCAGTCGATAAAATACATATAAAGTCTCTCAGCCTCCGCCGGTGCCATTGCATGAGTATAAGACGGGCGGTTGCCCTTTTTGGTATCGGCACAAAGCGTGAAATTGGAAACGGTAAGCACCGAACCGCCGATATCAAGAACAGAACGGTTCATTTTATCGTTCTCATCACAGAAAACGCGCAAAAGCGCCACCTTGGAAGCCAGCAGCTCGGCATTACTGTCATCGTCACCTTCATATACGCCGAGCAGGACCAAAAGCCCGGCACCGGCAGTGCCGGACGGCTGCCCGTCGGCAGTAACGGCAGCGCGTTTTATTCTTTGAACAACAGCCTTCATAGGTCATTTGCCAGTCCTTTCAACGCTGTAAACTCCGTTTACTTTTGATAATCTCTGAATAACATTATCAAGATGTTCCTTACCCTCAACGCTTATTGTCAGCAGTATTTCGCAGTTGCCGTCCTTTGTCTCCCTTGCCGACATGGCATGGAGCGACACATGAAGATTTGAAAGAAGTACCGACAGGTCTGCAAGCACGCCGTCACGGTTGATACTCATTATGCTGACTGTTGAGTCAAATCTTTCGGATCGGCCGACCTCCCAATGTGCCGGTATCCATCTCTCAGGCTCGGCACATGTGCTTATATCGCGCGGAACGTTGTTGCAGTCGCGCTTATGCACCGAAACTCCGTGTCCCCTTGTAATAAAACCGATAATATCGTCACCAGGCAGCGGCGCACAGCAGCGCGACAGCTTGATAAGGCAGTTGTCGATACCCTCGACCACAACGCCGTCCGAGGATTTTGAAAACTTCCTCGGTGTCACCATTTCGCTGATATCAGAGGTCTTTTCGGTCTTGCAGAATTTTATATATTCTTCCTTGATATGCGGCATGAGCTTGGAAAGCAAAATACCGCCGTAGCCTATAGCCGCGTACAGCTCCTCGACATTAGCGCATCTCTGACGGGTCGCTATCTCTCCTAAGAATTTCTGCATATCCTCATCGGACAGTCTGATATTGTTTCTCTGGAACTCGCGCTCGATCTCCGCCTTACCCGTTGCGATGTTTTCGGGTCGACGTTCCTTTTTGAACCAAGCGCGTATCTTTGTTTTTGCCTGATTGGTCTTTACGATATTCAGCCAATCCCTGCTCGGTCCGTGACCGGCTTGATTTGAGGTTATTATTTCAATTACCTCGCCGGTTTTAATGACATGCGTTATCGGAACTATCCTGCCGTCAACCTTTGCACCTATCATCTTAACGCCTACTTCTGAGTGTATGGCAAATGCAAAGTCGATAACGGTAGAACCGACCGGGAGGTTGATAACATCGCCCCTCGGCGTAACGGCAAAAACATCCTCCTGCGACAGATCGGTCTTGATGGTCTGAATTATATCCTCCGCATCATCCGATTCGCGCTGGTTGTCCAATATCTGGCGTATCCACGCAAGCCGTTCTTCAAATTTAGAGTCGTTGCGGCTGATACCATCCTTGTATTTCCAGTGCGCGGCAATACCGTATTCCGCTGTGCGGTGCATTTCCATAGTTCTTATCTGCACCTCAAACGGTATGCCCTCTCTGCCTATGACCGTTGTATGAAGCGACTGATAAAGGTTAGGCTTCGGAGTGGAGATATAGTCCTTGAACCTGCCCGGTATCGGACGGAACATGTCATGTATCACGCCAAGAATATTGTAGCAGTTTACAACCGTGTCGGTAATTATCCTCACGGCGTAAATGTCATATATCTCATCAAACGATTTTCCCTGCATATACATTTTGCGGTATATGCCGTGTATTGATTTCACCCTGCCCTCTATTGTGATGCCGGGCACAAATTCCTCGACACGTTCCTTTATGCGCGTCTTGATGTCGTCAAGAAATCTTTTACGGTTTTTCTTTCTTACGGTCAGCAGATTTTCTATTTCATGATAAGCCACCGGATCAAGATGCATGATAGCAAGATCCTCAAGCTCCTCTTTTACCGCTCTGATACCGAGGCGGTGAGCTATCGGCGCATAGACTTCCAGCGTCTCAAGCGATTTATCGCGTTGGCTCTGTGGCGGCTTCGCGTCAATGGTACGCATGTTGTGCAGGCGGTCGGCAAGTTTTATTATGATGACCCTTATATCGTGCGACATTGCGATAAGCATTTTACGGATATTTTCCGCCTGTGTACTTTCTCTCGACTCAAGCGGTATCTTACCGAGCTTTGTGACGCCGTCCACAAGATCGGCAACGCTTTTGCCGAACTCCGACTTTACATAATCGTATCCGTATTCGGTGTCTTCTATAACATCGTGCAAAAGTGCCGCAGCTATGGACTCACTGTCCATACCAAGCGAAATTATGATCACGGCGACCGCTATCGGGTGCATATAATAAGGCTCGCCCGATGCACGCCGCTGATCGCTGTGCGCAATAACACAGCGATTGAAGGCTTTGAGTATCAGCTGACGGTCATAGCTGTCACTTCCGGGCTGCATGTCGAGCTGATTCATAAGCGCCCTTAAGTTGCTGTCATACAGAGCCATTATATCCACCTCCCATAGCGTTTTTAAGTGTTATAAGTATCTCGGCGCTGTCAAGATCGGCCTTGCCGTCAAAATCGGTAAGCGAGACCGCAGCCTCGTCAAGCGACACTATTCCAAGCTGACAAAGAGCCTTCACGGCAATGTTTATTTTACCTACCGGCAGATAGTGGCAGAGCATATTCTCCAGCCGGTCGTAAGACACCGTGCCATATTTTTTTAGCGTTCTGAAAACACCGGCAACATCGGCACGCGACGGACAGACAGAGCCCGCGTCCGTTGCAGACACCTCACCGCGTCCGATAAGGTCAAGAGCGGAAAGCTGTCGCTCTGTTTCTACACAGTCGATGCCGCCCGGTCTTATTTCGCGTATGAGTATCGATGCCGACTCGGTATTATTATATACGTTGACATCAAGATTTACCGCGACATCTATCACATCGCCGACCGAAAACGGAAAGTTATCCGGCGACATTCCGAATTTCAACGCCCAGAAGTCCCTGCCGTCCTTTGAAAGCTTCAGCTTGATGTGCTTGCCGCCCGAAAGAGGCAAAACGGCTGCTATTTTGCAGTCTGTAACTGCAAAAAGCGGTGTTGGATTGGCTTCACCGTATGGCTCAAGTATTTTAAGTGATTTTGCAACATCAACATTAAGTACGGTGGGCTTTACCCGGCAGTCTATCTTAACTGTCGGGAAATTCAGCGGCTTTGCTGCTGCATATGCATTTATCTCACGTCTTAAGGCATCTATATCATCCTCTCTGACCGTAAGACCGGCGGCAAGCTCATGTCCGCCGAATTTTTTAAGCAGATGGCTGCATGATGACAGCGCTTCATAAATTGAGAACCCGGGAATACTGCGGCATGATCCGACCGATACCTCTCCGTCGTCGTTGATAACTATAGCCGGACGCGCATATTTCTGAACTATTTTTGCCGCGACTATTCCCAAAACACCGGGATGCCAGCCTGCTCCGTCGACCACTATAACACGGTCGGAGGATAGCCCATTTGACTCGATCGCCGAAACAGCCGACTCAAATATCTGCTGCTCTTTTGCCTGCCTGTCGGCATTAAACCGGTCAAGACATTCGGCAAAGTATCCTGCTTCGCCTGAATCGGTAGACAGCAGCAGTTTTACCGCCGTATCGGCTAAAGCCATCCTGCCTGCGGCGTTTATCCTCGGACAGAGCGAAAAAGCCACACCGCCGGAGGTAGCAAATCTGCATGATGCCGCTTCCATAAGCGCCCTGACGCCTACTCGCGGCGTCCTGTTCATGACTTTAAGTCCGATGCTTACCATCATTCTGTTTTCGCCGTGGAGCGGCACCACATCGGCAATGGTCCCAAGTGTCACAAGGTCGGCATATTCATATATCATTTCTTCGCACGGACGCCCGTCAAGGGCGCAGATGAGCTTGAAAGCGACGCCAACGCCGCAAAGATCGCTGAAAGGTCCCCCTTCATCAAGGTGCGGATCTATCACCGCCGCGGCATTCGGCAGTGTGTCAGAGGGTATGTGATGATCGGTAATGACCATGTCTACACTAAGAGCAGCGGCTCTTTCCGCTTCAGCTATGGCGCTGATACCGTTATCGACCGTTACAATAAGGGTGTAACCGTCAGCCGCTGCCTTTTCAACGGCAGACACCGAAATACCGTAGCCGTCCTTTTCACGGTCAGGCACATAATAATCAACATTAGCATTTCTTGATCTCAAATATCCGGTCAGAAGTGCTGTCGAGGTCACGCCGTCGCAGTCATAGTCACCAAAAACAAGTATTTTTTCTTGCGACTCAAGCGCAACATTTATTCTGTCAACGGCGTCAGCCATTCCGCTGTATTCGTAAGGGTCGCAAAAATCAGGCTCTTCGCTTATGAATTGCTCTATTTCATATGGGTCGCTAAGCCCTCGCGCAAAGGCTATAAATGTGACTATAGGATCAAGATCACATTCTTCCGACACCAAGGACACTTCCTGCTTGTCAACATCGGGAAATATCCACCTTTTATAATTCACGACCCACACCACCGTCTTATATGTAAATATAAAAATATTTTAACACCGCAGCGCTCATTTTTCAAGACTAAACGGGAATAAATATTGGAAACACAACTAAAAGGAGCAAACCTGATGACTAAGAAAAAGGTACTGTATTATTTTATACTTTTCGGTATGGGTGCTTTCGGCTATGGGCTTATAGAAATAATGTGGCGCGGATATACACATCCGAGCATGGCTTTAGCCGGTGGGATCGGTATGCCGATACTGTCGGTAATAGAACAGAAATTCAAGAATCTTAAGTTTGTTTACCGTTGTATTTCCGGCGGACTGACCATACTTTCAATAGAGTTCGTGTTCGGTTTTATCTTCAACGTCTGGCTTGGGATGCATGTATGGGATTACAGCACTGTGCCGCTCAACTTCAAGGGTCAGATATGCTTTTTATACTTCACACTTTGGTGCTTTATGTGCGCGCCGCTGCTTATCTGTGCCGATCTTGCATACACAAGATTTTTCGGTAAAGACAAGCACAGGCGCGAATTTACAGGTATAATGTCACACGAAACCACTTGACCGGAAAGCATACAGGTGTTATAATAACCTCCAAGCGAGGTGAAAAACATGTCCGAAAACACCAAAACGATAGCCACTAACAAAAAGGCATTTCATGACTACTTTGTCGATGAAAGCATTGAATGTGGGATCGAGCTTTGCGGTACCGAGGTAAAGTCGATCCGGTGCGGCGGAGTAAACTTAAAGGATTCATGGTGCGATATTGACGGCGGCGAGGTTCTGGTAAAGGGCATGCATATAAGTCCCTATGAAAAGGGCAACATTTTCAATCGCCAACCGACGCGTGAGCGACGGCTGCTGCTTCACAAAAAAGAGATCAACCGTCTTTTCGGAGTGATAAAGCAGCAGGGCCTTACGCTGATACCGCTGTCGATGTATTTCAAGGGGTCGCTTGTCAAGGTGCAGCTCGGTGTCTGCAGAGGCAAAAAGCTGTATGACAAGCGCGCCGATATGGCAAAGCGCTCGGCAGAGCGCACCATTGAACGTGAAATGAAGGAGCGGAACCGGTAAACATGGGGATGTAAAGGTTTCGACAGGGATCCTGAACCGTGATAAGCATGAAGCGTTACGGGAACGCTTTGAAAACCGAACTTTAAACAATAACTGACAAAAATACAGTTGCTTTTGCAGCTTAATTAAGCTGCCGTCCTGCCGTTTTTTACCGTGGGAACGGAAAGGGCGTCATTTTTGCGGTGAACGTGAGCGGTTGCTTTCTCCGGCGCTGCCATGAAAAGGAGATACCGAACCGTATAGCCTGATTGCCGGCGATACGGTAAGGGAATTTCAGTAGACAAGATAATCATGTAGAAAGTTGCGGGAACGGTTTTTTGGACGCGGGTTCGACTCCCGCCATCTCCACCATAACGCACAGGTACGAACACCATGCAGCCTTTATTGTGTGGCGCAATGTGTTTGGAATTACCATACCTGTCAAATGAAAAGACACCCAGAGGGCTACAGAGCTCTCTGGGTGCTTTCTTATATTCTCACACGCGTATGCATACAGACCTATTTTGTTCATTATTCCACTTCCGGCAGGCCGGCAACCGAAGTTAAAACAGACAGAATACCTGCCAGCACCGACGCGGAAGCAACTGCAAACCAGTTGACGTCGCCCAGCAATGCGGAGGTACCGATCATGGCAACAGAGGTCTGTGCCACGGTTTTCAGCGCTCTGACACCTGCGGCTTTTATCCAGTTTTTAAAATTATTTTTCATATGTTTGCTACTTTTAATGTAAAAATGTTGCTATAATTGCCGCCAGAACAGCCGACAAAGTCGTTGTAAGCATCCCTGTTGATCTCGCCGCTTTCATATTTCTGCAGCAGCTCATCCATCACCTCGCCGTAGTCGGTTTTTTGTTCCTCGCTTACAGAAAACTTCCGGCTTTCTGTATCATTTTTTGCCTTTTCGGATATACTGCTATTGACAGACTGTTCATTTTGTGATACAGTGATGTCAGAGTCAGACAGCTTTAGTGGTGTGGGCAATTGCAGCCCATTTCTTGCTAATAGTTGGCTGACTTTATTTGTGTCCGGATTTTGATATAGTACACAATCATTGCTAACAGCAAACTCGATCAAAGCTGCTGTATTTCTACCATATGCACTGGCTGCAATGTTAGCTTTAAGCGAGACATCACCGAGCTCAAGATCAATGTAATTACCGGATTGATTTGCCCATATAGGCACGATCATTTCACCTTTTGCGGTCAAAATATCGGTTACTATAACAACACTGTCTTTTGGATGAGTTTTTGACTTTGATACAAGGATCGGGTCTTTTATTGCCTGAGGGATCTGTTTTATTACTTCTGCGGACATTTCGGAATGTTTGCTTAATATTTTTGAAATTTTACCGTTTCGCATAAGGACGGGACCGTCGGCAAAATTTAGGTCTATCAGATACCTTGGAGTGTCAGATACATATAGATCAAAACGCGGATTGTGAGTACCGTTAATGACATCATCTATTTGTTCGCCAAATGTTTTTTCGACACTGTAACTTACCTTCTCGCTTCCGGATGCAGTACCGCCTTTCCCGTCCGACCGGACCTCTGCGACCTCGGCTGCACGAAGGGCAGCGTTTTTGTACCTCGTTTCAAGCATTAAGATGCCGAAGGTTATATCCCTGTTGCCCTTCAGCTTCTCACGCAGAAACTTTAAAAAGTCCCTTATCGCCTCAATGAATCTCGGACGCTGCTTTATACTAAGACTGTTTATGATATTCTCCGCGGCACTGCCGTTGCGGGCAAAAAGAACATCGCCGGCAAAATCGGCATAAATCTCACGCTGCGCCCCGGCGACGCCGATGTCAATACCTCTGCGGCTGTAAAGCTCGCGGATGTCGCTGTTCAGCTTAGCCATCATCTGATCAATGCTTATATTGCCGTCCTCATTTTTGTCTGACGCTCTTTTTGTTTTACCCTCAAGCCAGGCTCTGAACTCTTTTGACCTTTTTGCAGCATCACAGAACGCATCGTAAGGACCGGACGCATTTTCGGTGAAATGGGTCAGCTCATGCTTGAATATCGTCATAAGCGCGTCACCCTCGAAACTGCGGCTGGAATTTATGTAGATCGTGTTAGTGCTTTTGTCGTAATAACCGTTCGGACGGAACAGTTCCCTCTTTCCGTCGGCTTTTTTAATGCTTGTGTCAAGGTTTTTAAAGACCACCCCGACCCCCAGCGCCTTGCCGACACTTTCGACAGCCTTTTGCTCCTCGGTCAAAACCTTTGTGCCGAAAAATTCGCTGTTTGAACGCTTGTGAGAGTCAGCCTCACCGTCCGCACCGGATAACCTTTCGAATACCGACTCATAATCACTGCTTTCGGGCGCAAAAAAAGCAGACCCGGAAAAGTCTGCCCCGATGTTTTTATTAAATTGTCTGCTTGCCTCGACTACCGACTGCCAGTCGGAAAATATTCCGCTGAAGCGCTCGTTGGCATACTGAATATCTGCTGTGACATATTGGTTTACATATGCCGAGACCTCGCGAATAAACAGTTTGGCAAAATCCGTAGAATAAACATCATATTTACCGTTATAGTGCTCATCGTTCATGTACCCGGCAATTTCATCGTACGGCTTGCTGCCCCATAAAACGTTACCGCTTATTACAGCCTCATATTCCGCATAATATTCGCTGTTCTTCAGCTCATATGAATGAACGGCTTCATGCGCCGCAATTTGCGAAGCAGGCAAAGTAGCATTGCTCGAAACATAAACGGTGCCGTCCGGCATCGTAAGCGCCTGGGAATATGCCCTGCCTGACCCGGCGATTATAGGCTGAAGAGAGTCGAACGCCGTACGGTTTCGCTCGCCGCCTTAATTCAGGCAGCTTTGCGCTTATTACCCGTAGGCGTTAGCCTTACGGGTAATTTCACGCTTCGCTGCCTAAAAAATTCGCCGGCAGAAACTCTTCGACCTTAAACACGAAAAATTTCGTGTTTTTGAAGCCGAAGAATGCAGGAATACCAACGTATTTCAAATGATGAGGCAATAAAAACCGGGATTTTTCCGTTTTTAAGGCGTGCGGAGTTTGACTCTCTTCAGCCTATCCCCGTCGCAAAGAACAGCGTCTATCCCGGCATCGTTCAGTATGTCTACGGCAGAGCTGCCGACCGATCCGTCTGTCCTGCCGGGCTTGTAATAGATGTCACGGCTGCCCTGCTTTACATGAATCCGTTCTTGCGGTCTTCCTCCATCCTGGTCTTCCTGCGCTCCTCGTAGGTCGTATTTTTCATGATCTCTGCGAGTTTTTTGGCTTTTTCTTTCTCCTCTTCGGTCAATTCCCGAGTCCTCTTCGGCATTCTCTCCCAATCTTCTTTGGTCATTATCGGCATAACTCTCACCTCTTTCACCATTATACCCGCTTTCGGCATCGCTGTCAATACCGGCGCTTTCGCTCTGACCGCTTTCTGTGCCGTCGTCGTCTATCCGGAACTTTTTCTGATCCTCGTTCATGACCTGCAGCGCTGCGGCAACTATGGTACTGTTTATAAACTTCGAGTCAACACCTGCCTTTTGCCTGTTTACGATACGCTCAAGGTCACCGGTGTTTTCGGCGACTCGCATTTCTTTTAAAAAGCCGTCCCTTATTTCCGAATATATCCTGCCCAGCTGCCTGTCGGATATTTGGTCATACTCAATCTCACCCGATCCGCTTTTGAATACTTTCATTGCCGTGCTGTTGTCTATGGCAATTCCGTACTGTATGACGTCCCCGGCAACGCCTATGTCCTTTATACCACTTCCAATGGCTTTGTAGCTTCGATCGGTATTGTGTGCAATGGCGAGATTCACACCACCGTAAATAGCGCTTGATCCTGCACCTGCAATACCGCCGGCAATACCTGAACAAATAACCTCAAAAACATCCTCGGCAAACGCCTTTTTTGCGGCGTCTGCGGTATCTAAGCCTTCACTGTTCACAAGCTCGTCGACCCTCAGCGCATATGCCGACCTTTCACCCATGAGCTTGTCCGATCACGGCACCTCACCCAAGATCATATTCTGTTCTTTCTATATGAAATGTGGGATAAAAACATCGAAGATCCGGGGTGCCATAAGCAGCTGGTATAAACATTTGTAAATGCTGTGTTTGTATATGATGATAAAGTAACCATAACCTTTAATTATTCCGGTGATAACCGTACCGTCACCCTAACAGAGATTGACAGTCTCAGCACCGAAGGATCAGAGTTAGTATGCCGCGCGTCGCGTTCCACCAGATAAAAAGCACTTGGTGTAATGCTAAGTGCTTTTTTGTAAATTAGCCTATGCATATGAAACATTTGGGTTCATCAAATATTAAATATGCTTGCTGTTTGTATTGATTATTATGAATACAAATGATAGAATATGGTTTGGAATGATGGATGAGCAGTCCACACTGAATTTTCGATCCTTGGAGGCAACTCATGGAACTAAATGTTTATTTCAAATCAATAATTGATCAGGACACAGCCCCGATAGTCATATGCGATGCCGGGCACACTATCATATACATGAACCCTGCCGCGGTCGCGCGTTACAAAAAACGCGGAGGTGAAAATCTTGTTGGCAGAAGCATTCTCGACTGCCACAACGAAAACTCACAGAAAATGATAATAGATATTACTGAAGGCTTCAAAGCAAATAGCATTGAAGATGTATTTTTCACCTACCATAACAAGAAGGACAACCGCGATGTTTTTATGGTTGCATTGCGCGACGAAAACGGTAAATTCATCGGTTATTACGAGAAGCATGAATACAAAAATCCGCACGGTTAAACAATACCGACCTGAGGTAAATTTTAGTTTATCTGCGTAATGAAATATTGACAGACATAGGTCGTTCCCTACAAATGCACAATTAGATTTTCGGTTTCTTACGCTCATAAACTAAAATTTATCACATCATACTTTTAAAGAAAAAGCGACAGGCATCTGTCGCTTTTTTAATACCGTAAGTACATTACGAATTTACATGTGTTTTCTTCTTATGCTTTTCAAAACAGATCTTTATAACCGTACTGACGAGCACGCCAAACAGGCATCCGGCTATCAGGTCGGCGACCGAATGCTGCTTGACAAATATTGTAGACAAACAGGTGACGATCATCATGAATGTTGAAAGCAAAAACAGCCACGGGTGCTCTTTTATCAGCTTTACGTCAAACGTTGACAAATGTATTGCCGTAGCCTGATAGCAATGCAGACTCGGGAAAACATTCGTCGGTGTATCGTTCGAATAGATTATACGACAAAGCCAAGAGACGGGACCGTTACCATGGGGAACAGGTCTGAAATCAATTTTTGTAGGAAATATATAGAAAAACACAGTGCACATAAGGGCACCCGTAAACACTGTCCACGCCTGACGGTAAAATCTTTCTTTGTCCTTGAAGCAGGCAATTATCATCGGCAGCGGTATATATGCATACCAAAGAATATAAGGTATTATAAACACAGGCAGATAAGGCACCCTGTCATCAAGGGCTATATGTACAGTGTGATAATCAAGTCTGAAAAAGTCGGACATAAAATACCCCAGCGTCTGAACGGCAAACAACAAAAGCAAGAAAACCTGTTTGTTGTTTTTGATAAGATTCTTAAAGGTGCTTTTCAACTGAAGCCCTCCTTATAGAATAATATGCTATCAGAACTCATCTACCGCAGTACCGGTCTTCTTTCTTGCAATGATGTTTGCACACAGCAGGTTCCAGCTCTGGAAGCCCTGGTTGTTGACTCCGCGACCGGTCTCGGGATCATAGTATTCATGCATTTCACCACACTCGGCAATGTCATCACCAAACAGCTTTAGCGTCTTTTCGGCAAGCTCATCGGCAAGCTCGCTGTAACCGTATTTAAGCAGTCCGCGATAGGTCATATAGTTAGAGACACCCCAAATCGGTCCCAGCCAGCAGGACGGATTGCCGCTTTTTACAATCTGATACATCTTCTCGCATTTAGACAGGGTACGCACGCCATACGGCGCGTTGAAGGTGCGCTCGCAAAGATAGTTTTCCTCTACCATGCGCTTTGCCTGTTCCCTATCCGCAATTCCTGCCCACATTGCAAGAAATCCCGACCAGACATCTATGCGGCGAATGAGCGTGCTCCAGTTTCTCGGACAGCCCTTGTGAAGTCCCTGATTGGGGTCGACCGGCAGAAGATCAATGTCAACACTGTAATAAAATCCATTGCGCTCATCGTAGCAGTGCTTATTTACGGCACTTTTAAGACCGGCTGCTGCATCTGAATACATTTTGCTTTTGTCTTCAAAACCAAGCTTTGCAGACACTTCGGACATTGCAAGCAGCTCTTTATACATAAGGCAGTTAAGATATATAGACGCCGAGCTGCAACGGGGACGGTAAAACGTACACGGATCGTTATCGACACCGATAGCCGCGTCATTTATGAAATAGTACAGTCCGCTTTCATGCCTGCAGTTGCCGTCATAATAAGCTATGTGTCTTTCAAAAGCGCTGTAAAGTGGTCTTAACCACTCGTATTCATTGTGCGTGTTGGCTATAAAAAGCGCGTGCTGAACGACGACAGGCTTGCAGCAATTCGTGACAGTACCGGCAGTTGAGGCTGACGGTATCGAACCGCCCTCGCTGCTCAGCATTATATACATTTTGCCGTTTTTGGGATCGGCGTGTTCAACCAGATTTTCGATACATCCTTTCTGGTAAGGAAAAAATTCCTCAAGTCTCCCCTCGTTTTTTGCGACCTGGGTTATTGCAACATCGGTCAGCCATGAATCCCAGTCCCAAAGCGTCTTTGCATAAACGGCACCCGGAACTATAAACGGATGGTTTAGTTTGCCGCCCGGTTCACGGAGTATTTTATAATAATTATCCTTTATATAAGAATATATAAGCTCATCACGATCCATTATACTCATCTCCAAAAATATTGTACTTTAGTATACCACATTTTACGACATAATTCAACAATTTTTTGAAACAACCATGTACTGTCGAAGCGGTAAATTATCTGTGCCGAATTGAAAGCCGCGGCGACCACAAAAACGCTTGAGCCCTTTTTGGAACCTGCCTTTTGGGTCTTGTATTTTAACACCGCCCATGTTAAAATATTTTTATAAGAATAAAGGAGGTCGATCACAATGGATCAACGCCTTTACGCGATAACGTATTTAACTGAAAGGAGTAATATTGCATATGAAATTTACATTCGGTTTGATGGAATTTTCGGTAGATAGCGAAAAACGCCTGCGGCTGGACCATGCCGGCACTGAAAAATACAGATCGGCAGACCCAAAATCACGCCGTCCGGCGGTACAACTCTGTTTGGACTCAGGCAGTGGTTACTGGCAAAAAAAGGTGGAAACCGATGCAGAATCACTCCGCTATGTTTCACACGCGGAAACGCCTTCGGATGGCGGTAGCACACTGCAAATCATACTTGAGGACGACCGGCTGCGCGTCACGCTCCGTTACCGGATTTTTGACGGAATCGCCGCTGTGCGGTCATCCACATCGATTGAAAATATCGGAAGCGAAGCAGTATGGCTGTCATATGTCAGCGGATTTTACTACAACGGCTTCTCCCCCCTGGCTGCCGATGCGCTGATGCTATGCCAAAACGGCTGGATACAGGAGCTGCTGCCGGACATACGCTCTCTGGCAGACTGGGGCATCATCAATGCTGATACCAGCCGCAAAGTCTCCGTCTCTAATACCGGAACGTTTTCCACCAAAGATCACCTGCCTATCGGATATATGGGTGGTCTGTTCTGGCAGATTGAAAACAACGGCGGATGGTCTATTGAGGTCGGCAATAACGGCAGCGCTCCGTACGCCGCATTGAGCGGGCCGTGCGAGGAAAGCGGCTGGTACAAAGAGCTTATCCCCGGTGCATCATACACCACACCTAACTGCGCCGTCGGTTTTGGCGATGACCTTACCGACGCACTGGGCGAAATGACGAAGTACCGCCGCATAATTAAAAGCTCAAACGAGGAATACCTGCGTCAGCCGCTTATTTTTAATGATTATATGCACTGCCTTGGTGCAAAGCCTGACACCCCGTCCGAGCACGATATGATCGACAGAGCCGCTAAAGCCGGTGCAGAGTACTACTGCATGGATGCCGGATGGTACGCAGACGGCGGCTGGTGGGACAACGTGGGTGAATGGCAGCCTGCGCCGAACCGATTTGCTGACGGTCTGGGTGAAGTGTTTGATTACGTCCGCAGCAAAGGCATGGTACCCGGCATCTGGTTGGAACCGGAAGTCATGGGCATCAACTGTCCACTGGTGCAGCATTTCGGCGACGATTGCTTCTTCCAGCGCCGCGGCAAACGCGTAATAAACCGCCAGCGCTACCAGTTGGACTACCGTAGTCCCACTGTGCTCACTCACATGAATGAAACAATCGATCGCCTGATTACCGAATATGGCATCGGCTACTTCAAATTCGACTATAACATCGACGCCGGGGTCGGCACGGAGCACAATGCGGACAGTTACGGCGACGGGCTGGAACAATGCCGCGCGGCATTCTTAAGCTGGTTGGAAAATTTGCGTACTCGGTATCCGCATGTCATATTTGAAAACTGCTCCAGCGGCGGTTTGCGCATGAACTATGATATGCTGTCGCGATTTATGCTGCAATCAACATCCGACAACGAAAGTTTTGTAGAAACAGCCTCTATCGCAGCCAATGCGTCGCTTGGTGTACTGCCGGAACAGGCTGGCATCTGGGTATGCCCGTTGCCCGGGATGTCACGCGGCGAACTGACCTACACCCTGGTCAATGGCATGGCAGGTGTCTTCTACCTTTCCGGGCGGCCGTACGAGCAAGACGAAGCGTCTGCCCTGCTGGACGAAGCCGTCACAGTGTACAAGTCCTACCGGGCAGAAATACAACACTTTATTCCGCATTTTCCGCTGGGTTTCCGCGCCTTCCGCGACCCTCTGCACGCCGTGGCATACCGTGGTGACAAGAAAACCTACCTGTTCTTATGGCAGTCGGAAACAGTGGGAGCCATCCAACTGCCGCTGGCGGTGCAGCAATGCATATGTATCTTTCCACGGCAGAACGACTTCACCATACAAACCGGCGACGCGCTCACCATATCGCTTGGTGACGGTGTGAATGCCGGGGTATTCGTGTTGAAATAAAATTTAAAACCGTTCTTACTGCTAAACGGCGCTTGCTTAGAAAACATTGAAAAACGAAGCGTTGCGACCTGTAATGTGCCTCCTGTCAGGCTGCGAAAAGCAAAATTTCAAACTGCACCGTATGCCGCACGTCTCGAAAAAACAGGTGTTATTACCAGTTATATCTGTCCGCTGATGTATATGAATAATCCGCTCAGCACCAGCATGCTGGTGATTACCTCCAGCAATAAACTGCGTACCTATACGAGCGCGCGCTACTGCACCGACGACGAGATCCTTGAGCAGATCACAAAAGGAGGAAGCAAGGCATGAAAAAGACTTTTCAAGACAGAGTTGTTGCAGCAGGACATGTGACCGCAGAAGCACTGGTTTCACACGGCGGACTGAACACGCTTGCATCCTTCCAGAAAGCGCTGCAATTCGGCGACAAAAAGGCTACCTGCGGTGACCAGAACAACCCCGACCTATACGGAAAACAGATGCTGGGCAAAGCTCTGTGCCTGCCGCGTACCATCGGCTCGACTACAGGCGGTCTTGTGCTGTACTGCGCCTGTTCTATGGGGCGCAACCCGGCGTGTATGCTTTTTTCCGAACCCATCGATTCGCTTGCCGCTGCCGGAGCTATTCTCTCCGATGTGTGGCTGGAGGGCGGAAACATGCCGGTTATTGACAAGTTGGGCGAGGAATTTCTTGACTATGTCAAGGACGGTATGAAGATTACCGTTTCATATGACGGTCTGGTAACAGTTGAGTAAAACGAGCCGACAAAAAAACAAGCCATCCCGATTTGCAGATCAGGATGGCTTGTTTATATTCAATATGAAATCACTGAAAAAAAGCACTTGCTGAAGTAAATGTTTTTTTGTGACTGCACTACGAAATAGCACAAATCAGAATAGTATGCAAATATTCAGAATATTCGCCGGCAAGGCTGACGATACCGACGATCAGATACATAACCAGATTCATCTGCGCATAGTTTAAGCCAATTTGCGGCGCGGCAAAGAATACGGCATGCAGCCGAGAAAAATAGCCAGACTGTTCGGCAGGGTGGCACGGAATTTCATATCCGCATGGATAAAGACCTTCAGACAGTCCGCATTGTTCTGCAAAATGTAGTCGGCACAGCGCCCGACGATGACGCACGGGTCTTTTTCCGCAAGCTCCGTAATGACCTTATATTGGTGTTCCCACAGAAAATCCTCGTTGGTAGGTCCGAACATCCGATTGGAAAAGGCGGAGGACAGGAAGCTGCCAGGAGCATACTCTCCCGCCTCCTTCACATAGTCCGGCGCAAAGCCGGTCTCCTTCGCCATCTCCTGAATAATCTCCGCGTCATGGCAGGGAATCCCCAGCTTTTCCGCAACCTTTTTGCCGATGGTGCGTCCGCCGCTGCCAAACTCGCGGCTGATGGTAATAACTCTGTTTTTCATTTACTGTTCCTCCCTCAGAGTATTTATATCGGGAATGGAAAACTCACGATAGGTTTGCCGTATAAATAAAACAGCAATAATAAATGTCAGTATATCCGCTGCCGGGAACGACCACAAAATGATCGTCCCGCAACCCGAATTTTTCCACCGCACCATACTTGAAAGACTCCTGATTATCAAGAATGAACTGCTCACGGTCATCCGCTTCCAGCGGTGCAAGGGTTACTTTAGTGTTTTTCATAATTACCTCCGAAAAATAAAAAAAACCGGTCATTACAAAGTAATAACCGAGCGCACTCGACACCTAATCCGGTATGCGGCCTGCAAGGCTTGCGCCTTACGATCCCCGAGCGTTACGACGCTCTACCTCCGGTGACATAAATATGAATCAGCCGAGTCCCGGAATAACCGGGATCCGGCTGACTGTTTGGCGGAGACGGAGGGATTCGAACCCTCGTCCCTCAAGGGGCATCATGATTTCGAGTCAAGTGTCAAAAAACGAACTTGACGGAATTTAACGGAAGATAAAGGCCGCAGCGAGAACCCCGAAAACCCCGATGTTTTCAGGGTTCTTTCGGTTATTATATCAAAAAACACAGTGAAAATCAAGGTCTAAAAGTCTTCTCCGATTTTGCCGAGTTCTAATGGATTTTTGGGAAAGTCTATTAGAACTTTTCGTAGAACTTCGCCTATTTTTACCCCAAAATCACCCTTTTGGCAGTGCAATAAAAAGCACCGGTTGAGGCATACAGCACACAAAATCGTGTCGGTAAATCAACGGACGGAGTAAAAACGCCGTTATCGGCAAAAACAGACCTTCTCCCGATAACGCGAACCACTCTGCTGCGGATTTTTTTGTAACTTTTTAGCGAACAAAGTCAGAAAATTTTTCAAAACCTATTGCATCGTTCTTGGTTTAGTGCTATAATTGCATTAGTGCAAAAACAAAAGCAGTGCTAAATGCTTTTGAGTACAGCAGGATCGAAGGAGGTAATCAAGTGGCTCGAAGAAGAGTTGTAACGACAAAATATGAGATCATTCAGGTTGCATCAGAATTTTTTATGAGTGTAGGGTATTCCAACACCTCACCAAAGATGATTGCGGAAGAATTAGGTCTCAGTACAGGAAATATAACCTACTACTTTCCAACGAAAGAGCATTTATTGGCAGTCGTTGTGGAGATGCTTTGCGATTTTCAGTGGAGAATGTTAGAGGCTGAAGCCGACAGAGGCATCGGTTCTGCAACATCCATTTGTCTTGAAACAATGACAGTGGCCGTTGCATGTGACGAAAGCGAGATTGCAAGAGATTTCTTTACTGCTGCTTTCCAGAGCGAACTGTGCCGTAACTTCCTGCGTGAAAACCACGTAGAACGAGCTAAGAAGATATTTGCAACCGAGTGCGGAGCCTGGACAGATGAAGAGTTCCATCAAGCAGAGCTTCTTGTTATGGGGCTTCAATACGCAGCTATTGTTCCAACGAATGCGGATATTCCGGTAAAAACGAGAATCGCAGGCGCGCTCAATCAAATACTTAGCATATACAATGTTGAGGCAGATATACGCAAAAAAGAAATCGACAGGGTTCTGGAGTATGATTGCCGTGGAATCAGCAAACGAGTCCTTCAAGAGTTCGTAAGCTTTGTTGAAAAAACAAATGACAAAACCTTAGAAGCAATGATCCAAAATAATCGAAGAAAAAGCAGTATCGTAGTTTCTGATGCAGATGCAGTATGAAGCGTCGATGGCTTAAACAGGGGTAGCCCTGTTTTGTAGGATAACAAGCATCCTACGAAAACAACCTATTGGCATAGAATAAATAAGTAATATCCATAAACGGAGGTTTGTATTATGCAAGCAACAGAGAAAAAGTCCATCAACAAGATTTGGCTGTCCATCCTTTCGGTGGGCGTAGTCATTGCCCTTGTCCTGGGCATCGTCGCTCTTGTGAACCACGGCGACACCAAAGCAAACGCCATTCCCACCATCAATCAGCAGGTGGATAACATTAAGAACACCCTGCCCGAGCTGGAAAAGGTCAGCACCGAGCTGAAGGGCTACATAGACACACTGGAAACCACGACTGAAAAGCTCCAGTCCGATTTGACCGCAACCAATACCGCCATCGACACCCTCGAAACCGAGGTCTACGGCAAGGTGGATGCGGAAAAGACCGCAACTCTGGGTCAGTTAAAGGCTGACAAGGCCGAGCTTGAAGGCAAGATCGCCGCAGCGAATAAGGCCATCGAAGATGCCAAGACTGCCAACACTGCAAGTGAAAAGGCGATCACCGATCAGATCGCAGCTCTCGAAGCAGAGCTTGAAAAGGCTGACACTGACAACAAGAAAGCCCTTGAAGATAGCATCGCAGCTCTCGAAACTGCACTCACCAAGGCAGATACCGACAATAAGAAGGCGCTTCAAGACAGTATTGCTGCACTGAAAACGCAGGTAGAGTCCGGCGACACAAATCTTACCACCGCCATTCAGACCCTTAACACCAATCTGTCTGCATTGATCAAGACCAATGCGGACAACATCGCTGCTTTGCAGACCACAGCAACCAACCTGCAAAAGCAGATTACCGATACCAATACCAAGATCGACAATATTAAGACCGAACTGGAAACAAAGATCTCCGAATCCGAGAAAAAGGTTCTTGGTGAACTGAACGCCCTCAAGACCTCCATTGAAGGTCAGAGTGCAACCGTTAATGCCGACATCACCGCCCTTAAAGCAAAGGATACCGAGCTTGATCAGAAGATCGCTGACCTCAAGGCATACGTTGACGGTGAGATCAAAGCTACCGAGAATTGGGCAAAAGCAACCTTTGCAACCCTTGAGCAGTACGATGCAATTCAGACTGAGATTGCCGCTATCAAGCAGAGCATTACCGATATCAATGCCGATATCACAGCAATCGAAGCTGACGTTAAAGCACAGGTAGAAGCAATCAACAAGTCCATTTCCGATTTGGATGCCGAGCTTGCCGCCGAGGTCAAGAAGGTAACTGACGGCTATACCGCAGCAATCGGCACAGCAAAGACCGAACTTGAAGGAAAGATCGCCGCTGTTGAGGCTGCTATCAAGACAAGCGAAACCTCTATGAAGCAATGGGTGAACGAGCTTCTTGCCGATGGCTATTACACCAAGGCAGAGATCGACGGTAAGATCACCGCATTGCAAACGAAGATTACCGAGGGAGATGCCGCACTCCAAAAGGAAATTGACGACCTTGAAACGGCTCTTGCCAAGGCAGAGACCGAGCTCACAGCAGCTTATAAGAAGGCTATCGAGGATGCGGTTGCTAATGGTGGTATTATCGATCAAGCTATCGCCGCAGCCATCACCGCCGCAAAGTCCGAGCTTGAGGGCAAGATCACCGCTATCAATGCAGAAATCGAAACCATCAAGAGTCGTTTGGAGAATCTGGAAGGTGCCGTTGATGAACTGGATGAACTGGGCAGCGTAGTTTATGTGCCCGAGTATGCAGACGGCAAGGTTTTGATGGATTACACATCCAAGACCGCAACGATGAGCTTCGCTGTCAACGGTTCTGTAGATCTTACCAAATACGAAGTGCACGCATTCCTCTCCTACACCAAGGATCCCACAGACCGGGGAACGACAGGTTCTACCGGACCCGTTTGGATCGAGATCCCCGTTTCCTCTGTCGAATTTAATCTTGCCACCGATCAGAACGGTCAGGCAGCCGGCTCCCGTGGAATGCTGAAGGTAACCGTAAGCGGTGCCAATCTTTCCAATGCATTCTGGACCGGTGACGTGGAGGCGATCCTCTACATTCAGATTCAGGCAAAGAGCGGTACAGACACCCATCTTACCAATCCCGTGATTTCCGATACCGTTCCTGTAATTGCTCACAACTACGTTACAGCATCTGCCACCATTAACGATTTTGAAAACGGTAACACCTACGAAGGCAAAGTAACCGAGTAACCTCACTTAGCAAAGGAGAACAAAGCCATGAAGAAAAAGTCAATTATGATTTCGGCGCTTGGTCTCGTGCTCTGCCTCAGCCTGGTACTTACCGTAGTATTCCATTCTCCCCTTGTTGCCTTCGCTGTGGAAATGCCGGAAGATAACAGTTACGTCTTTGAAACCGGCGACGCTTTCCATGTGATTGGTTGGTGCGGCGATTGGAAAAATGATTATCCGAAGCCGACAGATAAGCGCTGGATCGATTCCAAGCTCATCTATAACGGCTCGAAATGGAAAACTGACCCCTATATGCGCTGGCAGAACACAGATCAGCCCCAAAATTTCCTCGGTGTCCGGCCCTATAACCTTGTAGATAGCAGCACCGATCTGACAAATATAAGCTATAACACCCTAACCGCTACCGAGAAGGACATTCTCGTAGCACGTACAACTCTCACCCAAAAACCTGCGGATAATACAGTGCCAATGGCATTTGACCATCTTATGTCCCGGTTTGATGTGAATTTAAGCTTTGCAAATCAGTATCGATCGGTTGACGATGTGGTTGTGAAAGTGAATGTAGGTACCGATGCAACGATCGATCTGATTGCCAATAACATCACTCTCGGCAACGAGCAGAATGACGTCAACCTCAACGTTATCGATACTGTAACCGGTATGGATTGTTCAAGAAGCGGAATATTGATTCCGCAGACCAAGACGGATGTAGTCATTACCATAGATTTTATGGCTGACGGCTTGATGAAATCCGTGACTTACACCATGCCGGAATTGAAGCTGGAATCCGGCAAACGCACCACCCTCAATCTTCTCGTAGGCGATGAAGTGGTTGCGATTGAAAACGTAACCGTATCCGGTTGGACTGACGGCGGCAATATCACAGCCGGCGAAGCCGAGGAATGTATGCACGTAACCTATGATGCGAATAATTACTGCACCGTGTGCGGAAAGAAGAAGGAGGACGGACAATGATCCAAACCATAAAACAGAATAAAAAAGCCGTTCTCGCTTTCCTTCTTGCACTCGTGATGCTGATCGGACTCATCCCGTTCACCACAACCGAGGTGCAGGCTCTTAACACGATCAGCACGGGCGACACCTTTGAGCACGGAGATCAGATCAACGTATATTGTGTAGGAAGCGATAAAAGCGTAATTTATACCGCAAGTGTATCAGAAGGCGTTACAACGTGGACGTCAGATGAAAAGCTGTTCTTTGCTCCGGGAAACACAACTATCATTGCGTGTTACCCTCTGCGAACCCATTTGAGTCGCGTAAGCCTTCCTTTGGACCAAAGCACCGAGGCGAAGGTGAAGTCGGCTGACCATATGACCGCATTGAGTTCAGACACACTGCCATCGGAGCCGGTCGATCTTCATTTTAAACACCTTATGGCAAAGATAACGGTGAAGTATAAATTAGACACTGAATTTGACGTGGGAACACCGATAGCGAAAGCCGAAATTTATTCGAGGTATACGGAATTTCACACCTTTTCTCCGGCAGGCGGAGATTTTCGGAAAAGTCTCACTCCGAATTGGATCACATCATGGATCAATGGCAATGAATTTACCGCCATCGTCTCGCCCGATGCTTACAGTGCAGGCGACGACTTTATACGCGTCACAATCGGCGACCAAGTGCTGACTGCGAAAATGAAGGAAGACATCACCTTTGAGGAAGGCACCCACTACACCTTCGACCTCACTGTCGGCAAGGATAAGGTGACCGTCGAACAGGTATCTGTGAACGGCAACGATCCATCCATTCCCTTCGGCGATGGCTGGAGAAGCGACACCGAGGAAGACCTTGGCGCCGTTTCAATCACCGATACACAAGACGAAGGCAAGACCGCTTGGTATGATGGCGATCAGATCATCGCAACCCTTACCTCGCAGTATTACGGCAAACAGACTGCTATGCTGACCTTCTCCGGCTCCGACGGTACGTGGTCAACCGACGAGTCCTTCTCGTACCTCGAAAACGAAACACCTACCGTCAAAGCGGTCTATGCACCGTCGAATATCCTTGGCACGGGCGAATACATCGAATTTGATTGTGAACTGAACGGCACAGAACTCACCGTCAAGCTTGAGAGCGCAAAACGCAATTACAGCCGACTGCGCATCATGGGCCTGCCGAATCAAACGTTGACCGTATACACCACAAAATTCACTCCTGCGGGAGCAACCTCGGCTGCAACCGCGCCGTACACTCTCACCGCCGATGAGAAGGGCAATGCCTACCTCTACGGCACCTTTGCGGAGGGAGCAACAGTAAGCGTGACGCAGGGCGATGTGGTTCTTAAAGAATATGCCTTCACCGCCGAGAAACTCCCCGGTGGCACACAGCCCGGCAAGAGCTATGCATTATTTGCAGGCGAAACAGTAGATGTAAATCTGGCAGACCTGACTTCCATATACGTTATCAACGATAGTAAGTGGTATCATTTTACCGGCTCGGGCAGCTACGGAATCAAGGTCGAAAGCGGAAATCCGACGATTGTTCTGAATGATGCAAGCATTACGGTTGGTGAGGGCAGTGCTATTGATGTCGCATCCGGCAGCAACGCAACCATATTTGTGTTGGGGGAAAATACGATAGGCACTACAAAAACCGAATCTTGGAATAAGCCATGTGGTGGTATTTTCGTAGCAGAGGGCGGAACAGTTAATATTACTTCGAACAGTACTGCTAATATTCTTCGTGCTCACGGTACTCTTGCCGCAGCCATTGGCGGAAAGTACGACTACGACAACAACGAAAGTTATAATGCCGGTAACATTAACATTTCAAATGTCACGGTATATGCGTATACGAACAACTTTTACGCTGCAGCCATTGGTGCAGCAGGCGAAGGCACCTGCGGAACAATCAATATTACAAACGCAGTCGTATATGTCTATGGCGCTGGTGATAAATGGACTTCTGCTCCCGGTATCGGCAACGCTTGGAGTTTGCTTGATTGGTCGGATACGATCCCTATTGTGATCATCTCAGATTCTGAGGTTCACACCTTTAGATATAACCCGTATTCTGATTATATCGGATATTTGGGGGATGAATCCGGTGACACTTACGCTACCGGCAGCATTAACTGCGGCGATGGTGGTTCGGTAAAGAACAGCACCATCTACTGTTACACCGGATTGGATGCCACCACGACGGATAAGGTCGTGACCTATAACGCTAATGGAACAGCAACAGAAAACTGACTCCACACCTTAAACCGAATCCGATCCCGAAAGGAGAAAAGGGAAATTCAGAATTATGAATTATGAATTGGAAAATCGGAATTTGAAGCTTCGCGACAAACAAATAATTCTAAATTCTGAATTCTAAATTGGCGGCATCAACTTTGCCGTACGAAAGGAGATATACACAATGATAAATATAATAAAAACCAAAGGGTTCAAGATCACGGCCGCCCTGCTGGCGTTGGTGCTGACCGTGTCCTGTATTGCCTGGAGCGCCACCCGTGTCCACGCACAAGAGCTTGAGATCAATAACACCAATGTGCAGACCTTTGCAGGCTCAAGAGCCATCACAAACGGCAAGCTTGTCGGCGCAGCAGATGCATCCGTTGATATGGGCGTCTTCGTCACAGGCGGTTCTGCTGATAAGTACAATGCATCCAATATGCATTGGCATCACAACGGCGATCATTGGGACTGTACAAGACCCGCACTTTTCGAAGGTGCAAGTTCTCAGCAGAAGATTTATGCTTACTCGCCTTTTGTGTTTGATACCGACGGTGTCATCCACGTGACTGCATCGGAGCAGGTCGACTGGCTTGTGGCTACCCCGCAAGAGCTCACCTCAAGCAACGTGAACCTCAATATGACCCACGCCCTTACCAAGCTGGTGGTCAATCCTTCGACTTTCGGAAGTGAAGTGGACAATACGAGCATTGCAAAAATTGAAGTTGGCGGTATGTACGCCTCGGGCGATCTGAAAATTTCCGACAACTCTTGGAGCAATCTCTCCTCGGCAAACGCCACCCTCGAAATGAAGAACAATGAACTGCTGGTCATCCCGATGGCAGATTGCGAATCCTTCGACGTTGTGATCACAATGAGCGACGGCAAGAAATTCACCACTACCGTCAGTCTTGCCGGATCCGATAATAATTTAGCAGCCGGCACACAGTACAACATTTCCCTCCAAGTCGGTCAGGACAAAGTGACAATCGGCGGCATCACTGCTATGCCTTGGGGATACGCTGCCGGCGGCGTGCTTGAAACTGAATAATTCTGAATTAAAAACCTTCCCCTTTGGGGAAGGGGGACCGCGCAAGCGGTCGGCAGCATCACTGCTATGCCTTGGGGATACGCTGCCGGCGGCGTGCTTGAAACTGAGTAATTCAGAATTAAAAAACCTTCCCCTTTGGGGAAGGGGGACCGCGCAAGCGGTGGATGAGGAAAAATGCAACACAACAAAAAACTAACCCCTTTAGCGCAAGCACTTCGCAAGGAAATGACCAAGGAAGAAAAACAACTGTGGTATCAATTTTTGAGAAATTACCCGATACAGTTTAAGCGTCAAACGACCTGCGGAAAGTATATATTAGATTTTTACTGCGCAAAAGCAAAACTTGCTATCGAATTGGATGGCTCTCAACATTTTGAGCCGGAAGCAGTAGAAAAAGATCGTATCCGCACACAGTATCTTAATTCTATAGATATTCTTGTATTGCGCTTTCCAAACAATCAAGTATGGAAGAATTTCAGAGGCATTTGTAATCAGATTGATTGTATTGTGAGGGATAGAACCTCATCCGTCAGCTTCGCTGACACCTTCCCCAAAGGGGAAGGTTGAATCAGGAGGAAAACTATGACACATAAAAAACCTATAACAAAAATCATAGCGGGCGTTCTTTCTGTCGTGATGGTATTCGGTGTCCTCGTGTTCGTTTCCCCCACAGAGGTACAGGCGATCAGCCTAAATGCTACCGATACGGGCTTCTATAACGTATCCTACGAAGAGAGAGAAACCATTTTCGGCGTAGGTTCGCAGATCCGTGTAGAAAATAAGCTGCGTACCTCAAAGAATAGTGCCACCTACACCTTGACTGAAGAAGGTTGGAAGACCACTGACGCATTTGTGTGGAATGGGGCATCGAAAAATGAGTTTGAAGCGTGGTATCCGTTTAACGCTTCGTACACTAAGTTCACCATTCCTACCGACCAAAGCAGTGATCAACTACTCGGTGCTGCCGACTGGATGACAGCAAGCAGCGGAGAAATTGATAAGCCCGAAAACCATACGCTGAATCTCTGTTTCCGGCACCAACTCTCGAAGGTGACGGTGAACATCACCGAGTGGAACAGTGAGTTCGACGGCTCGGAAAAAATCATCGAAGATCTGAAGATCTACTCCAAAGGTACTGCCTTGACAGCGACCTACGGTGATAGCGGTGCAACCATTACCGCTACGGATGGCGAAACAGGCATCACCCCTCTTGTAAGCGGCGCATCCTATACCGCCATCGTTGCTCCCGCCAAGTATGAAGATACTGACAAATTTATGACCATCACCGCCTGCGGACAGGAAATGACCGTCCTTGCTACGCCTTCAAGGCTGAACGAAGTAGGTCTTGAAGCAGGCGCGCACTACAGATTCGACCTCAAGGTAGGTAAGGATGCCGTCGAGATCGTGGACGTTACCGTAAACGGATGGGATGAGATCAAGGTCGAAGACGTGGAGTCGGAGGAAGTGGAAATAACCACCATTATCGAAGGCAGCACAGCTACCATTACCGTTCCCGACATTGCTACCGATGCCATGGTGCAGAATGCGATGAATGAGCTTACTACCGACGGCCTTTCTACGATCGTTGTTGAAGGATCGCTTAACGAGACCCGACAGGGATATATTACCACAGCACTTGCCGGCAAGACAGTGACGCTTTATTTGACACACTTGGCAGAGGATGAACTGATCGATGCACTTGCAAGTACCGATGACGGCATTGCCGTGAACTGCGGTTACTACGTCGCCAATGGTTCTACCTACGTGGCGTATAATGCCGATGGCTTGCAAGCGTGGAGCACTTATGCACAAGCCAATCCCACAGCCAACCTCTTGCTTGCAAAGGATATAACCCTGCCGCTTGCGGAAGGCGAGAACAGTAACTGGACTTCCGTTGGTACGGAAGCCACCCCTTATACGGGAACGGTGAACGGTAACGGCCATTCCATTACAGGGATGACAATAAATCAAACAACAAACAATGCTGGTTTTATCGGCTATCTCGGCGAAAACGGTGCGGTAAAGAACCTGACGTTGAAAGACGTTTCTGTAACAACTACAGAACTTAATGCAGGCGGATTGGTTGGATACTCCTTGTCCGTAATAGAAAACTGTGCCGTTGAGGGTGGAACAATCTCTGCAAGTAAAGGACAAACAGGTGGCATTGTCGGCCGTGCGGTGGGAAAAAGCTCAGCTCCGGCATTGATTGTTGCTTGCCATAATACGGCTGCTGTAAGTGGCAGAGTAAGTGTAGGCGGCATCATTGGCTCTGCCTGGGACTACTCCCGAGTCATTGCTTGTTACAATTCCGGTAGCATTACGCATACTGATGGGTGGAGATGCGGTGGAATTGTAGGTGTCTTTGGTTTCAGCGAGATGTACTTGAACTGTAATTATAATACCGGAAATACCACTGAAGAAGCCGCAATAGCGGGTGATTCTCAAGCTGCTAAATATCACAATTATTGGTCTTCCGATCACAACTATGCGTACGCAACAAATACTTATGGCAATTACAAAAACTATAGTGCCACCAAGATAACCTCCGCAAGCGAATGGCAAACTGCTATGACAACGATGAATACTTGGCTTGCCGAGAACGGCTATGCTTATCGCTATGCACTCAACACCGATGCCGCTACCAAGGACGCACAGCCCCTGGTGATCGTAAAAGCAGACTAACAGGAAAGGAGAACGAACATGACAAAAATCATATTCAATAAAGCCCACAAGGTCATTGCCGCGGTTATGGCGCTTGTGCTTTGCTTCTCCGCTTTCCTGTGGATCGCCCCTCAGGTGCAGGCAGAGGAGCTGGATATCAGTGATACCTCCGTGACCGGCTTTACGACCCCCCGGTACACCCCCACGATCACGGGCGGCAACCTTACGGGCGGCAGTATCGGTGTATACGTGAGGTCCGCAACCGGTGACCGCTACAGGGCTGACAACGTCAAGTGGACGTACAACAACGGTGAATGGGAGCTCGACGGCGATAGCAAGGTGCTTTTCGAGAACAACGGTGAAAAGCAGCAGATCGCTGCCTACTATCCTTATACCGAAACAACCAACGGCAACGTCGCCATCACCCTACCCGAAGCATACGATGCAAATTACGATCAGTACGACTACCTCTATGGCGAATATGCATCGCTGAGCAGCAACCCTGCAATCATTAAGATGGAACACCTGATGGCAAGGGTTACGGTAAACGTACAGGACCGGGGGACCGAGGTTGCGGGAGACAATGTGAAATCCATCGCGCTTGCGGACGTGCCCCGTACCGCCACGTGGACCCTTCCGGGGGATACGCTCGCTGAGTTTGGCGACGGCGAGTTCATCGATCTCTATGGGAACAAAAGCTCATACACAGGCTACGCCCTGCCAAACGGGGCTGAAGACCTTACCCTTCGAATCACAATGGAGAGCGGCCGCATCTTTACCGCAACCGCCTCTTTGGATGACCTCACCACCAACACCGAAGGCTTAGAAAGCGGTGTACATTACAAACTCGGCATCAGGGTTGGCAAAGATAAGGTAGAAATCACCGACATAAACGTAACTCCTTGGGTGGAGAAGGAAATCGACGGCGGCGTGGCGACGGAAGAAGTGTCTGCGACCTTAAACGCAGCGGGCTACTACGAAATCGGCAACGCAGATCAGCTCTTCTGGTTTGCACAGCAGGTCAATGTAAAAGGCAACAAAGAGATCAAGGGCGCTCTCACGGCTGACATCGACCTTAAAAACAAGCCTTGGACGCCCATCGGCGCAATTGGCGAGGAGAACAGCTTCCGCGGTGTCTTTGACGGACAGAACTACACCATCCGAGGTCTGAACGTGGAAGGTTCCGAAAACGGCGTTGGCCTCTTCGGTGAGGTCAGAACCGGTACGGTCAAGAACTTCACTATATACGGTGAGGTGGTAGTGAACACCGAGGTTGACTACGTTGGCGGTGTCATCGGATCGATTTGCGGTCTGAACGGAGAAAACGACCTTGAGCGCAACGGTGCGGTCATTCAGAATATCACCTCTTATGTGAATGTTACCGCGAAGGCCCACGGCATCGGTATGATCGGCGGCTTTGTGGGATACGCAGACCACCAGAGCCTCATTGAAAAATGCTCTTGGTACGGCACCTTTGATGCAGGCGAGTACCGTGTGGACTCGGGTGCAGGCGGCTTTATCGGTAAGATTCAGGAGAATACCAGTGAAGTGACCATCCGCAACTGCGGCGCTTACGGCACCATCAAGACGGATTACGTAAAGAACAGCTATAATAACAAAGCAACCATTTATATGGGCGGTTTCCTCAGCTTTTCCAATACGAATGCAAAGACTACCCTTGAAAACTGCCTGTTTGCAGGTAAGTTTGAGCGCGGTGCAAACCTGACCGACGAGGCAGAGCTTGCGGCATTTGGCACGCTTCGGAGCGTTAATGCAATCAAGAATTGCTATTACCTCGGTGACGACGGTCTTGCGGCTGTACACAGCGATTCACTTCTGAATCCCGAGAGTGACAACGTAGAGATCACAAGTGTAACCGAGGATGATCTCAGGAACAACACAATTGCCACTCGGCTGGGTGAGTACTGGGTGCAGGGCGAACATTATCCCGTCATCAAGAAATAATGTAAATCCCTTGTTGGTAAAGGAGAAACAACATAAAAAACTTACAACCATTATTCTTTTCTTCTTGTTAGGCTCTGTTATCACAAAAGTAAATGTAAATCTGTTTGCAGGTGAAGCCCTTTCTTCTAATATTACCCTCACGCTGCATCCCGATCAGGCAAACGCCGAGGGCGATCTGAAAGCAACGGCAGGTACAAACGTTACGTGGGCAGGCTTCACTTGGAAAGAAGTGGAATTCTCTGCAACAGGGTAAAACAACCGAAACTAAATTAAAAGAGCCTGCGCAGCCCTTTGTACGCACAGACTCAACCAAACCCAAAGGCGGTGACGGAAACCTATTCCGCCACCTACAATGTAAGTTATGCAAACAAATGCACCCTGTGGAATCCGCAGGGTGCATTTTTATCAAAAAATGCTGGACTTGTAGAAAGTGTTGTGATATGTATTTGTGTTGCAAAAGGAGGTGCAACGCACGTGACAACACTTGAAGATTTATATTATGGCAACATCAGTCCGCATGAAAGGTACATTAAGCGAGGAACGAGAGTAGATAAACTCGTCAAGCTGATATGCAAAAACGAGGAAGAACTGACGGCAGGGCTAACAGAAAAGCAGAAAGAAACCTTTGAAAAGTTCAAGGACTGCACAAGTGAACTGTCCTGCATCACCGAGCGTGAGGCATTCAGTTCGGGATTTATCCTCGCAACGCGCATAATGGTGGAAGTAATGCAAGGCTTGGAGGAGGTCGAGGATATATGAAGAAAATTATTATCCTTCTTCTCTGCTGTGGGTTGCTTGTGAGTATGGTGGGATGCGGTGGCAACACCGCACCACCGCCTACCGAGAGTCCACCGACAACGGTATCGGAAACGATAATAACAGAAGTACCAACCGAAAAACCACCGCCTGTGGCGGCGGTAGAACCGACAGATGAGAGTACGGATCAGGCAACCGAGCCGAACACGACCGCCACAGCGCCTACAACAACGTCAAAGCCAACGGAAGAACCCAAACCTACGGCAACGGAAAAACAGACTGAGCCATCGGCGGCGGAAAACACCGAGGAAAACGGATGCATCACCATAGTGGAAACGGACGATCCGCCTACAGAAGAAATTATAATTCCACCAAAACCGAGTGCGGATTTAGTGGCACAGAAGGTCGCAGAATACATAAATCAGTTCCGCACCGAGCAGGGTGATGTCACCGCAACGGTCATCCCCGGTCTGACAGAATACAGTAAATACCGATGCACACAATTAAAAACAAACTTCGCACACGACACCACCGACCAAAGAGCCGCTGCCGAAGCCTTGCAGTACGGCGAATATGTGGATTGGTTACTTTACGGTATCGAAGGCGAGGAAAATTATTATACCGCCAATGTGCGCGAAGCCATCGGCAAAGGTAATTGGGGTGGCACGGCTGACGAAATAGCCTACTCCATAGCAAACGGTTTCCGAAACAGCAAAGGACACTGGTCGTATGTAGGCAGCTCCAAGTACACCTATATGGCGGTTGGCGTTATGTATGACGGATATTACTGGTACGTCTGCGTATGCATGGACTCTGAAAACACAGACTTAAAATAAGCATAAAAATACCCACTGGATGCGGCGGTTCAACATAGAACCTTGCCACAACATCCGGTGGGTATTTTTTTAATTTGCCTTTGTAGCCGTTTGTTTTATCCGAAATGGCCTACGGGTCGATAAAACTATTTCTGTTCGATTGTAGAGGGCTTTTTATAAAACGGCAGGCTTGGCTTTGCGTTTCCCCGATTTACCTTTGCGAGTTCCTCCAAGGGAATAGCGTAAAACTTTTCTCTAAGATAAGTTCCGTTCATATAGCGGATGATTTTTGCCACGTATTCGGCGTAAGCGCCGGTCTCATCATTCTCCGCAAGGCGAACGATTTGGAAACGGTGTTTGCCGGAGGGAGTGTGAATGATCTCCCCGGCTTCGCCTTCGCCGTAGGGAGTATAGGCGTAGGTTACCGACTGCACCTTTTTCTCGCCTTTTTCTTTTACAAGCACCATATTTGTTTGCTTTAAGGTAACGCCTTCACAGAATCCCAAGGCACACAGCTCCTTGGCAAACTTCTCAATTGCCGTCTTGCGTTTCTTTTCAATACTTTTTTCACCCGAAGCACCTTGCTTCAAAGCAATCTCCGCATAAGTGTTTGGCTTAAAAATACCGAAGCAGTCGAAACAAACGCCAAGGGAAAGAGATAATATTTGTTTATCTTTCGGTGAAATCTTATCGGCAGCGGTGCGGAAATAATCACGGCAGATACTGCGCCAAGCCTCTTGGAAGAGGGACACCGACGGATCTTCGATAAGCTCATCCGAGATCGCGCCCGGCTCTTCCTCTTCGTCATCCTCTGTCGGTACGATGCCGATGGGATACTCGGTAGCCTTGCCGATAGCAACAAGCTCGATGACCTTCTCCTCGGTAAAACCCGTTTCTTTTACGATAAGAGCGATACGCTCATTTGCGGAAAGCTCAAGGTTATTATTATAAATGCCCATAACCTTCCGCAACTCATTATAGCCGTTTTCGGAAGGAACAGAGCAGGCATTTTTTACGGTGCGGATATATTCGAGTCGTTTCGGCGGCACCGCCAATTTTACATACTGTAATAGCGGAATCGGATCATCTGCATCGTAGCCGAGGAAAGAAGTCCACAGAGTCTCCAAAAAGATTTGCTTGATATCCTCGGCATCGTCCTCGCTCAGACCGTAATGCATAACAAAACGGTTGGCGGAATTTTCAAGGGCAGGCTCGTAAGCCTTGATAAATGCTTCAAAATATTCTTTGTCACGGCTCTCAAGGGCGGCGATAAAATAGTCGTTCAGATCATCGAACCGCACATCGCTTTTATCGGTCTCGGTAAAGGTAGATGCGAGTTCGATTTTTTCTTTGCAAAAATACTTTATGCGCAGAATCTCATCGTTAATTTCCCAAAGCTGAAGTCTGCCCGCCCGAACAGAAGAAAGAATATCGTTCCATATTTCAGGCTCACGCAACCGTTTGTCCGTGATACCATAAAGCAATTTATTTGCAGCTTTTATATATTCTGCGTTCACACTCGCACCTCCTTTCAAAGAATAAAATAAATTTATTTTTTACCGAGCAACCGCTTTGCCTCGGCAATCAAATTAACTAAAATCATATCCTGCTCGTACTGATTTTGTGCGTAATCAAAGTTGATCTGTGCGTCTTCATAATGTCGCTTGGCAAGTTCAATTGCCTTATCGCATACGTCAATATCATATTTTGCAGACGGCAGACCATTCTTTGTTTTGCTTTTTTCATTGCGCAAGGAATTATATCTCTTCTGCCAAATGTCGTGCCCAAAGCCGTCCTTCTTCTTTTGCTTGGGCATATTTAATTTGTTCTTTGCAACGTAAGCGCAAGGAACACCATACTCCGGATTGACGGTACTGCAATAAAGTTGCTTGTGGGCGGTTGTCATAAAGAAAAACTTATGACAGATACCACATTGCCAAGAGTAGTGTCCGGCGGCAAGGCCTTCGAACATGTCGGTAACATAAAAGTTGAGCATACGGTCAAAATGAATTCGGCGGCCGAGCATAGTCAAACCGTCTTTATTTTTGAGTACAACCGGCGCCATCCAAACACCCGGCTCAAGCGTAAAGTTGTGAGTGATCTCGGTTGCGTTCAACTCCTCGATCCACCCTAATACCTGTTCGCTTCTAAAGAATTCTTTTGTAAAACCGGCAAGAAGGACTTTGTCGCGGAACCCGTTCTCAGTTAGATTTACAAAATACATCATCGCAACCTTATAAAAATTAAAGGTATCAGCGCAAAGATAAATATAGGATTTTATAAACTCTGTAAGAACAATAACGTTGTCATACATTGCCGTATCTTCGGGAACAAAATTGATGTTAGGTATAGGCATTGAAGCAAAGCTACGCTTCCATATTTCGATTTTAGAATCGTCAAACAACTCTTCGACGTGGTTGTATTCATCCTTGATACTGAAGTAAGAAAAAGGCTTAATTTTCTTTATCAGTTTTATAATTTCCAAAATGGTCTCTCTGATTTTTATAAAAAGTTCATCGGAATAGTTTTCTGCGTTCAGACGGTTGTATAACTCGTTTAGTTTATCACCGGTCTTAAAAATAGAGAGTAGCTTGTCTGCAGGAATGTTTAATATATCGTGGGTAATGATTCCGAGCGGTAAAGTTTTTCTGCCTAAAATAAAATCATCGCCTATAAAATCAACAGAGAATTTATAAAAATTCGCATCGCCGATAGGTTTTGTTTCAATCAGTCTCATGTGCCTTCCTCCGCACTCTAATTCTAACATCTTATCTGTACCATAAACTGTACTCTACGATAATTATATCATAAAAAGTTTTCTCTGTCACTATAAATTACAAAAAGTTCAGAAACGGATTTTTGCCTTCACAACATTTTATGTAATTTTTGATTTTTCAGCCATCAGATAATTAGGAGAGCGAAAGCACCGGCACCGCCGCCGTTGTTTTCGCTCTTACTTTTTTGTAGAAAGGAGAAATTCCTATGGCTGATAAAAATGTAAAACTCGCTGTCATTGACGGCGAAACCTTAATGGACATGAAACTGCCCCCGACAAAGTTTTGTGTTGAAACCTTGTTGCCGCAAGGTATGTGTATCCTCGGCGGTGCCTCCAAGATAGGCAAATCGTGGTGGGTGCTTGATTTGTGTGTCCGCATTGCAAAGGGAGAACCGATGTGGGATTTAAAAACCACCAAAGGAACGACCTTGTATCTTTGTCTTGAAGATACCTTGCGCCGTGTTCAAAACCGCTTGCTGTGCATCACGGATGAAGTTCCGCCCAACACATTCTTCGCTATCTCTGCCGGTACTTTATCAGACGGACTGTGCGAACAGATTCGTGAATTTGTGAAAGAGCATCCCGATACCGTTTTCGTTGCGGTCGATACTTTTCAGATCGTGCGCAACAACAATATCGATACCTCTTACGCAAACGACTACGATGAAATCCGGTTGCTGAGACAGTTGGCAGACGAACTGAATATCTGTCTTCTGCTTGTGCATCACCTTCGTAAGCAGGGCGACAGTGATCCGTTCAATAAGTTGACCGGCACCACAGGTATCGTAGGCGCAGTCGACACCGCATTTGTTCTTGACAAGAGTAAGCGCAATGCTGACAGTGCCACTCTTTACTGCACAGGTCGTGACGTGGAAGACCGACAGATCGAACTGCAGTTTTCCAAAAAGGATTTCGTTTGGAAAATGCTTCGTGACAGTATGGAAAACCGTGAAATGCTTTTGCCGAAAGAGATGGAACTGCTGATTGAATTTATGAAAGTCCAAAAATCTTTCAGCGGTAGCAACACAGAGTTTGCGGAACTCTATAATGCGCATACCGAATCGGCAGTATCGGTAAAAGGACTCAAGCAGATGATGAACCTTTGGCGATACAGTCTGGAAGAGTTCGGTTTGAGTTATCGCAGCCACCGCAGCAACGGAGTCAGGCTCTTGGAAGTAAATTATTCTTTCTCTGCCCGTGACGAAAGTGCCGTAAGTGACGAATAAAAAGGGACTCCCAAAACATTCGGCACATGCGTTCCTTTCGTCCCTGTGAGCGATTTGTAGGCGATTTGAGGGCGGTTAACAACGAAAAGGAGTAAACCACCCCACCGAAGAATAAAAACGCAAATTTGGGGCGTTTGTGGGAACTGCGGTTTTTATTTCCCAGACTTCAGTCTGGGGCAAGCAGAGCGTCCGGCTATCCGCCGAAACGCCTAAATTACGGGCGGTAGCCCGAACCCACTATTATTACGAAAGGAATGATAAAAATGAGTGAAAAAAGACGGCGTGATAACACGCTGACCATTCGGCTGACCAAAGCCGAAAAAGAACGCATTGAGCGAAACGCAAAACGTGCCAAGCGAAGTCTTACCGACTATATCGTTTCGCTTTCGCTCGAAACACCCATCCACGTTGCAGAGGATGTAAAGCCCCTGTTGATTGAACTCAAGCGCATCGGCAACAACCTAAATCAGATCGCAGCGAAGATAAATACGGGTGTATTTCAGTCGTATGATTTTCAGGATGTCGTTGACGAACAGAGAAAAATCTACGAACAACTGTTAAAGATTGCGAGGAAAGGATAATGGCAACCGTAAATTTTATTCCAGAATCCAATCAAAGCATCAGCGCAATGAAGGCGGTGATCGATTACTGTTTGCAACAGAAAAAGGTTGCAGACGAGGACAGCGGCCGCAGACTCGTGGGCGGTGTGAACTGTAACGGCGAAAATTCTTTCACCGAATTTATGGTGACAAAGAACGCGCATAAAAAGAAGGGCGGTATTACTTTTTATCATTACGTGCAATCTTTTTCACCGAGGGAAAATGTTTCCGCCGCGCAGGTTCACAAAATCGGTTTGGAGTTTGCGGAAAAAGCGTGGCCCGGTCATGAAGTTTTGGTGACGACCCATACCGATGCCGAGCATCTTCATAATCATTTTGTTATAAACTCTGTGCATTATGAAAACGGTAATAAGCTCAGGCAGAACCCCGGAACGCTGACTCGGTTGCGAACACTTAGCGATAATGTCTATAACGAACACGGGCTGAGTGTTCTGAAACCGTATAAAAAAGACGGCGCAAATATCTCAAGCCGAGAGTACCGCGCCGCATCTAAAGGCGAGAGTTGGAAATTCAAATTGATTGCCGACATCGATTTTGTAATGAACCGAAGCGGCAGCCGAGCGGATTTTATAGGAGAAATGAATCGGCTCGGCTATCAAGTTACGTGGACAGATGAAAGAAAATATATCACTTTCACTTGCCCCAACGGAATGAAGTGCAGGGACATACGACTGCACGATGAAAAATATTTGAAAGGAGTATTAGAGTATGAGTTCACAATCAGGAAACGGCTCACAGCAGAACACGGCAATGGGTACGCTGAAGCAGAAAAACGCACGGACGGTATCCGAACTGGAAAGGATTCCGTATCTGCCGCAGGTGTATGCGATCCCGATAGAACAGCGGGAGAAGGAAAGCAAACTGTTGGCGGACGCGGTGGAATTTCAGCCGAAGCTGTATCAGCTGATAGAGGGGCTGGCGACACGGAAAGAGCTGACCGACCACTGCGACAGGATACAGAATATCGAAGCGGAGTATATGCAGAGGACGGTACAGTGGGTGGTGAATACCAACGCGGATACGGTGGCGCAGATGCAGACGATGGTGGAACAGGCTGGGAAGAATCAAGAGCAATTTATTTCGAACTGCTCCGAAACCCTTTCCGAGAGTACCAAGGCTCTGGACAGTACGATCGAGAAGCTGCAGCAGAAAATTATGAAAATAATTATAGCCACAGCGGTATCGGCGGTAGCCCTGTCGGTGTTGGTCTGCGTGGTGTTCTGGAAGCTGGCAGTATAATCGACAGCACATCCGAAGACCCGGAAGAACGCCGGAAACGAATCGAAGCACAGGAAAATGCTTCAAACCTCGGTGCGATTATCGGTCTCGCCGTTGGTGCCATCGCCGCCATGAGCGATGCCGATAATACCGAGGACACAACGACAGAAGAAACTGAAACACCTACGATGAAAATGTAGGAGAAAGGAGTTAGCCTATGACTAAAAAAGAGCGCGAAAAAGAATTGCGCTGTTATCCTGCGGCGCTGACCGCCGCTGAAGTAGCGGAAATACTGAGAGTCAGTACCAAAACCGTCTACAAGCTTATTAAAGAAAAAACTCTGCCTGCGGTAAAGGTCGGCAGAGAAAACCGCATTGCAAAATCGCAGCTGATCGATTATTTACAGCAAAAGGACAGATCAAGTTCGAACCCAAGGGTCTACTTTCTTGAGAAAACTTCCGATAATGTCTGGACTTGTCAAACGAGTTGTGATATTGTTCGTGTTGGCAAAAATAAAAAAGGAGTGATAACAAATGGATGCCAAAACCACACTTGCAGCCAGCGTACAGGCTAAAAAAGGTCGCCTCTATGCCGTGATACAAGTTAAAGAAAACGGTAAGACAAAACCCGTATGGCGCGCCCTCGGTCTTCCCGAAGGTACAAACAAATCAAAGGTGAACAAAGCCTACCGAGAGGTAGTAAAAGACTTTGAAAATGATTACGCCGAGCAGCTTGCCCGAAATGAAAAGCCCGCCTCGGACATTCCGATCTTCGATTATATGTGTGCCCACTATAGAAAGGTCGAAAAGAATATCCAAAAGAGTACCGCCGAAAGCTACCATGGAATGATCTACGGTAGAATTCGGCGGTATTTTACTGCCCGCAACAATCTGACGGTGGGCAACATCACCTCAACGGACATCGAGGATTTTTATGACTGGATGTTCGAATCTGGCGTCGTTGCCAACACCGTCATTCACTATCACACCGTCCTGCACAGCGCCTTCAAAAGAGCGTTCAAGGACGGACTGATCGATGCCAATCCCTTCGACCGAATCGACCGGCCGAAGAAAAATAAGTTCACCGGCGAACACTATTCCGAAGACGAAATGATAACCATGTTCAGACTGTTCCGAGGTGACGTTATCTATCCTGCGGTAGTTCTGGCAGGTGGCTTGGGACTGCGCCGAAGCGAAGCCTTGGGTGCTCGGTGGTCAAGAGTCGATTGGGATAAGCGCACCATCCTGCTCGATACCAAGGTCATCGAGTACAAAGAAGACGGCAAGGTCATTGTCGAACCCATAGAGGAAATGAAAAACAAATCAAGCCGCCGAACCCTTCCCATACCCGATCCCGTATATGAAATGCTCTGTGAGGAAAGGGAGAAGCAAGACCTGTACCGCCGAATGTTCAAGGGCAGCTATAACCGCAAATTCGATGATTATATCTGTGTCGATCAGCTCGGCGAACTGCTAAGACCGAACAGAGTTACCCAACGCTTCTCCGACCTCATCGAGCGGTATGACCTGCGAAAGATACGCTTCCACGATCTACGGCACACATTCGCAAGCATCCTCATTAATCAGGACGTGCCTCTGCTGAACGTGTCCGCCTTCCTTGGTCACTCTGACCTCGCAACAACGGCAAATATTTATGCCCACCTTGATAAATCCAAGAAACAGGAAAGTGCTGATATTATCAGCAATATCTTTAATAAAGCAAAGGAATGATGCACCTCGGACTGAGGTGCATTTTTGCTAACTGAAAGGATGATTTAATATATGGCTGAAAGGAAATATATGAGCGGATGTCAGCTCAGACAATACCTACACATCTCCACACGAAAAATGAAATATCTGATGGATCATAATTATATCCCACACGAAAACACCGGACACGCAACTCATAAGTATCGGGTACTGGTAGAGGATGCGGAAATGTTCAAAATCCGTATGGATACTGAGGTAGGTTTCCTATCCGAGCTGAACGGTCTGTTCTCAAACAGAACCGAATGGCATCCACGCCCGATGTTCGAAGCCACCGAAGAAAACTGCGAAGCCTTCAGGCTATGGTTGGAGGTGCTGTGGGCAGAGCTACCCGAAGCTCTGCCCACGCAGACGGCGGCGGAACTTGTCGGACATAACCCACAGCGCATACATGAACTGATCAGAGAACAAACCTTGCACGGAATAAAAATCGGTAGCACCCAATACTGCGTGAAGGAAGAATTTATATGCTATATGGCATCACCGCAGAAGCTCTCCAACCCACGAACCGAACGATATAAAGAACTCATCCGAGAATTTAAGTACATACAACGCAGAGAGCGTGAAAACGAACAGCGCCGATGTAAAAGACGAATGAAGAATGTTGATGCATAACCTAAGCCCCACCGAGAAAATCGGTGGGGCAGCATTTTTTGTTTTCTGCCGTATTTGAATCCCGCCCCGCGACAGAACATAAAAGATTTTTAATCAAGTATGCTTCAACCGGTACTTTTAAAAATGCCGAAATCCTTTACCGACAAAAATAATTCTAACGACCTAAAATGCACCGCCTTGAAAAAAGCCTTATTTTATGCGGCTTCGAAGGACTTTTTGTTCTATTTTCGAGCAAGATTTTTAAGCGTAAAACACGCCAAAAAATGCAGTAAAAGTTATAAAAAACACCGTGAAAAAAAATCTTGAAGATAGAGAAAACCCTTGAAAACACTGGGTTTTCAAGGGTTCCATTGGCGGAGAGGATGGGATTCGAACCCATGTGCGATTGCTCGCAAACTGATTTCGAGTCAGCCCCGTTATGACCACTTCGATACCTCTCCGTATATGTTAACTCGGCATACCGAGATTAACGCAATATTCAGTTGTATTAGAATTCCCGTTAGAACTGGGGTTGTTTTAGAAACGATGGAATGCCCGAAACACGCATGGTTAAAGGGCTTTCGGCGTTTCGGATTCCGTTTGGCGAAGAAGATTTCGAGTCATGTCCGTTATGACCACTTCGATACGTCTCCAATTCAGTTGTCCGTTTCACGGACAACATGATCATTATAAATACTTAAAGGTGATAAGTCAAGTGTTTTTTCAATGTTTTACAAAATCATATACCAAATCACTGCTCGACACTGTTTGCGACTGCGTGTGAAACATCTTCATATTCTACGCTTTTTTCACTTACAGATCTAACATTTTCAGTCACAGTACGTTCGGCAACATTTATCCTGCTGCCGAGCTGATCCAATTCATCGCTGAAACGTGCTATCTTTTCCGCAAGTTCATCTTTAATACCCTGCAGCTCATTATGCGCTGTCTGCGTAACATCTATGGTGTTTTTTGCGATCAGCTCAGACTGCTCAGCATTTTGCTTTGCAGACTCCATAATCCCGGCTGCATTGGCTTTTGCAACGAGATAAAGCTTACCTATGCTTTCGCTAAGGCGCGTCACCGCCTCTTCATGCTGCCTGTATTCGTCGATCTTAACAGCCTGTTCGCCTACCAGTTTTCCAAGCTCGTCATTTCGAATCTGCTGGTCGTTCAGCTTATCAGTAAGATCATCGACTTCCCTTTTATATTTACCGCGCAGTTCGGCAAGCTCGGAATTGAGCATTGTAACATAGTTCATTACGTCTTCTTTGTTATAGCCGAACAAACTGTTTTTGAAGTTTATGATAACGCACCGCCTTTGATATCACGGATATGACTTTAAGATATTATAACAATAATCAACAAAAATTGCAACATTATTTTCAAAGCTTAAGTGCCGTTATGAGGTATTCCGCCTCAGAAGTGACAGCTTTGTCCATTGAATTGTTGATGTTTATTTGTTTTACGCTTCGCGACATGCCGCCTTTGAACAAAAGCCTGAACCATCTGACTATCTCACAAAACGGCAGAAGTACCTTGTGTTTTTCAAGAACCGGAAAATATAGTTTGATATCATTATAGGGCAGAAAGACCTTGTACAGCATATATTTCAGCTTACCGCCCTGTTTATTCTGCCTTACAGCTACGTTGTTTTCAAAATTACCGTACACACCGCCGCGGATTATAAAGCTGCACATGCTGTCGGTCAGCTTTGTAGGAGCTTTTCCGCAGAACCAAACGTCTGTGAGCTGCTCTGCGCCTTCGGCAAATTCAATCAGACCGCCCTTTCTCAGCAGTTCTTCCCTTCCCTTCTGATCAGGACTGCATACACATTTCAGCATATAAATATCAATAAACGGTCTGACGCCGCAACCACCTATCAAAAAATGCTTAGCCATATGAGCGATGTGGTAAAAGTAAAACATAGCGTCGGTCATTCGGTATTCAAATTGGGAGCAGTTTTCCGCGCCTTCCCATGCATCTTTAAGGACCTTGTCCGCTTTAGAAACCACTTCGTCCTCAATAAGACTGTAATGGAGCTCCAGATGCACTCCCGAAGCGGAAAAAAGGCTGATATCGTGTGAGCCCATACCTTTGTATTCAAAGCCTATGGCTTGGACAGCTTTCTTAGCCGCGTCAAGGCTGCTTTTTTCGACCAGTATATCTATATCGCAGCTTGTCCTCATCCACGGCTCCGGGTACATATTTCTTATGACCGAGCCTTTAAGCGGCATAAATTTAATTTTGCTTTCGGCAAGCGCCTTTTTTATTCTTTCATATTCATACCTTTGCTTTTCATACCTGAACACAGCCGCAATAACGCATTTTGAAAACTTCTCTTTATATTCGCCGCTTACAAGATTATTCTTTATAAGCGCATCACCAACAAGGTGCGCAACATCGTGCGCCCGTGACATTTTATAAAGAATTTTCAGCTGATCATCTGACATTATACATCCGCTGTCAAGCGGTTTTCCTGCTATTTCAAAAGCCAAAAGGTCGGTCATAAGCTTAACCGTTTCAGTCATTTTTTCACCTCGCCGCCGGAAGATATGCAAGACAATACTTTTTTGAGTCTATGTTTAAGCGCAAAGTGTTTACCTAAAGTCGCCTTAACGGCATGCTTATACCCTTTACTATTAAAAAGTGCAAAGAAAGATTCTCTGCTTTTCGACGGTAGGCTTGGATGCTCAAATGGCGGTTGAGTAATGCTTTCGGGCTGTACAATCATCACTTTGATTTTGTCGCTCACGGAGTTAAACATATCAGCTCCTGCCGGTGTATTGACAAGCACAGTAGATACGCCGTTTTTAATATCCCAGTCAGGAACCAGTGCTGCTGCGTTTCTGCAATCGCCGATAGTTATGTCAGAAACTCTGTTAAACGATGTGTATTTACAATTATAACAACACTCGCGCTTTGTAACGCCCATATAAAATAACTGCCTGTACGCTTTGATCCACGGATCATCGTAAACTTCTGTTCCATCATCAAATATGACGAGGTCATTTTTTACGCCAAAATCAAATCCGTATTTCGACGGTCTGTGCTGGTAATCGGTGATCTTTTTGTGATACTTGCGTTCTATCATCGACAAATGCTCTTTAAATACAAGCGGGCTCGGGGTACCAAAGCAAGCGATGTCGCATGTTATAAGGTCGCCTGTACACCTTGCAGCCAAAAGGTATTTTTTTAAAGCAGCGACCTGACAGGGTGTTCCGGTAAAAAGGACCTTAAGTCCACTTTTCAGATCATCACCGACCGATGCAAATACAGAACTTATGTCGCTCCAGACATATTTTGATCCTCTCATCCTGTTCCTGCCGGCGGTATCGACAGCTCTTATATGCCTTACCTTCATATCGTCGTCATAAGCGGCACCCCAAACAACTCCGCGCTCACCGATAACATAGTCCGAAAGAGCGGTAAATATTGCTCCTGATGTGCTTGACATTAATTCACTATCTGACACATTTAAAGCGACATAGCACTCAGGGTATTTGTTTTCCGCACTGTTCGTGCTTTGTTCGGCAGCGGCACAAAATTTGTCACATTTGCCGCATGAAATGCATTTATCCTTGTTTGTCACCGGACAGATAAAGCCGTATTCATCTGTAAAGAGTGAAATTGCCGAGGTCGGACAAACAGCTGCACACACACCGCATCCGCAGCAGTTGCGAGATATATTACCCATTATTCTTACTCCTACCAAACACGCCAAAGACGCGTTTTATCAGCGCTTTGAATTCGGCTCTGTCAAATGCAAAGGCGGTAACTGTTGTTACTGCCACAGCATATACCGCAAAGCAGAGCGCAAACACTATCCATGCAAAATAATTTGAAGGTGTATATTTTATAAACAGCCGCGGCAGATATATAATGACTATATCGACAAAAACCATTATCATCCTGCGCGCAGTGCGAGGTATAGAATTTCCGGTTATATGCCGCGGAACATATATGAGCAGATCTATCGTTCTGTAAACATTGGAACAGATAGAAGCAATGATTATACCGTTTATTCCAAGAAAAGGAGCCAGCAGACATCCGCCGCATATGATTACAGCCGCCTGTATAGTTGAACGCCACCTTTGTTCCTTGTACATCCCGGCTGATATCATGAGCATGCTTTGGGGCATTTTTATGCTGTAGCATATACCGTTTGCAACGATAAGAAAAGCAAGAGACGGTATAAAATAATGGGCAGCATCATCGAAATTCTTAGTATAAATAGATATAAACGGCAGCAGCAGTACCATGGTCAGACCATAGACGACCGACAAAATATAATAATACGCCACCTCGAACTGTGATGTCGTTTTTTTGAGATTTTCGGTTTCATTTTTAGCTATCAGCTCACCAAATCCGGCAGGAAGACCGGATACAAAAATGCTCAACACTCCGTTTATACCGTTGAGGACCATATTATAGACCGAATAGATGCTGACCGTTACGAGGTCAAGAAAAAATGTAGCTAACACGGTCGGTGCGCCTAACTGTACAGTACCGAGCACCTGCTGATAAATCACGTCATATCTTCTGCCCAACGCTTCAACATTAGGTTCAGCCGTAAAATCAAGGTATGAATAATGCTTTTTTGTATATAAAAACAGCACAATGATTTTAATCACAATCGGAAGAAGCGCCAGAATATAAAGGATGATAACATCTAAATTAAGCGTGCAGCACACGATTATAATGATCGCCTTGACAATTATCTGCACTGTGGAAAGCATTGAAATGACATATGTTCTCTGGTCGGCGGTCAATATGACGCGGAAGCGAGCCAACACAAAAAAATCCACGCATCCGTTTACGCTGAGGAGCAAAACGAGAACAAATACCATCACCGGCGAAAGAAAATCCGTTCTTTTGAACGCAGCGTAAAACACGGCAAGAACGAGGGCAGCGCTCGAAAAGATGTAGCCTGCCTTTATGTAATAATTCTTCGCAGCAGAAACAATTGAGTTTATACCTTTGTGGTCATTATTCGCAAGAGGCTTATAAAGTGAATAGACCGCAGCGCCGCTCAGTCCTGCTTCAACAAGCGAAATATAGGAAATAAACTGATTTATCGATGAAACAAGACCGTTTATCTCGGAACCGTATGTTTTTATCATAAGACTGGGCGTTATAAAGCCGAGAACCATAGCGACGATCTGATAAATAGCCGTAGTTGAAGAATTTAAAGCAAATTTTTGGGTCCTGTTCATTTATCCAATACTCCCGAAATAAAGCGGAGTGACGCCCTTCGCATCTCATTTAATTTTTCAAGTATATATCCGTAATCCATGTTTTCTGCCTTTGGCGCAGCACCGTTTGATACGACGCGATCCTGAAGTTTAAATATCTCAGCCATATTAAGCAGTCTGGAATTGGTATCGGTAGAATACTCCATATAAAAGTTTTTGGAAAATGCAAGAGAGATTGCCAACCCGTGAAACGAATTTGTAAACACACAGGCAGCATTATCAACAAGCCCCAGAAATTCCTGCGGACCGACACCGTATTCAACGGTGTACCTGTTCTGAAACTTTTCCTTCACCCTACCGCCAACCTTTACAAGACGCAGCCCGTTTTCAGCGGCATATTTTGTGGCGGACTCAAGCAGCGTTACGGACGGCTTTATATTGTAAAATAAACAATAGTCACCCTTTCTTTTATAAGGCTTGGCTACAGAACGCAGCTGCGACGGCTCTATAAGCAACGTCGGATCAAGTACAAGCTCGGCAGAGCGGCCGGTCAGCTCGTTTACTATCTCCTGCCCTCTTTCTTCCCTGACGCTGATATGCGAAAACCTGTTTAAAAGGTTGGCTATTTTCCCCTTTTCATCCTCCGCAACATCGTTTTTGCCGAAGCTTGCAGCGTAAGACACTTTTTTTGTATCATCGTCACAAAAATCAAGGTAAAAATTGAAATCATGCCCTGTAACGTCATAATTCCACACCTGATCGCTGCCGACAAATATTCTGTCATATCCAAGCAACAGATTTCTGATGTCGTCGGTCGACCTCGTCGGGACTGCCGGATTTTTGGTCATCATTGACTCAAAGCGTTTGAAATTGGCGGATGACCCAGGAACGATCATGTGAATGGCGGCAGCTTTAAGAGCGCTCTTAAGCGCCGATAAGCACCCCGGCTGCGGTTTTTCCAGTCTGTAATGAAGGTTCGGCGGATCATAGTTCAAAACATCTACATCGTTTCCCATATCTGTCAGGACCTTATAAAGCGAATACATCTGCAAAGACGCACCGATGCTGGTCGAATTTGGAAATGTCATAGTTGCAATTTTCATTTATCTTCTTCCTTTTCAATACACTTACGCATTTTGATCACTTTAGCAGGCACTCCCGCACATATGGCAAATTGCGGTATGTCTTTTGTGACTACAGCACCTGCCGCTATGATAGCGCCGTCGCCTATTTTGACCCCGTCAAGTATTATAGCATTTGTACATATCCAAACATCATTTCCGATAACAACACCCTTTGAAGGCTTAAGTCCCTGCCTGTTCATGGGAACATCGGTCCTGTCAAATACATGGTTAGGCGGGGCTATTATACAGCCCGGTGCCATCATCACATTATCACCGATAACACATTTGCCTGATATTCTTGAATTTATACCTATCCCCGAATCGTTTCCAAGCGAAATATCTGAAGCAAATACCGCCCCTTTTTCTATGTTGATATTTTTGCCGCATCTATTGAATATCAGTCTGCCGGACAGACTTCTGATGGCTTTACCAATGCCGAAAAAATGTCTCGACTCCGGCATATGCTTGCCGACGGCGTATATCACCCTACCAAAAGCCCTTTTAACGCGTTTGATGTTCATAACGGCTTTGCTCATCCTTTCCTATCCCAAGCGCCAATATTGTTAAAAACAGCGGGAATATATAAGAGATCGCACCGGCGGCAGGGATAGTCGCCGACATAAAAAGTGTTGCTATAAATGGCACCCAGCCCTTTATGCCGACGCGGTTTTTACCCTTTATAAGCCGGATGTATCTCAGCTCAAGTGCTGCCAGTATCAAAACTCCGAAAATTCCAATACCAAACAGGTACAAAAGCGGAGCGCAATGTGTATGGCAGACGTAAAGCCCAATGCCGAAAAGCAGTGTAGATAACGTTTCATTCCAAGGAATGGCGTACTTTATGATAAGATCGATACGTCCGTTACCGGTCGAGACATCACCCTCGGAAAAGCGGTCCAGAATTGCCGAATATACATCCGGAAAAAGCACCACCGACAAAACAACGACAGCAGCGGCAGCCGCAATGAAAATAATTTTATTTTTCAGCGAACGCTGTGACATAATGTATATCAGTACCCAGAAAGCAAGAGCTATAACATACGACCTTGATAATCCCAGCAGCGGTATTACGGCGGTGAGCACTATCAGTATTATAAGTGAAGTACGCTTTAATGCCGTGTCCATTTTCTTTACGATAAGGCTTGAAGACGCGACCGCCGCTATTGCGTCCATGCCGAGAAAATTCGGGTCAATAGACACGACCATTGTGGAAACTGTCTTATCGTCAAGCATGCCTCTTGCACCGAAGCGCGAGGAGCTGCTGAGCAGTTCTGAAACTGAATAGTAATTGAGAGTGGTCACAAGCATTATAAACACCGTGGAAAACACGCCGAGAGTGTAGAAAACAACTATTTTTTCGATACTGCTTTTTTCGGCTGACAGTTTCATGTAGAAAAACAGCAGCAAAAAATTCAACGCACCGACCATATAATAGACATCAGTAAATCCGTATTTAAGGTTCTGTATGACAATCATCACGGTCAGCGCAAGCGTCATAATAATGATAGGCAGATCAAACCTGAACTTATTTTTAATAACTTCAAATCCGAAACGGATAAACAAAACAAGCGTAATGTAGTTGCCCGGCAGACCGATATAAAGCGGAAACAGGAAGGCATAAAACACACAGAGATTGCTAACGTTAAAGGTAAGCGTTGGCACAGCGCATATCAGAAGAAGCAAATATTTATTTATAGCATGACCGAAGCTGTCACGCATCATAAGCAAAAAAAACACAACAGCGCAAAAAAAGACAAGGGCAAGTATTCCTGCTTGTCCGTTTTTAGGCTCTGATCGTGCATCTGTTTTTAAAAGCCTTTGACCTGTCATATCCACACTCCAAAATCTAATTATCCTACCAAATCTGCAAATTGCTCCAGAGCAATTTTGTTTGACGCTTTGTACTCAAATTCAGGATAGTCTCCGTTTTTAAGTTTGTCAAGAGCCGTTTTTATCATGCGCTCTATGTCATCGGTACTCTGAGAGCAGACAATACCAATGCTTCTGCTTTCGACCATTTCAACGGCAGAAAGAGTATCTGTAGTAAGTACCGGTACACCAAGGCACGCAGCCTCGTCAAATACCATAGGCGCCGCCTCATGAAACGACGGAACAAGAAGGAAGGACGCGTTTTTTATGTATTTGTAAGGATCCGGATCAGCGCCCTCAAGTATTATCCTGCTTTGCATACCGCAGACGGTTATTTCGTTTTCCAACGCATCGTGCTCAGGACCGGCACCTACAATATGCCATTCGATATCGTATCCGCTTTTTACGAGGTCAGCTATCACCTTCACGCATCTTACAAGTCCCTTCTCAGGGCTTAAACGCGCTACAGAAACGATAGCCGTTCTGTTATATTCAACCTCGTTTTCGGCTGCAAGACGCCTTATAGAGTCAAAATCATGACAGTTATAAAGTGTAACTATTTTATCCTTTATATCCGGAATACACTGTGCCACAGTCCTTCCCACGCTTTCGGAAACGCAGGCGACCTTATCGAATTTCGATATCAGCTTCCTGTTGTACTCAGAATTTCCGCCATATGCTGAATAATCACAATGTATCACTATCGCCTTTTTGGCTGCGTCTACCCTGTCGAGCACTGTCTCGCCCGTAATGCCGCAAAGCATATTGTCAGGCATCGGATGCCCGAAGGCAATGGCGCAATCATATTTTCCGGGTACATTTTTGCAGCGCTTTACGGTATATCTGACAGCAGCACTTTTACCGAAGAGCTTTGTCCAGAGCGACAGCACCTTTCTGAGGATGCTGAACTTTTTGGGGCACTCTTTAAGATCGGCTGCCGAGCGCACGGTCATAAGCATGTAGTCATCCGGATTCAGTACCTTTACAGACTTCGGAAGGTCTTTTATATAGTCGCCGCGAGGGTCGAGCGGCAGCACCGATATATCGTAAGCATCTGCCGCAGCCTTCACAAGCTCAATAAGAGCCTTTGAAACACCGCCTATATTAAGCTGATTTATAACTATCAGAACTTTTTTCATATGTGCTTTATAAACTCCGAAATATTTTTGTCCCAATCAAGGGTGTTATTGTAATACTCTTTAATGTCGGCGCTCATTTTTTCAGCCGCCGCCTTGTCAACCGACAAAAGCCTTTGCTGCCACTGCTCTTTTGTACCGCATATAAATCCGGTCCTGCCGTCAACTACAAACTGTGTCAGCCCCGGAACATTTGACACTATGACCGGTTTTTCATAAATATACGAAAGCGGTATAACTCCGCTCTGCGTAGCCTCGATATACGGCAGCACGACCGCTGTCGAGCGGCTCAAAAGCCACTTCATCTCACCGTCCGTGATATATCTTTTTATAACGGTAAGATTTTTACATTCTTCTATGAGTCGGTTTTCATTGTCGGTAAATTCGCCGTTTCCGGCGATAACGAGCGGCAGCGCTTTGTCGGCGATATCTTTATACGCCTCAAGCAAATTGCCGATACCTTTATATTTATCTATTCTGCCGAAGAAAAGGAAAAAGCCGTTTTGAATATTCTCCGCTTCACTTAAAGCGCATTTTGCATCATGCGGCAAATGTGCCCCGAGCGGCATAAGTATTGTGCGGTCAGCATACCCCGGGTTAGCGCCGATAAAGGTCTTAAGGCTTTCCTTTGACAGCAGAACGAACGAGGTCACTTTTTTGCAGAACCGTTTGTTTACAGCCGCCGTATATGCTCTTACGAGACGCTCTCTTATGTGCAGCTTATTTGTGGGGTGATAAGTTCCGGCATCGTGCAAAGTCATAAATTGTTTTATATCTTTTTTCAGGTAAAGACCGACATTTTGCGAAACAGGGCTGTTATCCATATAAAAGACTGCATCAGGTGAAAGATGCATTATTTCATTTGCGGTCACACGGTATGGTCTTTTATCAAAAACAGCCTTGACCTTATCATATTTGCAAAGGTCGTCATCTGCAATGACTGAAAGGTCGCTGCCCTTTACATCAGACGGCAAAAATACCTTCGTGTCGATTCCGTTCTTTTTTAGCGTTTCATATATCTGCAAGGTAAATTGTATAATGCCGCCCTGAGTGTTGGCGGTAAACAATGCAACTTTTTTCATAAATACATTCCCTTACATTAAAGCTTTTTCATATTCCGCGTCAAGTGCCGCCTTATATACCGGAATAAGGAGCAGCTCGTTCGCTTTTTTCAATGTGTTTTCACTCAAAGTCTGACGAAGTCCGGCGTCCTTTATTATTTCAATACATTTTTCAGACAAAACCGCATTATCACTGCTTAAGAAGCCCGTTTTGCCGTCGTTCACAAGCTCGCACAGCCCGTCCGTCGGTGTGCTGACTATCGGTACACCGAGCGCCATTGCCTCCAAAGCGCACATGGGAGTCCCCTCCCACTTTGAGGTCATGATCATGAGCTTTGACGAATAAAGCAGCTTATAAGGATTGCTCATAAAACCTAAAAATTTTACGTTGTCGATAATTTTCAATTGCTCTGCAAAGCTTTTGGTCTGCTCAGCCATGTCGCCGGTTCCGGCAACTGCTATCTTAACATCCGGCATAGCTTTTATTATATCGGCAAACACATTCATAAGACGTATAGGATCCTTGGGTTCAGTGATCCTGCCAACATAGGCTATGTCAAAATCGTATTCGCTGCTGTCGGTCTCCATTTTCTTTATAAGCGCGGCTTTGTCAATAACATTATAAAGCACGCTGCTTTTATCTTTAAATCTGTCATGGAACTTATATCCCTCATACGATGAGTTTGACACCCAGAAAATATGCTTGGCCTTTTTGGCTGCATGGTAAAAAAGCAGGGATTTAAGCGACAGCCCACGGGAGTCAAAATTATTATTATGAATATGCGATATAAATGGTATCTTACCGCAGGCAAGAGAAACAAAATAGCTTGCCTTCATATCATGCGCGTGGATGATATCGGGCTTGGTTTCCTTTATTATTCTGCTGACCTCTGACACGCTTCTTTTTTTCATAGGTATAAACTTAAAGCCGCGTTCATCCAAAGCGTTGCGGATTACAGGTCCGTCGATACCGCCGTAAAGCATTTCAACATCATCGTTTTTGTACATAGATATTATCTGACACACAACATTTTCGGCTCCGGAAAATGTGCTGCTCATAAGCACATGCAGTATACGCTTCATAAATCACACCGCCTTTCAGCATCGGCATATACTGACTTAAACTCCTGCACAACCGGTTCAAAGTCGAACGGCTCAACACATTTTTTACAATATTTACCAAGAGAAGAAGGCTCGTTCACTATAGACCTGAACATTTCAGCCAGCTTATCAACGTCATGCGGTGCAAAAAGATATCTATAATCGTCTCCGAGCAGATCGGTGTTTCCCCTTATGTTCGCCGCAATACACGGTAAGCCAGCCGACATAGCCTCCATAAGCGCCAGCGGCAATCCCTCCTGAAGCGACGGGAATACAAAATAATTTGATGCTGCAAGCAGTTCCGATACATCTGACCTGAAGCCTAACATTATAACCTTCTCTTGTGCATTAAGTGAAGTTATATGCTCCCTCATAGCATTTTCAAGTTCGCCTCTGCCGCATATCATCAGAATTGCATTATCTATGTCAGCCTTTATAAATGCATCTATTGCAGTTAAATGATTTTTTCTCGGTATCAGTTCACCTACAGTTATAAACACCTTTTTGTCCGGATCGATCCCAAGCTCCCGGCGCTTGGCGGCAATATCCACAGTCAGGTGGTCAGATACATGCGTATCGACCCCGACGCCGTGAACATAATAAATCTTTCCGCCCTTTTTAAGGTGGAAATTCTGCGCCCGTTTGTAATCTTCTTTGTTTATGGTAATGAGGATATCGGTGTACCTTGCAAGGTACTTTTCAACAGGATAATAGATCAGCCAGTTCTTTTTAGGCGCTCCTGTCCAGAAATGGAAACCGTGAGCCTGATATATTACAGTCTTTATACCGTATTTTTTACCGCAGAGCCGTCCCAGCACCCCGCCTATAGGCGTGTTGCAGTGAATAATGTCAAACCTACGTTTTTGCATAAGTTCATTCAACTGCTTTTTCGCCTCGCTGTAATTGATACTTGACAAAGGATTTCTGTCAAAATCAATATGCACAGCTTCTATTCCGTACTTTTCACAATCCTGCTTATAAAGCTCTTTGTCAGCGCCGTTCATATTGCAGCAAATCGTAAAATTAATATTCAGAGCCTTTGCCGCATAAATGGCTGAGCGCATAAAGCTGTTTATGCGTTTGCCTGAAAGACTTGTTATATAGAGTAAATTCATAAAGCCAACCTTAAATAGATATGTTAAAAAATCTATCTTCCAACATAAGGCACAGGCAGTGATACACCGGCAGATGCAGCTCCTGTACCATATATGTCTCGGTCTGCGGAACCTTTACGGTAACATCCGCCGCTGCCGAAAGCTTACTGTCCTTAGCTCCGGTAAGTCCTATGACCTTCATGCCCTTTGCCTTTGCTACGGTCGCGGCATAAAGCACATTTTTGCTGTTTCCGCTTGTCGATATTCCTAAGAAGACATCGCCCGGTCTGCCGTATCCGTTGACCTGCTGTGCAAAGCAAAGCAGCGGTTCGCAGTCATTCATATACGCGGTCGAAAGCGCAGGATGACCGTCCAGAGCGATCGCAGGCAGCGCACCCTGAAGGTTTTCAGCCAACACCTTTCCCAGTTCATTATCGGCATCAATGAGCTTTTCGGCAAAATCGGCGTCAGGCTTTCTTGGCAGCTTAAAGCCCTTCATAAGCTCGCCGACGATATGCTCAGCGTCGGCAGCGCTTCCGCCGTTTCCGGCAATGAGCAGCTTACCGCCGTTTTGGTAGCAGCTTTCTAAAATTTTATAGGCTGCGATGATATCACTTTTAACTGCTGACAGCTGAGGATACCGTTCCAATAACAGATCGATATGTTTATTAAGTTTACCGAGTGTATCATTCATTTTTATCACCTTCACAGATATATTCATTGACAAATGACAACAGCGACGACGCCGTAACGTCCTGTCCGAGATCTTCATGAGTATCGCCGATAAGTGCGGTCATGCATCCGGCATTTTTTCCGGCGCCTATATCGTTTTTGCCGTCGCCCACCATCCATGACCGGGAAAGATCAATATTAAAGTCTTTTGCCGCCTTTATGAGCATACCCGGCTTTGGTTTGCGGCAGTCACAGTCAATTTTAAGCTCTATGCGTTCACCTGCAAAGCCTTTATCAGGGTGATGAGGGCAGAAATATATCGCGTCAAGATATGCGCCCTTTTCGCCGAGCAGCGTTTCCATTTTATTATGTATGACCCCAAGCTCTCTAAACGTGACCTCGCCCCTTGCAACGACCGGTTGATTTGTAACGACAACCGCCAAATAGCCGGACTCGTTTATCTTTTTTATCGCTTCACAAACGCCGTCTATAAGCTCAAAGTCGTCTATATTCCGCAGAAAGCCAACATATTTATTTATAGTACCGTCCCTGTCAAGGAAAACAGCCCTTTGTTTGTTTTTAAGATTTTTTCCCGTCACCCTGCCGGCTTTATAATCGGCACCAACGGAATAATAGCGTTCGGGCGTACCCATATCCTTGACATATTCGGGGCTGTCATAGCAGAACATTTTCCCCGTTCCTGCCAGTGGCTTTAAAAGCTGCCGGTCAAGGTCAACCTTAAAAGGCTTTCCGTCGCCGCCTGTCGTTCCGACAGCTTTTGCGTCAATACCCGACATATCAAAAACTTTCGGTGACATGACATGCAGCCCTGCGTTTACGCGGTTTTTATAATAGGTCGGGCGGTCGTCCTCTTTTGCAAGCCATTTGTTCACGGCGCCGTTATCGTCGGCAATTATAAGACCGCTGTCGTAAGGGTGACTGTTCGGATGTGTAAAGAGGGTCACAAGTCCGCCGTGGGATTTATGAAATTCAACGAACCGCCTGAAATCAACATCAAAAACGGCGTCGGCATTGAGCAGCAAAAAGTCGGAAGTCAGCCTGTCTCTTATTTTGAACAGCGCTCCGGCGTTGCCGAGCGGTTCTTTTTCAAAGTAATATTCGATATTCACACCAAACCGGCTGCCGTCGCCGAAGTAATCCATTATGATATTTCCGAGGTGCGATACGGTGATGATGATATCACAAAAGCCCTGCCCTTTTAAACATTCTATCTCGTGTTCCAAGACCGGCTTGCCCTCTATTTCTATCATCGGCTTCGGGATATCGCTAGCAACCGACGATATTCTCGTCCCCCTGCCGCCTGCCATTATAACCGTTTTCATCATGAATTTTTCTCCGAAGAAGAATTTTTCGGCACATATTCCTCAGGTGAATAATGTATGACCCTTGTACCTCCGTCCTCAAATCTGAACGGAATATAAAGCAGATCGCTCATGGCTTTCATCACCGATTCACGGTACTCGGGCTGGACGTAGAACACAAGGAAGCCGCCGCCGCCCGCTCCGAGCAGCTTACCGCCGAGCGCACCGGCTGCGATGCCCTTTGAATAAAGAGCGTCGATGCTGTCGGTCGAAATGGCGGCACCGGTCTGTCGCTTTAATTTCCATGTATGGTCAAGCAGTCTGCCGAAATCGTCAAGATCAGCCGTCTTATCGGTCAGCACGCGCTCGGCGTCGTCAACCAAAGACAGCATTTCCTTAAGCTCAGCCGTTTTATCGTGATAGCCCTGCTTATTCGCCTTCTGAACATCGGAAGAAAATCTTGTAAACCCGGTAAAAAACATAAGCAGATTGTCATTAAGCCTGCGCTTTCTTTCGGGAGAGATAATAACCGGCAGCACTTCATAACCGTCTGCATTAAAATTGATACGGTTAAATCCGCCGAACGATGCTGCGATCTGATCCTGCCAGCCGCCGGCTTCGGCGCATAGAACGCGTTCAAGATAAATGGCCTCGTCGGCAAGCTCTTTTTTGTCGACATATTTGCCCTTTAAAGCATAAAATGCATTTAACATTCCGACGGCAAATGAGCTTGAAGTACCGAGACCCGATCTTGCCGGCAGATCAGCCTCATAAGTCAGCCTTATTTCATGCATGTCGAGCATTTTCATGGCGTTTCTGATAGCCGGATGCTCTATATCTTCAATATCGGTCACGCGTTCTGTTTTAGAATACGAAAGTTCGGTCGTATAATCAAAAAACCGCGGCAGATGTCTTACATTCACATAGCAGTATTTATCAAACGTAGTCGAAAGCACGGCGCCGCCGTATTGCCTGAAGAATTCCTCCATATCGGTTCCGCCGCCGAAAAAAGACATACGAAACGGTGTTTTTGTAATGATCATACAAATTTCGCCCCCATTATATTGTATATTCGCGCAGTATCAGTCTATCATTTCCGAAAATCTTTCAACAGCGCCTTCAACGGCATACTTTTTGCAGCCGTAAGAATAAGCGTACCTGCTGATTTCGTCATAATCCGCTCTGTCCATAAGAACAGCCGTCCTAAGCCTTTGTGCAAACGCCTCGTTATCGCCCTTTTCGATGAGATATCCGCTTTTCCCGTCGTCTATCTGTTCAGGTATCGCACCGACAGAAAAGGCAATGACCGGTCTTGAATATTTATACGCGTCAATAATGATACCAGACTGTGATGCAGAATTATAGGGCACTATCACCCAGTCGCAGTCTATAAACGCTTCTTCCATTCCTCTGTCGCTTACATAATCGTTATTAATGGTCACATTTCTGCACTTCGAAAGCTCGCTTACTATTGATTCTGTCAGCGGATCGACCCTTCCAACGACGTTGAACTCCACCTCAGGGCAAAGCTGTGCTATCTTTAATAGGTTGTCTGCGCCCTTATAAGGATTTATCCTGCCGAAAAACAGCGCCTTTCCGGTATATCTCGGCATTGTATATTCCGGATATCTGCGCCACAGCTCCAGATACTTTATCCTGTCAGCCGAAATTTTATAGCGCTTCTGCATTTCGTCTATGTATGTCTTGTTTCTTAAAACTATAATATCAGAAAGCTTGACGACAGCCTTGTTCATAAGATCGACCATTCGCACCTGACGGTCTCCCTCGTGAGGTATCACCTCGTGTATGACCTGATATGTCTTAGCGCCGCCCGACATCATCATGATAGGCAGATTCCATGTATGAAGGCTTTCAAAGTATATAACATCAAAATGCTCTTTGCGTATCCTTTTTATGATCGATAGCAAAAGCGGAAGATCAAAGGTCTTTTTCGTAACTCCCGGTCTTTTCGGGCAGTCGACCAGCCATGTGTGGTCCGACACTTCCAATTCCACCTTTGGGTCTTTGATCGCCAGCAAAAATGTATCATATTTATCTTTTATATGTTCGTACAGTCCGAACAGCGTATCCTGATGATCGGCATTATCGGAAAATGTGACCAGAAGTATCTTTTTCATTTCTGTTTCCTCTACAAAAATCAACACAAGCTCATTTTAAATATCACATTCTCTTTATCAGCAACAAGCTGATACGTTTTTTACCCGAATTTTGCCAACCAAAAAAGAACATACGAAAAACAATAAGCGCCTAATCGAATCAATCAAAAGTCCAGCAACAAATATTGCTAAAGTGGCAATTACAAGATACACAACAGCGTAAGGTTTATAAATTATGTCCTGAAGCGAAAATACCCTTTCGAATAAGAGTTTACTCATGGTAGGGTACATATGAAAGAGGTAAATTCCAAAGGTTGCTTCCGCTAGATAATCAAGCATCCTGTTAGATTTTATTTTCCATGATGTTCCCCACATAAACAATCCAACCGAAACCATCATTGAAACGGGGCGATAATTTCCACGCATAAAATAGCAGCTGTATTGCGCTGCTGCTGTTATTTTACTCCCCAACAGATCAAGTACAATAATACTGATGATTGCTGCACAATACGGAATAATCATGAAACAAATAAACTTAAATTTGTGGTCTTCAAAAGTAATATTCAACCGTCTTACCACGATGACAACTGCATACAGCATAAAAAATGTGATCAAATTACTTGCGCCCAAATTTACAAAAGGAATTAATGAGGTAAGGCTCCAAACAGAAAGGATAACAAGAGTAAATTGCTTCAGACTATCATCAGAGAACCACATAAGTGCACGATGGTAAAATGGCCATATTAAAAGAAAAACAATATAAGTAGTCGGATACCACCACACTCCCGTCATTGTCGGAAATATGCATCCAAGCAATGCAGTTTTACTTTGCAATCCTAATACCGTCATTGCAATGCACATTGCAATGCTATAAAACAGAACTGTTTTTTCAATTCTAAAGCAGGATTTCATTGAATAATTAAGACAAACACTCTCATCATTTTTCTTACTCAGAAACCAAGCTGATACTAAAAAGAAAAGGTTATTGCCTATAAAAGCGTTATTGCCTAAAACCTGTAAGGCAAGCTTATTCAATGTAATTCCAACAATTTGCGTGTCAACATTTAACATGTTCTTTGCTACAATATGATGTGAAACGATCATAAGCATTGCAGCTATCTTTAACAATTGAAAATTTGCCTCTTTATTTTTCACAGATACACCTCATCAATTGATAATTTTAAGTGTCATAAACTTACAGTCTTAAAACTAAACGTTTTTTTCCTCACTCATTGCGGTCGTCTGACCCTCAGCAACGCCCTCGGTGCTTTCGGGCATAAACAGTATCTTTACGGTTGCAAAGCATATTTTGAGATCCTCAAGCACGCTTGTGTTGGCTATGTATATCAGATCCATCTGCAGCTTGTCATACGGCGTGGTGTTGTACTGCCCGTAGGCCTGAGCATATCCGGTAAGACCTGCCTTGACCTGAAGTCTCAGCTTAAATTCCGGCATTTCCTTTTCATACTGCTCGGCTATCTCCGGGCGCTCGGGACGCGGACCGACTATCGAAAGGTTACCGACCATAATGTCTATAAGCTGCGGCAGTTCGTCAATCCTGACCTTCCTGATTATTCTGCCGACAGGCGTTATGCGGTCATCCTTTTCGCCGGTCGAAAGGCGTGCTACGCCGTCCTTTTCTGCATCGACACGCATACTGCGGAATTTGTGTATGTAAAATTCCTTACGGTTTTTTGTCAGACGCTTTTGCTTATAAAACACGGGACCTCCGTCTGTCAGCTTAATGGCAAGTCCCGTAACGAGAAAGACCGGTGACAGAAGAATAAGCGACACCGATGAAACAAATATATCGAAAAGTCTTTTCAAAAACAAATAGACAGGTGACGGGCTGTACCTTGCAACCTTCATGATCGGAAGGTGGAACATATGAACGCGCTTTGCGCTGCTCATAATAACGTCGCCGACACGCGGTACAACGTAGACCTCAATATCGTTTTCTACGCAATACTTCAATATAACATTTCTGTCCTTGGAGTGGACACCGCTGAGAAATACGGTGTCAAAATCTTCAAGCATATTTATATCGCGCAGGCAGTTTTCGGTATCCACTACTGCTTCAACGGTAAACTTTCTGTCAAGTCCGTATGTATTAATCAGCTTTTCAAAGCCCTTGCGGTTGTCATAGATTATAGCAGATTTTTTTGGCGGAAAAATTGCATAATACAGTTTGTTTGCGGCAAAGCACCACAGCAATGCGAGTAAAAGCTGAACCACAAAGCAGACAAGCAGCGGTACCGGTGCCGCAAGCCTGCTCGAAAGCAGACAAATGAGTATGTACATACAAAAATCAGTGAACAATATTGTTAAAAACTGACTGTACACCGTTTCGGAAACATGCGCGACCGATACCATGAATGCATCATATGTTTTTCCGAGCATTATATATGCCGCCATAAAGAGCGCGATTATGCAGACATCGCCCCAAAAATAGTAAGGAGTCCGGATCCTGTCGGCATAAAACATGAGCCACACCACAGAAAAAACTGCCGTCATTTCAATTACAACAAAGATTTTTGCAGTTTCCAGAAGCATATCGTGCTTAAAACGTCCCAAATATACCACATCCGACATCAAATTTGCCTAAAAAGCATCAGGATTTATCTTAAAGTATTATACCATTACTATGCTGAAAATGCAAACATTTTATGAATTAATACTATATTTTGTAGTGTTTTTCAAACCAACTATTGCCAAATTGCAATAAATCGTTTATAATAGATGAGAAAAAGTACCGTTAAATATTAAATACAGAGGGAATATTATGAAACTCAAGCGTTTATTATCACTTATCATTGCTGTCATTCTGCCCTTCTCGGCGTTCTCGGGCTGCAGCGGCAAAAATGACATTACCGAAAGCGACCATCTGACCGCATATTTCTTTGACGTGGGTCAGGCTGACTGTTCGCTGCTTGTGTTCCCTGACGGCACGGTCATGCTCATAGACGCCGGCAACCGCAGCGACGGCATTTATATTGCCGATGAGCTGTCCTCGCTCGGTATCAAAAATATAGATTATCTTGTATGCACCCATCCGCATGAAGATCATATCGGCGGAACGGAAGATATCCTAAGCAAATTCAAAATTGAAAACATACTGGTACCGCTTATAGACGATGAATATATTCCGGATACAACAATAGTCAAAAACTTTTATGAAAACGCAGAAAAATCCGGAGCCAAGCTGATAGAGCTTACAGCCGGCACCGCAGTCATCGAAAAGGACGACTACAGGGTGACGGCTCTCGCTCCTGCGTCAGACGCTATATACAGCGATCTCAATGATTATTCGCTTGTTCTGCTTGTGACGTGCTACACAAATACTCTCATGTTCACAGGCGACGCCGAAATGCCGTCCGAGCTTGACATGCAGCGGCTTAACCTTAATCTTGACGCCGACATACTGAAGGTGGGTCACCACGGAAGCGAGAATTCTTCGACCGAAGAATTTTTAAAGGCAGTATCGCCGAAGGTGTCGGTAATATCCTCTGGTGCAGGCAACAAATACGGTCATCCGACCGCCGATGCACTTGATAGGCTTGATGCCATAGGTACCAAGGTGTACAGAACGGACACGGCAGGTACTATCATCGCAAAATGCTACGACGGCGGCTTTAATATCGAGACCACAACCGACATATGTTTAGACGGTGAGCACAGAAAATAAGGAGAGCGCAAATGTTACAAAGCAAAACCCTAAATATCAGGACGGAAAACGGCGTTTGCTATATCACCTTCCCTGCACTTGAACAATGCGGTGTAAAGCACGCATTTACGACACGCATAGGCGGTGTAAGCAAAGGTGTATATTCATCAATGAACATGTCCTTTTCCCGTGGGGACGACGCGGCAGACGTAACCGAAAATTACCGCAGAATATGTGAAATTATAGGCACAGATTACAGGCGCTGCGTTTTGTCAAAGCAGACGCATACCACCAACATCCGCATAGTTACTGAAAGTGACGCCGGAAAAGGCATCATCTGTGAAAGGGACTTTGACAACACGGACGGACTTATAACCGATGTCCCCGGCATCACCCTCGTCACCCAGTTTGCAGACTGTACAGGTCTTTTGTTCTGCGACCCCAAAAAGCGTGTAATAGCCGCGTCGCATGCAGGGTGGCGCGGTACAGCCTGTGAGATAGGAAGGCTGACTGTAGAAAAAATGCATGACTCTTTCGGTTGCGACCCAGGCGACATAAGAGCAGGTATCGCTCCGTCGATCGGACCTTGCTGCTTTGAGGTCGATCAGCCGGTAATCGACCAATTCGAAAAAATAAAAAGCTATGATGTTTCAAAAGTTATAAAGGACGACGGCAACGGTAAATACCACGTCGATCTCTGGAAAGCCAATTGTTTATCCTTACTGTCAGCAGGATTGAGAGAAGAAAACATATCTGTTACTGACATATGCACCAAATGCAACAGTGACGTTTTCTTTTCGCACCGTGTGACAGGTTTTGACCGTGGAAACCTTGCAGCGCTTATTTGTCTTTAAAAAGAAGGTGTAAATTTGAACAGCTTAAAAAGCAGATCCAGCGGCGTGCTTATGCACATATCCTCGCTTTTCGGCGATTATTCCTGCGGTACGTTTGGCGATGAATGTAAGTATTTTATCGATTTTATGTCAGACTGCGGCTTTAAATTCTGGCAGGTACTGCCTTTTACGACCGTTGACGAATTCGGCTCGCCATACAAATCTTTTTCGGCATTTGCCGGCAACCCGTATTTCATTGACCCTAAAACGCTCCATAAAAACGGTCTTATAACGGAAAACGAACTTGAGTCATGCAGACAAAACACCCCGTACGCCTGCGAATTTGACCGCCTTTTCACCGAGCGCATTGCTATACTTAAAAGTGCGTCAAAACGCTTTCCGGATAAAGAAAAGGTGGAAAAATTCGCAGCTTCGCACGGTCATATAGAAAAATTTTGTGAATTCATGGCTTTGAGGCAAGCTAACGAAGGCAGGCTGTGGACTAAGTGGACGGTGACCGAGCCTGACCCCGACACGGTCTTTATGTGGAAATTCATTCAGTATGAATTTTTTAAGGAGTGGGATGAAATAAGGCGGTATGCCCACTCAAAAAACGTGAGAATCATAGGCGACATCCCAATCTATGTTTCTTTTGACAGCAGTGATGTGTGGGCACATAAAGAGTTGTTCCGGCTGTCTGACGACTATACTCCCGGTTCGGTCGCCGGTGTACCGCCCGACTATTTTTCAGCCGACGGTCAGCTGTGGGGCAATCCTCTTTATAACTGGGATAAAATGAAGCAGGACGGCTTTTCATGGTGGAAAGAGCGGCTGCTTGCCATGTTCGGTATGTTTGACGGTGTAAGGATCGACCATTTCAGAGGTCTTGCTTCCTACTGGAGCGTGCCGGGCAGCGCATTGACGGCAAAGGACGGACACTGGGAAAAGGGACCCGGCAAGGATTTTATCGATATGGTCAATTCCATTCCGGGAGACGGTTTTGTTATTGCCGAGGATCTCGGCGACATAACCGAGGACGTGACAGAGCTTGTAAAGTACAGCGGTTTTCCGGGCATGAGGGTATTTCAGTTTGGATTTCTAAACGACTGCGACAGCCCTCACCAGCCACATAACTACCCTGCCAACTGCATAGCCTATACCGGAACGCACGACAACAACACCCTTTTAGGCTATGTTTGGGAGCTGCCGGACGATAAGAGACGTGGTATGCTGGAATACTGCGGTTTTGAGGATAAAAACTGGGACAGATGCTATGACAGCATTATAAGAACCATGTTCAGAAGCCATGCAAATACGGTAATACTTCCTATACAGGATCTGCTGAAATTCGGTTCTGACACGAGGCTCAACCGTCCGGGTGAAGCAACCGGCAACTGGACGTACAGGATAACAAAGGAACAGCTCAATACTATAGACAAAGAGTTTTATAAAAAACTAAACCATACTTACAGGCGGTGAAGTGACTGTAAAATGTAATATACAGAAATGTCTTAAAACACATAAAAAAGCTAACCGAAAGAATTATCTGCCGGTTAGCTTTTGAATTACGATAGCTTGTTATTTATCAAGAGAGGTGTCAACAGAAAGGTTCGGGAAGTATTTGCAGAATTCCTTAACTTCCTTTGTATAGTCCCCTTCTATCTCGCAGAAGTGGTGGATATACGGTCCGTCGAGCAGTCTGTCCTCAACAGCCTGGAGATCCTCAAATTCACCCCAGATATATGTACCGTGGGTCTGCGGTCCCGGAACGGTGTGGCAGACAAGCGGAAGTATCATATAATTGCCGCTTTCCTGATCGATACGCGCAACGGTATATGTGCCGTCCTTGGCGCGGAACCACTCACGCTGATTGACCAGACGTGCGGTGCTGTCAGGTGCCTTAACCGAAAGCGGGAACGGTCCGCAGTGCCAGAGAAGCTCAGCGTTTTTGTTTTCAGGATGGCGAACGGTAAACTCGCCGAGGAAGGTCTTTTTCTTACCGAGCGAAGCACAGCTCATAAGAGCCATTGTCATGACGCAGTGCATGTCGCTCTCGCAGCTGATGATGTAGCCCATATCATTGAGCACACCGTAAACGCTGCAGGGGCAAAGTCCGTCGAACATCTGTGGGAAGCCGGTCCAGCACTCGCCCGAAATAACATCAAGGTTGAACTCCTTGAAAAGGCGCTTGTATGTAAGAACAAGAGCCGACATCCTCTCAAGATACTGCGGAGTGAGATCATCCATCTGATAGTTCTCGGTAAATATCTTCTCTACCTTTGCCATTTCTTCCTTTTCATTGGCAAAAACATCGTTAAAGGTGTTCTGAATTACAGCGAAGTTGATAGGAATAATGCGGATACCGAACTTCTCCATAAGCTCGCCCTCATTCCAGATAACAGAATAGAACGGCTTGGGTCTGATACCGACCTGACCGATACGCATTCCGGTAAAGTTCTTTACCATACATGCTACCCTTGCAAAGCGGTCAAAGCCTTCCTTGAACTCAGGCGACTCGACTCTGCAGCAGGGAATGTGCGAGAAAGGTATGTGATATCTCTGCATCTGTCTCGAAACACCGAACGAACCACACTGTGAATCGGTCGGGCGCATACCGTCGACATAGTATTCGTCATCGAGCGGTGCCCAGATGGCTACCGGCTTGCCGACAGCCTTGGCAAGGTCAGCAGCAGCCTCTTCATTACCGAAGTTGCAATTGATAATGATAACTGCATCGACCTTTTCAGCCTTGAACCTTTCGGCACACGCCTCAGCCGAAGCCTCATCAAAAATAAGGTCATTACATCCGAGACCGTTTGCATCGACAAACTCAACATTCTCATCCGCAAAGTTTTCCTCGATGTACTTTACGAATCTGTGGCCCCTCTCCTCGGCAGAAACCCAGGTAAGGAAGGTCTTTGCGGGACGGTTGGTAGTGTCACGACGCATCGGACACAGACCGATCTTAACCTTGTAATCCAACATATTCAACACCTCAAAATTATATTTATTTCACCGGATATCCGGTTTACAGCAAATTAATCGTCAGAACCGTAATTACCGAGCTTATTCTGCGACGCAGCCTTTAAATAGGCATTTATGAATCCGTCAAGGTCGCCGTCCATGACAGCGCCGACATTTCCCGATTCAAAGCCGGTTCTGTGGTCCTTGACAAGTGTGTAGGGCATAAAAACGTACGACCTTATCTGCGAGCCCCAGGCAATATCCTTCTGAACACCCTTTATATCCTCTATTTTTTCAAGGTGCTCACGTTCTTTTATCTCTATGAGCTTTGAACGCAGCATGGTCATACAGACCTCTTTGTTCTGGAACTGGCTGCGCTCGTTCTGACAGGCAACCACAATACCGGTCGGTATATGCGTGATGCGGACAGCCGACTCGGTCTTATTGACGTGCTGACCACCTGCTCCGCTTGAACGGTAGGTATCTATTTTAAGATCGTCTTCCCTTATATCAACCTCAACATCGTCCGATATTTCGGGCATGACCTCCAAAGAGGCAAATGATGTGTGCCTGCGTCCCGATCCGTCAAACGGGGAGATCCTGACAAGGCGGTGAACTCCGTTTTCGCCCTTTAAATAACCATATGCGTTTTCGCCCGTAAAGGTAAGTACGGCGCTTTTTAGACCTGCCTCCTCACCGTCAAGAAAATCGACCATATTAACCTTGAAGCCGTGGCGCTCGCCCCAGTGGGTGTACATTCTGACAAGCATCTGATTCCAGTCCTGCGCTTCTGTACCGCCTGCTCCTGCATGGAAGGTAAGTATCGCGTTATTGGCGTCATATTCACCGGTAAGCAGGGTCGAAAGGCGCTGCTCTTCAAGGCTGCTCTGAACGGCATCGACGTTCGAGACAACCTCATCCAGCATGGAAAGGTCGCCCTCCTCGTCAGCCATTTCTATCAGCACCAAAGTGTCCTCATAAAGTGAGCGGAGTCTGTCATATTTTTCTATTTTCGATTTCAACTGGCTTGTTTTCTGCTGAATAGTCTGCGCCTTTTCAAGGTCGTTCCAGAAATCGGGAGCAGAAGCCTGCACCTCAAGATCCTCAACCTGTTTTTTCAGGTAATCAAGACCGAGCGCGTCGCCCAGCTCTTTGATATCATTTTCAAGAGCCGTCAGACGGCTTTTCTGTTCTTCGTACTGAAGCATTCTATTTCTCCTTTTTTGAAACTACAAAAGCGCGCCAGTTCTCACATTCGCACTCGTCTATTATAGTAAATCCGTATTTTGAAAAAGCGTCGGTAACGTCGTTCTCTCTGACGTCTATAATACCGGAGCACATAAATACAGACCCCTCATGCATAAATCTTCCGACCGTCGGCAACAGTGATATTATAACATCCGCAACTATGTTTGCACATACAACATCAAATGTGCCGCTTATTTTATCGCAAAGATCGCCCTCAATAAATTCTGTCTTATCCCCTACTCCGTTTATGTCGGCATTTTCCTTTGCGACCGAAACCGCAACAGGATCGATATCAACGCCCTTGACACTTTCGGCGCCAAGCAAAGCCGCAGCAATACTTAGTATACCGCTTCCGCTGCCGATGTCAAGCATTGACGAGCCTTTTTTGATATACTTCTGCAATTTTTGCAGGCACATTTTTGTTGTGGCATGTGTGCCCGTTCCGAAAGCGGCGCCCGGATCAATGCTCAGCACCACCGCATTTTTATCCTCAGGGTACGGCTCCCAGCTGGGTCTTATGATCAGCTTTTCACCTATTCTGGTCGTTTTGAAAAACTTTTTCCAGTTATCAGCCCACTGCTTTTCATCGACAGTATCGGTATCGACCGCGTAAACAATGCCTTGTGCCTCATAGCGCTGCTTTAAGTATTCAATAGCCTCAAGCGGATTTTCCTCGCTGCTTATATATATGTGTATTATGGATACAGTCCTGTCCTTATTTACAAGATCCTCGTCTATAAGATCGATATGCGCAATCTCCAGCGCGTCGCGCTCAAGCGATGAATAATCCTCTACATATATACCGTACGGCACGACCATATTGGCTATTGCTTCAGCCTCTTCGGTCAAACTCTGCGGTACTTTTATCTTTATCTCGGTCCACTCCAAAGGGATGCCCGCCTTTCCTTTATATGCATTTATGTTTTTACTATTGTAACACAATAAACTCCAGAAATAAACAACAAATTCACTATTTAATTAAAATAATTGATTTTTGCCTCGGTTTGTTGTATAATCATCGTGAGTATAAGGTCCTGTTAACATTTTATGGAAATGGTGATTATATGATCTGGCACAGTGCTACTGCCGATGAAGTCATAAAAGAACTGAATACTGACCGTGAAAAAGGCTTGTCAAATGATAAAGCCTCGGAAAGGCTGAAGGAATGCGGTAGGAACCTCTCGGTCAACAAAGATGAGATCAGTCGTCGGTCTGCTGTCATAAAGCAGCTCCAGAAGCCGGCGGTAATAATACTTCTCGCTTTACTTGTGATATATATACTCCGCGAGCTTGTAACCGGACGCAACGACTTTTTGCTGCCTGCAGTGACATTCCTTGCCGTTTGCGCCAAGGAAGCGCTTTGCGTGTGGTTTGAATACCGGTCACGCAATATGCTTTCATCTCTGCAGAACCGCCGTCATGTCTCTGCCAAGGTCATCCGCGGCGGAAAGAAGCTGTCTATAGAGGGCGACCGTGTCGTCCCCGGTGATATCCTGCTGCTTTGTGCCGGTGATTACATACCTGCGGACGCAAGGTTAATTGAAGCATACGGTCTGCGCTGTGACGAATCGGTGCTTTTCGGCGAAAAGGACACTGTCGTGGTACCCAAAGATTCGACTGCCGTGCTTGACGACATAACGCCCATTGCGGAACGCACCAATATGGTGTACTGCGGCTGCCACTGCATGACCGGCACTGCCGTTGCAGTTGTCGTCGGCACCGGTGACAACGCCGAGATCAGAAGGTCTGTCATTAAGGACAAGGTGTTTTTCCATAAAGGCGTTCAGGACAAGATAAACGATCGCTACAGCGATTTTTCAAAGATATTCCGTGCCGCAGCACTTTTTGCCGGAGCACTCATAGTGGTGACAGGCACCTTTGCGACCGGCGGCATCATAGGCTGGGGCAAGTTTTTGGAGGCGCTCATTGCGGCAGTTGCATTTTATATCGCCGTTGTGCCCGGCAGCTTCCCGACACGCATCGCCTGCCTTATGGCGCTCGGTATAAAACGTCTTGAAAAGGACAAGGCGTCAATTTTCAACCCACAGACCGTCGAAAAGCTGGCAGGTGTGACCGTTATATGCTCCGATAAGACCGGTACCTTAACACAGAACCGCATGGTTCTGCAAAAGGTATACGACGGTGAAAACATCGTTGATCTCGGAACCGGCGCAATTTCAAGACAATGCGAAATTGCCATGCGTTTCGGCTCACTTTCATGCGATTTTACCGAAGGCACGGAGCCTGATCACACCGAAGCCGCCATAATGTCGGCAGCGGCACGGTACTTAAACATTGTAAAGCAGGATTTTGACACCGAATTTCCGCGCGTCACCTCAATTGCCCTCACTCCCGAACGCAAAATAAAAACTACGGTAAATATGATAGAGGGCAGGATATTTGATATAGTAAGAGGAGCGCCAGATATCATACTTGACCGCTGTGCGTCGGCAGACCGGGAAAAGGTTAAAAAGGCTTATGAGCAGATGTGCAGCGAGGGACTGAGAGTTCTCGCAATATCTTATAAAATACTTGACGCGCTGCCGTCCGATCCAAGACCGGAATCACTTGAATATGACCTGCAATTCTTAGGGCTTTTCGGAATTGCCGACCGTGAGCGCCGCGGCATTGTATCCGACATTGCTCTTTGCAGGCATGCCGGTATATCGACCGTCATGTTCACGGGCGATCACATTAACACAGCTGAGACGCAGGCTAAAAAAATGGGAATACTGAGCGACGGGGACGTTGCGGTCACTGGAGATCAGCTTGACAACCTTAATGACGATGAGCTGGCTGCCGCCGCACCTAAAATTAAGGTATGCGCAAGAATATCGTCAGATCAGCGCATACGCATGGTAGAAGCGCTGCACAAAAACGGTGAAACCGTGCTGCTGACCGCCGACAGTGCGGCAAACTACGCAGCCATGTCTTATGCTGACGTCGGATGCGCCATGGGCAAAACCGGAACCGATGTTGCTAAGGGTAACGCGGACCTCATCGTATACGACGACAGTTATTCGTCGATAGTAAAGACAATAAGAAACGCAAGAGGCATATTCGGAAACTTCTGTAAATATACAAATTATTATCTCACACTCTGCGTAAGCGTATTTTTGACCATGATATGCGGCACTATAATATTCGGAAACCTTTATATGCCGACGCCTCTGATTATAATAGGCGCAATATTCGCACTGGTTTTCCCCATCGCTTCGATCGGCTACGAAACGGCAGATAGAAGTATAATGGATGCTGCACCGAGAACGGTCGGCGAAAAGATGTTTGACCGGCGGTCGATCATCATGTCGGCTTTGTCCGGCATTGCCGTGGCTGCCGTTCCGGTCATAGTCTCGCTGCTTACAAAAAGCGACCCCGGCTCGGGAGCGGTAACCTTCATTTCCTTAGTGCTTTCACTCATATTTTATATGTTTGCAACGCGTTCACCAGAACCGTTTTTCAAACGTATAGTTCATAACAGATTCATGTTGACAATTTCAGGTCTCTGCGTTATAATTTCGGTAGTGATAGCAGCAACTCCGGCAGGTCAGCTTTTCGGGCTGCACACAGCGGAGTTTTCGAGTTGGATACCGGCGCTGCTGGTTCCATTCGCAATACCGTTCGTTTTTGAAATATTAAAACTGTTCGGCATTACGGTCAATAAGTGATTGCAGCTTCAAAATGTGTATATAACGCACTGTTTTTCTTTTAACCGGAAAAACGGTGCGTGAGTTTTTAAGACATGTTCTGTTCATAAAAAAGAGGTGCTCCAGATGAAAAAATATATTGATATTGAAGAAAACAGACACCTTGAAAGCGTCATCGACCGGCTGATCAGCGCCGACGAGGATGCGAGAAGGTTGACCGATCAGGCTGTCCTTGAAAAAAAGAAGGTTGAGGAATCCATCGCCGAAAAAAAGGCTGCAATAAAGGAAAAATACCTCGAAAAGGCAAGAAAAAGAGTTGATGACATAAAGCTTGAGGAAAATACAGCACTTAATTCGGCTATAGAAAGACTTGAAAATAACTTTACAAAAAACACCGCCGAATTGAGCGCGGAAGCAAAAAAAAATATTGATAAATGGGCTGACGAAATTTTTGAAAGGGTCATTTCTTAAAACTCATGGCGTTTACCGCTTGTAATGAAAGACGGAGGTGGTACGATGCAGGACAAGGCGCTGAATTCAATCACATCAAAAATACGCGCAAAATACGGAAAAATGCTGACGTTTTCCGACTACAAACAGCTGTCGGGTCTCTCGTCAGTGTCTGAGATAGCATCGTATCTCAGAACGCGCACAAAATATTCCGAAGCGCTCTCCGGCGCGAACGACTCTGCCATTCACAGGGATCACCTTGAGGACATGCTGAAAAAGTACCGGATATCGGAGACAGCTTCGATCTGCCGGTTTGAGAGGTCGGTCGGCGATGAAATGTTCCGGTTCACGGTCCGGCGCGAGGAAGCCGACGCACTGCTGCAATTTATAAGGCTGCTGTACGCAAACAATACCGAAAGCTACATTCCGAAATTATCATATACCCTTGACAAGTATTCGAATATAGATTTTGTAGGACTTTGCAATGTCAAGGATGTAAGCGGCATGAGGAACTTTTTATCAGCGACGGATTTCCGCACTGCCGCACTGCTTATGAGCGATGACTCCCCTGCCGATTTTGATATTATTGAAACGGCGTTTGAGCGCGTGGTTTACGAAACGGCGTTTAAAAGCATCGCCACTTATTCCGATGAGTCGACAAGACAGTCACTCAAAAATATGCTGATCCTTACGGCAGAGCTTTCCGATTGCTCTGTAATAATAAGGGGCAAGCGGTATTACGGGGCTGCTCCCGATGATATAGGTCCCGACCTTTTAAGATACACATATCTGATTCCGCAAAAAACATTCAAAAAAATGCTTATAGCGGAAAATGCCGACGCAGCTGAGGAGATTTTTAAGAACACAGGCTACTCCCGTTATATAGAACGTTTCGGCACTGCCGATCCGGATGAGCTGAGGCTGATGATACTTCACAGCCTCGCCTCCCACAACATCCACTTCTCATCGTCGCCGCCTGTCGTTATGATGAGCTATTTTGCAGAGCTTGACATTGAAACTGCAAATCTCATACGAATAATAGAAGGGGTCAGATACAAAGTCAGCCCCGAACAGATATTGGGCAATATTATTGCAAGAACGGAGGGAAATTAAAATGCCGGTCGAAAAAATGGTTATGGCGAATATTGTCGGCCCTTTTGATATGCTGACAAAGACCGTTGAAAAGGTTATTGATGCCGGCTGCTTCCATCCGGAATCCGCAACCGAGCTTATGAATACAAAGGATTTTAAAAGTATCAACGAAGAAAATCCGTATTCCGCAAAGCTGCAGCGAATGAAGGATCTGTACACGCTTTTCGGTGCCAAGCCGGGAGCTGCATCGGCAAAAGGAACAAACAGCGATCATATACCGGGTGAAAAGCTCGAACGCCTGAACGCTTCACTGGCTGATCTCGGTATATCGCTTGAATGTGACTGCGGCGGTGATATTACACCGGATGATTACCTTACGATACTTGAAAACGCGGTTCACAGCCTTCAGGACAAACGCAAAAATTCGGAAGACAAACTGTCCGAGCTTCAGAAGTCGGCTGAACAGCTCGCTCATTTTACAGGGTTTGACTTTGATGTCGAGCGCGCGCACAAAACCGCCTACATTCATTTCCGCTTTGGCAGGATGCCGGTTGAAAGCGTGGAAAAACTGAAGCACTACGGCGATGAGATAAGTTCGCTCTTTGTCCCCTGTTCCGAGGACGGCGAATACTGCTGGGGACTATACCTTACACCGGTCTCGAAAATAGAAAAGGCTGACCGTATATTTGCGTCGCTCTTCTTTGAAAGACTTCATCTGCCGCGTGAAAAAGGCACCCCGGCTGAGATATACGACGATACATTGCATGATATAGAACAGCTAAACGGCGAGCTTGCCGCCGAAAGCGAAGCCATAAACGGCATTTTTGCCGACAACCGCGACGAATTTGACGCAATATATGCCGAGACCGAAAGACTTTACGAGATAAGCGAAGCCAAAAGGTACGCTACAAAATTCAAAAACACATTCATGATGGTGGGTTGGATACCGAAAAGTGCCGAAAAAAGCTTTTCCGATACCTTAACAGCGATTGACGGCATAAGCGTTGACTTTGACGAAAGCGGCAACACAAGGGTACAGCCGCCTACAAAGCTGAAAAATTGCAAGGTATTCAGACCATTCCAGTTTTTTGTTGAAATATTCGGTGTCCCGTCGTACGGAGAGCTTGACCCGACCGCATTTTTAGGTCTGACCTATACACTGCTCTATGGCATAATGTTTGCAGATTTGGGTCAGGGACTGATACTTGCGCTGATAGGCTTTTTCATGTACCGGTTCATGCACATGGCACTCGGTAAAATACTGATACCTTGCGGTATATCAGGTGCCATATTCGGCACAGTATTCGGCAGTGTATTCGGATATGAGCACTGGCTCGATCCGCTTTATCACTCGCTTGGATTTGAAGAAAAGCCGTTTGAGGTCATGAACAGCGCGACATATCTGCTTGCCGCATCGATAGGAATAGGCGTTGTACTGGTTATAATCGCAATGTGTCTCAATATTGCTTCAAGCATTAAACGGCGCGATATCGGGGGTGCTCTCTTCGGCGCCAACGGCGTTGTAGGAATAGTGATGTATTCGTCGATAATTCTGCTTATAGCCCAGATGTTTATAAGCTACAGCATCAACAACACGCTGCTTGCGGTTCTCGGCATCGCCCTGCCGGCACTGCTGATCTTCTTAAAGGAACCGCTGTCAGATCTCATATCGGGCAAAAAATTCAAGCCCGACAGCATCGGCGACTTTATACTGGTCAATTTCTTCGAGCTGTTTGAGGTCGTACTGAGCTATATGACAAACACTCTGAGCTTTTTGCGTGTCGGTGCGTTCGTCCTTATACATTCAGGCATGATGACAGCGTTTATGGCAATAGCCGATCTGTTCGGCGGCGGAGTACCGACAGCCATAATGATGGTCATAGGAAATGTATTCGTAATAGCACTTGAAGGACTGCTTGTGGGAATACAGGTCTTAAGGCTTGAATTCTACGAAATGTTCAGCCGCTACTATGACGGCTCGGGCAAAAACTTTTCACCTCTTATATTCAGGGCAATTTAATCGAAAAAAAGTATAAAAAGGAGTAATCAATATGTCATTTGTTTCTGTCATGGCTGTAGCCCTTCCGGTCGCAGCACTTATTATCGCAGTAGTCGCCGGAGTTATCTGCATGAAAAAGACCGGTAACGGTAAAAAGGCATTTGTAAGACATTTTATAGTTCTCGGCGCGGCACTTGCCGTTTGCCTCATTTTCACCGGAGCCGTTTATGCAGCTGAGAGCACCGGAAATGACACGACAGCAACAGCAGCCGCAGTTTCAGAAGTCGCTGCAGATAGCGAAACTGCCGCTGCATCTGCCAATTCCGGAGCAGGAATTGCAACGGGTCTCGGCTTTATAGGTGCTGCGATAGCCATAGGACTTGCCGCCGTAGGTGCCGGTATTGCCCTTGCTGCCGGTGCTCCTGCCGCTATCGGAGCAGTAGCAGAGGATCCTAAATCATTCGGTAAATCAATGATATTCGTTGCACTCGGCGAAGCTGTCGCCATATACGGATTTATCATTGCATTCCTTATGATACTCAAGATACCCGATCTGCCCACACTTTGATTTTAAAGAGGTCAGACTTATGCATTTCATGCTGATAAGCGACAACCACGACACGTTGGTCGGTATGCGGCTGGCAGGCATCGAGGGCTGCATTGCCTCGACGCCTGATGAAGTGAGAAAAGCGCTGAATGAGTATTCAGCCGATCCTTCAACCGGTATAATTCTTATCACCGAGGTGCTCAGTAAAATGTGCGAATCGGAAATCGATCATTTCAAGCTGCATACGGCAAAGCCTCTTATCGTTGTTATTCCCGACCGGCACTCTGACGGGCGTGACAGCGATTCGGTCATGCGCTATGTACGCGAGGCAATAGGCATAAAAATATAAGCAGAGGATTGGAGACCGTCATGCCTAACGAAAAAAGCATCAACAGCCTTCTTGGGGCAATTGCGTCAGAGGCTGAGGCTGAGAAAGAAAAAATCAAATATGAGACCGGCAAATTCGTCGAAAAACAGATAAATGACGCAGAAAAAGATGCGCTTGCCGAAAGCTATGACCTTATAAGATCCGAAACCCTTAAGGTCAGAAGTGATTATGGAAAGGCTGTCACGGCAAAGCGCATCGAGCTTGGCAACAGAATGCTGCTTGACCGCAACAACATAAAAGACGCTGTTTTTTCAAACGTTAAGGAGCGCATTTTAAAATTCAAGGCGTCCGATGACTATAAAAAATTTCTACTCAAAAGCTTTGAGCAGTGTACCGCGGCTTTAGGCGGTGATAGCTTCACGGTTTCATTTTCAAAGGATGATCTGCCTCTCGCAGAAACTTTAAAAGCATCCGGCATTGATTTTGATGCGGTATGTGACGACTCGATAAAGCTCGGCGGCATCAAAGTTATGTCGCGTGACGGCAAGCTGACCGCTGACGACACGCTTGATACACGACTTGCCTCGGAAGCCGAATGGTTCGAAAAAAATTCCGGACTCGTTATCCGCAAAGCTTAAGGTGAACAGTATGGAAAATCTGATACACAGCATTAACGGTCCTGTTGTGACTGTAGCCGACTCCAAAGACTTTTTCATGCAGGAAATGGTCTATGTAGGAGACAAAAGACTTGTCGGCGAGGTAATAGGAATAGAAAACGGCAGGACTGTGATACAGGTATATGAAGAAACGACCGGACTTAAAGTCGGCGAAGCCGTTATCCCTACGGGAAGTCCCATGTCGGTCACTTTAGGACCAGGTATTATCGGCAATATTTTTGACGGCATTGAACGTCCGCTTCGTGAGATAGAAAACAAAACCGGTCCGTTTATAGGACGCGGATACTTTGCCGATCCTTTGGGAGCCGACAGACTGTGGGACGTCACAGTCACGGTTAAAATAGGTGACGAAATAAAGGGCGGCAGCGTGTACGCCACCTGCCCAGAGACCGACAGTGTCCTGCATAAATGCCTTGTACCGCCCTATATTTCAGGAAAGGTAGTATTTACCGCACAAAACGGCAAATACAAGGTACATGATACCGTTGTAAAATTAGAGGACGAAAACGGCAACATCACAGACCTGACGCTTTGCCAGACGTGGCCCATAAGAACCGCTCGCCCCATTGAAAAACGTCTTGAGTGTAATGTTCCGCTTATAACCGGTCAGCGCGTTATTGATACGATAGCTCCGCTTGCAAAAGGCGGCACTGCTGCCATACCGGGCGGATTCGGAACGGGAAAGACCATGACCCAGCATCAGCTTGCCAAGTGGTGCGACGCTGATATAATCATATACGTCGGCTGCGGCGAACGCGGAAACGAAATGACACAGGTGCTTGACGAGTTCGGCGACCTTCTGGATCCGAGGACCGGTCGTAAGCTTACCGACCGTACGGTGCTTATAGCCAACACCTCAAACATGCCGGTCGCCGCGCGCGAAGCGTCGATATACACCGGCATAACGCTTGCCGAGTATTACCGTGACATGGGATATGCAGTCGCAATGATGGCTGACTCAACATCGCGTTGGGCAGAGGCTCTCCGTGAAATTTCAGGCAGACTGGAAGAAATGCCTGCCGAGGAAGGCTTCCCGGCATATCTTCCCTCCCGTCTTGCCGCGTTTTATGAGCGTGCAGGCAGAGTAACGCCGCTTGCAGGCGGTGAAGGCTCGGTAACCGTAATAGGCGCCGTCTCACCTCAAGGGTCTGATTTTTCGGAGCCTGTGACCCAGAACACCAAGCGATTTACACGCGTTTTCTGGGCTCTGGATAAGCAGCTCGCATACGCAAGGCATTATCCGGCTATAAACTGGACCGACAGCTACAGTGAGTATGAAAGTGATCTTTCGGATTACTACAACGAAAATGTTGATCCTGCATTCATGAAATACCGCCGAACATTTATAAACATTCTGCGCGAAGAAAGCCAGCTGATGGAGATAGTAAAGCTTATCGGTGCAGACGTATTACCCGATGATCAGCGACTTACCATTGAAATAGCGCGCGTCATAAGAGTCGGTTTTCTGCAGCAGAATGCATATCATGCCGACGACACCTATGTACCGCTTAAAAAGCAGTTTCTGATGATGAAGACCATACTTCATCTTTATGACTCGGCAAAAAGCGTAATAGCTGCCGGAAAGCCGATAAGAGCCATAGGCGACACCGGCATCTATGATAAAATAATCAAAATGAAGTATGATATCCCGAACGATCATCCTGAAATGTTTGACGGTTATATGTCGGATATCGACAGCATTATTAAAGATATATTGTCAAAATAGAAGTTTATATCTTGGAAACGGAGACAAGCAATGATCATTGAACACAACGGGCTTTGCGACGTATCCGGATCGCTGATCATCCTTGACGGAGTGAAAAACGCCGGCAACGAGGAAATGGTCAGGATACGGCTGAATAATAATGAAGAACGCATGGGACGTGTCGTCGAGCTTGACGGAGACAGGGCTGTCGTGCAGGTATTCGAGGGTACAAAGGGTATATCTCTTAAAAATACAAGCACCGTCTTTCTGGGTCATCCTATGGAGCTTAAGCTGTCTGATGAAATGCTCGGACGCATTTTCAGCGGTGCCGGCAAGCCTATAGACGGCTTGGGACCGATATATTCCGAATGTTCGCGCGATATAAACGGTTCTTCTATAAATCCGGTCTCGCGCGTTTATCCGAGAAACTATATTTCAACCGGAATTTCATCTATAGACGCACTTTCGACCCTCATACGCGGTCAGAAGCTGCCTATATTCTCCGGATACGGCATGAAGCACAACGAGCTTGCGGCGCAGATAGTAAGGCAGGCAAAGATTGCCGGTGACGAAAACGCTGAATTTGCCGTGGTTTTTGCCGCAATGGGCGTTAAGAACGATGTTGCTGATTACTTTAAACACAGCTTTGAGGCGTCCGGTGTACTTGAAAGGGTCGTAATGTTCTCAAACCTTTCGAACGACCCTATAATTGAAAGAACGATAACGCCGCGCTGTGCGCTGACTGCAGCCGAATATCTCGCATTTGAAAAGGGCATGCACATTCTGGTCGTCATGACCGACATGTCGTCATACTGCGAGGCGCTGCGTGAGTTCAGCTCATCAAAGGGCGAAATACCGGGCAGAAAGGGCTATCCGGGGTATCTATATTCCGACCTTGCTTCGCTCTACGAACGCGCCGGTATGATAAAGGGAAGAAAAGGTTCGGTAACACAGATTCCGATACTTACAATGCCAAACGACGATATCACCCACCCTGTTCCGGACCTTACCGGATATATAACCGAGGGTCAGATAGTTCTCGACCGCACGCTCGACAACGCCGGTGTCTATCCGCCGGTAAGCATATTGCCCAGCCTGTCGCGTCTTATGAAGGACGGTATAGGCGAGGGATTTACCCGTAAAGATCATTCGTCCCTTGCAAACCAGCTTTTCGCCGCCTACGCAAAGGTGCAGGACGCAAAGGCGCTGGCGTCGGTCATAGGCGAGGATGAATTATCCGAGACTGACAAAAAGTATATTGCCTTCGGCAATGAATTCGAGAAGCACTTTTTAACGCAGCGTTTTACGGAAAACCGTTCCATTGAGGAAACGCTCGACCTCGGCTGGAAAATGCTGACGCTGCTCCCCCGTTCCGAGCTTGACAGGGTCAGCGACGAGCTGCTCAAAGAATACTATGATCCGATAGCGGAACAAAAATAAATAAATGAAAGTGAGGTGCGCTTTACAATGTCACAGCAGGTCTTTCCCACAAAAGGAAACCTAATGAAGCTAAAAAAATCGCTTGCGCTTGCAAGGGTCGGATACGATCTGCTTGACCGTAAGCGCAACATACTTATAAGGGAAACCATGTCGCTTATAGACCGCGCAGGATCTATCCAGACTGAAATAAATGAAAGCTATATAAACGCTTATAAAGCATTGCAGACAGCCAATATTGACCTCGGTATCGTTGAGGAATATGCAAGATCGGTACCTGTCGAAAACGGGCTTGGCGTGTCCTCACGCAGTGTTATGGGTGTTGAGATACCTACCGTAACGCTGAATAGCAGCGGTGTAAAGAATTATTTCGGCTACCGCAAAACATCATTCCAATTGGACAAAGCGTATATTGAGTTTGACAATGTAAAGCGCAGGACTGCAGAGCTTGCAGAGATCGAAAACAGCGTTTACAGGCTGGCTGAGGGTATCAGAAAGACGCAGAAAAGAGCAAACGCCCTCAAAAATATTGTCATTCCACGGTTTGAAACGCAGATAAAAGCGATCACAGCGGCTTTGGACGAAAAAGAGCGCGAGGAGTTTTCAAGGCTAAAGGTCATCAAGAAAATAGTCAAATAATATAGGATTTTATTTAATTGCCAAATGTGAAGAACGAGCTCCAGCCTCGTTTTGAGGCATATCTAATAACTAAATTGATACATCGTATGGCGGGAGCAAAGCTCCCGCCGCTTTTATTTACTTATTTATAATTCCTAATACAAAACGAAAACCGGCATAAGCACAAGGCTTATGCCGATTTGAATTTACGGTATTTATGTGTTTTATTTTGTACCGAATATACGGTCGCCCGCATCACCGAGACCGGGAACTATATAGCAATGGTCGTCAAGCTTCTCATCAAGTCCGGCACAGTATACCTGAACGTCAGGATGAACCTTTGTAAAAGCCTCTATGCCTTCGGGAGCTGCAAGGATGCACATGAACTTAATGCTCTTGGGATTGAACTTCTTGATCTTATTGACCGCGTCAATCGCCGAACCGCCGGTAGCAAGCATCGGGTCAAGAACGATAACATCGCGCTCCGGTATGTCGGAAGGCAGCTTGCAGTAATAATCGACCGGTTCCTTGGTCTCAGGGTCACGGTACATGCCGATATGTCCCACCTTAGCACCGGGAACAAGCTGCAAAACGCCGTCCACCATGCCAAGTCCTGCACGAAGAATCGGCACAAAGGCAAGTGTTCTGCCGGCTATCATCTTAGCGTCGGCAACGGCTATCGGGGTCTGCACCTTAACATCCATAAGCGGAAGATCGCGCGTGGCTTCAAAGCACATAAGAGTCGCGATCTCACTGATGATCTCACGGAATTCCTTCGTTCCGGTATCCTTGTTGCGGATAATTGCCAGCTTGTGCTGGATCAGCGGATGGTCGAAAATACAAACATTACGGTTCATTTATACATCCTCCATTAAAATATTATCTTTTTTCGATAGCCATGACAGCGGCAACCCTGCGGTCGTGTCTTCCACCCTCATAAGGCGTATCGATAAACAGATCAACCATTTCGCACGCAACGCCCGGTCCCACTACCCTGCCGCCAAGGCAAAGTATGTTGGCGTCGTTGTGCATTCTTGTATATTTTGCGGAAAAGGTCTCAGAGCATGCGGCGGCTCTTATTCCCTTGACCTTATTGGCAGCCATAGACATTCCGATGCCGGTACCGCAGATAAGAATTCCGAGCTTGTGCTCGCCGCTTACTACTTTGTCAGCCACCTTAACGGCGATATCGGGATAATCGACAGACGACTCGTCGTATGTACCGAAATCCTTATATCTGATGTTTCTTTCCTCAAGATGCGCTATGATCTGATTCTTAAGCGCGAAGCCGCCGTGATCACAGCCTATTGCCAAAACGTCATCCTTTTCAAACATTTATACGCCCAATCCTTTCATTTGTCAAGTGTTTTTTTACGCCGAAGCTCTCTTTCAGCCTGCGGCAGACGTAAATAAACAGGCAGCAGTTCCGAAGCGGTAACGGTCCTTTTGCCTGATATCAACTCATATGCTGCCATGCAGACGCATGACGCGCGCTGACGGCGCAGATGCTGCGGTGCCAGAAAAAGAGGAAGATGTGCGGCGTTTTCGTTATTATAAAGCAGCTCCGCACCGTCTCCTACTACAAATATCTTCTCACCGATGTACTTTTCCGACATGCAGGACAGCTCGTCTATAAGCTCGTCAGCCATAAGCGCTCGATCCTCGCAAAGTCTTGTAACAACACCGTTTTCAACCAAAAACAGCGCGTTGTAAAACTGATTGCATCTTGCGTCCATTACCGCACACACAATTCCCTCCGACGCCGACATTCCGTAAGCCATAGCGCTGAGAACCGACACCGGAACACACGGCTTGTCAAACGGCTCCGCCATGCCTTTCACGGCGCTGACCCCTATCCTGACTCCGGTAAAAGAGCCGGGACCGGCTGTCACGGCAAACATATCAATGTCGCCGGGCGTTCTGCCGCAGAGCTTTAAGCTCAATTCTATCATCGGCATAAGGGTCTGCGAATGTGTGGTCTTTGTATTAAGATAGTATTCGGAAATGAGCCGTTCATCCTCAAACAGTGCACACGACACGGGAGATGCGGTACATTCAACACCAAGCAGCAGCATATTTCCTCCTTATCGCGTCACCGTTATCAAACGGTCTGTTTCACTTACGTTCTCTATACTCACCGTTACCGTATCATCCGGTAAAGCGGCTTCGATATTCTCGCTCCATTCAACGATCAGAACGCCGCCCATTTCGAGATAATCGAAATATCCGGTAGTGTAAAGATCCTCCCAGCCGCTTACACGGTACATATCGAAGTGGTAGACATCGAGCCTGCCGCCCTTGTATTCGTTTACAAGCGCAAAGGTAGGCGAATTGACGTCGCCCTTATACCCCATGCCCCTGGCAAATCCGCGCACAAAGCAGGTTTTTCCTGCTCCGAGGTCGCCCTTCATGGCTATAACGGTACCGGCATGGCAGGACTCTGAAAAATCGGCGGCTATCTGTTCGGTCTCTGCTGGAGAGTGAGAATTGAACCTCATATCCGACAAAACAGCCACCTCTTTTACTTGATTTTACTTATTATAGCACATTGTTTCAGATATTTAAAGTATATCTTGAACTATTTTTGATTTTAGTCTATAATATTTTTATAGGTTTACGACTTTAAGAAAGGAAACGATACATGAAAGTCATCTTTCGCCGCATTGCGGATTATATCCGCGAATGTGACAAGCTGTTATATATACTGTGCTTTGTGACCACTATCTACGGCAGCATCGCCGTTTTGTCAGCAACATATTTTGTCACGGGCAGCAGCTTAAAGCAGTTTATAATGCAGATCGTAGCTATGGCTTTGGGCACCGTGGCTGTTATAATAATAAGCAATTTTGATTACAAAAACTTTGCGAGACTGTGGCCCGTTATTTATCTTGTGGGCTTTTCGCTTGTAATACTGACGTTTTTTATAGGCTACGCGCCGGGAAATACCGACGATAAGGCATGGCTCATGCTGCCGGGCAAGATTTCGTTCCAGCCGTCAGAGCTTTTGAAGGTCTGCTTTATTATAACCTTTGCATATCACTGCTACCGTTTGGGCGACAAGGTCAAAAAATTCGTCCACACAATGCTGCTCTGCCTGCACGGTGTCGTTCCGATACTGCTCATACATTTTCAGGGTGACGACGGCAGCGCGCTTATTTTCGCATTTATCTTCATAGGCATGATGTTTGCGGCAGGCGTCAGAATAAGGTATTTTATAATACTTTTATCAGCCGCCGTTATAGCGTCACCCTTTGCCTATTTTTATGTAATGAACGACGATCAGCGATCAAGGATAAGTGCGCTGTTTTTCGGCACCGAAACCGATTATCAGGTCACGCTTTTCCAGCAGTGGCGCGGCAGAGTCGCAATGGCTAACGGCGGTGTGTTCGGTCAGGGGCTGTTCAACGGACCGCTTGTCCAGAGCGGACGCATACCGGAAGGATATAACGACTTTATATTCACAAGTATCGGCGAGGAGCTTGGACTCATAGGCTGCCTTGCTGTCATTGCGCTTTTGGCAGCTATTTGCATAAGGATATTAAAGGTAGGATTTCTCTCAAACAACAAACTGGGACTTGTCATGTGCGCCGGCGTTTTTACAATGCTGTTTTCACAGACCGTTATAAATATCGGAATGTGCCTCTGGCTGATCCCGGTAATAGGCGTTACGCTGCCGTTTTTCAGCGCCGGCGGAACATCGCTTCTCTGTACCTACCTCAGTATCGGTGTTGTGATGAGCGTTTATATTCACCGTGATTCGGGCATCACCTATTTAAGGGAAGAAAAGATCAGATTTTAAAACGGAATATTTTTTGACAGCTCCTCCAAGGTGTTTACAACACCGAGGAGGAGCTTTATAATACCCGGTGAATATTGCTTTATAATGTATCCGATTTTTTCACAAACCGTCATAAGCGGTATGTGCACCTCGTTTCCAAGGAAAAGGAACACATCCTTTTCCTTGATATCAAACAGCACCACCTGCTCTCCGAATGACATATATCTTGATTCCTTATATACTACCCCCATAAGTATCGCCGCTGCCGATATTAGCGATATTATAAAAAGTGTTATAAGTGCAGAGCTTAACATGGTTCTCTGATACCTTGTTTTTATAAGTCTTTTGTGTTTCAATCTTTGTTTCCTTTCGCTTCCAGCATCGACACAAGCGATCTTCCCACAAGTTCGCCGGAATACAGCGCCTGATTGAGCGTATTTGCATCGCTGCCCATTTCTATCAGTATTGAGCCGGTCGTAAGATCCTGATTGTATTTTGCGGATCTTAACAATATCGATCTTGCAAGATCGGGATAGTTATCGGCAAATGTTTTTTGCAGATGCAGAGCAAGCCTTAAGTTTTCGCGCCAGTTCGGGTAACCCGTGACCTTTCCGGTCTCGCTGCCCATAACAAGCATCACCTGCGCCGCTTCCCTGCCGTTTACCGTTACCACCGGGGCGACCTTCGCGCTGTCGCCCGAAGATATGGAATCGCGGTGAACGTCTATCGCTATTTTTATATTCGGATTTTCACTGAGTATACGGCTGACGGTCTCTGCCGATCTTCCGTAACTGCCGGTAAATCCGGGGTGATCGTGAATAGTTGTATCATGTATCACGGTGTATCCGGCATTTTTCAGCTGCTCGGCAATTTTGTCCCCCACAGCCACAATGTTTTTATCCGTGTCGGTCGATCGCGGCTCATCAGAGCTGTTATAGTATGACTGCTCGTCGGTCATAAAAGACTCGGTCGTGTGTGTATGGTATATCAGTATCTGTGCCGTCCCGTCCTTTGTGACGTCAAACGAGAGCTTTGCCGACAGCTCTGAGTCGATATCAACAGCAGCGTCGGTGTTGTTATTTATATATACGGAGCCTGACGATATATTGCCCGATGCCGTAGGGATTGTGCGCTTTATAACACTGCCCATGATCTGCTCTTCGACGGCAGCACATACGGCAGGCGTCAAAATTTCATCTGTCCCGGAAACGGATGAAGTCTTTTTTGTGCCGCGATCCGCTTCAGACGCGGCAGGCTCGCTTATCACTGTAAATGTGACCGAACGTGACAGCCCGTCCGGTATTGCGGCAGCGACCGAAAAGCAGGCAGTTTTTCCGATGAGATCGTCAAAATTAATATTTACACATGACAGAAGAAGCGCGGCAGCAATGCCGATACATTCGGCGACCCGTAAAGCAACTAAAACTTTTTTCATATACATTCCTCAAAATCAAAAGTTGATCCTATCATTTGAGTATATGAAGCAGCCCGGCATTTTAGACGACCGAGAGTATAATATCGCTTTCTATTTCAGGCTGCAAAACGATATTAAGTGCACTCGATATGACCTTTGCCGATTTTTCTATCAGCCTGTCGATATCGCGCGGCGTCACCACCATAGGCTCATGCTCCGGATCACCCCTGCCGGTCAGATCGCTGCAAAGAGTGTATGCGTCGACAACGGTCGGAACGCCTATCGTGAAGCAGTCGACGCCTATCGTCTTTTTGCTTATCTCGCTCCTTGCATTGCCAACGCCCGACCCCGGAGATATGCCTGTGTTGCTTATCTGAACGGTGCTGCCAAGCCTTGATACCTCTCTTGCAGCTAATGCATCCACAAGTATCACAGCGCTTGGTCTCGTGCGTTCCACGGCTCCGTCTATTATTTCCTTCGCTTCAATACCTGTCTGTCCCAAAACGCCGGGAGATAAAATGCATACGGGTCTCAAGCCCTTAAGACCTATTTTTTCGGCAAGCTCTCTGCTGATATGCCTTGTAGCAAGCACATCTTCGGCGACCTTAGGTCCGAGCGCGTCGGGCGTTACCGTTTTGTTTCCGATTCCTACCACCATCACATTGCTGTTTTTTTCTCCAAGCAGCTTTTTTAGTTCTGATACGAGCAGATCGCGGAGTTCCTCTGTCTCAAATATATCAATGCCTTTGGCTGTCTCAAGCGTTATATAGGTGCCGCACGGCTTGCCGAGCATTTCCTCCGCCTCTTTGGTGCTTATTGCGACCTCTGACACATCTATATGTCCGCTGCTTCTTTTTGATACCGATATTCCGTCAGATGAATTTTGCTTATCGGCGGCAAATTCGGTTGCAAGGTCGGTTCTTATATTGATAGGTCATCATTCCTTTGCATTTAAACTTCAGGGTTTATAAATATTTTTGTCACTTTTATATGCTATATTCCGTTTTTGAAGGAACACTTTAAGTCTCACATATATTATTGATCATAAACTTTAAATTTTTTAAAAAAAGTGTTGCAATTTTGCCTCTTTAGTGGTATCATATACTCGCTGTGATTTGCGCCGTACATTGCGGCGCAGGTAATTTCTAAGAGGAGGTGGAATTTATGCCTAACATCAAATCCGCCAAAAAGCGCGTACTTATCGCAGAAGCAAACAGCATGCGTAACAAGAGCTATAATTCAGCACTCAAGACCGCTATCAAGAAGGCTGACGCCGCTATTGAGAGCAATGCAGCCGACAAGGCTGATGCAGTCAAGGTTGCTGTAAAGAAGATCGATCAGGCTGTCAACAAGGGTATCCTTCATAAGAATACCGCTGCCAGAAAGAAGTCTGCTCTTGTCGTTCGTCTTAACAAGACAAATGCATAATCCGACGAATATCAAAGCATGACGAAATAACGGCTGCCGCATCAAGCGGCAGCCTTTTTCGTTTTTATGCGCCCTATATTCTTCGGCAGTGCGCGGCTGCCGGCATATAAAAGCATCGACGCATTGGGTATAAGCATGGTGCTGTTGAAAAGATCGGTCAGCAGCCATATTATATCACCGCTTAAAATATTTGAGAGCGGTACAAATGCAAGGAAAACGATTATGTAAACCTTTCTTGCGGCAGCGCTGTCGCTCAGATACTGTAATGATTTTATACCGTAAAACGACCAGCCGACTATAGACGCAAAAGCAAAGCAGTAAGCTGAGATGCAAAGCACCTTAAGACCTGCGCTGCCGAAGGTATCCTCAAATATCCTGCATACAAGGGTGAAAGGCTCAGTGCTTAACCCTAAACGGTAGATGTCGGACGACAGCACCGCAAGTGCCGTCAGCATACAGACTACGACTGTATCGACAAAAACCTCCACTATCCCCCAGCACCCCTGCGAGTGAGGATCGGTAACCTTAGCTGAACAATGGGCTATCGGTGCGCTGCCGAGCCCTGCTTCGTTGGTGAACAGTCCCCTCATCACGCCGGTCCTCAGTGCCACGGCAAGTACCGATCCGCAAAATCCGCCTGCAATTCCTTTAAAGCCAAACGCCGAAGTTATGACCGAAAGCAGCGCCGACGGCACGTTGTTTATATTCGCTATAATTATACCTATTGTGGCTATGATATAAAAAACCGACATAAGCGGCACGAAAACGGCTGAGAAGTTCTGATACAGCTTATCCTTGCCGAATATTATTATGCCGAGGAGAGGCACGGTTATCAAAGTGACCGGCAAAAAGCCCAACCCGAATCCCAGCCTTGCAAATTCATATACCGATTTTGACTGCAGAATATTTCCCGAGAAAAACGATCCTACACAGCATGCGGCGGCGAACAAAGCCCCAAGGCGCTTAAAAGGTCCTCGAAACATGCTCTCCATCACATACATCGGCCCGCCGCACTGCCGGTTATTATCATTTGCATCCTTGACCGATATATATATTTCTGCGTATTTTGTCATCATGCCTATAAACGCAAACAGAAGCATCCAGAAAACTGCGCCGGGACCGCCGACACATATAGCCGATGCGACTCCCACGATGTTGCCTATTCCTATTGTACTGCCCAAAGCTATGGACATAGCTTTAAAACCGTCCGGGTTTCTCTCCTTTACAAGCTTCCCAACGGTGCACTTTACGATATCCCCAGGTCTTTTAAAGACGTAAAACCCGCTTTTGACGGTAAATAAAACGCCGCACAATGTCAGCAGTACCGCACAGTAAAATGTAAGAAAAGACATAAAAATATCACCCGTAAATACTATTCGTACAAACGGGTGATTATTATTATTTATGCCTTTGTCTTGTCGGTCTTTACCGTAACGGTAGCAATAGGCGCCGTGTTCCTTTTGACAACGACGCGGTCGTAGTATTTTTTGAACGACACACGTCCCATAAACCTGTAGGAACATTTCCTGCAGCAGAATTCCGCTCTGAACGACTGCCCTTTAAACACCCACGGCGTAAGCCTTGTAGCATTGCTTTTGCATTTATCACACACAAATTCAAGCTTTTGACGGTTAATAAGCGGACTTTCAATGTCCTTTATTATATACGCCTTGAATGTTAGCCTGTCATAAAAATCGGAGGCTTTCGTGTCGGTCACAAAATTATTGAACCGCTTTTTGTTGAATACCTTACGCAGTATCTCCGCACAAAGCAGGCTGTCGTCAAGGGCACGATGAAGTCCTATGCCGTCAATAGGTATGGCGAGCGAAAGCGCCGCGTTTGCGACCGATATCTGCGATGTAATTGTATGCCCCGTCGCTATCATTTCGCTTTGGGCATATTTCTGCAGATCTGCGTACATGCCTATAAACGGCACAGAGCCTAAGTTGCGGCGGAGTTTGAAATTATCAAGCAGCACATAAAGGTCGGAATTGCTCCAGGTCATGGTCACGGCGTCATTGCCTGCCCATTCGGTGTACAGATCGACCGCCTGATCAAAGGTCATACCGTTTTTTTGCATTTCCTCGGTGGTGATATTGGTCAGCCGCTGAAACCTGCTCGACAGCTTTTTTGTGAAGGTGGAGCGTATAAGCGCGGTAAACCGCGAGATCTCATTAAGGTTCTCGTCAAGCTTTACAGCGCCTATCTCTATAAGCTCGTTAAACGATCTGCTGCCGATCTTATAATACGTCGTGATCCATTCATTATCGAGAATTATATATTCCATTGCTTACTTTTTAAGTTTGCTTTCAGCCTTCATACGCAGTTCCTTGTCAAGTATGCGTTTACGCAGGCGTATGCTTTTCGGCGTTATCTCAACAAGCTCGTCAGACTTGATAAATTCAAGGCTCTGCTCAAGACTCAGAACAGACGGAGGCGTCAGCTTGAGGGCTTCGTCCGAACCTGCGGCACGCATGTTTGTGGCTGCCTTTTTCTTGCAGACGTTGCAGACGATATCCTCATTCTTCGGATTTTCTCCGACTATCATACCTTCGTAGACGGGAACTCCCGGTCCCACAAAAAGTCTGCCCCTCGACTGGGTGTTGAACAGACCGTAGCCGGTCGTTTCGCCGGTTTCATGAACGATTATGGAGCCGGTCATACGGTTTTCAATATCGCCCTTGTACTCCTCATATCCGTGGAAGATGTGATTCATTATACCGTTTCCGTTGGTATCGGTCAAAAACTGTGAGCGGTAGCCTATAAGTCCTCTTGCAGGTATCAGAAACTCAAGATGGCTGAGCCCGGTCTCTCTTGTGCCCATGTTCTGGATATCGGCATGTCTTGTGCCCAGTCTTTCCATGACTGCGCCGACATATTCCTCCGGCACCTCTATCATAAGCAGCTCAATAGGCTCTAACTTCTTGCCGTTTTCGTATTTATAAATGACCTCGGGCGGAGACACCTGGAATTCATACCCCTGACGGCGCATAGTCTCTATAAGTATCGAAAGATGCAGCTCGCCGCGTCCGCTTACCTTGAAGGTATCGGCTGAATCGGTCTCCTCAACACGCATGCTGACGTTGGTCTCAACCTCCTTGAAAAGACGGTCACGAAGATTTCTCGAGGTGACAAACTTTCCTTCCCTGCCGGCAAACGGAGAATTGTTTACCATGAAGTTCATAGAAAGGGTCGGTTCGTCTATCTTAACAAACGGCAGCGGCTCAATATGCTCGGGGTCACACACGGTTTCGCCTATATTCAGTCCGACAATACCGGCGACCGAAACAAGATCACCGAACGGAGCCTCATCGACCTCAACACGTCTTAAGCCCTCAAACAGGAATAGTTTGGTTATTTTAACAAGAGAATGTGTGCCGTCGGTGTGGCAGAGTGCAACATTCTGCCCAACCTTTATGCTGCCTCTCTCGACCCTGCCGACGCCGATGCGTCCGATATAGTCATCATAATCTATATTTGAGAAAAGGACCTGTGTGGGACCGTTGGGATCACCTTTGGGCGGCTCGATTTCCTTTAATATGGTGTCAAACAGCGGTTTAAGGTCAGTACCCTTGACATCGGGATCAAACGACGCGTAGCCGTCACGTCCCGAAGCGTAAACGACCGGAAATTCTATCTGCGAATCGTCAGCGCCAAGCTCAATGAAAAGATCGAGAACCTCGTCGACGACCTCGGCAGGTCTTGCCATGGGGCGGTCGATCTTATTGACGACAACTATAGCCTTTTTGCCGAGTCCGAGCGCCTTTTTAAGAACGAATCTCGTCTGCGGCATACAGCCCTCAAAAGCATCAACAAGCAGCACAACTCCGTCGACCATCATCAGTATACGCTCGACCTCACCGCCGAAATCAGCATGTCCGGGAGTATCGACAATATTTATCTTAACGCCGTTGTACATAACGCTCGTATTCTTTGAAAGAATTGTAATGCCGCGTTCGCGCTCAAGATCGTTAGAGTCCATAACACGCTCTGCGACCTGCTCGTTCTGTCTGAACGTACCGCTCTGCTTTAAAAGCTGATCGACCAGCGTAGTCTTACCGTGGTCAACATGGGCGATTATCGCTACGTTTCTTATATTTTCTGCTGACTGCATAATTCCAACTTCCCATCATTTTGATAACTTATATATTATACCAAAGCATTGCAAAATAAACAATAATATATTAGTCGAAATTTAGAGAAAAATAGTATCATGATTTATTGATTTTAACAACTGACCTCTTTATCCCAAAAGAAAATGCAGCATAGCAGGGATACTATGCTGCACAATTATCGTTTATTTGCGAATTCCTCGACCTCTGCTGCAACGGCATCAGCAACTTTCGAGTCGAATATCGACGGGATTATGTATTCGCTTGACAGTTCATCGTCGCTTACTATAGACGCCACAGCCCTTGCGGCTGCCTCCTTCATTTCATCGGTTATCGCTCTGGCACGCGCCTTGAGTGCGCCTTTAAAAATGCCGGGAAATACAAGAACATTATTTATCTGATTATGATAATCGCTTCTGCCGGTGCCAACGACCTTGGCACCGCCTGCTAACGCTTCTTCGGGCATGATCTCAGGCACAGGATTTGCCATTGCAAAAACGATACCGTCATTCATCCCGGCTACCATATCGCGCGTTATGACACCCGGTGCCGATATGCCCACCAAAGCATCGGCGCCTTTGAGCGCCTCCCTTACATCGCCGCGAAGCATTTTGGGATTGGTCATATTCGCAAGCTCGCGGCGTGCAGGGTTGAGATCCTCCATATCTCTCGACAGCATACCGTACAATCCGCACACTATGACCTCACCAAAATTCATTTTCAGTATCAGCTTTGCAATTGCGGTACCGGCGGCGCCGTCACCGTTAATGACTATCTTCAATTCGCCCATCTTTTTGCCGGTAAGCTTTACGGCATTCAAAAGTGCCGCACAAACAACAACGGCTGTTCCGTGCTGATCGTCATGGAAAACCGGGATATCACACATTTCCTTTAGTCGCCGCTCAACCTCGAAACATTGCGGAGCGGCAATATCCTCAAGATTTATTCCGCCGAAGCTTTTTGATATCAGATAAGCGGTATTTACAATTTCATCGGTATCATGCGAATCAATGCATATCGGGAAAGCGTCGACATCACCGAACTTTTTAAACAGCGCACATTTGCCCTCCATGACGGGCATGGCAGCCGCAGCGCCAATATCGCCAGACCGAGAACCGCCGTTCCGTTTGCAATTACTGCCACCATTTTTCCGCGGCGTGTAAGCTGGAACGATTTGCTGTAATCCTTCGCTATCTCAAGGCACGGTTCGGCAACTCCGGGTGTATACGCAAGGCTTAATTCTTCTCTTGTTTCAAGCGGTGCCCTTGTAACGACCTCGATCTTGCCGCCCAGATCATAATGTAGCGCAAGTGCTTTTTCCTTAAATGTCATTATATTTTTTCCTCCATAAGCTATTAAAAAATATTAAGCCGCAATAAACAAATCGCAAAATATTTTCTAAAAAACAACAAAATTGTTGTATCATTTCACAGGATATTTGTCAGCTTAATTAAGTTTTTAACAATCTTGCGTCATGTAAACTAAAACAGCATAAAAAAAGACCCTGTCGATAATATCGACAAGGTCTTTTGGTGAGCTATCGGGGAATCGAACCCCGGACACCTTGATTAAAAGTCAAGTGCTCTGCCAGCTGAGCTAATAACTCATGCCCTTACGGAACTTTGAATATTATATCAACTGACAGCCGATTTGTCAACACTAAATTTCAAATAAAGCAAATTTTTAGTTTTATTTATTGATAATACTCATTCCGAGAAAGAAAATGCCGACAGTAACTGATGCAGCCGATACAAACAGTGCCAGGGCTTTGAGCGCAGCGGCACACAATAGGTCGAAATTAGCTATTATTATAAATGAAGCCGCAAGTCCGGCGGCTACAAGCAAAAGCCCAATTATAACCGAAAAGGGTCTGCCGAGGAATCCGTTTTTAAATGTTCCGTTATCTTTATACGATTCTTTCATATCATGCGCCCCCCGAGCATCTTTTATACACATATTTTAAACCTTGCAGGTGCAAACAATTACCTTACTTCTGTTAAATATATGCACATTTAAAGTTAAGTATTTTAAGCATATGTTAAGCTTAGGCTGGTAAGAGTCAAAAATTCAACTGTGCCGGGAGGTACAAAAAAACCGCCAAAGGAGGACCCTTGGCGGTTAAGTACGTTTTGTCTATTAAAGAGCTGCCTTTGCCTTTGCTGCAAGTGCTGCAAAAGCTGCTGCATCTTCAACTGCAAGCTCGGCAAGCATCTTACGGTTGATGTTGATGCCGGCCTTCTTGAGTCCGTTCATAAAGGTGGAATAGTTCATGCCGTTGATCTTTGCAGCGGCAGAAATTCTGGTGATCCACAGACGGCGGAAATCTCTCTTCTTCTGTCTGCGTCCGATATAGGCATAATTGCCAGATTTCATAACTGCTTCTTTAGCAGTTTTAAAAAGCTTGGACTTTGCGCCAAAATAACCCTTGGCAAGCTTTAATGTCTTTTTTCTTCTCTTGCGCGTCATCATCGCGCCTTTAATACGTGCCATTTCAGCAACCTCCGTTTATGTTGATTAGCGTATCCTTATTTGTAAGGAATCATCTTTTTGACCTTTGCGACGTTGGTCACGTCAACAACGGCAGCCTGACGAAGATTTCTCTTGCGCTTGGTCGTTTTCTTATTAAGAATGTGCGACTTATAAGCGTGTGCGCGTTTTACTTTTCCGAGCTTGGTAAGCTTAAAACGCTTTTTGGCACCGCTGTGTGTTTTGATCTTAGGCATTGAATATTCCTCCTTAGAAATTTTGGCAACTATTTGACCGGTTTAGGAGCAAGGAACATAAGCATGTTTCTTCCTTCCATTTTGGCAGGCTTTTCAACCACTGCAACATCGGCACAGTAATCGGCGAACCTCGCCATAACATCGGCACCGATCTCGGGATATCCGAGCTCTCTGCCGCGGAAGCGTATCGAAACCTTGACCTTATTACCTTCTGCAAGAAACCTCTTGGCGTGATTTCCTTTGGTCTCAAAATCGTGAACATCGATCTTAAGTCCCAAACGGATCTCCTTGATATCAACTACCTTTTGGTTCTTCTTGGCTTCCTTCTCGCGCTTTGCCTGTTCAAAGCAATACTTGCCGTAGTCCATTATCTTACAGACCGGCGGAGTGGCGTTAGGAGCGATCAGAACAAGGTCGAGATCCTTTTCTGCTGCCTTTGAAAGCGCATCGCGACCCGACATCAGCCCAAGCTGTGAGCCGTCGGAATCAACAACACGGACTTCCTTTTCCCTGATTTCTTCATTAATACGCAGTTCCTTACCTATTGTAAAGCACCTCCGGAACAAAAATTAAGCGCGGACATTATAAAACATCCGCGCACAATAAGCAAACCGTATGGTCTATCACCTATTGACCTCAACAGACGAAACCTTGAGGTGAGAGCGGATGATGCCCTTCTTTGTTGTCTTTTGGTATAATACCACTATCGCAGTCAAATGTCAATAGCAAATTGAAAATTATTTTACCCCACCGTTTTTAAGGTACTCAATGTACTCCTCAAAGCACATTCCGAGGCTGTTCATGCGCTTTGCATGCTCAACGCCCACATAACGATAGTGCCACGGCTCGTAAATAATCTTTGTAATACTCTGCTTGTCCTTCGGATAGCGGAGTATAAATCCGTAGTTTTCGGCATTTTTGCTCAGCCATCTGAATGCTGCGGTATTTTCAAACGATTCCTCTACCGAGTTTATATCAACCGCAAGCCCCAAATGGTGCTCACTGGTTCCGGGAAGCGCCACAATGGTAGCCGCAACCTTTTTCGCCTCGGCTTCTCCGTAGCCTTCGTTTATGCAGCGCTTGACCCTGTTGTTGTAAAGCGCCTGCTGGTAAGCATAGGTCCTGTACGACGACACCGAAATAAGTCTCACACCGTCGTCAAGAGCCGCCTTGCACATTTCATTTAGATATGATACCGCACGGCTGTCAAAATACTTGCTCGACTCGGCTCCGCTGGAAAACCTGCTTTCTATTTTTGCAAGGTCAACGTTTTTTATAAAATCGTTATCCACCGGATTATCGGGATTAGCCAGTTTGAGATACCACTGCTCGGTCTCTTTTACAAGAGCAAGCTGTTCATCGGTCATTCCCGACGACGTATTTCCGGCAGCATCCGAGGCAGTGCCGTCTGCTGCGCTGCCCTGCGCGTCAGATGACGGCTGCACAACCGACGAACTACCGCTTGATACCTTGAGTGTGTTATACTTCACACCCACAACTGCAAGACACGCAGCCAGCACGATTATAAGCGCCGACTCTATGAGGATAACAACGCTTTTTATCTTGCTTTTGCGCCTGCGCCTCGTCCTTGCCTCATTAACCTCTCTGCGATCGTAACCGTTCATCAGATCACCCTTACTCTGATCACCTCGGGCATTTCATCGATAGCCTTCCTGATAGCCTCGATCTTTCCTGAGTCTTTTTCGTCCATGTCAAGCATAGTATACGCAAAATCCTTGCGCGACTTGTTGAGCATATTTGATATATTGATATTTGCCTCTGAAATGACACCCGATATCTTGTTTATGACAGCCGGGACATTTTTGTGTATAACGCATATTCTCGCGTCACCGCTCTTGGGCATCGAGATGTTGGGCATATTGACCGAGTTGGTTATATTGCCGTTCTCGATATAATCTATAAGCTCCTCAGCAGCCATCTTGGCGCAGTTGTCCTCCGACTCGGGCGTCGAAGCGCCGAGGTGCGGTATGCAGACAACGCCGTCTGCGCCTATAAGCTCGTCTGACGGGAAATCGGTGACATATGCCGCAACCTTTCCGCCGTCAAGCGCAGCCAGCATATCGGCAGAATCAACAAGGTCTCCCCTTGCGAAGTTGAGTATCCTTACTCCGTCCTTCATCATTGCGATCGACTCGCTGTTAATAAAGCCCTTGGTCTCGGGTGTCAGCGGAACATGAACCGTTATATAGTCGCACTTTTCATATATATCCTTAAGATCCATTGCATGAATGGCGTTGTGTGTAAGGTTCCACGCGGAATTAACCGAAAGATACGGGTCGTATCCGTAGACCTTCATACCGAGTGAATTTGCTGCATTTGCGACCAGAACGCCTATAGCGCCGAGACCGATAACACCTATGCTCTTGCCCTTGATCTCGGGTCCAACAAAGGCGCCCTTTCCCTTTTCGACCATTTTGCCGACCTCATCGCCCTTACCTTTAAGTGTCAGCGCCCAGTTGATAGCCGGAATAACGCGGCGCGAACCGATGAGAAGACCTGCTATAACCAGCTCCTTGACGGCATTAGCGTTTGCACCCGGAGTATTGAAAACAACAATACCCTCATTGGCACAGCGGTCTACCGGTATATTGTTTGTACCTGCACCTGCCCTTGCAATGGCAAGCAAAGACTCCGGGAATTCGACATCGTGAAGCGCAGCCGAGCGCACAATAGCGCCGACCGGCTGTTCGACATCGTCACCGCAGGTATAAGCCGTCTTGTCGAACTCGTCAAGACCGATCGGTGAAATTTTATTGTAAGTTTTAATGTTTAACATAGTTGTCCTCCCAAATCGCACGGCAATGCCGCAAATCATTGATACATAACTATTATATCTTATGACGCATGGTTGTCAAGCGATTTGTTAAAATTTCAACAAAATTTGTGTTATTATTCGGATTACGGCGTGTCTGATTGTTAAAAAATTAACTATCTTTGCCTATATCTGACTTCTGAGCAGCTCAAAATACTCAAAAACACTGTTTTTCAGTTGATCCAGTTTTTCCTGCAATGATATATTGTCACCGCCGTCGGTCACTGCCGACAGCACCTCGGATTTGAACACCTCGGTGCGTCCGAGCGCAAGGTTTACAAGATCCTTTGCATTGCCGCCGCCGCGTTCGGTAAATTCATTGCAGAGCGACGCGCAGCGCACGACCACCTCGCCTATCACGCGCGAGCCTGCATCAATTTCTTTGACTGATCCGGCAGCTGCAGCGTGTAAATCGGACTCTTCGTATTCGTCGCTGCAAGACGCCGTATCAACCGGCTCATCACCGGTTTTGTCCACACCCGGCTCGTTTTGTTCCGGTTCGTCGATATCTGCTTTCATTTCAATTACCGGCACAGCGGATACATCAGTCGCTGTTTCGCCATCCCGTCTGCCGTTCTCGGCTTTTTCGTCCTGCAATACCATGGCGGCAAGCTGCTCAGGTTCCAGCACGGCAAACCTTTGAGCCTGCTCATCCGGTTCCTCCAACCGCTGCTCAAGCTCATTTATCAGAGCCTTTTTCTTTTCAAGCTCCTCTGCAAGGCAAACATTGTCTTTATATAGCTCATCATTCTTTTTAATTAGCATTTCGATCTGCTGAAGCAATACCTTTTTTCTCACCTTAGCAACACCTCGTACACATTATAATACAAAATTAAAAACTTTTCAATAAAATATCTTGTTTATTCGGATAAATTGGTGTATAATAAGATGAAATATAATGTAATGGGGAAAAGATGACATGCAGACCGATGCAATGAACGCAGGAGTTGCACCCGGCGGACTTAAAAGCCGTATTGAAATCAGGGTGCTTATATGTTACATTTTAGTTAATTCAGATCTGCCCGTTCCTCTTGAAGCGGTCAAGGAACAGCTGCATTTCAGAGGAATAGCAAATTATTTTGAGACCGCTTACGCAATAGCCGATCTTACGGATAACGGCACGATCGCCGAAAATATAAACGACTCCGGCATAAAACTGTATTCTCCCACAGATGAAGCAAAAAAGGTCGCAGGCGCTTTGTCCGCAAGTCTGCCGTTTTCGGTCAAGGAAAAGGCTCTTGCCATTGCAAGAGGCGCCGTCGATCGTCTCAGGTATGAAAGAGAAAACAAGGTATTGGTTGAAAAGGCGGAAAACGGATTTTACGTCACATGCTCGGTCATGGAAAAAGACATCGAAGTGGTCAGCATAAAGTTGCTCGTACCCGACGATGAGACCGCAGGCACCGTGAAGGATAATTTCCTCAGCGATCCGGTCGAGACCCTTGTAAACGCCACTGCAGCACTGACAGGATCTCAGATATAAAAAGGCAAGCATCTTACGACACTTGCCCTTAAGTGGAGCTAGAGATGGGACTCGAACCCACGACCTGCTGATTACGAATCAGCTGCTCTACCAACTGAGCCACTCTAGCACCGACCCTATGATTATAGCAACTTTTCAGTATTAAGTCAAGCAAATTTTTAAAAATACAGGTGTACAATGGATAATTCAATTAAGAGGACAAATGTTGCGATAAATTTACGCAACATAAGAAAAAAGCACAACATGACGCAGGAGGCTGTTGCCGACAAGCTCGGCATAAAGCGCAACACATATGCGCGCTATGAGACCGACACAGTACCGCCGCTGAGCGTTCTCACAAAGCTTTGCGAGCTGTTTTCGATAACCACCGATGAGATTTTGAGACCAAGCACTGATTATATGAGCAGGGTTCAGAACAGACCGCAGTCTGCCTTCACCTTTTCCACATATAAGGAGTATCCTATAAGAACTATAGACAACGCAGAGATGCTTGAAAAAATGAAAGAAAAGTCATCTGACAGGCATTTAGCCGATGCAAGATTTATTGACATGACCGACGATGAGGTTACCATGGTAGAATGGTATCGATCGCTGTCAGACGAGCAGAAGGACGCGGTAAAGAAGCTCTTCAATCTGGATTGATATTAGTCTCTGCATAGCGTTATAAGCGGCAGGAAAATACGTATTTCGCCCGGGATTTTGCACCGGTTCCGGAATACAGTAAAAACAAAAGCATTGGTACGGCGGCAGCGGAGCGATCCGTTGTCGCCGTATTAGCTTACAGCGCAGTAAAGTGATGATCTCAATATATTCATTAAGCAGGTGATCTTATGCACATATCATCCGGGAAAGAAACGGTAATAGTGAGGGGCATGAGACCGGAAGAAAACTGGTGGGGCAAATATCAGTTTCCAAGGCCTTACCGTTTGAGTGACGGTATTGCAGTATCGGTACATGTTGAAGACGACACCATAATAACAACAGGCAATCCGACGAGGTGGTTCAAATCCCGTGACAACGGCGAAAGCTGGTAAGAAATGCCCTCATATAACCCCGCAAAGTGCGGTCTGCTCCTTCCAAACGGCGACAGAATTTATTTCCCGATAGAGGGCGGAACCGATGTAAGCAATTATAAGTTTCCGGAATACGGTTCGCTTACACCGGATTATGATTTCACTAAAAAGGCTCCCGAAGGCGAGATGCCGATACAAGACGGCGTGACCGCCTGGTGGTGCGGCGCGGTCATAAGGGCATATAATTCCGACAGATTGACCGAAAGTCTTTCGCATAAGGAATGGCACATTATAAGAATACAAGCCGAAAGCGGCAAAGAAATAAAAGAGACCGTCCCGGTTGACTAGAAATATCTCACAAGAGTAGTGTTTGATACGCTCTATTCGCTACTTCTATTTTTTACTTTTTGTCACACATCATTGTAACACATACATAGTTTACAGATTTTTTGAATACTTCCTTAAAGAATTGACCTGTGAGATTTTTGATGATATTTTGAGCCGAAATCCGGGAATTTGATATGTAAAAATCAGACCGGAAATGCCAAGTTTCCGGTCTGTAATTCTTATTGGCTGTCAAAGCTCGGATTTATTTCATAGAAGTTTTTGGAATTAAGCCGCTCAGTGAGCAGTCTTAATCCTTCGCCGAAGCGCTGATAGTGCACGACTTCGCGCTGTCTTAGGAATTTAATTACATCCCTGACATCGGGGTCGTCAGCACAGTATCTCAGTATATTATCGTAGGTCGTTCTTGCCTTTTGTTCAGCTGCAAGCGATTCGCTGAGATCGGTTATCGGGTCGCCCTTTGAAGCTATTGCCATAGCGCTGAATGGAACTCCTGATGCTGCCTGCGGATAAATACCGTTTGTGTGATCGACAAAATAGCTGTCAAATCCGGCGGTTTTTATATCATCCTCACTCAAATTTCTTGTGAGCTGATAAACGATCGTTCCGACCATTTCAAGATGTCCGAGCTCCTCGGTCGCAATATCGGTAAGCAGACCCTTAAGCTCCGGATACGGCATTGCATAGCGCTGACTGAGGTAACGCAGACTTGCACCCAATTCCCCGTCAGGTCCACCATATTGGGATATTATGAGTGCTGCAAGTTTTGGATTGGTCTGTTTTATATTAATCGGATACTGCAGTTTTTTCTGATATTGCCACATTTCAGTTTGCCTCCCTTTCCCACGGCCACGGGCTGTTTGCCCAGTCATAGCCGTCATTGCCGAAGTCTCCGGTAAGCGTCAGCGGTCCGAACTCTTCCTCGTACTTTGCAACAAGCTCTGAGAGCTTTTTTCTGTACATTTCATACTTTTTCAAGCCGTCAGTGTCATTCTGATGCGTGTCAAGGTAAAGCGCACACTCATAAAATGCAAACTGAACCTCAGATATTTTCTTCAGCTGTTCACGTTTCGCAGTCATATCGTTCATTATCTTCGAGCCTCCGTAAACTTACCTTTAAACGGCTTGTCAAGCTCAGGAAACAGTGTTCCTCTCATAAGCGCATCATGTTCACTGTAGGTTTCTCCTATTTTCTGCATAGGCATATAGCTCATTGTAAGCGGCAGCTCATCAAGCGGCGTGTTTCCAAAACCGCATGTACTGCACGGCTTTTGTATAAATTCTGAAAATTTGATATCAGCCATATTTTCTCCGTTCTTCCGCCTTTTTAATATATCCGCATGCAGGCGGACGGCACAGCGGACCTTAAGAGACATAAAAATTATTATCTCCTAATTCCATAGTATGACAATCACCTGTTTTGTTGCTTTCGAAACACCGTACATATTCACATCACATTGCTGAAAACATCCGCATTTTTCAATATCCTGTTGAAATGCCCGTACAGTTGTGATAAAATGACAAAAGGACAAATTTGACGGAGGCATACAATGCAGTTTGACCAGACTCTTTCCGCATGCATAGTTACCTATAATAATGCGGATAAGATAAGTACAGTTGTGTCTTCAATTAAAAGGTACACAAACGATGTAGATTACAAACTTTATATATCTGATAATGGCTCATCCGACAGCACTGTGGACAATGCGCTTGCTGCCGACAAGGACGCTGTCGTTTTAAAAAACGGATCAAATCTGGGCTTCGGAAAGGCTCACAATGTATGTATTCCGTATTTGAATTCGAAATATCATGCCGTTATCAATCCGGATATTGAGATTAAAAGCGATGTTCTGTCCGCCCTTTGCCGGTATCTTGACGAGCACGGCGATGTTGTAATGGTTACACCGAAAATACTTTATCCAGACGGAAGGGAGCAGGTACTGCCAAAAAGGAAGCCTTCGCTTAAATATCTTTTAGGCAGACGTCTTCCGATCTTTAAAAAGGCTGTAAATGAATACACCATGTCTGATACCGTGATTGACAAGCCGATTCAAATAGAGTTTTGTACAGGCTGCTTTTTCGTAATACGAACCGATATATTCAAAAAATTAGGCGGTTTTGACGACAGATTTTTCATGTATTTTGAGGATGCGGATCTGACATTGAGAGCATCGGAATACGGTAAGGCGATTTTCCTGCCGGAATACAGTGTGATCCATTCGTGGGAACGCAGCAGTTCTAAGAGCATCAAATACCTGCTGATCCATATAATATCAATGCTTAAATTTTTGATAAAGCATAGAAAGCGGAGGAAGAAATGAAAATACTCATAACCGGTTCAAAAGGACAACTCGGAAATGCACTCCAGTGTCTGATAAACAATGATGACAGCATGATTGGTCGGATACCCCCATGCTACAGCAGCTGCGAAATTATTGCTGTCGATATCGACGACCTTGATATAACCGACCGCAAAGCAGTGTTGTCATTTGTAACCGATAAAAAACCTAATATTATTGTAAACTGTGCAGCCATGACCAATGTTGACGGCTGCGAATCAAACGCGGTTCTCGCAGACAGCATAAACGCACACGGTCCGGAAAACCTCGCCATTGCAGCCGAGTCGGTCGGTGCGAAATTTGTCCACATATCAACCGATTATGTGTTCAGAGGCGATTCAAATGTACCTTATGTTGAGTCAGACGCATGTGATCCTGTCACTGAGTACGGAAAATCAAAGCTGCATGGTGAGCAGCTTGCAGCCGCAAATTCAAGCAGGCTTTTTATAATGCGAACCTCGTGGCTTTACGGACTTGTCGGCAAAAATTTTGTCAAAACGATACGGAACATTGCCCGTGAAAAGGGTGTGTTGAGCGTTGTTGACGACCAGCGCGGCAACCCGACCAATGCCGAAGATCTTGCCTACCATATTCTTGCCGTAGCAGCTACCGATAATTACGGTATTTATCACTGCACCGGCAGCGGAGAATGTACATGGTACGACTTTGCATGCAAAATAGTTGAATTGTCGGGTATTCCGTGCAAGGTTTCACCCTGCACAACAGAGCAGTCAGCGCGCAAAGCAAGGCGACCGGCGTATTCATCACTTCGCAATCTTCACCTTGAACAGACCGTCGGGGATAAAATGCGTTATTGGGAAGACGCACTTGCTGATTATATAAATAAGCTTGAAAAAGCAGAGAAAGAATCATAAGCAACACTGAGTGAAAAGGAGTATCAGTATGAAAACATATCTTGTAACAGGTGGCGCCGGCTTTATCGGTTCAAATTTCATTATTTATATGCTGAATAAGTATCGGGATATAAAAATAATAAATGTTGACTCGCTGACCTACGCAGGAAACCTTGAAAACTTAAAGTCGGTTGAAAACGATCCCAATTACAGCTTTGTACAGGCGGATATAAGGGATCACGACGCTATCAGCAGGATATTTGCCGAAAACACTATCGATTATGTTGTAAACTTTGCGGCAGAAAGCCACGTCGACCGCAGCATAAGCGATCCTGAGATATTTGTCCGCACCAACGTCCTTGGCACAGTGAACCTTCTGAATATTGCCAAAGCCGCATGGCAGACCGGTGATGATACGTATAGAGAAGGTGTTAAATTCCACCAGGTCTCGACCGATGAGGTCTACGGCTCGCTCGGCAGCGAAGGCTTTTTTATGGAGACCACTCCACTTTGCCCCCACTCGCCGTATTCTTCATCAAAGGCATCGGCAGATATGTTTGTAAAGGCATATTACGATACTTATAAATTACCGATAAATATAACACGCTGCTCAAACAACTACGGTCCTTATCAGTTTCCTGAAAAACTGATACCGCTTATCCTCAACAACACCCTTGCACACAAGGATCTTCCGGTCTACGGCGACGGCATGCAGGTTAGAGACTGGCTCTATGTTGACGATCACTGCAAGGCTATTGATATGGTTATAAGAAACGCCAAAGTAGGCGAGGTATATAACGTCGGCGGTCACAACGAAAGACCAAATATCTTTATTGTCAAAACAATAATCGATTATGTAAAGGAAAATGTGGACAGCACCGTCGGAGAGCATATGATAAAGCATGTTACCGACCGCAAGGGACATGACCGCAGATACGGTATTGATCCGGAAAAGATCAAAAACGATCTCGGATGGTATCCGGAAACGACCTTTGAAGTCGGTATAAAGAAGACGCTTAAATGGTATCTCGACAACGCCGACTGGGTAAAGAATGTGACAAGCGGAGAATATCAGAAATACTACGACAAAATGTATTCCGGCAAATAAGCCATTTGGAGTGTTGATAATGGGAAAGTTTAATTTTATAAAAACAGATATTGACGGTGTTGTTATAATAGAGCCTACTGCATACGGTGACGATCGCGGATATTTTATGGAAACATATCAGTACAACGATTTTAAAGCTGCCGGTATCGATGTCGAATTTGTGCAGGACAACCAGTCCAAATCCAAAAAAGGCGTGCTGAGGGGTCTGCATTTTCAGAAAAATTTTCCGCAGTCCAAGCTTGTCCGCGTTATTAATGGCGCGGTATATGACGTTGCGGTCGATTTAAGAAAGGATAGCCCCACATACGGAAAGCATGTCGGTGTTCTGCTTACAGCCGAAAACCGCCGCCAGTTCTTTATCCCAAAAAATTTTGCACACGGTTTTCTTGTCGTATCCGATGAAGCCGAATTTGTTTATAAGGTAGATGACTTTTATCATCCAAATGACGAAGGTGGCCTTAAATGGGACGATCCGGAGCTTAAGATCGAGTGGCCGCTTGAAGGCATAGAGGAAATCATCCTGTCAGATAAGGATAAACTCAACCCTCCCCTTTCTGAGCTCAAAAAGTGACAATTCACGTCACTTATATTGTTTGTACGCATAAAACCCGACGGCGGAGGCTTAGCCTCCGCCGCTTTTTGCACCAATGTTATATGACGATAAATTTTAGTTTAGCGGCCAAAAATAACGGCAGGAGCCGTGCCCCTGCCCTACATCCATCAATATACACGTTGTGTCACTAAACCAAAATTCACCTTACCTCAAAACATAATATTGACAAATAAAACACTAAAGATCAATGCCGCAATATCGCCGCACAACGCAGCGGCGATTGTATGGCGCGTATTGCTCACTTTACACGAGCCATAATATACGGCTATCGTATAAAATGTTGTCTCACTTGAACAGCACAGAACCGATGCTGTCAACCCCGTTATGCTGTCGGGACCGTATGTATCAAAAATATCGCAAAGCAATGCCGTTGAGCCGCTGCCCGAAACCGGTTTAAGCAGCGCAAGCGGTAAAATGCCGTCCGGCATACCGAGTTTTTCGGTTACAGGCGATATAAAACCGCTTAAAAACTCGATTATTCCCGAGCTTCTGAACAGCTTTACGCTGAAAACCAGAGCTATAAGCGCCGGAGCAACACCCACAAATGATCTCATACCGTCGGCAGCTCCATTTAAAAAGGCGCTGAAAACGTTTATCCTTTTAAAAGCGCCGGTCACAACAAATAAAATTAATATAGCAGGCAGAGCAAATGATGCTATGTCAATTTTCATGGTTTTGGCACCTTTCTTCTGAATAAGCGTTCCGCTGTCAGTCCCACTATAAGCGCTGCAGCCGATGTCGCAAGCACCGCAGGCAGCACCTGCATTGGCGAAACCGAGCCGTATTTTGCCCTCAGAGCGGCTACAGTCACCGGGACTAACTGAACGGATGCGGTATTAAGAACTACAAAGGTCACCATACTGTCGGTGGCTGCCGGTCTGTTTCCGCCGAGTATATAAAGCTGCCTCATCGCATTTAAGCCTATAGGTGTCGCCGCGTTCCCCAGCCCCAGCATATTGGCGGTTATATTCATGGAAATTGATTTTTGTGCGTCGGAGCCTTTTTGTACGTCGGGAAAAAGTCTTGATACAACCGGTGACATAACCTTTGAAAACATTTTAGTAACGCCGCTTTGATTGGCGATCTCCATAAATCCGCCCCAGAACGTCATAAGTCCGAACATGGTAATACAAAGCCTGACGGCGCTGTCAACACCCGAAAAAACTATTTCCGTATACTCTCCTGCTCTCCCGGTAAGCAGCAAGCAGGCGGTAGATGCCACGATCATGCCAATCCACATTGCATTTATCATATTTTTCGCCTCAAATCTGCTCTGTTTTTTAACAATTTGTGACATTTGCAAAATATTGTTGACTTAATGAAAATAACATTGTATAATGTAGAAAAATGCGAACTTGGAGGTGCTTTTTATGAAAGCAACAGGTATTGTGAGAAATGTCGACAGTGTCGGTAGGCTGGTATTGCCGTCAGAACTCAGAGAGAAATTCGGGATTAAAGAGTCGGGCGGCGCACTTGAGGTGTATGTTGATGATGATTCAATAATACTCAAGAAGTATGAGCCCACCTGTATTTTCTGTGGCGGACTCGATGGAATACTCACCTACAAGCAGAGAAATATCTGCAAATCCTGCATAGATAAGCTTGCTATCGTAAAAGAAAACGCAAGACTTCTGGATGAGTAATCTAAGCAATCTTATGCTTAATAAGCACGGATTATGAAAACGGCTGTGTAAATGATCTTGTCATTGCACAGCCGTTTTATTTTTATTAAATTTAATCCTTCCGGTCTTTGCCCAACGCTTCGCCAAGGGTTCTCCAACCGAGCATGGCACACTTTACACGCGCCGGCATGTGGGATATATCCTTGAGCGCCGAAGCCTCCTCAAGGCTCTCTATCTCATCGTCGCTTGCCTCTCCCCTTATCATACGCATGAATATATCGCCGAGCCTTAACGCCTCGTCACGCTTTTTGCCTATTATCATTCCAAGCATTATATCACATGACGCCTGTGATATAGCGCATCCGTCGCCCACAAATGCACCGTCGGTAATGATGTCGCCGTCGGTTTTGAGTTTCAGGATGATATCGTCTCCGCAGCTTGGATTCACGCCCTCAAGTATTATGTCTGCATCCTCTAAATCATGCTTATATTCCGGATGGATGTTGTGCTCGGTAAGTATCTCGTTATAAAAGCTTCTATTTTCCATATCCCATACGCTCCCTTAATACGGAAAGACTGTCTATGAACCTTTCTACATCGCTGTCGGTATTGTAAAACGCAAAGCTTGCCCTTGCGGTAGACATAAGTCCAAGATGACGCAAAAGCGGCTGCGCGCAGTGGTGACCTGCTCTGACGCAAACACCGTCAGAAGCCAAAACCTCGGATATATCGTGCGGATGCACGCCGTCAACCGTGAATGTGATTATACCGTTGTGGTTTGCTGCGTCAGCAGCACCTATAATATTGACGCCTTTTATATCCTTCATCATGTCAAAAGCCTTGGCGGTGAGACGATGCTCTGCCTGCATGATATTTTCAAAGCCGATATTTTGGACATACCGCAGTGCCGCCGCAAGTCCTGCGGCACCTGCCGCATTTACCGTACCGGCTTCAAATTTGTGCGGCACCTCGGCATACACAGCCGACTCACGGCTTACCGACTCTATCATTTCTCCGCCCGATAAAAACGGCGGCATAGCGTCGAGCAGCTCGCGTCTGCCGTACAGTATGCCTATGCCCATAGGTCCGTATATCTTGTGACCTGAAAAGGCAAAAAAATCAGCGCCGAGCTTTTTCACATCAACAGGCATGTGCGGCGTGCTCTGCGCGCCGTCAACCACCATCACCGCATTGTGGCGGTGCGCGATCCTGCTTACCTCCTCGATAGGGTATCTCCTGCCCAAAACATTGGACACCTCGGTCATAGCGACTATCTTCGTTTTATCGGTCACTGTGCTTTCGACCTTTTCAAGATCAAGACTGCCGTCAGGCTCGCACTCGATGAATTTCAAGGTCGCACCTGTCGCCCTTGCCGCCATCTGCCATGGCAAAAGATCGCTGTGGTGCTCCATTATTGAGACCGCGATCTCGTCGCCCGGTTTTAAATACTTCAGTCCGTAGCTGTACGCGATGAGATTAATACTTTCGGTTGTGTTTCTTGTAAATACTATCTCGTCCGGATCGCCGGCACCTATAAACCCTGCTACAGTTCTTCTCGCGTTTTCATATATTTCGGTCGCCTCAACGCTTAAGGGATAAAGTCCCCTCAAGGGATTTGCATTGCTTTTCTCATAAAAGCTGTCGACCGCATCTATCACACACCGCGGCCGCTGTGCCGTAGCTGCATTATCGAGATACGCAACACAAGTGTTTTTAAAGATCGGAAAATCCTTTTTGTAATCCATCACCATATCTGACCCCATATCCTAAAACAGACTGTTAAGCTCGCCCATGATACTTTCAGACAGCTCATTGTCGTCAAGGCTGCGCGCCACACGCTCGACCGACGCTTTGGCAAGTATGTTCTCGGCTGTCTCGCGGTCGATCCCCCTGCTCTCAAAATAGAACAGCGTATCGTCGTCAAGCTCGCCTATGGTCGCACCGTGATTGCCGACAACATTTTCCTCTGCACAAAGTATCAGCGGAACGGTCTTGTTTATAACATTGTCTCCAAGCATAAGAACCGTTTCATGCTCGTTGCCGACCGAACCTGCCGAGCCCGTTTTGAAATCAATGGTACCTCTGAATACCTTGCTTGCGGCGTCCTTTAATGCACCTGCGGCATTTATCTCACTTTCGGTGTCTTTGCCGAAATGATCTACGGCAACATTAAAGTCAAGCCGCTGTGTGCCTGCTGCAAAATAGCCTATATCCGCCTTGTATGAGCTTTTACAGCCCTCAAGGGTAACATTAGTGTCGGTATAGGTATCTCCCCTGCCAAGCACCAATTTCACCGTTTCAAGGCGTGATCCTTCGGGACATTTCGCAGTGACCCTTTCGATAACGGCGGCATCCGTTTCCGACTTATATATCTGCACAAGCTTTAGAGAAGCGCCGTCGCCCATAAAAATATCGGTAGCAGCCGAAAGACTTGCTGTCGGCTCAAATATTTCATATACGGTACCGGTAATACCGGCACCAACCGAAATACTGATATTTTTTTTGGAAAACTGACCTTTACCGGCGACAGAAAATTTAACGATTTGTCCGTTTTCCTTTATATCAATCATCTCATTGCCGAGATCGCTTTCAAGTGAGCTGTCCCACTTTACATAGCTTTCATTGACCGAAAGCCTGTTCCATGTCCTTGTCGGCAAAACGTTTACCTTCATAAACTCAGTATCATTCATAAATGCGCCACTCTCCTTTGTCAGCCTATGCTGCCCTTCATTTCAAGGCGTATAAGATTGTTCATTTCAACAGCGTATTCGAGCGGCAGCTCCTTAGAGACATTATCGGCAAAGCCGCTTACTATAAGCGCCCTCGCATCCTCCTCGCTCATTCCGCGGCTCATAAGGTAAAACACGGCGTCATTGCTTATGCTGCCTATCTTTGCCTCGTGTCCGACGGCTGCCTTTTTGGTCCTTATATCCATTGCAGGCACCGTGTCGGAACGCGACTCGGAATCAAGCATGAGCGACTGACAAGACACCGACGATTTTGCGCCCTCGGCGCTTTTTTCGACCACGACGCTGCTGCGGAAGGTGCTTATTCCGCCGCTTTTGCTGATGGATCTCGTGTTCATATATGAGCTTGTATTGCGTCCTATATGCACGACCTTGGCGCCGGTATCAAGATTTTGTCCGCTGCCGGCAAAGGTAACGCCGGTAAACTCGGTCTTTGAATTATCGCCCTTTAAAACGCTCATGGGATAAAGACATCCTACATGCGAACCGAACGACCCCGAGACCCACTCGATAACGCCGTTTTCCTCGACCAGGGCGCGCTTTGTATTGAGGTTATACATATTCTTCGACCAGTTTTCAATGGTGGAATACCTAAGCTTTGCGTTCTTCTTTATATAAAGCTCGACACATCCGGCGTGCAGATTGGCGACATTATATTTAGGTGCGGAGCAGCCCTCGATAAAATGCAGGCTTGCACCCTCGTCAACGATTATCAGGGTGTGCTCAAACTGACCGGCGCCCTTCGCATTCAGTCTGAAATATGACTGAAGCGGAATAGACACTTGCACGCCCTTAGGCACATACACAAACGAGCCGCCCGACCAGACCGCCCCGTGCAGCGCGGCAAATTTGTGGTCACGCGGCGTGACCAGCTTCATGAAATGCTTTCTTACCATCTCGGCGTATTCTCCGGTCAGAGCGCTCTCCATATCGGTATAAACGACGCCCTGCTCGGCGACCTCAGCCTTGACATTGTGATACACAAGCTCAGAGTCATACTGAGCGCCGACACCTGCAAGCGACTTTCGCTCCGCCTTGGGTATTCCGAGCCTGTCAAAGGTCTCCTTTATGTCCTCGGGAACGTTTTTCCAGTCGTTCTGCATCTTGGTGTTTGGTCTGACATAGGTCGCTATATTGTCGATATCCAGTCCTTCTATGGACGGTCCCCAGTCAGGCACCTGCAATTCATTGTATATTTCAAGTGAACGCAGCCTGAACAGCCGCATCCACTCCGGATCGTTCTTTTCTCTGGACAGCTTGTCCACAATAGCCGAAGTCAGCCCCGACTCGATCCTGTAAGCGTCACGCTCCTCATCGCGGATATCATATACGCTGCGGTCGATATCATCTACCATACTTTTTTCTCTCACAAATGTCACCGCCCTTTAGTCAGCCTTTATACCGCCGAAGCCGTTGCTGTTGACCTCCCACACAAGCTCGGCTCCGCCGTTTTTAACAATTACACCGTTTTCCATAATATGCGCCGCGTCAACGGTCAGCGCCTCAAGTATACGGGTGCTGTGTGTGATTATCAGCAATGAACCGTGTACCTTTTCGCGGTAAAGACGCACGCCCTCAGACACGGTGCGGACGGCATCGACATCAAGTCCCGAATCGGTCTCGTCAAGTATGGCAAGCTTAGGCTCGAGCATCAGCATCTGCAATATCTCCGCCTTTTTCTTTTCGCCGCCGGAAAAGCCTACGTTTAAGTCTCTTTCGGCATACGACTCGTCCATCTTGAGCAGTTTCATCGTTTCGGTCAGCCTTTTCTTGAAATCCCACAGCTTTATTCTGCTGCCGGTTCTCTGTTCAAGAGCGCTCCTTATAAAGGCGCTGAGCGTAACTCCCGGCACCTCAAGCGGATTCTGGAACGACAGGAATATACCCTTCTTTGCCCTTTCGTTTACAGGCAGTTCCGTGATATCCTCACCGTCAAAGTATATCCTGCCGAATGTTACCTCATACTGCGGATTGCCGGTCACGGCATATCCGAGCGTTGATTTACCGGTACCGTTCGGTCCCATCAAAACATGGGTCTCATCCTTGCCGACTGTAAGATCAACTCCGTGCAGTATTTCCTTTTCACCTACATTTACATGCAGATCCTTTACCTCAAGAATATTATTGTTCTTCATTTTCATTCCCCTTTTTTTCTCTGTTGCAGCATGTCTCCCTGATCGTTTTGGCGTGGTCAAGGAGATCCTTCAATGTGTAGTTATCAATGTATGAATTGATGTGCTTTTCAAGCCCTATCCAGAACGGCAGTGTATAGCAGGAGTCAGAACCGTCGCACTTTTTACTATCCCTTGATAAACAGGACACCGGCACAAGCTGTCCCTCAGCCGCTCTTAAAATATCGCCGGCATTATATTCGGCAGGAGCCCTTTTCAGTCTGTAACCGCCGGTCTTTCCTATAGCGCTTTCAACAAGGTCGTTTTTTGAAAGCTCGGTCATGATACTTTCAAGATATTTCCTCGGAATACCGAGCCGCTCAGCAATATCCTTTAGCCTTAAGTATGAGCCGTTGTCCCTTTCGGCAAGGTCAAGCATGACGCGCAGCGCATACCTGCCCTTTGAAGATATCATCATTGGTTATTCCTCCTTCTCGGCAACATTTTAATTCCTATCTATTTCACAGGTAATTATATTTCCTTATTCCCATAATGTCAATAGGAATTAGCAAAATTAAGTCAAATATGTGTTGACAAGACCGTTTGTGTGGATTATAATGCATTTATGTGGAGTTGATTTGAAATGTTTGCAAATGAACGTATGAATTTGATACGTGAAATGCTTAAAAGGAGCGGTGCCGTGACCACGGCTCAGATAAGCAGTGATCTCAATGTTTCGGTCGAAACAGTCAGGCGAGACCTGCTGACGCTGGAACGTGAACACAAGCTGGTCCGTGTGCACGGCGGCGCCGTAAGTATCGGCGGCGCGGTGATGAACTCACCTCTTTCCGACCGTCTGGAATTGAACCTTGACAAGAAGAAGTCTTTGTCAAAAGCTACATGCCGCTTTATAAATGAAAACGATGTCGTGACCATAGATGAAGGCAGCACCGGTCTCGAACTGGCAAAAGTGCTGGTGTCCTGCTTCAACAATCTTACGGTCATAACACATTCGCTCGACATTTTCAATGTTGTGATCCAAAAGGACGGCTTTGAGGTAATACTGATCGGCGGCAGATTTTTAAAGGGTGAAAATTCGTTTTGCGGATATTTGGCTGAAAACTCATTCAAAAGCCTTCACCTCGGCAAGGTATTCATCACACCGTCCGCCATTTCGCTCAAAAGCGGACTATGCAATACAGACGAGCAGACAGTTCCGCTTCAAAGAATCATTGCTTCGCGCGCAGATTCGGTATTTATACTTGCAGACAGCGACAAATTTGAAAAAAGCGCACTCTACACCACTCTGCCGCTCGACACGTCATACACATATATCACCGACAGCGATATGTCGGATGAGCTTATAAAGCTGTACGGTGAAAACGGTTACCGTATTGTCAGGGAATAAGGTGACAGTGTGAAAAATCACGCTGAAAATTATAAAGCCGCCTGTTTCTCGCCTTTGCTGCCAAAGGAAGCCGAAACATATGCGATATAATAATCACCGTTTTGATGATTTTTATCGTATTTTGTGTCTTGAAAGAAATGGTGATTATTATGAAAAAAGAACTGTCGACCGCATGGCGCATCGGAAGCATATGCATAATCACATATCTCGCCAGCTATGTTACAAGAAATATACTCAGCGTATCAACACCCGATATGCTGAAAGATGAATTTTTCACAAAAGAATACACCGGCATGCTCTCGTCGGTCTGCTTTATATTTTATGCGATAGGTCAGCTTGTAAACGGATTTTTAGGCGAGCGTATCCATCCCAAAATGATGATATCCATAGGACTGCTTATCACGAGTATCAGCACATTGGCCGTCCCGGCTGTGGCAAGCCGTCCGATCCATTTTATCTGCTTTACCCTTATAGGCTTTGCGCTTTCAATGCTCAGAGGGCCTATGATGAAGGTCATTTCCGAAAACACGGAGCAAAAATATGCCCGTATAATATGTTCCATCTTTTGCATAGCCGGCTTTGCCGGACCGCTCGTAGCAAGCATTTTTTCAATGTTTTTCAGATGGAAGGTCGTATTTTTAATAACCGGTACCTTTACGGCGGTCATGGCGGCAGCGTCGGCAGTTTCCATATCGCTTCTCTGCAAACATGGACTGATAAAATTCGTACCCCAAAAGTCAAATGGCATAGGCAGCATATTTGAGGTTTTCAAGCTGGAAAACTTTATGACCTACATGCTGCTCAATGCAATCGCCGAAATAGCAGGCTCTTCGGTCACATTCTGGGTGCCTACATACACGACCGAGCACCTCGGTCTTTCCGTAGGTGCTGCGTCTGCGGTTTATACGATAGTATCGTTCTCCACATTGTTTTCACCGTTTATCGCGCTTTTCATCTATGAAAAAATAAGCCGCAACGGCCCTATGATCGCGGCATTTTTGTTTGCCGTAGCATCGGTAATGTTTTTAGGAATGCGGTTTGTGACCGATCCTATCGCAAACATAGTATTGCTGCTGCTCGCAAAGGTATCGGCAGGAAGTGCCGCCGGAGTTATATGGAGCGTTTACATACCGAGCCTTGGAAGGAGCGGCAAGTCCTCCAGCGCCAACGGTGTGATAGACGCAGCAGCCTACGCTGCCGCATCTGCGGCAAGCGCAGTTTTCTCGGTGCTTGTAAGTTATATAGGCTGGAACGGTCTTAAGCTTTTGTGGTGCGCTTTGATGGTCTTAGGGATGCTTGTTCCGCTGATCGGTGCAAGATTTGGAAAAAAGGATTCTGTGTCCGCTGTAAAATAAACTTTTTTGTTGCATACGAGGTGTCTTGTGTGCTATCATTTCCCTAACAGCTTTGTTGCTCTTGTACGCAAGCACACGGACATACAAGAGTTGAATGCAGAAGTCATCCGAGAATTTGTGGAACGTGTTGAGGTGTTTCAGCCTGCGCGAGTCGGCGGCAGAAAGGTTCAGAGGCTACGGATCGTCTGGAACTGCATCGGTGAATTTACCCCACCACAGCCTTAAATGGGCAGAAAAACGGCATAGCCGCATAACACGACTATGCCGAATTTTTCAGGGATTATAAAATCCCTAAGTTGTACTGCCTTTAACCGGACTTTTTCGACAGACTGTGACGGTGAAGTAATCCTCACCGTCTCATTTTTATTATATGCGATCAAACACACGCACATAATCGACCACAAATTCGTCCGGCAGAACAGCGTGCTCTAAAGCCTCAACAGGTTTGCCTGACCAAACATCTGCACTTCCTGCAAGTCCGGCATCTGCACTTTCATTGCCGAATATTCGGTTATAGCCGTGACACTCAGTCGTAAGCAGAATAAACTGATCAACGTGCGATACCGCGCATCTCGGCGCCATCTGTCTGCTGACAACATTGCCGTCGGCATAAAAAACATAACCTTCTTCGCTCCAATCGACGGCATATGTATGCCAGCCGTCGATTGTTTTACCATACGGGAAAGCGGCATGACCGTACCAAGTTGAGTCCTTGCCGTAGCCGTTCCATCCGCATCCGCAAATCATGTTTCCTTCTTTAGGTTTGCGGTAACTCTCCATAATATCGACTTCAACCCCGCCGTATTTAGGATCCGGGTGGCATCCTATTCCGGGAGCCTGAAGCCAAAAAGCAGCGTGCCAACCGTCATTTTTCGGAATTTTGCAGCGACATTCATAATAGCCGAATTTATGCATGAATTTAGGCTTTTCATATTTTGCAAAAGGCCAAAAACCTTTATCGTCTTTAGGGCCGTCAAAGGTAAGCGATCCGGTTTGTAATTGAGCCGAAAAATAGTCGTCGCCTTTTTTCACCATGGCTATATGCAGATTGCTTTCCCCGTCAACATATACTCCTTCATGGGTAAAAGTAGGAGATCTTTTTCCCCAGAAATAATCTCTGAATCCCCATTTTGTTTCGTCGAGTTTATTGCCGTCAAATTCATCGTTCCAGACCATTTTCCAGTTGCTGTGTTCAGGCAAAAAACTGGAAACATGATTTTCCACCTTGTATTCAGTCATGATCCGATCCCCTTTTTATAAATAATCCAATTTTAACCTTTATAACACGCCTATTTTGAAAAGTCAATACTAAAATCGTGTTCTGAAAAATGCAGTATTTTAGTCTGTCTCTCTTGAGAACCTACTAAATATATGTTATTATAAATATTAAGAGGTGAGCGGTATGAAAATATCGACAAAAGTACGGTATGCGCTGAGAATGTTGCTTGATCTATGCATACATCATGGTGACGGGTATATCGCGCTGAATGACATTGCAATGCGGCAGAACATCTCAAAAAAATATCTTGAGCAGATCGTACCGATACTCAATAAATCCGACATTCTGCGTACCAACCGAGGTTTTCAAGGCGGATACAGACTTGCCAAATCCCCGATAAATACACCGTGGGTGAAATATTTAGACTGACCGAAGGCAGTCTGGCACCGGTAGCCTGTCTTGACGGCGATTCGACTGAATGTGAACGGCGTGAAGACTGCCTGACCTTGCCTGTATGGGACGGTCTTTATAAGGTCATAACTGAGTACCTTGACAGCATAACTTTGCAGGATATCCTCGATAAACAGTCCGATGCATATTCTGATAATTATATTATTTGAAGTTGTATTCCTCTAAGCAGAAATCTGTATCTTCCCAAATAAAAATCCACTTGCAGCAAAACTGCAGGTGGATTATTTCTTTATATCACTTATGAAAACATGGGGGTTGAGAGATATCTGTCACCGGTATCAGGCAGAAGGACGACTATCTTCTTACCCTTGTTTTCGGGACGTTTTGCAAGCTCTATGGCTGCAAATACAGCGGCTCCCGAAGATATACCGACCAGCACGCCCTCGCTCCTTGCGATCTCACGTCCGGTGCTGAACGCATCATCATTTTCGATAGGCAAAATCTCATCATAAACAGATGTGTCAAGCGTATCTGGCACAAATCCCGCGCCGATACCCTGTATTTTATGCGGACCGGCAGTACCCTTTGAAAGCACCGGCGAACCGGCAGGCTCAACGGCAACGACCTTTACATCACTGTTCTTTGATTTCAGATACTTGCCGACGCCGGTCAGCGTGCCGCCGGTTCCTACACCTGCTACAAATATATCGACCTTACCGTCGGTATCATCCCATATTTCGGGACCGGTAGATGCAAAATGTGCCGCCGGATTGGCAGGGTTGCTGAACTGGCTCGGTATAAAGCTGTCCGGAGTGCTCTTCGCAAGCTCATCTGCCTTTTCAATGGCGCCCTTCATGCCCTTTGCGCCCTCGGTCAGAACGATCTCGGCTCCGTAAGCCTTAAGCAGGTTGCGGCGCTCGACACTCATGGTCTCCGGCATGGTGAGTATTATCCTGTACCCTCTTGCCGCCGCTACCGATGCAAGTCCGATTCCGGTATTGCCGCTTGTAGGCTCAATAATAACCGAACCGGGCTTCAACTGACCCTTTGCTTCGGCGTCGTCTATCATAGCCTTGGCGATTCTGTCCTTAACGCTTCCGGCAGGGTTGAAATACTCAAGCTTTGCGTATATATCAGCTTCAAGTCCATGTTTTTTTATAATGTTTGAAAGGCGAAGCAGCGGTGTATGTCCTATAAGATCTGTAGCTCTTTCATAAATTTTCATAATAAAAAATCTCCCTTACTATCTGTATTTCTTTTTAAATATGTATGCAGTATTTATAGCCGCAACATCGGAAACGGAGCTTTTCATTCATTTTGCATCCACCTCAAAACTTATATAACATAAAACCTATGTGTTTTATAGGTTTTATTATAGCATCTTTTTTACGTTTGTCAATAGGTATTTTGAAAAAATACAAAAAAAGCGGCAAAAGCAAAAGCTTTTGCCGGGTTAACTTAAAGTGTTTCGATAAATTTTGCAACCATATCTGCCAACATTGCATGTCCTTTATCATTTGGGTGCAGTCCGTCGGAAAGATATGTAGTGCGTATTACCGGTATTTCGGGCTGAAATCCGCTCACCTTATAGAGATCGAGCACAGGCAGTGAATAATATTCCGCCACCTCTCTTATTATCTCAACATATGTCTTAAGAGGAGCTATATCGCCTCTCAAATGATCTCGATAGGCATATCTGTCTCCACCGGGATCGTTTTCCTTAAGTCGATGCATAGGTGTCAGAACCGCTATTCTTGAATTCGGATATTTTTCTATAACAGAGCGGTAAAGCGTATGCAGCGCACCGTAGAAAGTGTAAGGATCGCGCGACTCCGCGTCTCCCAACGGCGCATATCCGTGACCGTAGTCGTTAGTTCCGCCGAAAATAAGCACAAGGTCGGCATCGTCATCCATCGCTGCCACCCTGTCGCAGAAATTAAGGTCCCATTTGGGATCAGGCGACACCTGCTGCTGTTTTGATATTCTTGTACCGCCTATTCCGTAATTTCTGGCAGCTGCACCGTATTTACTGCAAAGCACCGATACAAAGCACTTGTCAGGTGACGACGCGCCGGAGCCAGCCGTTATGCTGTCACCTAAAATGTTGATCTTAAGTCCTTCAATTTTCATATAATTACCTCCAAAAACAATAGGAGTGGTTCTGATCGCTCCTATTGTTTATTATCCACCTATATGGATACATCCTACCGGACATGCCTCATAGCATTTCCCGCAGGCGGTGCATTTGTCGGGATCAATGCGTGCAAGGTTGTTTTCGACCCTTACGGCGTCATACTCGCATACCCTTACACACTTCATGCAGCCAATACATCCGGCAGTGCATATTTTCCTCGTAACGGCACCTTTGTCCTTGTTGCAGCATATGACTGATTCTTTAAGGTCAGCAGGCATCATAGCTATGATGCCCTTCGGACATGCCTTTACACATGCGCCGCATGCGGTACATTTAGTTTTGTCGACATAAGCCCTGCCGTTTTTTATCTTTATTGCACCGAACATACAGGCACGCATGCAGTCGCCGTAGCCCAAACAGCCAAAGCTACAGTCAGACGGTCCGGAATACTGCATGTTTGCGGCAAGACATGTTTCCACTCCGTTATAAAACATTTTTTCACCGACATTGTCGTGTGTTCCGTTGCAGAGCACCACTGCCGCCGTCGGCCTTGCATTTTCGACCTCAACACCCAGTATCTCGCCGAGCTTTGAGTTGACCGATTCTCCGCCCGGGGCGCAAAGTCCCGGCTTTGCCTCACCCTTTGCAAGAGCCTCTGCATATCCGTCGCAGCCGGAATATCCGCACGCGCCGCAGTTTGCACCCGGCAGCTCATCACGAAGTCTTGTGACCGTTTCGTCGGTCTTTACGCTCATCAGTATTGATGCCGCCGAAAGTCCCAGTCCGGCAACAAGTCCAATGGCTCCCACTATCAGCGTTGCAAGTAAAATTGGATTCATACTCTGTCCCCCTTAACCTACAAGGCCGGAAAAGCCGAGGAATGAAAGCGATACTATCGCCGCCGATATAAGCGTTATCGGAAGCCCCTTGAGGCTTTCCGGTATATTACTCGTTTCAAGTCTCGTCCTGACGCCGGCAAATATAAACATTGCAAGCAGGAAACCGAGTCCCGAGCTGAAGGCGTTGAGCAGAGCCTCGCCGTAATTGGTTATGCGCTCATTGGTGAAGTTGAGCATAGTTATACCGAGCACCGCACAGTTTGTCGTGATAAGCGGAAGGTATATTCCAAGCGCTTTATAAAGCGGCGGAATGTATTTTTTCAGCACTATTTCAACAAGCTGCACCAAAGCGGCAATTATGAGGATGAATACGATGGTCTGCAGATAGCCGAGACCGTTCGGCTCCAAAAGATAGGCATACATCGGATAGGTCGCGGCTGTTGCCATGACCATTACAAGCATAACCGCAAGTCCCATACTGACGGCAGTGCTTGTCTTTTTCGAAACGCCGAGGAAGGGACAAATGCCGAAAAACTTGGAAAGCACCATGTTTTCGGTCAGTATTCCTGCAAGAACGATCGTTATGATTTTTGTCATTCGTTTTCGCCCTCACTTTCATTATCGTCGTTTTCTGTCTTTACTTCTTCTGTTTTTATTTCTTCATTAGCTTCTTCGGTCTTTGCTTCTTCCGTTTTGACGCCGGCTGCCTGTTTTAAGGACTCCTCGTCCCCTGCAACGGCTACGGTTTCCTGCGATGCCGGCAGTTCCTCGCCGTTTTCCTTTGCGATATCATCGCTTGTGGCGGCAACAGAGGTCTCATGAGCGGCATTATCCTCTCCTCCTGCACCTGCGGCAGCGGCAAGAACATTGACATCCGGTATATTGTCGGCACTCTTTACCGTATCTGTGCCGGTATCGGTTGTCTGTCCGGCTTCGCATCCGCTGCATCCCTCGCACGATCCGCAGCCGGTCGAAATGACAGGCTTTTTGCCCATCCGTGCCGCCAACTTGTTTGAAAGTGCGATCAGTATGCCGAACACGAAAAATCCGCCCGGGGGAAGAATGAAAACTATCATCGGGTCAAGAACATTGGCAGTAACGGGCATTCCGAACACAGAGCCTGCACCGAGCAGTTCTCTTATCATACCCATCAGAGTAAGCGCCGCCGTAAAGCCTATGCCCATGCCGAGTCCGTCAAGCACCGACGGCAGCACGCTGTTTTTGGAAGCGAACATTTCGGCTCTTGCCAGAATAATGCAGTTGACAACGATAAGCGGCAGATAAATGCCGAGGGCGCTGTCTATAGACGGCGTGAACGCCTTGACAAGCATCTGTATAATAGAAACAAATGCCGCTATTATTGTTATAAAGGCCGGAATTCTTACCTTGTCCGGTATAACGTTTCTGAGCAGCGATATGACCGCATTTGAACCGACAAGCACGAGGGTTGCGGCAACACCCATGCCGATACCGTTTACGGCTGCGGTCGTGACCGCAAGGGTGGGACATGTGCCGAGCACCAGTCTGAGAACAGGATTTTCCTTAATGAGTCCCTTTGAAAAGACCTCCATATTTGACTGTTTAGCCATTTTCCCCTGCCCCCTTTGTTACCTCACCGTAAAGCGTGAGAGCTTTATTTACGGCTCCGACAACCGCCTTTGATGTCACAGTTGCACCGGTCATTGCCTGTATCTGTCCGTCACCGGACGCCGATTTTGACGCCGTAAGCTGTCCGCTCTTGCCGCTGAACAGCTTCCAGAACGAGCTTTCGGTAGCCTTTTGTCCCAGTCCCGGCGTTTCGCCCGATGCGTCAAGCACCTCAATAGCGGCAACCGCACCGTCTGTACCCACGCCGGTCATGACCTTTACATCACCGCCGTAGCCGTGCTGTGAAACGGTGAATATATAGCCTACCGGCGCATCCGTTTCGTCCACAGCCACATAGTAGTCATAGCTGCTGCCCTCGTATTCTATCGTCTGCTTTTTATAGTCGGCAGCGTCGATGATACGCGCCATAGCTTCGGTCTCAGCCTTTTTTGCCGCATCGGCTATCCGTTTTTCGGTAACGGCATTGGTGACCGCAAGCAGCAATGCGGAAACGGCGCAGATAACAGTCAGAACAGCCGTGGTTTTTATGATAACTCCGCTGCTTTTGCTCATGACCGCGCCCCCTCTCCGAATGCCTTGGGAAGCGTTATCTTATCGATATAATAAACAAACAGGTTCATAATAAGTATAGCGTATGAAACACCCTCTGGCAGGCTTCCGAACTTTCTTATCACAAAGGTGATAAGTCCGCAGCCTACGCCGAATATGAGCTGTCCTTTCCAGCCGGTCGGACTTGTCACATAGTCGGTCGCCATGAAAAATGCGCCGAACAGAAGTCCGCCGGAAAGTATCATATAAAGCGGATCGTCGCCTGCCAGAAATGACAGAAGAGCTACCGTGCCGACAAAGCTCAGCGGTATAGTGGGGGTGATGACGCGGCGCAATATAAGGTACAGTCCGCCAAGTATTATCAGAAGCGAAAATGTCTCGCCTATGCAGCCCGGTATCTGACCCATAAACAGTTGCTTATAGCTGTAATATCCGCCCTCAAGCGCCGTGTGCGACAAAGGCGTGGCGCTGGTCATTATATCGACCGTCTCGCCCGGTGAGGTGGCGCTTGATACTATCTCGCTCGTGCTGCCAAGCGGTGCGGTCCATGTGCTCATGTATGCAGGAAACGAAACGAGCAGAACTATTCGCGCCGTTATCGCAGGGTTGGCAAAATTATGTCCCAATCCTCCGAACATTTCCTTTACAACGACTATAGCCACCAGAGAGCCTATCGCCGCGATCCACAACGGTATTGCCGGCGGCAGGTTGAGCGCCAGTATAAGACCTGTGACGACAGCCGAAAGATCCCCAACCGAAACCGGTCTTTTCATTATCTTGCAGCATAAGTATTCCGCTAAAACGGCAGTCACAATGCAGGTAAGCATTACAAGAATCGGCCGCCATCCGAATATAAAGCATCCGCCGACCGCGGCAGGCAATAAAGCTATCAAAACATCTGCCATGATACCGCGTGAAGTGTCCTGATGCGAGATATGCGGCGACGGCGTAACCAACAGCTTTTCCATTTATTCAAACATTCCTTTCCGCACCGTGATCCGCACAGAACATCTTCACGGTGCGCCGTTTTACATTAGTCTGTTATTTCTTTTCCTTAAGACTTGCCTTTGCAAGCCGCATTATCTGTGTAAGATATCTTTTCGACGGACATGAATACGAGCAGCAGCCACATTCTATGCAGTAGTCGGCATGAAGCTCGGCAACACGTTCCTTATTGCCTGTCCTGTACGCAGGCTCGATATCGAGCGGGCGCAGCCTCATGGGACATGCTGCGGCACATCTTCCGCAGCGTATGCAGGGCTGCTCGGTCATTCTTTCAGCCTGTTTGCGGTCAAATGCAAGTATAGCATTATTCTGCTTTAATATAGGCATATTCGGATCATATATCGCAGTACCCATCATAGGGCCGCCAAACAGTATCTTCCTTGCGGACGACTTAAGTCCGCCGCAGAATTCCAGTACATCCTTCACAGAGGTGCCGACCGGAACGATAACGTTCTGCGGCTCTGCGACTGCGCCGCCGTCGACCGTTATGAGCTTTCTGACCAGCGGCATACCGGTGGTTATATATTTATTCAGGAACGAAACGCTCGCAATATTCATAACAACGCAGCCGACATCGGACGGTAATTTCCCGAGCGGCAGCACCCTGCCTGTGGCTGAGTAAATAAGTATCTTCTCAGCGCCCTGCGGATAGTGTGACCGCAGCTTCATAAGCTTTACGGTATCATCTGCATCTCTTAAGTCGGCAGCTATGGAATAAAGCGCCTCGATCATCTTCGGTTTATTATCTTCAACGCAGATTATGACCCGTTTAAAGCCCATTATCCTTTTCAGCATGTAAACGCCTTCAAGTATATTTTCGGTGTTTTCCATACATTCGCGGTAATCGGAGGTTATGAACGGTTCGCACTCCGCGCCGTTCACTATCAGGGTGTCAAGCTCCTGACCGGGCCGTTTTGTCAGCTTGACATGTGCCGGAAAGCCTGCGCCGCCAAGTCCCACAAGTCCCGATTCTCTTGCAGCTTTAACCAGCTGTTCTGGGGTTTCGACGGCAACCGGTGCAATGGAAGGATCTTCGGTCATGGTACCGTCAGACTCGATCACAACGGCGTCAACACTCTGCCCTGACGGCATAAGCACCTTTTTAATATCGGTAACGGTACCCGAAACGCTCGCATGTATCGGTGCGCTTATCAACTTGTCGCTGTCGCCTATTTTGGTGCCTACAAATACAGTGTCTCCTTTTTTGACGCAGGGAACACACGGCGCGCCTATATGCTGCTGCATCGGTATTACCACCTCATGCGGCGGCGGCATAAAAACAGAAACACATTCAGCGGTATTTTTGCTGTGCGGCAGGTCTACTCCGCCTATTGAACGCTTTACCGCGTGAAGCACAGACTCGAGTCTTTCCATTTATTATCCTCCCTTTGGAAATTTCACGCAGACAAACCGACTGTGCAAAGCCAGTCGGCTGTCGGTTTGCCCTATTTCTTATTATGATACCACAAAGCGCCTAAAAATACAACATTTTTTGATAATGATAAAAAAGATTTAAAAGGCTGCAAACATAAGCGAAACAAGCTTTATAATAAGACAGACTGCAATTCCCAAAGCAGTCGGTATAACTGCCGCAAGAGCGGTCCATTTAAGGCTGCCAGTCTCCTTTTTAACGGTCAGAAGTGTTGTAGAGCACGGCCAGTGGAAAAGCGAAAACGTAATAAAACACGCACCGGTAACTGCTGTCCATCCGTTGTCTGTAAAAAGCTGTTTCAAAACCGAAAGCTCCGCTATTTCGGTCACATGTCCCTCAGCCATGTACGCCATTACTACTATAGGTATTACTATCTCATTCGCCGGAAAGCCCAGTATAAACGCCATAAGTATAACTCCGTCAAGGCCTATGAGTCTTGCTGCCGGATCAAGGAAATCCGATGCAATCAGCAAAAGACTTTCGCCGCCGACGGTGATATTGGCGGCAAGCCATATGATCGCTCCTGCAGGTGCGGCAACGGCAGCGGCGCGGCCGAGCACAAACAGCGTGCGGTCAAACACCGATCTTATTATCACCTTACCTATCTGTGGGCGGCGGTACGGCGGCAGTTCAAGTGTAAATGACGACGGTACTCCGCGAAGCACGGTTTTTGAAAGAAACCATGTGATAATAAAGGTCGCAGCTATTCCCGACAGAATGACAACTGTGAGCAGAGCAGCGGTCAGAACACCCGATGCAGCTTTCGCTCCCACGGTTATAAAAAACATAGTTATTATTGATATTATTGCCGGAAATCTGCCGTTGCAAGGTACAAGACTGTTGGTAAGTATGGCAAGGAGCCTTTCGCGCGGAGAATCGATTATGCGGCATCCGACCACCCCGGCGGCGTTGCATCCAAGTCCCATACACATGGATAGGTGTTTTTATGCTATAATTGACTTTCCTATATATTTGTATTTAATTACAATCTTTTGTTCTTTAGATTTAATACCGTTAATGGTTCGATACGAACCTTGGTAAATATAAATGACATCAATGAGCCGCCTGATTACATCTTGGTTTAGCTCTGTTAAATCAGAAAAATTATCAAGTAGTTTAAAGAAACGATTATAATTGTCATACTCTGATTCGTTTGACTTATGAGTTAGTATTGACATTTCGGCATCAATTTGCGTTTCTTCTTTTGTTAACGAGTTTAACACCATATTAAAATGGTCTTCGTTAATACGTCCTAAGTAGTTATCTTCATATAGTTTTTGAATTATAGTTTGTATTTCTGTCTTGCGTTTATTTAATTCGATAAATCTTTTATCTGCGCCCGTTGAATTATTTTTAGTTTGTTCTAATTGTGATAGTATTTTTTTACGCAATTCTGGGGTAATTTTAAGATGTTTATTAATATTAGTCAAAACAAGTTTATATAATACATCGTAATCAATAAAATGATTGGTACACTCTTTGCTTCCATATAGTTTATATTTACCGCAAACCAAATTATATTTACTATCTTTTTTACGTGTTCCTGTTGTTGACATATTGCTACCACAATCTGCACATATAGCTATGCCTGAAAAAATATTTTTAAAATCACTTTTTGGTGGATTTTTACGCGAAACAATCATTTTTTGAACAATTTCAAAAGTTTGTTTATCTATAATAGGCTCGTGCGTGTTTTCAACAATAATCCAATCTTTTTTTTGATTTGCTAATGTGACTTTGCTTTTGAATGATATTTTTGTTGTTTTATGCTGAGCTGTATGACCTATATAAGTTATATTTTTAAGCATTTTTTGGATATTTGGACTTGTCCACTCTTTACGTTTAGAATAATTATCAACATTTAGTTTGGGGTTTTTCGAGCATCTATATAAAGCCGGTGGTAATATATGTTTTTCATTCAAAGCTCGTGCAATATCTATTGGTCTATAACCTTCTTCTGCTAGTTTAAAAATATACTGAACGATAGGTGCAATTTCTTCGTTAATTATTAGTTTATTCTTATCCTCTGAATCTTTTTTATATCCATAAGGTGCAAAATTTCCTATGAATTTACCCTCTTTCATTTTAGTTTCAAATGCTGAACGAATCTTTTTACTTATGTCTCGTGCATATAATTCATTAACAACATTTTTAAATGGTGCGATATCATTATATTTATTAATACTGTCAAACCCATCTGTAATTGCGATATATCTGACATTATGTTTAGGAAAGTATTCTTCTATAAGTTGACCGCTAATTATATAATCTCTGCCCAAACGGCTTAAATCTTTAGTAATAACCAAATTGACTTTTCCATTTTCAATATCTTGTTTCATTTTTTGAAAAGCAGGACGGTCAAAGTTTGTTCCGCTATATCCATCATCGATGTACACATCATAAATACAAAAATTTTGTTCATGTGCATATCTTGTCAACATATCTTTTTGGGTGACTATACTGGAACTATCGCCAACATTATTATCATCTTTTGACAAACGGCAATATAAAGCGGCATTATAAATCATATATTTCTCCTAACAATAAAAAATCGTGTTACAACTTATTAATTGTAACACGATAATACTTGGTTGTCAACTGTATAGGTTTTGTTTTTCAATTATATCTGCAATAATATTTTCCAATTCTTCATCGCCAAATTGAACTTCTACTATATATTTATCATTGTTTATTATGTATATTTCAGTATTCCCTATCATCGTCACCTTCTTATAGTTTATTTACATGATAATTTATATGCTTAAAAACTCAAAATGATTAATAAATTTTACAATTTCGTCCCAATCGTGGACTCTGTGAATTGTATCCGTCAATCTACTCTTATCCACATTTCTGTTCCAAGGTTTATCAAATAACACTTTTATATAATTTCCATCATACAAATTATGAAGTCCGTCGTCTACAAGAATGTCACCATTAACCAGTGATTTATTATTTGCTACAATAACATGAGACCAAGGTATTTCGGGCAGCTCTCTTTGTAACCATTCCGCTTTCCATTTAATCGTATCAGGGTGAGCAGAAGTGACTATGTATATTTTGTGACCCTGAGTTAAAAGAGTTTGTACTCCCTCTTTTGCACCAGGCATTATTTCAACTCCACTCCAAAATGTTTGAAGATGCAATGGATTATAAATCTTATCTTCCGTTAAAGCAGGAAATGCTTTTTGCATATCCCACTCATTAACATCTTCAAATTTAACAGAAGTTCCGTACACACAATTTAAGGTATCAACCCAATGCTGTACCATTGTATTTATAACTTCATCAAAATCAAGTAAAATCTTCATTTTATTCAACCTTTATATAAATTTTCTTGAATCCATTTATTAATTTTTACTTTAAGTTCTTCTATAGAACCCTCGTTGTAAATATAAAAGTCTGGATTTACATTGTCAAGCGCAGTTTCAGAAGGATGATTTTGCTGCTCTTCGGTAAGAGGACTTTTAAAATTTGGACGAACAACTCTAATATGTACAATATCAAAACCATTAGAAATCAACTTATCAATCTCATTTGGAAATCTTGTATCAGGAATGAGCACATAGTCCCAATTTCCATTAAAATATATTAACACAGATGATATGAAATCAACCCAAAAATCAGGGGCTTGTTGACGAATAATATCGGTTCCAACGTACTGTAAAATATGTCTTCCCTTTTCGTCTTTATTGCCGTCCCAATCAAAAAAGGTACGGCACATATATTTAAGCAGGTCAGCATAATGTGCTACAAGAACTCTGTTTTCGTCTGCTTTAAGACTATCTCTTATCAATCCGGCAACGGTATCTTTACCATTCTGTGCGTGACCTGAAATCGCAAGTATCTTCACTTTATTCCTCCTTTAATTAATAAGCAATTCTTTTGCATAAGGCAGAGTTTCAATCCACTTACAAAACTCCCTCCACTCAGGGAGTCTGTGGTCTTTGCGTTGAATATATATATTTCTTAAACACCTATAATTTGTAGTCATTCGTGCTGTCAATTCAAAACCTGCAGGATTGGTGTAAAGGATTTCGAGATACATCTTCTTTTTCTTATTTTCAATTTCTTTAATAATTCTTTGGTCTTGAGGGATTAGACCTCCAGATATGTCAAGACAATAATCGTTATATGCCTTTACTTTTTCTTTCATAATTTCAATAGCCCTTGGGTCAACATATTCGTTATACGCTTTATCTAAATCAAATTTAGTAATTCGATGCATTGTAGATTGGCTTGATACAAATTCTAAAAATCTATATCTTTCGGCTTCTACCCACATCTTATTACTACAGGTTAAATCAAAATTAACTCTAATACCTGTAAGAAATTGAGCATGGGCATTATTGCCTGTTTTTGTCGCGTCTACAAGTTTTTTGCCCCTATTTACATCCTTATCTTCTAAATCTTTATACTCTGTCTCCATTTTCATTGGATAACCGCTTGCGATAAGCGACTCCTCTAAATCATATATTTTTACATTTTCAACTTTCAATATTCCATCTCCTTAATTCCATAGTAATCTTTTGCACATTCTTCGGAACAAAATTTGTTTCCGTCATAGTCAGTCCAAATTTCGTATTCTTCATATAAATCCTCGCCACATCTGTCGCAAGTTCCTACTTTGTGATATTCATAATTAGGACATTGTGGGTGACAAGGATACTGCCTACATTCTTGACACATTATTTCACCTCCACCCAAACATCTAAATTTTGAACATTATAAGGCATTGGGTCATTATGAGACGAAATATAAACATCTAATCTATTTCCCTTTATAGCTCCACCTCTATCTTGAACCGTTCGCCAACCTATGCCACTAATATATATATTTGTTCCAAAAGGAAGTTTTGAAGTATCAGCAGCAACTGTAACGCCCTCTTGTACCTTTGCACCACTTGCAGTGATTCCATTTGTCTTACCGCAACATTGTTTGCAAGCACAGTAATATGTAATCTTATATTTACCTATATAAGCAACCTGATTTTGTTTTAGAGCCTCTAAGTCGAACTGGACTGATGTTAGCTGAGAAGATAAATCTTGATTAGATTTATTTAGATTTGTAATTTCTATTGCTTGGTCGATAATGTTATTTTGTTTAATTTTTGCTTCGTTTGACGTATCTATATAAAGATAACCAAAAGTAATTGATATAATAATTAAAAATGTTATTATCAAGTTTTTTCTATTTGCAATACTGATATAATCATCCTTTCATCTTTTCGAACTCTTCTTCGTTTATTATCTTAATGCCGAGTTCTACGGCTTTCTTATACTTACTTGAACCTGACTGCTCGTTTGTCAACAGATAATCAGTTTTCTTACTGACTGAACTGCCCATTTTAGCACCAAGTCGTTCAAGTTCTTCTTGGATAGTTTGACGACTGTAGTTTTTCAATGCTCCTGTGACAACCACTGTCTTGCCTGTAAATGCGGAAGTCAATACTATATCTGTTTCATTGGAAATATCTAACTCATATATAAGCGCCGATATTTCTATACAATTTTCCAACTTCATGCCATATACTTGAAAGCTATTGACAATGGCAGGAGTAAAAACAGATGTATCACTCATATCTATGTCTAATTCGCCAGTGTCACTAATTTTACAATACTTGCTTATTTGCTTAGCGGTATTCTTTCCAACCATAGGAATGCCAAGAGCACAGATAAATTTAGCCATAGTTGTATTACGGCTGTCTTGAATGCTCTGACATAGTTTGTCCCAAGACTTTTGACCAAAGCCATCTAATGCAACTATTTCGTCTTTGTACTGATTTAAACGATATATATCAGAAAACTTATTTAGCCAACCTTTAGAAATAAATTTTTCAAGAGTGGCTTCCGATAAATTTTGTATATCCATTCCGTCCTTTGAAACAAAATGAACAAACTTGTCAAGCATTCTTGCAGGACATTCTTCGTTAGGGCAATGAAGCGTTTCAGAACCGTTATCATTGTGAACCTCTAATTCTGCTCCGCAAGATTTGCATAAAAGTGGTCTTTTATACGAATTTGAGCAAGTCAAATTTGCCGATACTGCGGGAATAATTGAATTTTGCTTAGTGACCAAAATTTTGTCTCCAATGCCTAACTTTAAGTCTTTAATGCGACTTAGGTTATGAAGTGTCGCTCTTTGCACTGTTGTACCCTCAATCTCTACTGGTTCAAAAATTGCTGTGGGCGAAACAACGCCGGAACGACAAGTTGACCATTCAATATCAAGTAAAGTTGTTTCTATTTCTTCATCTGTAAATTTATAAGCTAACTGACCTCTTAAGTGATGACTTGTCGCACCAAGAGATTCAAGATAATCTACATCATCAAAAGATACTACAAGTCCGTCAATGGGATAACTATATTTATCAGCAATAATCTTGAGGAAGTTAATACTTCTTTCATCAAATCTATCAAGACGAGGAACGATTGTAAAGCCAAGTGTTTCTAACCAATTAAGTCTTTCGCTGAAGGAATTGTTATCATATCCGCTAACAAGTTTCCAAGCAACAAACTGAATGTGTCTCTGTGCAGCAATTCCACTATCGAGCTGACGCACTGAGCCACTTGCAAGATTACGAGGAGTTTTATAATTTTCTTCTTCAGGAAGATTTGCATTTATCTTTTCAAAGTCGCACTTTGTAATTATCGCTTCCCCATCGACTACTAAATCACCACGATACTCAATGCTTTGTGGTAAGTTTGTGAAAACTAAAGCATTATGGGTTACATCTTCACCTTCAGTTCCATTTCCACGAGTTTCAGCAGATACCAGCTTACCCTCAGAATACTTAACACTAATTGTTAATCCGTCCATTTTGAGCATTGTGAGGATAGGTTTGTTTCCAATAAATTTCTGTACTTCATCAACACTCTTAGTCTTATCAAGTGAAAGCATTGGGTGATTGTGCTTTACTTTATTTAATTTATCAACAACATCAAATCCAACGGTCATTGTCGGAGAGTTAGCCAACTTAAAGTTGGTTTCACTCTCCAATTTTTTTAGCTCGTCAAAAAGCTCGTCGTACTCATAGTCACTCATAGGTGAGTTTGAATTGTTGTAATATTCATTACGAGCATTGTTTAAAAGCTCGGTTAATTCTTTTATTCTGTTTATCTTTTCTATAGTTTAATCTCCTAACTGTGTCCATGTATTTCGTCTATTATGACTTGTTTTAATACAAGTCGAAAACGCTTGAGGTTCTGCTAACAATAAACATCTCTTTTTTGCTCTGGTTAACAATGTGTAGAGCATGCAGTTATCAAGTAATTTATAATGAGTATTATCTATAATACCAATAACTGTTTGCTTTCCTGCACCTTGTAGCTTATGTACTGTCATAGCGTAAGCAAGGTCAAGCTGCTCTAATTCTTTTAATTGATATGTAATCTTTTTATTTTCTGCGAACTTAACATCACAACATTTTGTTTTGCCACTTTCATATATATCAGTTACATATCCTATTTCGCCATTAAAAACATTTTTTTCGTAATCATTAACCGTTTGCATTACTTTGGCACCAACTCTAAATTCGGTATCGTTGAGTTTAATGAATCGTGTTTCATCAGGTAACAACTTGTTTTGAATCACCTTGTTTAATTCTGATGTGCTATTTAAACAGTCCTTTTTTCGAGGAACGGCTATTACTACATTGTCCACACCGTCTGTTTCGATTGATTTCAAATATGTATTGACAGCAATTTTGAACAACTGCTCTCTGTTATTTCTAAACATATAATACATATCTTTTAATTCACCGTGAATGATTTTAGGTTGTGCATTTTCAGTTACTGGATTTACATTTTCTCTTATACGATTTGCATCAGATAATATACCTGATTTAGCCGCCTGTCGCATTGGTTTTGTTAAGTTATTTACACATTCCTTGTTTAATATATCTATCAAATCAGAGAACGTGTTCCCATATCCTATCGGTGGTAACTGTTTATGGTCGCCCGATACAATAAATCTTGTGTTTTTACTAAGAGCTTTAACTAATGCTAAGAATAAACTTGAACTTACCATAGAACCCTCATCAAGAAAAACAACATTTGAATATATGGGATTGTCTTCGTTGAAAGTGAATTTACCCTCGCCCTGACAGCCTAACATTCTATGTATTGTACTTGCAGGAAAACCAGTTGCTTCCGTAATTCTCTGTGAAGCCATAGCACTTAAAGCACAAGCCGATATCGAATAATTGTTCATTTGATACGCCTTAAGAACAGCTCTCATAATACTGCTTTTACCCGTACCAGCCTTACCCGTGATAAAACTTACCGTATTTTGTAAGGTTTTATAGATTACTTTTCGTTGTTCTGGCACGTACTCAAAACCTTGTTCTTCCTCAGCTACTTTAATAGCATTCTCAATTTGTTCGTCTGTAAATGAAATGTTGCTGATTTGTTTGCTTTTATCAATTAAAAGTTTACATATTTTATTTTCAACATTATAATAATGCTTCAGACCAACCTTTCCGTCCTCACAATGTAAGAAAGAATCAGAAGCAAAAAGTCTGTCCATATGTTCCATACACTGCGGAACATTGTTGCTGATTGCACTTTTTAATATACTCTCAGACACCCAAGTGTGTCCTTCACCGTCTCCAAGTTCACTCAAATAATATCTTGTAAAAGCAACTAACCGCTCCAAAGAATTGTATAATTCAGGTTTAAGCTTCATTGCTAAATCATCAATCTTTTTAAAACCTAATCCGCTAATTTTTGTCATTATATAAGGATTATCTAAAAGCTGTTGTTTAAGCAATGCTGCATTCGGTTCTTCGTTTTGCAGTTTTTTAATCATTGCAAATGTGACTCCAAGTGGCTTGAGCATTACAATAATATCTGACATTATATAGTTGTCAAAAATCTTTTCTTTAATTCTATTCCAAGTAAAAGCCTGAACGCCCTTTACTTTACTGTAGTCAATTTCGTCAACCTTACCACTTACTACGTCTTCAACGATATTTGGGTATGCGGCAAGTAAATTGTTAGCAACATCTTCAGATATTAACGACTTTAAATAAATCATTTGCGATTCTTTGCTTTGAGGAATTAGTGCAGTGATTGAAATCGGTTCGTATTGCCAACCAAAACGATTATCTTTTTTAAGTCTACATTTCAGTCCATACTGACCACCAATTTGTAATCTTTGCATCTTTCCAGAAAGAGTGCTTATTTTATCAGTTCTTGTTTTATCGGCTTCGTCAAAAGGATTTAAAGATGGTTGAACACCTACCGGCATTTCATCTGCATTACCTGAGAATTGATAAACACCCCAACAACTATCGTCGCTATAATATCTTTCATCAACGATTATTATTTTTAATTCATAAACTATATCTGTATCAAAATTCTCGATTATATAAGCACTCCTTTCTGCTTAGTTTGTTGTAACCATACCTCGTAAGGCTTTAATTTTTCTAACACTACCCTATCTTCGTTATCTTTTTTAACCAATAGAGCAAGTTGCTGGCCAGTTTTGACCATATCTTCATATTCTTTTAGTTTTGAATGCCATACAATACATTCAATCAACCCAAATGAAGAATAGATATTCATAAATGCAAATTGTTTTTTATTTTTATCTTTCTTCTTTTGTACCTTTGCTACAATTCCGACAATAGTACACTTATTACCAATCTCCACTTCACTAAAAGGCTCTAAGTATTCATAAGCTTTGTCAAAAGGATTGTTGTTAAGGAATATTTGTAAACTTTCAAACTCCCAAAACTCTTCATTCCTTAAATATTTGTCAAAGCACTCAGATTGAAACGCCTTAAGTTTTTCTTGCTCGTTAATTTCGAAGTTCTGTAATCTCACCTTGTTGTAATCTGCAAACAAGCGTTCCTTATCGACCCTTTTGCCATCTCTATAATCGTCAACATGCAATCCAAATGCTTCAAGTTTGCTATACGGTGACGGAACGGAAGAGACGGGTTTAAAATTTCCCTTAGTATAGGTTGACATTAAATACTTCATTAACGCCTTCTTTTTATCCTTACAGGGTATTGCTCCAGATTTAATTAATGAAATGATTTGCGTCTTCTTTGGATTTACTCTATCTATAAAGTCTTGCATTGAAGCGAAATTGCAATTTCTGTTATTTAAAATTTCTGTAGCAAAGTTTTCTCCAATACCTTTTATTGCCGATAATCCAAATAAAATTGCTTCATTATTAATTGAAAAATTCATTTGCGATTTGTTAATATTGGGTGGTAGAACTTTAACTTCAAATTGCTTTGCATCTAAGATATATTTATTAAGCATTCCTGCTTTATCCTTATTAAGGTTAAATAATGCCTTAAAGAAGTACATAGGATAATATGTTTTTAAGAATGCAGTTTGGAAGCATATTACGGCGTAACTGAAGGAATGTGATTTGTTAAATAGATATCCACCTTTTTGAGATAGGTCATCACTAATCATTTTTGCAATTTCTTCACTATATCCGTTATCAATAATTTCTTGGTATAGCTTTGCCGATTCTTCCTTAACCAACTCAATATTCTTTTTGCCAATTGCCTTTCTGAAGAGGTCAGCACCGCCGTAGCTTCTTCCACCGAAAGTTCTTACTATATCAAGCAATTGTTCTTGATAAATCATACAGCCGTATGTAGACTTTAAAATAGGCTCCATATCAGGATGAATGTACTTAACTTTACTTGGATCGTGCTTACATTCTATATATTCTTCAAGTGCTCCCATAGAATCGGGACGATATAGAGCAAGGACTGCCGATAAATCTTCAAGAGAATTTGCTTGAAGTCTGATTAATAAATCTTTCATACCGGCACTTTCTACTTGGAATACACCATTAGTTAGTGCTTTGTTGAGCAATTCGTATGATTTAGTATCATTTTCAAAAACGGGATTGTTAATATTAATATCGTACTCATCAATATTGAGGTCTGTCTGAATTTCTTTAATCATATTTAAAGTTTGAACACCCAAAATATCGAATTTAATAATGCCTATTTCTTCGATAATTCTCTTATCAACTTGAATTACATGTTCGCCATCTCCACCGAGTTTCATAGCCATATAATCATTAATATCGGTATCAACAATGCCTACGCCACCAGCGTGGCAAGAAACAGTTTTAATTCTTCCGCTTAATTTACTTGCTATATCAAATAATTCTGCGTACTGAGGATGTTCTGCGATAAATTTCTCATTATTTTCAAGACACTCAGCAAATGTATCGTAAGAAAATCTCTTGCTCAATTTATCCATTTCGTTGTAATTGAACCCAAGAACCTTTCCTACGTCTTTAATTGCAACAACAGGTGTGATATATGAAAAGTTAATTATCTGACAAACACGATTTTCGCCATACTTATTAATTAAATAGTTAATAACAGTTTCTCTGTCAGATACATCTGTGTCAGTGTCCGGCATTGAAATTCTTTCTGGATTTAAGAAACGCTCAAAAATCAGACCGTACTTAATTGGGTCAAGGTCGGTAATATGCAAACTATAACAAACCAAGCTTCCTGCACAACTTCCCCTGCCCGGCGCAACCATAATGTTTTTTGACCTTGCAAAGTTAATAAAATCCCAAACAATTAAGAAATATCCGTCAAAGCCCATAGTATGAATGGTTTCTAATTCGTAGTTAATTCTTTCTCTATAAACCTCTTGTTTTTCTTTAGGAAATTTATCAAAACCACGCTTAATCCAACCCTCGTTAACGAGATGTTTTAAATATGTATAATTGTCATTAAAACCTTCAGGTAACGGAAAAGTAGGTAATTTTGGACTTTGAAAAGGCATATTTACCTCTTCAATCATATCAGCAATAATGTTTGTATTTTCTAAACCGATGTCAACATTTTCTTTGCCGATTTGTTTGTCCATAGTTGTGTGTATTTCATCTTCGCTCTGCAAATAGCAACCTTCATAGGTTTCACTCATTGTTTCTGAATCGTGAGCGATTTGCACGTGCCTTGCTTGATAATACAAATCTTCTTTTGTAGCAGCATGGCTGTCAGTTGTAATAATATAAGGAGTGTTGGTAACTTTTGAAAGATGAAGAATTTTTTGATTATATATTTCTTGGTCAATGTGATTATGGCTCTGCATTTCTAAATAGAAATAAGGAAATATTGATTTGTATTCATTGATATATTCAATGCACTTATTCAAATCGCTTTCTCTTGCTATTTTAGAAGCCAAACAAGCTGAAGAAACAATAAGATTATTTGCATAAGGCACAAAGTCTTTTAACTGAACACGAGGTTTATAATAAAAGCCTTCCAAATTAGATTTGGTAACTAATTTATTGATTGCTTTTCTTCCCTCTTCGTTCTTTGCGAGAACAACTAAGTGGAAATACTTACTCTCCTTATCCTTAATTTCAGTATCAAAGCATTCATAGAACTCAACACCATAAATCATTTTGATATCTGGGTAATCTTTTTTAATCTTATCAAAATAGCACCATGAATACTCTGACCCATGCTCACTTATTGCAAAAGCTTTCAGCCCAATTTCTTTTGCTCTTTCCATATACTCTTTAGGAGTGGCATATCCATCTAGTAACGAGTACATAGAATGATTGTGTAACGATGAATACATTAAGCCCCTCCTTTATAACTATATTCTCCATACAACTGCTCTTCCATTGATTTTCGCCAAGCAATTGCTTCTTTAATGTCATCAAAACACTTTAAATATTCTTTTTTATTTTTACTAATTCTGCCTATGTAACGACCGTTACTAAGCATTCCAACTCCCTTAACACCAATTTTATTATTGATATTACTATTACAACGGTTAATATTATTTGTTTGTCGTGTAGCAGGTCGAAGATTATTCTTTCTATTATTCTTTTTATTACAGTCGATATGGTCAACTATTTTGTATTGATTATTCGTTACCAACCTGTGCATTCGAATGTAAGAAGATTTGCCATTGCGTGGGTTTGCAACAATATAACCTTGGTCATTTTCAACCCAACAGAAGTTTTTAATAATTTCAAAATCTTCTATATCAAAATAAAATATTTGGTTTGTGTTTGTTGTATATCCAACTCCATAATCTTCAAACAAATGATACAAATTGTTTTTTCTTAAATTACGAGAAGCAGTTTCTCTTTGCAAACAGCCACAAGAACGTGTAGTGCCATTTCTTAAAGAATTGCCCCTTACTACAAGTTCTTTTCCGCAATCACACAAACACTTCCATTGAACATTTCCATGTCCATCACTTCCTACTGGTTCGATAGCTAGCAGCTTGCCAAATTTTTGATTACTAATATCCTTGCATTGAATATTTGGCTTATACAATTAATCACCATCCTGCTTCTTCATCATCTTCAGTATCTTCGTCAGTACCCTCTTTAGTACCATTAAAATTAATATCTTTAATATTTACTTGAATCGTTCTTACGCCGTTAAAATCGTTGATTTTAGGTTCGCCTACTAAGTCAAACATAACAATTTCATTATCATCCCAACAGTTATCAAACCATTTTAATAACTCATTTGATCCAAATATAATAAACTCAATATCATTAAAAGAAAATTGTAATGTATCAGCATTTTTCCCTTTTACTGCAAAATCTTGTTTCCTCAACTCTATATTTTCAATTGCAATTAAAGGTGTATCAATGCCTTTTGCGACGATATTTTCTAACTGCGCCATTTCATTAATTAAGGCAAAATCAACATCGCTCATATCTTTAATGAAATCAACACGGTATGTAGTATCATAAACAACATCTTTTAATCTTTCGTTAAGTTCCTGAATGCCATTTTCTACATTGTCAGCGTTAATACTTATCCCGGCAGCGTTGGGATGTCCCATACAATAATTAAAACTTGGACACGAATTGATAATATCTTTAAAACTATCAATAGGACTATTATCAAAGTTTCTCATACTGCCACCAAAAACCTTTGTACCATCGTCAGTTTTCATTTCCTTTAATAAAATACAAGGTTTATTGAAATGTTCAGCAACTTTAATGGCTACTACACCAGTTAATCCTTCATCTAAAATTGTTGTAACATCTGCGACAACAACCTTGTTTTCTGGGTTTTGCTCACCAAGAACCTCAATAATTTTTGCAATGCCACTTTTACGACTGTTATCTTGACGTGATTTTGCGTTTTTACTTATCCTTGCTGCACGGTCATAGATATTCTCTTTTATCGCTTCGGTTTGGCCACGTTTCTTATAATCGAACTCTTCATAGTCACCTATCATTGCTCTAAAAACAAGTTCTTTATCTTCGTCTGAACCGATACGAATCAAACCATTAAGGACTGGAGTTAAGTACCATTGAACATTATGTATGTTAATCTTGCCCTTTAAGCTAAATTCTTGTGCTTTAATTAAAGCCTTTAAGAAATCATTTTGAATATTACTCAAGCCTTTATCAACAATATGTTTAGTTTCATATGAACGCATATCCATATCGTCCGAAATGTTTGCCCAAGCACATAAGTCCAAAAATTCGTCAGCATATTCAACCCATAATTCGCTATCTAAAGCAAGTAAAAATTTATATACAATTCCTGCGCCGGAGAAATCTTTATTTTCATATTTTTCGCTTGTTTGATTATTTACAATAATTGCATTAGGGTTATCAAATTCTTTTTCGTGATGGTCAAGAATTATAATGTCTATTCCCTGTTCTTTTATTTTCTTACATTGTTCGTAATCATTAGTGGATGCATCGGGAATGATTAATAATTTAGTACCTTCAGGTATAACAACATCTTCGCTCAAACCGTGTGCCTTTGCCCTTTTATGCAATATATAAGAAACTGGATAATTGCTATCAAGCTTTTTAATATACAGATACATCATTGCTGCTGAACAATATCCGTCCACGTCAGAATCTACTAAAATTGCAATAGAAGATTTGTTATTAAAATGCTTTACAAAACATTCTACGGCAATGTTCATATTTGAAAGCAAACTGTAATTAATAATTTCACTATCTGAAAGGTTTAAATATCTATTTACATCCTTAATACCACGATTTTCTAAAACTCGTATCTTAACATTTTCATTATTTGAATTTTTATATAATTTATATCTCAATCAATCACCTATCTTAATTTGTAAATATTCTTTTTAACTAAATGCTCCCATTTTTCATAATTGTCTGAAGGAGATTCTTTTTTATCTAATATATTATCTTCGTCAAATATATAATAAAGAGGAATTGTATCAGGAAACCTGTCTGCTAAAGCTTCCATTTTTTCTTTGTCAATATCTTTATCCATACAGAGAACGATATCTACGCCTAATCTAACAAGCATAGCAATTTGAATATCAGACAGCTTTACTCCTCCAGTGGCTACACAATTTCTAACATTACGGCTCCAACTTTGCATAACGCTTTTTTCTGCCTCGAAGACATAAACACGATTTGCATTTTTTATATATGGAAGCGTTTTATTTAATCCGTATAACACCTTACCTTTAGCAACAGGTTCAAGATATATGTATTTCATTTCATTATCATCAAGTTGTTCCTTAAACAATCTACCTTTAACTCCCACTAAATCGCCTATTTCAGAATATATGGGAATTGTTATTCGATTACTAAATTCGTCATATGCTATGTCAAAATCTTTCTGAGTTTCGTATGATATGCCATCGTCATTAAACATATCATTAACAAATGGTTTGTAATAATTTAATATTGACTTGTCTATTGGCTTTAAAGGTTCGTCATCTTCACTGCCAGTCGAACTCGCCATTTTATTAAGCATATCAAGTATTTTAAAGCTCTCAGGAACATTCTCGTAAAAATCGTGGTAATACGAAATTCCTATTTGCTCGCAGATATATTTAATTCCTTCAGGGAAATCAGTGTTATTTATAAAACAAACTAAGTCGATTAAATCAGAATTTCGATTTTTGGCAGGTAAGTTTCTTGTATAGTTAATCGTGTAAAGATATTCATTTTCATATACGCAAATCGCCGTAACATTGTCGCCGTCTGGATTGGCACATTGATAAAAACCATTTTTATGTTTAATATGATGACAATTCAGCGATTCAAGTATTAACTGGATATAATTGTTGTCCAGAATGTATTTTTTCAAGCTGATTATATCCATTCAATACTCTCCTTTACTTTTCTTTTTCGCGTTTGATTAAATATCCGATGTTCACCCAAGTGTTATAATCAAGATTGATTTCAAACAGCATTACTTTGTCCTTATTTCCTGCTCTGTTCTTATCAATTTTGATTGCAAAATAATTCTTATCATATTCCAAATTAGATACAATGGGTTCGCCCCAAGAATCACATTCTGCAACATATTGATATTTATGGTAATCGGATTTACTAATTCGCTTACCAATTGTTAATATATCTGTTACATGTTTGATTTGTTTTGCGTTGGCAATATTATTACTGCTTAGACTAAATACATCTGTAAAAACTGTGTCGTCGGATAACTGGAATACCGCAAATCCACTCATTTTCAGTTCATTTGTAAGTTCTTTTAAATCCGTTGCAAACTGTTTAATAACTGACCAATCATCAGTTTTATATCCTTTTAATGTATCGTAAACATAGTAAGTAATATTATCTACTGCCTTAGCTTTGCGCAATTCAAACTCAATTCGTTCATTGCTATAATCATTAGATACATCTTTAAAAAGAACTTCACCGTCTTTATGATTATCTATCCATTGTGAAACCTTTATGATATCCCAATACTCTTTCGATGTATCCTGAATACGCTGAATGTATTCTTCGTCGGTTTCTATATAAATGCCATCATCATTAATCTTACGGCGAATTATATTACCCTTATCATCATGATAAACACCAAGAACAATTTCTTTTTCGGGTTTATTGCGTTTAATACCGTGCAATGCTTGAAACTCTTTATTATTGACTACTGTGGTTAACAAACAATTTCTTAAATCTTCTTCGGACATTTCATTACTCATAAAAAGAATTTTTTGATGTTGTATTAAAGCTTCATAAGCTGAGAGTAACATAAGCTTTCTTGTTTTTCCTTCATTACTAAGAAAGCCCTCGAATACAACTTTACCTACTCGCATTCCTAAAAAGAATTCATTATACATAGCCCAAGGGAACGGCAATCCAAAAGCGGGCTTGGTTAAATGTTTGTTTACTAACTGCTCGTTATTTTGTGTTAAATCAACTGCCTCGTCTCCGGAATTGATTACTGTATGTATCTTATCGGCTCTAATTCTTATAATTCGATAAATATCATTTGCCGTTAACTTATCAAAATTTTTGTGGTTAATAATCTTTTCGATTGGAAATCCGTTTCTGCCATACTCTCTAATAAGTGAGTATTTTTTTACAGTGTTAAAATAGTTTTTGCAGTCATTCTTGTCTGCCAATTTCATATATTGCTGAACTGTTTTCCAACCGTGATATTCTTTATATAATCTTAACCTCTCTTCGTTTTGGCTCATAAATACATTCATTTTTGTTTCATCAACCGTTTGAGAAAAGGTTAAGTAAAAAGTCTCAAATGAGTCATAAAAAAACTTTGTCGCTTCGTCAGCAAAATCATACTTGGAACGCATGAAGTTTCCGTATGTCACATACAAATCAGGTTCACTGAAAAGTGACCCAACGAAACAAATCTCTGCCTGTATATTCGTAGTTTTAAGTTCGTTTTCTGTCAAATACTTAATCACCGTCCCCGAAAATATCTTCTACTAAATCTTTAATATCTTTGTCCTCATCCACTTCGTTATTTTGAGGAGTTGTTGTAACGAATTGTGTTAAATTAGGAATTTGTATAATTTCACTTGGTTTGTTTTCTAATATTGATTGTTCTTCTTTCCATTTTAAAAAACTATTATATTTGTTTATTAAAATTGCAAGGTCATAATAGATTCGATTTTCTGGAGAGAAAGTTTTATTTTCAGATAAGTTTTTTTGATATACCTTTGTAAGAAAAGTTTTCTTCTTTTTCCACATTTCCAAAAGGTCACACGCCGGAATGGGTATCATACCTTGTTTAAATGTACCTTTGTAAACTTGCGCCAATCTCGTATATGGAACTACTTGAATGCCATAAAAATCTCTAACGAACTCATTAACATCTGCTTCGTCAAACCAATTCTTTACATACTTAACTGCATCCAACTTATATTGTTCAATTGTTTTTTCGTCAAAATGTTTTTCTTTTAATATTTTGCTTAATTGTTCAAATGCAACTGACTTATATTCATCTATGTGCATTAAAGCAGCGTTCCATTTTTTTGTATTCTTTGATTGACACTGTTGTTTAAAACAATCAATATGGAAGTATCTATCATCATAAAAAACACAATCGTTAATTTGGTCGGGAACAATAATATCTTTACCACAGTATTTGCATTTCTTTTTTATCATCTTTGATTCTAAAAAACATTTAGTGTGATAACATTTTCCGTCGAACAACAATATATCGCTTAAATCATCGGTTCGACTTTTATTTAATGTAGCTTTGCAATGATTACACTTTCGATTCATTATTTTATTGTCTATTATTTATCCCGCCTTTTCTTGCCGTAGGCTGAAAACTCAACCTACGGCATTTATTATTTAATTAATCAAAAGCTTTAAGTACCTTTTTAAGAACTTCTATATCAGTAACATTCTTATAAGCGGTAGGCAAACCTTCCTTTTCAAGTTTTGCTTTCATAGCAGACTTTTCATTTGCAGGAAGAGCATTTCTCTTTTCAACAATTGCCTTTCTCAACGATTCCAGTTCATCGGCATTAGATGTGTTAGAAATTTCTGTTTTAACAGGAGAACCCACACTGCCCAATACTTCTTTAGCATATAAGTCCTGCTCTACCTCAACTGCTTTTGTAAGGTCATTTTTTAGTGTAAAAGCCTTATTCTTTGCAGTCTTATCAACAACTACTTGCCAATCAAGCAAAGAGGGGTCTTCTACAATTTCATTATCTTTATGAACATGAGTTCTATCCTTTTCAATGTGAGCACATACCTGACCGTCCTCGTCTCTAAACATACGAATAACAGTTTTTGCATTGTAGCCCAATCCCTTAAATCCTTCAGGAATCTTCTTACCGGTAGCAACCTGAGTTGTTTTACCGTCATCGGTCTTTACTGTTACCTTTTCATCAGTTTCTCTTGCAGTAGCAATCCAATGGACACCACAAGAAAGAAGATCAAGAATTAAGTCGTTACCTTTAAAGTTGATGGTATTATAATCTTTGAGTTCAAGTCCAGCGCCCTCAATCTTAACCAATCTTTCATCACCGATAAGATTATCTTTATCAGCCTTAACGGTATTACGCTTTTTACTAAATTCGGTTAAACCTTGCTTGGTAGTTAGATTAAGAATTGTTGTACCGTCAACTACAAGCGCGTCTGCTCTAAATGGTTCACCATCAGCGTCTACAACAATATCGTCTGTCTCATTTCCGTCATCGTCAAGTTCGTAGAAATCTTCGTTATTCTTAACCTTAGCTATGTATTGACGAACTTCAGCTAACGACTGAGTGTACACGATATAAATGTTATCAAGGTTAACACCATTGTTAGCATACTCTTCCAAATAATCATCGATAGAACCAGATTCGGGGTCTAAATAAAGAACCCTAAAGGGTTTACCGTCAGGTCGTTTAAAGTAAGCAAACTGAGAAGCCAAAGTTGACTTTCCCGTAAAAAAATCTCCAAACACTACCATACCAAGTTTAGTTTGAATAAGTCCTGCTTTTCTTGCTTTTGCCATTAATTAAATTCCTCCAATATGTTATTTATTTTTAAATTAATCCCAAGCTTCATCGTCATCATCAGAGACATCGCCCCAATCTTCGTCAGAGGAAGAATTGAAGTCTTCTTCGGCCTTATTAGCCTTTCTAATCTTTTCAAGCGCTTCTTCAACCTTAGCCTGAGTATAAAGTTCCTTTTCTATTGTTGAAGGCTTGGCGCCGGTAATTACAAACTCACGCTTTGCGGGAGCCTTAACCTTTTGCATTGCATCCTCTTCGCCCCAAGAGTCTTCGTTAGTAACTTCTTCGGTTGAAATTTCACTTACAATATGACCGCTTACCTGAAGCGCATAATAAGGCTTTAAATTCTTTCTAAACAAACTCATAAGCTTTGTATCAGTCATAATAAACTCAACATTTTCGATAGTCTTATATGTAACAATCAAAGCTGATACGATTGCTCTGCCGGTTTCCTTGTCGTCAACCTTTTCCTTTTCAATACCCTTGTAAATAATTACCTGATTAAAATCATTCTGTGTTTCAAACTTATCGTCCTTAAAGTCAACAGGTGAGCAAAGCGAAATTTGGTCTGGAATAAGCTTTGTATAATGCTTTGTATTACCTTTGTCATCAGTGGAACTGCTGTAATCAATCTTGCCGCGAATAAATACACTCTTATCATCTTCAAGATGTTCTGCTACTTCTTTACATGCATCAAAGTCTGTAAGAACTTTCTTATCATTAACTTCGTTACCCTTTTCGTCGAGCTTCTTGGTTACGCCGATATTCTTACCGATGAGCTTAAAGCCATCACGATTGTAAGTAAATCTATTTGCCCAAGGAACTGCAACAGTTTCGGGCTTATCGCCTTTTTTCTCTGCTTTTTTAGAGAAGTAAACATTATCAGTCTCAGTGCCCTGTAGGTTTACGAACAAAGTTTTACCTTCATCGTACTCAACACCAAAATTAACAACATTCATATCCTTATTTGTTTTTGTCTTGAGAGATTTAGAAAATCCATCTTTCTTGGTTCCAGTTACAATACCTTTTAACTGGAACGCACCTTTTGTTTCGGGTAAATTAAAAATTCTTTCTTTTGCCATTAAATCTTTTTTCTCCTTCAAATTTTAATTTATTTCATTTCGGGAACCTTTTGCCCTAAAAAAATTGGACTACTTAGTATATTCCGAATGCTGAAATTGTTCATTTGTTTTTAATCTTTTAATAAAAGTATGGTTTTATTTAAAATTATTAATTCCAACTATCTGCAATCATCTCTAATAATTTTTCGGTTGATATTGGATGCCAGCACTTTTCGTAGTTTTTATACCTGTCGTGCTTTTTGTGACAATAGCTTTCGTGTTCGCAAAAAAAACAACTGGTTTTGATTGCAGAGTTGCAAAGCTTAAGCACGGTGTCACTTCTGTTTTCAAGCGCTCTTATTATGTTGGTTGATAATTCGGATAAAAATCTCTTTTTTTCGTTTTCTATTCTTCCTCACCTCCTATCGGTATACTCTCCCATTGCTCTGGGGTGAGCCAATAAGGATATGGGCTGCCATAGGATTTATCATCGTAATCATATCTAATTACAATTATATCGTTTTCCTCGGATCTTACTGTGCATATGTATTCAGACTTCAATAAAACTGTAATTGCTTCGGTAAGTCTTTGTTTAAACTCTTCCTTAGTTTCAAAATCCTTTTTGCATATCACCAACTCGTTTACTTTGTTCAATCAATCATCTCCTAAACCCGTATAAAAGAGTGCTTTTATTTAATCTGTATTCTTATTTTACTTCATTTTGGGAACTTTGTCAAGTATAATTTTCCTGATTTTTTACTTTATTAATCTAAAACCTCTCCGAACTGTCTGCTCGATATCAGCCCACCACCAGTTTTTCAATTCCGAAAGTCCTATAGATATAATGCCATTTTTAGTTACAACCCCATATCCCTCAGCTCTATGCCAAAATAAAGGATACACATTTTCCCCATCTGTAATGATTAAGGAATTGTTTTCAAACTCCTTTGGCTGATTAGTATTGCAATTATGCCAAACAAGTTCCATTGTAAATTTATGACACATTATTTCCGCACCTCCGGAGGCTCTGGTAACGGCATCCAAGCGACAACTTTTGTGTCGTACCCACGACTTACTTCACCGTACCAAGACTTTGTTGACTTAAAATAATGTCCAATCCCATATGTCTGAACCATTTCGCCTTCGTGTGTTCCTTTCATTGCTCTATATTCGTACCAACAAAGAACATCGTCCATATCTTCTGGTTGTCGATCTTCGACGCTTATCCAATTGTTCATCTTCAACCTCCTCAAATGTTATTCTTTTTCAATCCTCATCAATCAATTCTACATCAATACAAAATTTTTCTTTAAGGTTTTTAATCTGTTCTGGTGTCGGTCTTATAAACCCCATTGAGTCGTTTATATGAAAATGAACTGCTCCACATAATGTTATACGTGCTACTGTTTTAGGCATATGAAATGTTGATGGTTTAATATGTGTGTTCACTTTTGAGTAAACACTTTGTTCTGGCTCTCCAAATAGTGTTCCTATGTCTTTATCATTTAATAATTCTTTCATATACACCTCAAATACTACCCGGAATTAATCCTTGTTCTTGAGCATCTTCGAATTCACCTAATCTATGTATAATTCTATCAAGTTCTTTAAATGTACCTCGATCCAATTCTAATAAATCATCATAGTCGATATGTAAAGCAACGCAATTATTTGGTTTCCAAGTTTTAGTTAGTCTTGTAATAAATTGATCCCTTCTTTCAAATCGTATCAAATTGTGATTTTATTCACAGTTTTCTTAAACTTAAACTTTTAAGTTATACAGCTTCATACGTTGCTTCAAAAATATCTTTTTTACAAGGATAAATTTCTCCTTGAACTCCAATGATAAGCATGTCATTAGGAGTAAATTCATAATGACCTTCAAGAGTTGGAATTATATAACACTCATCGTTTTCGTGCGTTACAGTCCAGCCATTATATTCAAATGACCAAGGCATACCATTAACAATATTATTAGTATGTTTCTTGCCATATTCAATAAATTCTTCAAATGTAATTGCTTCGATTACTACTGGTTTCTTTCTATATTTCATAATTTGTTACTCCTTATCTACTAATGTGAAATACGGACAGTCCATACATTGATAACTTAAATATTCGCTGTTATTATCACCGCCTGCAATACCGCTACACATACCGAAAACAGCAATTCCTTGTCGCTCCATATCATTATAACAGGCCTTGTGTGAAAAATAATATTTTATTTTTTCTATAACTCTTTTTATTTTATCAAGCATTGTTTTCACCGTCTTTTCTCATATCAACCTTTTTGTTATGTTCAATAATTTCAAGAGCAGATTTCCAGTATCCTGCGTTCATACAAGATTGGCAAATGTCATGTCCGTCTTGGTCTAACTTCTAGAACATTGTATTACTACCTCGTCTTTTCTTTCCACAATAAAAATAACTAATTAACCATCAACCCACTCCCTTGTATTTGCATTTTCACGATGACTTAATATCCAATTTTCATAACCTTCTTCGCCACAATTAGGACATTCGAGCGTTGTTAATTGTGCAATTTTGTCTATAAAATTTGGTGTCTCTAAAACGCATAAATTATGTTCGCATTTTTTACAAATAAAAACCGTGCATTTGCCATTCATATTTTTTTAAAATATCACCTCTAAACTTTTAATAAAATGAGAATTTGATTAAACATATTCTATATCTGCAATTATCTGTTCAATCTTAGATATTTCGCTAGTAGCCCCGTCTATTAAGTATTTAATTTGCCGGTTTTCTTTTTCCCATTTAAACCCAAGACCATTTGTGGCTCGATTGATGTTCCCAGTAATTGAATCACAATTTTTAAAACGGTCAAGTTCAGAAATCAAATAGTCTCTAAGATTTAATAATTTTCTGATTTCATTAGCCTTTTCTAATGTCATCTTTCACCTCTTCAAATTCATTTAGACCAAATTCGTATTTGATATGTTAAAGATTCGTATATTTTAAATACTTATCTTTACTAATATCTTTTTCGCACCAATATCTTGCAATCTCACCATAAATCTTTTTTAACATTTCTTCATCTGCTTCTTTCACGGCCTCCTCGTTAAATCTAAAACCATCACCAATGCCAAAACAATAACAACCCAAAGTATGTATAGGATGATTTTCATCACCACTCCATTCCAATGGCGGAGCAGAATCCAAAATCAAATTTCTAATATTCATACTTTTATCCTTTCATCAAATACGCTTTTTATTTATCCTTTATATATCCTTGTTCTCTTGCAAAATTTTGATAAGGCCATATACTCGAATCTACCATATTATTAATGCCGCGTAGTATATGATAATTTTCCATTTGATAGTCTTCGTTCCAACCATGAACATCAAAATTATGGCCAAAGCAAGTATATCGAATTCTAGTTTTAACCCAATCGTCTATTTCGTTTTTCTTGCCCAGCATAAACGTAGCAGCCCACGGAGTAGCATTTGGACTAAAGTAAAGATATAATGGCCACCATTTACCAAAACACCTAAAGGGCAATCTCCAACATATGTATCCATATTTTTTCGTATAAAAAGTACAACCCCAATGCATTGCATTTCTGCCATATATAGTTAATTTCCCAATGCTAATATGACCAGTCATAAATTTGTATTCAAAATAGTCTTTTATTTTTCGTAACATATTCACCCTTCTTTAAATTTTGACAATGCTTTTTGAGCAAGAGATAAATCAAAGAAAACCGTGTCATCTATTTCTTCATTGAATATCGTGCGTTGGTGCGGCCGATGACATTTTACTTCAATAATCTTTTCTGCATTGTAATCATAAGTAATTTCATCAACATCATATTCGTCTATACACCAACCGAGACACCAATAAACCCAATAACATTTTTCAGGTATACTTAAACTCTTCATAAAATAATCCTTTTATTAAATCTTCGTCTTAACGTACCGACCACAATGGCATTCGCCTATCTCTTGACTTTCAATAAATGCTTTACAAGGACATTTAGTTTCTGGCACCTTCTCTGTAACACAGGGACAATAACCGTCATTGTCTTTTACGGCCTGAGTAACCTCCTCGTAAATTTCTTTATTCGGATTTTTACTTATCTTCATTAACATATCCTTTCTGCGTATTGGTTCTGAGAAGCAAGGGTTATACCTAAAACTTCATCATAATGCGGTTGCTGGTCTGGAATATACCTTCCAAATTTAATAATGATATTGTCGTAATTTTGTCTAAGATATTCCACCATATCTGATATTTCGGGTTCGTAATAACCAGAATATATTACAATATCATCGTTGGTTTTATGTCGAAACAATTGAATTAAACCGACTAATTCTACCCAACTGTCGAACGGTTCCAATCCGCCAAACACTATTGCCTGAGTAATTGGATTTTTTAAATATCGTTTTACAATACCTAATGTCGTAACTTCAATTGAGTCAGATGTGGCAAGCTGACTATTTTGACATATTTTCTTGCCACAATCTTTCTCACATTTAAAATCACAATTGGGAAAGGCAATAAACATCGACGGCTTTTTATACTGAGTAAAATCTTCGTCTCTTATACCCTTAATTTTCATTACTTCACCAACTGGTCATTATTCAAAACGTCATACCAGCGACGCTGATTAAATTCTCTCTTACGAATTTTCTGATAACTACTTACCGGAGTGTAAAAACCTACAACCCTCGCATATTCGTCTGCTACAGGCTTTGCACAAATCGGGCAAGACTGAGAACCTATAAAAGCATGCTTATCTTCACATACAGAAATCTTAGTAGTAAATGCGAAGTAAATAACTCCCTGAGAAGCTACGTAATTAAGCATGTCCCATGCTGCTTCTTTTGTCGCAAAACGATTTTCTATGTCAATGTGGGCAATACAACCGCCACCGCACTTGGCGTCAAACAAACTACCCAAACGACATTTCTCTTGAATTGAGCATTGCTCTGTAAGAGGTATCCACTGGTTCGAATAAATGTAATACTTATCCTGTTCGTATAAGAGATTGTCTGCCGCACAAATAACACCAGCACAATTCTCCGCAGGAATCATCTCAAGGTTAAATGTAAAATCACATTCAAAATTATCTTTTACGTCGTTAATAACATCAAGGATTTCTGTTGCAAATTCAACACCTTCGTCTGAATAAGACTTATTACCGAACTCGTCTGTATTTATTAAACCGAACATATCCATAACTTCGTACATACCGATGCCGCCAATTGTGCAGAACTGCTTATCGAGTTCTACTGCACCATCTTGATAGTTAGGAAGCAACCCTTTTTCAATGTTTCTCTTCAAGATATGTCTCATACTGTAAAGCGCTTTACAATCCAGCGTTACTCTGTCACGAAGAATGTCAAGATATTTCTTTTTATTAAGTTTAGATTCATAAGCAATGCGAACGAGGTTAATTGTACTTACTCGACAAGACCCAACTGATAAAGCGGTTCCTCCGATTGAGTTGATAAACGCATCAAGTTTTGTTGTTTCAGAAAGAAGTCTACAACAATTAGAAAGTACACCTACATTGTCGCTTACAAAGAAGTTGCTATCGCTCCACTTAATATTGTGGTCTGAACACCAACGAGCAAAAGGTTCGTCTGCAAATTTCTTGTCCTTATAGAGTAGTGAATATGTGAGCACCGGAAAGGTGAACATATTTGTCGTTCTAATATCGCTTACTACTTCCATAAATATCTTCTGACATTCAATTAAATCTTCAATATGGTCAATGGCGAATGTTCCATCGGGGAACTCTACTCCACCAAACAAAGATTCAAGATACGGTCTATCAAAAATCGAAACATTTGTAAATGCACACTGGTCTATTCTTAAGAAAGGCTGATTAAGTCTGTAAACAAACTTTTGAAAATTCTGTTTTAAGTATTCCTCACCAAATTCTTTGCAGCCTAAATAGTTGTTCTCGACGTCCTTCTTCCAGAAGTACCAAGCCCAAATCAATACATTTGGCATACCAACTGCACCAGACTGTCTGTTTGATAAGAAGCTTACAAACTCAATAACGTCGTCAAAATAAGTTGTTAAGTGTTTGGGCGGTTGGTGATTATATTTGCTAAGGAAGAACAATCCCTCAGTTGCTAATCGAGTAAAGTCGTTAGCCCAACAATACGGGAAATAAGAAGCTGAAGCAGAATCGTTAAGATAAAACGCCTTATTAAACTCACATTCCAACCACTGTTTTGCAGTTCTAAGTCCCCACTTCTTTTTAATTTCCAAGAAGATTTTGTTTAAGCCAAACAGTTTATCTTCGCTCTTACCCTTTTCGGTAATAAAACTGCGAATATCTTTGTGACTTGCATTAGCATTCGGGTCAATAGTAGCATCTGCCATTGTATCTTGCTGAACAAATCTATCTAAGAACTCAGAGAAGTCTAACTGACTTGGGTGTAATCCATTTATGTATTCAAAATCCTCACCGTATTTTTTCTTTAAATCTTCTAAACATCTTTCAAAGTCTTTTGATAACTTTAAATTTATTTCCATTTAATTCCTCCCAATCCATTCTGTTGCTTGTTTAAAATCTAAAAGGTCTCCGTTGATTTCTAAGACTGGCAGAAACTGAATTCCTTTTGCTTTCATAATTTCTGTGTCATTGCACTCTTCGTACTGAATATTTTTCTCATTAAGTTTCTTAATAAGTACCTTACATTTCGGGCATCCCGTCGAATAAATTTTTATCATACACCACTGGAGCCGAAGCCGCCTTCTCCTCTCGCAGTATCCTCAAGCTTGTCAACTTCTTCAAACTCAACATTTAAGTGTGGTTGAATAACCAACTGTGCTATTCTCTGACCGTGCTCAACAACACGGATTTCGTTGCTATCATTATGCAATGCGACAATAAATTCGCCTCTGTAATCGGAATCTGCAATTCCTGTGCAATTCGCAGGTCTTAACCCCTGTTTTGTGGAAAGGCCTGACCTTGCATAAATACCGCCAAAATATCCTTCTGGTGTCTCAATCGCTAAACCTGTAGGAATCTTAACCGTTTCGCCGGGATGAATGATTACCCTTTCCATATCAGGTATACAAGCACTCAAATCATATCCTGCCGCAAACTTTGAGCCACGCTCAGGAACTTTTGCGCCCTCTCTTACTTTTACAAATTTTACTTTGATAAACATCAATCCTTTCTGTTTTGTCTATATTCTTTTTTGAACTTTTTAAAAGCTCTTGCATATTCATAGGACTGTCCGAAAATATTCATAACAGCCTTATAAAGCCTTGGTTCACATTTTCTAATCACTTCTAATTCTTCTTCAAAATCACTATTAAATGGACAGCCCGCACATCCCGTTCTCGTTAAGCCATAAATCACATAACAATCACTATGTATTATTCCACAAAAGTCATCATATTCTTTTTTATCTTGGTCTGAAAACCAAAATAGTGGCATCCATATATCATAATCTTTATTATTATCTGAAGAACTATAAAAACAAGTTGAGTATTCTCTGGCACGTATACCGCCTTCAGCTTGTCTTACGCCAGTTATATTTAATCCATATCCACCTTTGGTTAAAAACTTCTCTGCTGGTAGTTTTTTAGCGTAGTGACAACATTTGTTTGAAATTTTAAAGGTCGGTGGATTAGCTAACATAAATTCTTTTAGTAATCTATCTCTGCTAATATTAAAAGAACTCGGCTTCCCTGTTTTTGTAGGTGGGTTTGCATTGCACCACCACTTGAGACCAACTTGACAATTGGGATATTTTTTAATTAATTCCTCATACGGTTTGTCTTCCCACTGAAAATTATGTGCCTGTAAACGACTTATCATTTCACTAACATACTTTGATAAGAATGGAACGCCATACTGTTTGCAGCATGTTGGTATTGGCTTTGCAGCCTTTTCTTCTAATATTTCGATATTATATTTATCTTCAAGATATTTTAAGTGCCGTTTTGTTGCGTCATATTCTAATCCAGTATTATAAAAGACATATGTAATATCGTGACCATCTCTTAAATGTTCAACTACATCTAAAACAATATCGCTATCACTACCACCGCTTATTGCAACTGCAATCTTTTTATCTTTAGCTTTCCTAAAATGTCGTATACCTTTTGAAAACATCTCTTGTGTTTCGGCGTTTGCCGAATAGTCCATTAACTCTTGAAAATCCGCTAAATTTATCAACTCCTAAATTCGTATAAAACCGTAGTTTTATTAAAAATAATTTTTATTAACAAACTCTTCTCCATTTAATTCCGCCATAAAGATTATCTTATCATCAAGAATAAGATTGCAGAATTCTATGGCTTTATTTATGTCATCAAATCCTGATAAAGCAGTTCGGTACATTTCCTCGTCAACATTTCCATTGATCCACTTAAGATGCTCCAACAAAGCTTCTTTCCAATCACAAATAATATCAATATAATGACCGTCATATCCATCGGAAATAATAAACCATTTAGAAGCTCTTTCTGCTGATTCTACCGCTATCATCGCCCACCCTCCTTATCAACTTCGGCTTTCATTTCAGCAAGTTTACGTGCTTGCGATGGGCTTATACCCTGCTTCTGCAATTTTTTTATGTATTTCTTCTTTTCTGCTGCGCTCATTCACTTTCCTCAACCTTCTCCAAATCATATTCGTGAAATACCCACTTCACTTCTGTCTCATCTTCTACAAAGCAAAACAGTTGATCGTAGCCATTATACGATTCTGTAGTGAAAACCTTATCTTTATTATCCTCGATAAACTTCTTGTAGTTTTCAACTCTCTTATCGTAGTCCGGCGATTGTGTGATGGCATCGTATTTTAACCTAACTTTATCCCCTACTGCGATAACTGGCTTAACATCGTCCAACGCTTTCATTTCAGCAATTCGCTTGGCAGATTCTAAGGAGAAACCTTTCTTGCGAAGTGCTATCACATATTTTCGCTTTTGTGCTCTGTTCAATATCTTGACCTCCCACTTCTTCTTTGTTTTATTGCTCGACGTTCTCTAAATATTTTGCTTGGCCTCGTTCCCATCTCCAATATATCCAAAATTTCTTTTTGAGAAATTTCCATTCCTCTATTAACGAATTTAGGGATTCTTGTTACAACATTTAAAATATCTCTTGCCCTATCTGAATTGAAGTGAAGCTTATTATCGTTTATGTATTCAAATCCATATAAATCATGAAATCCCGTGTTATCGTAATAATAACAATTATGTTTAAAATCAAACTTGGCAACTTCCACATCTGGCTGACCTATATGTTTAATAACGAACTGATATTTTCCCATAGTAATTGCATTTGATGTTGTTATATCAGACTTATCAGGGTGTTCTTTGAAGAACTTTTTGAGCTTATTGATTGCATAATAACTCTTACAAAAAATATCGTAATCTTTAACTTCTTTATCATTCCATAAACAATAAATGCATCCACCAGCAAAATAAAAATCTTTAAAGTTAAAATTCTTTTCGCCAACAATTTGTTGTATTTCTTTAACCTTTTCATCTAAGACCTTTTGGATTGCTAATATCTTTTCTTCGATTTACAACACCTCTTTCCTCATAAAATATTCTTTTTATATTAAAATTGATAGCACACTCTTACACCATTATCTATCATTTGATTGATAATCATACGAATTGCTACATCTGTAAACTGAGTTAAAAAATCCGCCTCTAACCCATATTGCTCATCAAAGTTTCTATACTTAATATCTTTAAACGCTTCATATAGAAGTCTTTCTTGCGTATTTCTTTCTTCAAATGTAAGCTTTATATTATCACCTCATCAAATCTCGATTTTATACTTATTTACATATTTAATAAAGCGCATAACATTATCAAAACAACAATACTTACCGTCACCGTATTCATACATAGCCTCGCACTTTGAGCAACAGTTTCCTATCATTTTACAAGCTTGCTTTTTATAATTAGCGACTTCTGTAATTAATTTATTATATTTCATTGTCTAATCCTTAAATCAACGACTTAAATTCGTCAAGCAACTCTTTCATTTCTGAATTATCCTTTGCAAGAGCTTCATAAATTGCAAGGTGTTGAAGTTCCTTAACCTTTGCGTCCATACTCTTTTTAATATCAGACAATCTCTTAATTTTTTCGATTCTTGTAAAATATGCAGATGGGTCAAATTTAGCAATAATTTCACGACCACATTCTACGGCACAATCTTCGTTTAAAACCTCAGATACCTGTGCAATTCCCCATCCATGATGACCAGTTTTTACTACAACATAATCACCCTCATTCACCTTATCGTAAGAAGCGTATGCATATCTTTTATCTGTATTTGTGCCCTCTAAAAATTTAATAAGTACCGTTTTATAACCATTTAACATTTTAGTTTCCTCACTTTCATTTACTACGTTTCTGTTTTTTACATATTCTAAATCTGATTCTTTGAACCAAAACAGTCCATAACTACTGTTTTTATTTGGCATACCGGCAAATTCTACACCAATAGAACTTTTGCCAATTATACGTTTAATAGTTCCTTGATATCCAGCATATTTGCCACGATAGTTGCTGTATGGCCTTATCATTACAACTTGAAATTCTTCAAAAATTTTTAATCACCTCAATTGTTTTCTACGATATTTTCCTCTTCAATACCATAGGGTTCGCATATTTCTTCTAATATCTCAAGAGAATCTATCTTCAAATCTACACGGTCAAAGTTAAAATGTTGTGCTAAATAATCTTGTACAATATATCGCACGTCACTTAAACTATACAATTTCATAATTTCAACTACCTCATTTCTTTTTCAATTTAATCATTTGTCTAATTTTTCATAAATTTAACAATTGGTTTAAATCTATCCCTTTCCTATCAACATATTAAATGTTATTTTTCCACTACTATCATAAAACGCTTCACACATTTTCATAAACTCTTCTTTATTTATTACGCCTTTAAGATTTAATGCTGCGAGACATGGAAAAGTTGCCATCGCTTCGCCATTCATATCATATGCAATAGCATGTCCGTCAACCAATTCGTCAAGTGTAATGTGGGAGACAATTGTTGCTGAATCGTTAGATAAGGTCTCACTACTGCCAGCAAGTCCATCAAAGCGTCCTATAATTTTATTTTGATTATCAAAAATCGCAATATCTGTAAAGAATGCATTTGTCATATCACTTCTCCTTCAAAACTCTCGGCACATAAAACCGGTTTTCGTGTCCTCTTTCTTGCTTCTTAGTTTCACCTAAAACCTTTTTAATTCTTTCTATCACCTTCTTGTTCTCAGCTTCTCCAAGAAAATCTATTAACGGTTGAAGTTCTTCGACCTTATCTTTGTAGTAGCGCCTATCTTTCCGGCAGATAGCAAGCTGAGTTGCCACCTTGCTTCGCTCGGCACACTTGAGATTATCTAACTCCAACTGATGCAGATAATCCTGCGTAAGTTTGTCAAGCCGATTTACTTCTTCATAGCTGTAGTTGTACTCCGTTTGACTCGTCGTAAGAAAAGAGAGAAAGTTTGATATTTGCTCTGAATAATGTATTGAATCACCCTCCTTTGTACTTAAACAACTTTTCTACTGAAATACTCTTATCGGTGGCCTTAATTGAACGACTTACTGGCTGTTCCCAAATAACCTCAAAATCATCAGGTGCGTTTTGCTCTGAAATAATAACAATGTTGTTCTTTGACCAATCTCTCATGGTTTGCCAGAATTCGTCATAATCAAAATTTACAGCGTTCTTATATTGTTTCGTATTTGCATAGGGCGGGTCGCAGTAGAACACACAACCGCAAGGGTCAATTATGCGTTTATAGTCACAAACTCTAAACTCAATTCCCTTCAGATTGGGAGCTTGATTCATAAGGTTGTCTTTTGCTTCACGATAATAATCTCTAAATCGTAAACCATTTTCAGTCTTTTCATAACCCGATTTCGCATAACCGCCGTCAAACCAACGACCATTAAACGAAGCAATAAATCCTATGTTACCGACTTCCCAATCTTCAAATTCACTTGTATCACCGTTATTAAAAGCAGTTCTTGCCTTGTCGTACAGGTCTTTTGATACACTATCATATAGTTGACCGCCAGACTGCACATGTTTTAACAGTGCAATTAAATATTTGTTCTTGTCAGAACCAAATTTATTAGGGCATTTAATCTTGTCAATTACATTTGCACCGCCAACAAAAGGTTCCAAATAAAAAGCAGGTTTATTTTCATCTATGTATTTTTGAATTATCGGAACAATATGTTTTGTTATCCGAGATTTACTTCCCATATATTTAATGGGCATCACTCTCCTGTTCTAAATCACATTTTTCATATCATTTTCGTACTTTTCTGCACACTTTTCTGAGGAAATTATGCAGTAAATTACACATTTTTCTGAGTTAATTACTATAGTTTGTAATAAACACTTCGTCATCTGCGACTTTTTCTTTTTTATGATAATTACAGTTTGAATAATTGACATTAATATGATGAACTATAAAACCATTTGATTCCGCCCATTCAATTAAATCTGTATTGTATGTTGCATTGTTAGATAAACCAAACTTGATACCTTTTTTATCCATTAAACACAGCATACATCTCAAATCTTTTTCGTCATTTATAGTCCAACCATCATTCTCATTGTAAGCAGCAGTTGTATTTAAGTAAGGCGGATCACAGTACACATAGGTGTCAGCTTTGATTTTGTCAATTTTTAATGCCCTAAAATCCTTCTTTGTAAATTTGATTTCTTTCTTATGAAGCTCATTAACAAATTCAATAAACTTAGCTCTGAGCGTATCATTAAAACTGCTCCGGTCTTTGCCGAAAGGCATATTGTATTCTCCATTTTTATTAAAGCGGATTTGATTATTAAACGCATAACAAATGAGTACGTAGAACTTGTACATATCGTGAAGTCCTGTCTGAGCTTCTTTGTTAAATTGTTCTCTGAGCAGAAGAAATCCTTCTCTGTTTTCTTTGGAGAGTTTGTATGTATTAATAAGTTCGTCAATTCGTTTTAAACTATCCTCTAACGATTCGGCACGCAATGTCTCAAGTAAATAGCCTACTTGATAGCACAAATCGTTGTAATAGATTTTCTTCGCCGGAATGTTAATTCCGACATTGAATCCACCGCCGAATAAATCAATAAATAAATCAATTTCTTTTGGCATTAGCGGAATAATCTGAGGAAGTATTTTGTATTTCCCACCGACGTAATTCAGTGGTGATTTAATATATTTCTTGTCCGTTTTATTGTCTCCTTTCGTCTTCTAAAATTGCCCGTTTTGCCGTACCTAAAATTTTAATAAAATGTCTATTCTATTCAAATTTTCTCATAAAAGCGTACAACTTTTCAAAAAAATTGATTTGTAATAAATCATGCAACTTTCGTCACATTTATAATTACAGGGGTAAGTCCACCCTCTATTCCATAGCTTATAGCATCTGGAAATACTTTTCTCATAATTTGTAATGAACCATTAACATCACTATTTATTAAATAATCACTACTTTGAAATAGCCCTCGTTTAATTCTTCGTTTTTTGTTGTAATTTTCTTTACAGGGAACTTCGCCATCAAGAAAACTTGTGCCACTTGTATAGCTCTCATCTGTTGTTAAAAATCTGATACCTACTTCTTGACACTTATAAGTTAATTGAGCAATGAATGTATCATAAGGTATCTCTATAAAATTTTGTTTCGTAGTTTTACTCATTTTACATTCCTGTTTCCAACATTTATTAAGCCCACAAACTAATGTGTCAATTTCGTTTTCAATGCAATAGTTGGCAACAAATCTACTTGCATTATGAAGAAAATTTTTGACTCGATTATTTCTTTTTAAAGTAATGCTATCTAATTCCCTACTCCAATGCTTACCGTTCCTAAGCATTAAATCCGACTGTAGTTTCGCTCTTTGTTTGTTATAAAACTGATTGATCGATTTAACTCCTCTACCGTTAATAATAATTGGCTGCTTGCCGATATTATTTGTAATCGTTGCAAAATTGTTAACTCCTAAATCAATTGAAGCAATATTCTTAACCGGTTTTAATTCTCGGTCAGGTAATTCAATTTCCGTAACCACCTCCATTACATAACAACTTCCTTTGGGTACAAACCGCACTTGAATTAATCGTCCTTTTGCGTTAGACTTCCAACGATAGTTTTGAAGTTTTCTAACACGAAACTTGATTTCGTCATCTTCAAAGTAACAAGAATTATTTGGTATCATCCAGATAAATCTTCCGTCTTTTTTGAGATACTTTGGAAGCTTAGGCATACCTAAATATTTATCCTTATGTGCTTTCCAATCTTTAATTGCTATAAAGAACGATTTCCAATTCTTATCAAGCAATCTCAATGTGCAATTCGCAGGCTGACTCATACAACTTTTATAATCATCGCTTGTTTTAAGATTTCTATTCATTTCTCTATAAGGAATGTATCTTCCTGTAGAAGTAAACTCTTGCCTTAAAATATAATTTGCATAATTGTATAAGTTCTTAGACATAACACACATTTGGTCAATTATGTGCCACATTGGATGCTGTTTACGAATTAAATGCTGCTCTGTCCTTTGGATTTTAATGTATTTCACCTCGCAAAATTTGAATCAATGCGTACTTTTATGTGATTTGGCTTCATTTCAGGAACTTGTTAGATTAAAAAAATATCTTCCTTTAAAGTTTTAAATGACACCTTAAGCCGGAGTAAAGTTTAAAATATTACAATCTACGGGCGGTTTGTTAGATATAAAAGTTCTTGTAATTTTAACAGCACTTTCCCCCATTGATGTTTTTATCCAGTATTGTTTTCCTTTAAAAATATTAGGTGAACCATCAATAATCAACCAGTCTGGTAATTTCCAAGTATAAACCTTGTTACAATTGGGGTGTTTCCCTTGTACATACCACTGGTAAGAATTATCTTTAACACATTTCCACTTTTTCACTCCTAAAGCAATGAGTGTTAAATACCCTACATATCCGTCAACTAAGATATTATCTTTAGTTAACACAATATCTCTGTCTAATTTTCCGTGCCTCGCATAATATGTCATACATTTTAATAATTTATAAGGACTCGGACGAGTTGTTTTGAATGTTTTAGTGATTTTTATATCACTTAAGTTAGTTTTCATTATTTTCAAACCTTTCTAATTCCTTTTCAATATTATAATAATCTTTTGTACTAAAGACCTTTTGGTATCCGCCATTTACCTTATGATAAACATTATGTATTCGTTTTTCTTTGTCTGATATCACGTAGTATTTCTTCCCACTCTTCGTTGTCCAAGTTACCAAGCAAGTCGGATTTTTGGGTAATTTTTTGAGTATCTTTTCTTGCAAGAATTCCTTGTTTGTACTTCCCGAATTTGCCAAAAGTAAACACTCTCACCTCTTTATCAATCATATATCTAACTGCCAATTGCCGACCACAAGGGCACTGCAAAGTGTCTCCTTGCCATACTGAGTTATTAAAACATTTATTAATACTTAAGTGTTTCATTCTGTTTCCTTTCATTTTAGGAACCTCGTTTAGGGTGAATAAAGGCGTACAAAAAGTACGCCATTATTTAAACCTAAAATTGTTCCGCCCATTTTAAATATTCGAAAATCAATTTGTCAACTTCAGCTTTTTTAATTGACTGCCCAAAATAGTTGCGAATTCTTTCCGGTGTTATGTCAAGTTTATATTCATTATACATTTCGATAAATGCAACGCTTCTTTCTATAACAGCTCGTGTGAAAGATTTGTTCTTATCAGCCACCAATTTATTGATATTAGAAATTATATGCAGAATATCGGATTCATTTAATTTGTTTTTACTCGCCGTTCTAAACAAATACTCACTTTGAACCAAATTTTGCACTCTACCAGTCGGTAATGCTCTAAAATATTTTAAACCTGCATAAGTCCTTAAAATTTCTTTATATTTATTATCAAGATTTTCAAGACCATCAATATCGGAAATTTTAAACTCTATTATATCAGCATTACTATAATCCATCCAAATCAATATTGCCATGGATTGTAATGGTGTAGCATCTGTAGAATGCAGTTTTCGTTCGGTTACAATTTGATTGAGTACGTTTAAAACTTCATCTAAACTTTTATATGTAGATGCACGTTCATCTATTCGTTTTGCTAATTGTAACTGAGAAATACTGGAGATTCGATTAATAATTTTATCTTTGTTAGGGTCATCAGTAAACTCTACAAAATCAATTAATGCATTTCTTAATCTATAAAATCTAGTGTGCCCAATAGCTGTTTTAGTCCCAAAATATTCATAAAGGTCATCGCCCATTAAGGAAGAAATTTCTCGGTCTTCCATAAACTCTGCTATCTTTTTAGCTAATCCACCGTACTCTGCGGAGTATTGCTCTACGAAGTCTTGATATTTAAGCATAAACGAAATCCCCTTTCATTTATAAATTATAATTCATTCCGGGAACTTTGTCAAGTAAATTTTTTTAATTTTTTCAAATTCTTCTTCATTAAATCGAACTATGTATGTTATTATGTCGTAATCTTCGCCTACAGGCACATGAACAAATAACGTTCCACAAGGAATATTGTTATGTATATCTTGGAGTAAAACTAAGAAAACTGATGAGAGAATATCAAACGGTTTCTTTTCAAAGTCATACTCCAATGTTAACGCACAGTCATTGATAGTAGTCCAATAACAGTTTTCTTCTGTAAAATTAATCTGTGGAAAAATGTCGTCAACCGACTCATAACCCTTGTTTGTCAATTCGTAAATTTTCATCTTAAATTTCCTCCTAATTAAAAATTCGTTTCATTTAGACATTTGTTCATTGCTGCGAAGTCTTCTTTAAATTGTATAGTACAATCTCCGGTATCAATATCAAATGGTATTTTCAAAACCTTTTCAGATTTACCAAGAAGAAAATCAGATACGATTTGTCTGCCAAATTTGATAATATAGTCACTCATTCCTGAATATCTCTCTGTGACCTTTTGACTGCCGTGACCTACCGCTTTGCTTGCTATATACATCCCCTTTTGAAAATCATTTAAGTTGTCATGCTTGCCCGCTAAGCAACATATTATTGTAACAAAACTATGTCTCATTGCGTGAGAGCTTGTCTGTCTTGGAATTCCACAAGCTATACCTGCCGCTTTGAAAATGTTTGAATATGTCGTTCTCTTCGATTCAGATCTACCACCGCTTTTTTGAGTAGCAAAGATATAATCTGTCAATTTAGGTGTGACACCAGTTGCTTCAATATATTCTTTGGTGAAAAACTTGACAGCCTCAGTTATTAAAATTAAAGGTGTTTTTGAAGTTTTTTGTTCAGCAATAATAATATATTCTTTGAAATTTCCTTCTTTGTCGAGCAAATGTTCCCATTTTAGCTCAACTAAGTCCCCACCTCTAATCCCAATGGCACAACCTAAACTCCAAGCATATCTATTACGTGCTCGTTTAATTGGATTTTTAGCACTCTCTTCAAATAACCACTTCCGTATTGCTTCAAATTCTTCGTAAGATTCAATCCATTGCGCGGCTTTCGGTAGAGGTCTACCATCTTTTGTAGTACCGCGAACCTTTCGTTCTACCCGTTCTTTTGCTTCGCGCTCTTTTTCTTCTGAACTTTTTTTCTTTTTGTAATTAGTGTTTAGTTCTTCTTGAAGCAGCAATAATTCTTTTTCAACATTCATACGAAGTTGTTGTTCGTATTTTAAGTTGTTTTTTAATATATCATTGGCTTTTTGTAATCTATTACACTCCTGAATCAATACTGACATATCAACGGAAACTATTTTGTCCACGACACAACCTCCTCAATTTTATTGTACCAACAAACAGTTTTCTTTAATTATCCTATTAGCAATCACGCCCTTTAAAGTGACTGAAGGCACAGAAATTGTTTTATCACCTTTAGCCCAAATTCTATGACTACCATTTTGCCTTTCAAACGAAAAACCATTTGACTTTAATATTTTCTCCATATTCCTAACGCTAATTTGTCTTATATTATTCCGCACCTTTCCCAACTGTTTCTTTTAATCCGCTCTCAAATACATAGAGCTGTGCAAGCATATTTGCAAACACATTACAATTTTCACAATGACCTCCATTATGTATAGAGCACTTATCAGTGCCCCAAAATTTACAAGTTATAGTTTTGCCATTTGTATCCTCATAATCTACTTTGGTAAATTGAATGTAATTCATTATATAACTCCCAAACTTATCATTATTTTTTGATTTATATCCAAGATTTTTTGCTGATTCTCAACCTTACCAAGACATTTTACTAACAATGATTTATCAATTGTCATAGGTTGTTCACAGAGCACTGTTGACGGTTTTGAAACTCCGTCTTCCGGCAATAATTCGACGTGAGTGGGAATATTTTTCTTTTGCTTGCTGGTTATCGGGCATACGACTGTTGTTGGCGAATATTGGTTTCCTTTATTGTTTTGTATTATAACAGCAGGTCTAATACCGCCCTGTTCAGAACCAACATTCTTTGTTAAATTTACTAAATATATTTCACCACGCTGAATCATTATTTTAATCTATCATTCCTTTGTATTTAATTTTTATATTCTTGCATAATAAATTTTATTTTCCAAATCATATTCAGTAAGATATTTAAAAGAGTTTTCTCTGCTTAAGCTGTCATAATTATACTCGCTTGGTTCTTCCATACCAACACCGCTGCACCCATCATAAAAGTATAATTTTGCATTATAAAATTGACAGTTCATATTTTCTATATGAGAAGGTTTAAACCCTTGTTTGTATGCCTCTTTTCTTGTCATAGCTCTTGCAATTAATGAAAAACACACAGGACTATAATGGTTTAATCTATGAGTAATTCCTTCTGAAAATTTAACATAATCTGGTGCATATTTAGCACACATATCTTCATAAGATAACCATCCCGCATACGATTGTTGCACTTGATCTAAACTATATTTTTCTTTTAAATCAAATGGCAACTGTTCCATTTGTCTTTTAATGTTAGTATTGTTCATTATATAATCTTTATTACTCATATAATGATTATATCTTTCATTAAAATATCTCTTTAGTTCTCTATAATGCTTGTTAGTCGTAGCCACTTCGTCAAAAGGCTCATTAATACCCCTACCATACAACCGTGTTGCCTCTCGATTCATATTGGCGAACTTCTGATTATCCTTATGCACTGCATAACCCAAACCAAGACCACATAATAATAAACCAAATAAACTCATAATAAAATCTCCTTTAAATAATTTCGTTTTTATGCTTAAATGAAAAAGTGAAGTTAGGGTAAATAGCTTAAGTGTACTTCAAAAATTC